>Ga0308163_10000396_pt1 | contig 84552 bp, 87 predicted proteins | sample PhyTR1_FD_201037 | JGI IMG/M metagenome (GOLD analysis project Ga0308163, IMG submission 201037) | Phyllosphere microbial communities from UC Gill Tract Community Farm, Albany, California, United States - DLSLT.R1 | ecosystem: Host-associated > Plants > Phyllosphere > Unclassified | place: USA... | reverse complement strand
CCGCCTCGAACAGCTCCCGCGGCAGCCCGAGGAAGAACTGGCGCTGCAGGAAGATGTAGAAGGCCGAGCCGAACAGGTTCATGCCGAACAGCGGGATCCACGTGCCGATGAGCCCGAGGTTCTTCCATATGAGGAACTGCGGCACCATCGTGACCGCGCCCGGCAGCATCATCGTCGCGAGCACCAGGCCGAACAGGATCCGCCGGCCCGGGAACCGGAAGTACGCGAACCCGAACGCCACGAGCGCGCTCGAGATCGACACGAGCGCCGCGGAGAGCAGCGCGATGGCGAGGCTGTTGCCCATCCAGCCGAGGAGCGGCAGCTGCTCCCAGACCTCCACGTAGTTCTGCGGCGTGAACGTGCGCGGCCAGAGCGCGTTGTCGAACACCTCGCCGCGCGGCTTGAGGCTCGCGGCGAGCAGCCACGCGAACGGGTAGAGGAAGAGCAGCGCGAAGCCCACGAGCAGTGCCGTGATGAGGGCGCGGCCGACGCGGGAGCGGATCCGGCGGCTGCGGTCGGGGTCGGCGCGGCGGGGGAGCGGATCCCGCGACGGCAGCGGCGTGAGGGCGGCGGCGAGGCGCGGATCCCCGGTGGCGGCGGCGGGCGCGGGCGTCGAGGCGGCGTCGGGCGTGCGGTCGGTGACGGCCATCAGCGGTCCCCCTCGTAGTAGACGAACCGGTTGCTCAACTTCACCTGGATCAGCGTGATGACGAGCACGATCACGAACAGCAGCCAGGCCATCGCGGCCGCGAACCCGAAGTCGAACGAGCGGAACGCCTGCTGGAACAGGTACACCCCGTAGAACAGCGACGAGTCGGGGGAGGCGTTCGTCTGGTCGCGCCAGAACAGCAGGTACGCCTGGTCGAACACCTGCAGGGCGGCGATGGTGAGCACGACGACGTTGAAGAAGATGGCGCCGGAGATCATCGGCACGGTGATCGAGAAGAACTGCCGCACGGGGCCGGCGCCGTCGAGCGACGAGACCTCGTAGAGCTCGCGCGGCACGTCCTTGAGGGCCGCCAGGAAGATCACCATGGTGCCGCTCACGCCCCAGAGCGTCATGAGGACGATGGACGGCTTCACCCAGTCGGGGTCGATGAGCCACTGCGGGCCGTCGATGCCGATCGCCTCGAGGCCCTCGTTCACCGCGCCCGTGTTGCCGTTGAGCAGCAACAGGAAGACGCTCGCGGTGGCGACCGTCGGGGTCATCTTCGGCAGGTAGTAGAGCGTGCGGAAGAGGCCGGCGGCGCGGCCGAGGCGCGACAGCAGGATCGCGAGCAGGAGCGCGAGGCACACCTCGAACGGCACGGCGAGGATGGCGTAGAAGAGCGTGTTGCCGAGGCTCAGGGCCACGCGCGGATCCGAGAACAGCCGCTCGTAGTTCTCCGTGCCCACCGGGGTGGCCACGTCGGTCGCGAGGTTGTAGTCGCTGAACGAGACCACGAGGCTGTAGACCATCGCGCCGAGGGTGAAGACGAGGAACCCGATGATCCACGGGCTGATGAAGAGGTAGCCGGCGACGGCCTCGCGGCGGGCCATGCGGGAGCGGAGGGGGCGGGTCGGGCGGGCCGCCGGGGCCGAGGCGGAGGCGGGGGCGCCGCGCGGCGGGCGGCTCGTCGTCGTCATGGTGGTCCTCGTCGACTGGTGGATCGGGGCGTCATCGCCCCTGCTGCCGACCCTAGACCGGCTTCTCCTCGGCGTCCGGGCCGTGCGCATGACGGACGCCCGCCCCCGCGCGAGGCGGGGACGGGCGTCGGTGGTGCGGTGCGGTGCGGCTAGAGCCGGCGGCGGCGGGCCCGGACGGCGATGACCGCGACGATGCCGGCCGCGAGGGCCGCGGCGCCGAGCCCCAGCTCGATCGCGAGGCGGGCGCCGTCGCCGCCCGTGCGGGGCAGGTGGCCGCCGGGGGGCGGCACGTCGCCGGGAGGCGTGGTGGGCGAGGGCACGCCGGAGGTGGGCGAGGGCGAGGGCGAGGGGGTGGGCGTGGATCCGCCGGTCGAGCCGCCCGTGCCGCCGCCGGTGCCGCCGCCACCGGGCGTGGGCGTCGGGGCCGGTGTGCTCGTGGGCGCCGGGGTGGGCGTGACCACCGGTGTGGTGCCCGACCCGACGGGCGAGGTGGTGGTGCCGCAGGTGGAGGCGACGAACGCGTCGTCGTCGAGCGTGACGGCGCCGTTGCGGGCGAGCGCGCGGCCGTCGACGGTGGCGCCGGTGCCGACGGAGATGGAGGTGAGCGCGAGGATCGTGCCGGCGAAGCCCGAGTTGGTGCCGAGGGCGGCGGAGCTCGACACCTGCCAGAACACGTTGCAGGCCTGGGCGCCGTTGACGAGCGACACCCGGCTGTTCGACCCCGTGGTGAGCGTGGAGGGGGCCTGGATGACGAAGACCGCGGCCGGGTCGCCCTGCGCGTCGAGCGTGACCGTGCCCGTGAGGCCGAGCGGGCCGCCGGCGGTGTACACGCCGGGGGTGAGGGTGGCGCCGACCAGGTCGGCGGGCGCGGCGGCGGTGGTGGGGCGGCCGGCCGCGTCGACGTACGCCGTGGTGAGGTCGGACTGCGCCTGGCCGGCCGCGGCGTCGGCCGCGTGCGTGGCGCCGCCGACGACACCGGGCGGGAAGCCGCTGATGGCGGCGTTGGGGCTCGTGCCGAGATCCGCCGCGAGCGTGCTGGGGCCGGTGTTCGTGACGCCCTGGCCGGCGAGCACCGAGTAGGACGCGGCCGTGCCGAGGCCGATGGTGGCCGTGGCGGCGTAGGCGCTGGCCGGGGCGAGGAGCGCGGCGCCGAGGCCGCCCGCCGCGGTGGCGGCGACGACGGCCGCCGTGAAGGCGACGGATCCGCAGCGCCTCCGGGCCGAGGACGAGGGCGTGCGGGCGTGACGCGACTGGGACATGGGGCTCTCTCGTCGGGGTGGCCGTCCGAGGCATGCCGGGCGGAACCGCGACCGTATCGAGGGAGCGTCCGGCCGCGGGCGCCGAGTGCACAGGCGGTTACGGTGTGGGGGTGACCCTCCTCGCCGACGAGACCCCCGCCCGCGACGAGCTGCTCGACCTCTACGGATCCGTCGGCTGGACGGTCTACACGCGCGACCCGGAGCGGCTCGAGCGGGCGATCGCCGGATCCGACCTCGTCGCCACCGCGCGCGACGACGACGGCGCCCTCGTGGGCCTCGTCCGCACCGTGGGTGACGGGGTGTCGATCTGCTACGTGCAGGACCTCCTCGTGCGGCCCGATCGGCAGCGCGGCGGCGTCGGCCGCGCGCTGCTCGAGCACGTGCGCGCGAGCCAGCCCTCCGGGGTCCTCCTCGTGCTCACCACCGACGCGGGCGGCACCGAGGACGGCGACCGCTCGCACCCCTTCTACCGGTCGCTCGGCTTCGCGCCGCACGGCGAGGAGGGGCTCGCGGCGTTCTCGCGGAGGGTGTGACGGGCGTCGCGGTCGCGGGTCAGCGGAGCTGGGCGCGGGCGCGCTGCGGGTCCTCGATGAGGCGGATCGCGCCCGGGATGTCGAGTCGACCCGGGAAGTTGAGGTGGGTGAAGCGGCCGTCGGGATCGTACGAAGCGGTCGGGGCCGTGATCCGCGATCCGCGATCCGCGCACGGCGGCGATCAGCGCCTCGGCGCGTTCGCGGGTGATGGTCGTGGTGGGACCGATGGCGAGCACGACGCGGAACCGCCCGCCGCCGGCGAGGTCGAGGCGGAGGGACACCGGGTCGCGGCGGGGTCGCCGGCGGGGCTTGTCGTAACGGGACGGAGGCGTGTCGACCGCCAGCTCCGCGAGCGCGCCGACGAGGTCCGTGAACGGCCGCTCCCTCCCGCGCAGGCGGAGCAGGCCGCGTGCGACGTGGACGTCGAGAGCCGGCGTGAGCAGCGTGACGACGAGGAGGACGAGCGCGGCGGCGGCGGCGTCGCCGACCAGGATGGTCGCCGTGACCGTGATCCACCCGCCGCCGATGGCATCCTCGACGCGCCGGCCGAGGGTGCCGAGCGGATTGGTCCCCACGTAGACCACGACGAAGAACCAGACGCCGCCGATCAGCAGCCGCTGCCGGTACGTGGGCGGCGGGATCCGCACCCACCCGTCGCTGGCCATGCTCCGACCCTACGGACGCGGATCCGCGGCGACCGGCCGATCGGCGCCCGGCCGCGCCCCCAGAACGAGGCGCGACCGCCGGGCCGGGCGGGTGCCCGCTAGCGTCGGAGCATGATCACGCTGCTGGGGTTCGTCGCCGGGGTCGCGATCGTGACGGCGGTCGTCACCGGGATCGTCGCCGCCGTCGCCGGGGTCCGCGGTCGCCCGTGGAGGGGCCGGGCGTACTGGGCGGCCATGGCGCTCGTGCTGGGCGCGGTCGCGGGCGGCATCGCGTCCTCGCTCGCAGGCTGAGGCCGGATCAGCCCGGCGCCGGCTCGTCCCACCCCTCCTGCGGGGTGTCGCACGTGCCGCGGAACACGTACTGGGAGGGGCGCTTGCGCTCGCGGCTCGACCAGTCGATCGCGGGGCGGCGCGCCTCGGGCGGCAGGTAGCCGAGCCGGTAGACGGCCATGAGCTGCAGCTCGGGCGGCACGCGCAGCAGCTCCTCGACGCGCGCCCACTGGGCGCGGATCTCCATCGGGAACGAGATGAACTGGATCCCCATCCCGAGCTCCACGGTCGTCAGCCACACGTTCTCCATCGCGGCGCCGAGCGAGAACGTCGAGTAGAAGGACGCGAGCGACTCGGGGCGGTCCTCGGCGCGGTCGAGCATCACGCCGATCAGCAGCGGGCTGCCCGCGACCAGCCGCCGGTTCTCGCGGCCGAGCGTCTGCGGCACGCGGAGCGCGTTCATCAGCCCCTGGCCGCGCGGCGTGAAGGCCTGCTTGGTGAAGGGGCGCAGCGGCGCGGGCAGCTTGTCGAAGAGCATGCCGTCGCGCCGGAGGTCCATCTCCTCCTGCGAGAAGCGGAAGTGGTGCTTGTAGCGCTCGAAGAAGGTGCCGTTCGACATCGTCTCGGTCATGCTCTCGCCGCTGATGTCGGCGATCCGCTCGATGGTGCCGCGCTCCTCGATCAGCACGAAGCGCCACGGCTGGCTGTTGAGCTGCGAGGGCGCGCGACCGGCGACCTCCATGAGGAGGCGCTGGTCCTCCTCGCGCACGGGATCGGGCAGGAAGGCGCCGTTGGTGGTCTTCCGGGCGCGCAGGACGTCGAGGAACTCCACGGTCATCTCCAGGCGGTGAGGGTGCCCCCGGCGTACCAGGGGGCGGCGGTCAGGGCGACGGCGGGGTGCCGGCGGGTGCGGGTGCCGACGGCGGGGAGCGCGGCGAGCGTGAGGAGGGCGGGGGCGAGCGCGCGGGCGGCGCGGCCGGCGGCGGGGCGCGCGGCGGATCCGGCCCAGAGCGGCGACGCGAGCGCGACGAGGGTGAGGGTGCTCGTCAGCACGTACGCGCGGTGGTGGAGGCGGAGCTCGGGGTGCGGCGGCAGGATCCGGGTGGCCGCGCCGATCCCGATGGCGCAGTTCACGAGGTACGCGGCGCTCGCCGCGGCGAAGGCGGCGCGGACGGCGGGCGACGCGTCGCGGGCTCGGCTCCTGGACATCCCCTTCGACGCTAGTCCGGCGTCGGACGCGACGTCCGGGTCAGCGGAGGAGCGCGGCGACGGCGTGATCGAGGCGGTCGCGGACGGGGGCGTCCGCCTCGGGTGCGTAGAGGAGCTGGGCGGCGGCTCCCTGCGCGAGCGCGAGCACGGCCCAGGCCGTCGCGTCCGGATCCACATGGCGCGGCACCTCGCCCTCGGATCGCGAGCGGTCCACCAGGGAGGCGAGCAGCGAACGGATCCGTGCGTCGCTCTCGGCGATGGCGGACGCGACGTCCGGGTCGACCAGCGCGTGCTGGGCGAACGCGTCTCCCTGGCGCTGGGCCGCGCGGCGCGGGTCGTCGAGGGGGAGGATCCCGACGAGCAGCTCCACCAGCCATGTCCGGAGATCCGGCCGCCCCGGCTCTCCGGACGGGATCGGCGCCGCCGTGTCGCGGAGACGGGCGAAGGCCGCCGCGAGCATGCGGTCCTTCGAGGCGAACGCCTTCTGTACCGACCCGACCGAGCACTCCGCCTCCGCGGCGACGGCCCGGAACGAGAGCGCGGTGAGCCCGTCGCGGGCGATGATCGCGAGCGCGGCGTCGGCCAGCTCGGTCTGCCGCGCGGTCAGGTCCATCCCCTCAGGCTAGGTGCGAGCGGGGGATCCGGGTGGCCCGCCTACCGCCGGTCGCCACAGGGCGACGGCCGCGGTGGCCATGACGGCGCACGCGACGCCGATGCCGGCGAGCGCCATCGGCGACCCGGCGTCGCCGACCGAGTTCGCGAGGTCCCACGCCGCGTGCCATGCCACCGCGGGCAGGATGCTGCCGGTCACGACCGCGAGCTCCGCCGCCACCAGCCCGAACAGCGCGGCGAACGCGACCTGCAGCGCGGACGCGGCCCCGTCCTGCCCCGATGCGAGCTGGGCCAGGTGCAGGATCCCGAACAGCGTCGCGCTGCCGATGACCGCGGTGCGCATTCCGATCGCGCGGAGGACGGCCAGCACGATGCCGCGGAACCAGACCTCCTCGTCGACCGCCACGGCGACGGCGAGCAGGGCGCTCGCGGCGGCGAGCCGCGGCGCGACGCCGACGCCCTGCGTCCCGACCGCGACGGCGACCGTGATGACGATGGTCGCCGTCCCGATCACGGGCATCCGTCGCGGGAGGCGCAGCCCGTGGTCCCGGACGCGGTCGGGGGACGCCGCCATCACCAGGAGGCCGACGACGGAGGAGACGCCGGCGCCGGCGGCGATCAGCAGCGCCGTCCGCACCGCATCGGCGCCCGTGAGCTGGGCCGTCGCGGACGCGGCGGCGGTGAAGACCACCGGCACGAGCGCGAGGCCGACGGCGGACAGGCCTCGTCGGCGGATGGCCCGGGCGGGCAGGGCGGGCGGCGCTGCGGGCTCGGGGACGGTGGACATGGGCATGCGCGCCTCTCGCGGAATACGGGTGTACCCCTCGGGATCCGAGAATACACACGTATTCCGACGGGCGTCCACGTCGGACGACGGTCGCGGTTGGATGGACCCATGCAGACACCCCCGGCAGCGCCCGCGCGCCTGCTCCTCACCCGGCACGCGCCCACGCCCTGGAACCGGGAGTACCGCTACGACTCGCGGACCGACATCGACGTCGACCACGACGCGGCCGAGCAGCTCGCGCCCCTCGCGGCGCGGCTGCGCGGGGAGGGCGTGGAGCGGATCCTCGTGAGCACGCTGTCGCGCGCCCGCAGCACCGCGCGGATCCTGCAGGAGCAGGGCGTCGCGCCGGGCGTCGTGCCCGAGGCGCGGCCCGAGCTGGTGGAGCTCGACTTCGGCGCCTTCGAGGGGATCACGCGCGACGAGCTCCGCGGACCCGTCCACGGGGAGGCGTTCGCGGCCTGGCTCACGGGCGAGGACGGCGAGCCCGCGGCACCCGGCGGCGGCGAGACGTGGGCGGCCGCGGCTTTGCGGGCGCGCGCGATCCTCGACGACGTCGCGGCGGATCCGCGCACCACCCTCGTGGTCGCGCACGGCTACCTGCTGCGCGTGCTCTACCTCACCGCGCTCGGCCGGTCGCCCGCGCTCACGCGCTCGCTGGTGTGGGCGAACGGGCAGCTCATCGAGCTGGAGCGCGACGGATCGGGGTGGCGCGAGGGGGCGGACGTCTAGGCGGCGGGCTCGGCCGGCTCCGCCGGATCCTCCGCCGACGCCGGGTAGCGCAGCTGGAACACGACGTCGTCGAGCGCGCCCGTCCACACCATGTCGTCGCCGCGGCGGGCGAGCGGGCCGTCGGTGAGGTCGATGACGTCCGCGAGGCCGAGGCCGGCGATCCACGACTCGACGATCTCGCGCCGCAGCTCCGGCGCGTAGGCGTCCGCGTCGCCGGAGAAGTGCACGCCCTCCCACGGCCCGCCGAGCTGCCAGGCGAGCGGCGGCAGGCCGCGGATCTCGCCCTCGGCGTTCCAGGCCATGGCGAGCGACGTCTCGATCGCCTGCCGGGTGATGCGGCGCTCGGTCGGGACGTGCTCGGGTGCGGTCGACACGGTGGTCTCCTCGGCCGGACGTCGGCCGTTCTGCTCGTGGTGCGGGGGTTCGGGCCGAGGATATCCGGCGCGCGGAGCCGCCCGCCACCCGCGTGCGGTGGGCGGATGCCCGGCCGCGGGCGCGGTCCGCGCCGCCGATCCGCCGGGCGATCGGGGGCTCCCCGCCATTCCCCCAGCATGGGAGACTGAGCGCGAACGGGGTGCGGGGTGCCGGCCGCCGCGCGGAGGGGCGCGCGGACGGATCCTCCCGCCGACGGCGGCGCACCTGCCGCCCCGTCGCCGACAGGGGGAGAGCAACCGGATGGACTTCACGACGACCACATCGGTAGTGGACGACACGACCGTGGTGAGACCGGAGGGCAACCTCAACATGGCCTCGGCCGCGGAGCTGCGGACGGCCGTCGAGCAGGCGATCCTCGAGGGGCCGTCGCGCGTCGTGGTCGACCTGCAGGGCGTGCCCTTCATCGACTCGTCCGGCCTCGGCGCCCTCATCGGCTGCCTCAAGACCGCGCGCGACCACGGCGGCGACCTCCGGATCGCGTCCCCCGGGGCCCAGGTGACGATGGTCCTCAAGCTCTCCAACGTCGACCGCGTGCTGCTGTCCTCGCCGAGCGTCGAGGCGGCCTACCGTGACTGAGACCACCCGCACCCTGACCCTGCAGTCGCCGCCGGACGACGTGGACGCGGTCCACGAGCTGGTCGCGGGCCTCTGGGCCGACCGTCCCGACGTGGGCGAGCTCGACCGCATGGCGTTCGAGACGGCCCTCATCGAGCTCGCCTCCAACGTCATCGAGCACGCCGACCACGGCGACGGCGTCTCCTGCGTCGTGAGCGTCACCGTCGACGACGGGGTCATGAGCGCGCGGCTGCGCGATGGATCCGAGCCCGGCGACTTCCGCCTCGTCCACCGGGAGATGCCGGGGGCCGACGCCGAGTCGGGCCGCGGCCTCGCGATGGTCCAGATGCTCTGCGACGAGCTGACGTACGAGCGGGTCGGCGACGAGAACGTGTGGAGCGTCCGCCGGACCCGGAGCGAGCCCGAGGCGCCCTGATGACCTCGCCCGCGCGCGCCGCCCGGCTCGCCGTGCCCGCCCTCCCCGAGTGGATCCTCCGCGCGGCGTGGATCCCCGAGGTCGCCCGCTCCGGGACCGCCGGCGCGGGCGGCCCCACGGCCATGCTCAAGCAGCTCCCGATGCTGGTGCTGTTCGTCCTCGCGGTGCTCACGAGCCTCGCGGCGCCGACGCTCGCGATCACCTCGCCGCGCGCGCTCGTCCTCGCGTCCGCGACGCTCGTGGTCGCGACCGTCCTCGCGGTGGTCGTCTCCCTCCGCCCCGGCCTCGCGCGCTACGCGGTCGTCGTGCCCGCGCTCGACTTCCTGGCCATCGGCGTGCTGCGGATCGCGACGGGCGAGAACACGTCCGTGTTCGGGTCGCTCGTCATCCTCCCCGTGGTCTGGTTCGCCCTGAACCGGGGTCGCTGGAACGTGCTCGTCGCCTTCGTCGGCGTCTACGTGTCCCTCGGCCTGCCGCTCCTGCTCGACCTCGGCATGCAGAACGCGAACGAGCTGTGGCGCGGGTTCTTCAGCGCGCTGGCCTTCGCGGTCGCGGCGCTCGTGGTCAACGAGCTGTCCCGGCGCACGCGGCTCAGCCTCGACGCGTCGCGCGCCCGCGAGCGCCTGAGCCAGGAGGAGATGACGCGCGCCTCCGTCGTGCAGCAGGCGCTCCTCCCCAAGTCGATGGTGCCGCTGCCGGGCTACCAGGTGGCCGGCGCGTGCCTCCCGTCGAAGGCCGTCGGCGGCGACTTCTTCGACTGGTACCCGGTGCGGGAGGGCCTGGCGTTCACGCTCGGCGACGTGATGGGCAAGGGGGTCGCGGCGGGCATCATCGCGGCCACCGCCCGCGCGGTCGTCCGCAGCGCCAAGAACGTGCCGGATCCGGTGTCCGCCATCGAGCGCACCGCCGACTGCTTCACCGCCGAGCTCGGCGAGACCGCGTCGTTCGCGACCGTCTTCCACGCGCGCGTCCGCGCGGAGGACCACACCGTGCTCTATGCCGACGCGGGCCACGGGCTCACCGCGGTCGTCCGCGCCGACGGCACGCACGAGCGCCTCGAGTCGGCCGACCTGCCGGTCGGCGTGCCCGGTGGCGCCGGATGGACCACCCACGAGCTGCACCTCGACCCCGGGGACCTCGTCGTCACCTTCAGCGACGGCGTGCTCGACCTCTACGACGGCACCCTCGGCGCGGTCGACCGGGTGGCCGAGCTGGCGCGCGCGTCGGCGTCCGCGGACGAGCTCGTGGAGCGGATCACCGGTCTCGCCGCGCGCCAGGCCAACCCCGACGACGTGACCGTGCTCGTGGTGCGCCGGGAGGCGTGAGCACCCCCCGGATACGGGGGACGCGACCCGGGCCCACGCGCAGTTCCCGCACGTACACTCGGCCGAGGCGCCGGGTCCGGGGGGATCGTGCGCCGGTCGGTTCTCCCGACCGGTGCGGCAGGCGCCGCGACACGCAGGGGGGACGACATGGCCATCCAGGAACCCATCGCGCGCTCGGGCGGCTCCGATCCGGTCGCCCCGGGTCCGCGCGACCGGCCGATGACGATGCCCGAGGCGCTCACCGGCGACGCGGAGATCGCGCGGCTGCGGGCCGTGCACGACCTGCGGCTCGTCGGATCCACGGCGGAGGAGCGCTTCGACCGGGTCACCCGCGTCGCGCGCGAGCTGTTCGGCGTGCCCGTGGCCGAGATCAACCTCGTCGCGGACACCGACCAGTTCACGAAGTCGCCGCAGCCCCACGGGGTCTCGCTGCTCTCCGACCGCACCCAGTCGTTCTGCGACGTCGCGATCCGCCGGCCCGAGATCCTCGTGGTGCCCGACGCGACCCAGGACGCGCGCTTCGCCGAGCGGACGACCGTGACCGGTCCGCGCCACATCCGCTTCTACGCCGGGCGCCCCCTCCGTGCCGGCGGCCAGACCGTCGGCACGCTCTGCCTCGTCGACACCGAGCCGCGCGACCTCGCGCCCGCGCAGGAGAAGCTGCTCGACGAGATGGGCGCGTGGGTCGAGCGCGAGCTCCGCGACAGCGCGGACGAGGAGGCGGCCGGCGAGATCCAGCGGCGGCTCCTGCCCGTCGACCGGCCGCTCTGGCCCGACTACGAGCTCGCGGGCATCAGCGTGCCGTCGCGCGGCGTCGGCGGCGACTTCTACTCCTGGGGCGAGGATGCCGACGGCCTCCACGTGACCATCGCCGACGTGATGGGGAAGGGCGCGGGCGCAGCCATCCTCGCCTCCGCCGTCCGCGCCGGGTTTCAGGCGCAGCGCGGCCCGGACGTCGAGGGCACCGTGCGCGGCGTGCAGGCGCAGCTGCAGTCCGACCTCGACGCGACCGAGACGTTCGCGACCTTCCTGCACTGCCGGATCGACGGATCCACGGGCCGCTTCTCGTACGCCGACGGCGGCCACGGCCTCACCCTGGTGCTCCGCGCGGACGGCTCCCACGAGACGCTGCCCGCGCTCGGCCTGCCGCTCGGCGTCGTCCCCGACGCGACCTGGGGGACGGCCTCGGGCGCGCTCCGCCCGGGCGACCGCCTGCTCGCCTTCACCGACGGCGCCCTCGACCTCTTCGACGGGTCGCTCGACTCGGTCGCGCCGCTCATCGAGCTGGTGCGGGATGCGGCCGACGCGGCCGAGACGGTGCAGCGCATCCACGACGCGGTGGCCGGCGCGCGCGTCGGCGACGACGTGACGGCGGTGTGCGTGCGGTACGCGGGCGGGGCCTGAGCCTTCGGCTACTCCGCCGCCGCGTCGCCCTCCGGCGGCTGCTCGGCCCGCGCGTAATCGGATCCCGAGCGCGTCCGGAGCACGAGGCCCGCGTCCACGAGGTGGCGGCGGAGGAGCGCGTGGTCGTCGGTGAGCCGGAGGAGGCGCGCGGTGAGGGCCTTCTCGTCGAGCACCTCGTCGGGCTCCAGCACCTGGGCGACCACGTGCCGCAGCAGGGCGTCGAGGTCGCCGGGGCTCGCGGGCCACTGGTCGATGCGGCCGTCGCGGAGGAAGCGCTCGACGCCCTGCGCGGGCGGCGTCGCGGGCTGCTGGGCGAGGATCGCGCGGAAGACGGCGTCGGGCGCGGACGCCGTGCCGTCCTCCGCGACCACCACCAGCCCCGAGCCGGTGAGCGCCCGCGCGGCCTTCGTGCGGCGCGCGGGGGAGGGGTGGGCGAGGGCGTCGTCGAGGGAGGAGCCGAGCACGACGCGGGCGTACGCGGCCCGCATCTCGGCGTCGGCGAGCACCGCGGCGATGCGGCGCGGGTCGATGTGGTCCATCCCCCCATCCTGCCCGGCGCCTTCCCGCGCGACGACCGCGCCGCTACGGTCGGCACATGACCGTCCTCCGCTTCCTCGGCCGCACCCTCACGCGGATCCTGTACGTGCTCGGCAAGGTGCGCCTCGGCAGCGGCGGCCAGAACCCGTCCAACGGCGACCCGATGGGATTCGACAAGCCGCAGCAGTACCGGCCCTGATCCCGCGGCGAACCGTGCCCCTCCTCCCGAGGTGCGCTGCCGTCGGACTCTGCACGGTCCCCGCCCCGGCGCGCGGCCCTGTCGGGGGTCGCCCCTAGCGTCGTGCACGCGAGGGAGGTCTCCCCGCGGGGATAGGGGGATCCATGGCAGGCAATGACGGACGGCTCGAGGTGGTCGCGCTCAGCCCGACCGAGTGGCGGGTGTGCGACGCGCGCATCGCCGCCTCCGACGCCACGCGGATCATCGCGTACGCGCAGCGGCGCGGCGGCCGGGTCGAGCTCATGCGGATGCGCCCGGTACCGGGCCTGTGCGACTGGTTCGGCAGCCTCGACGACGCGCTCGCGGCCGTCGCAGCCGAGCTGCCGCGGGAGCGGGTGCTCATCGCGTGACTTCTCGACCTCATGCAGATCCGCGTCCCGCCTCACGGAGATGCGTCACGAAGAGACGACTCGGAGCCTCTGATGACAGTTGATCGGAACCTCATCGACGTTCCCGAGGCCACGGTCGTGCTCCTCTCGCGGCCATTGGAATGGCGTACGAGGGTCGTCGAGGAGATTGTCATCGATTCGGCGACCTCCTGTCTGCGGCGTAGGTCGCTGCAGGCAGCACCTCTCCGGTCGCTGCTGGGTGAGTTCGTCGACGGGGGCGACACGCATGCGCTCGTGGCAATCAACGTCGCGCCTGTCCCTCGCGGCCCCCTCGTGGACTTCGACATCGAAGGGCCTCTCGGAGAGGCGTGGCTGCTGCCGCGCGTGGAGATCGGCCGCAGGCAGGCTCTCTACATCGCGACGCTCTCGCAGGCGTGCGGCTACGAGGTCTCCGATGGACTCCTCGAATTGATCACCGCCATCTTGGGCTTCACCGGGGAGTGGTTCGCGGAGGGGCGGGTCGCCGACCTCGAGGAGTACCTCGACGTGGGTCTGGCGAACCGTCCTTCGCGCGACTCCGTCGCGCAGTGGCGCGCCATCGGCGAGGCCTGTCGTGAGATCCTGCGCCCCCGCGTGGATGCCTTCGACAGGTACTCGGCCCCGGAGAATCCCGCGATCGTCCTCCCGGAGCTGTTCGCGAACGGCGTCGTGAGCACGGAGGCAGACGCGACGACCGTGCTCGGCGAGTACCGGGCGATGCTGGAGCATGCCGAGGAGCGCGCTGATGATGAGGCGCCCGATGACGCAGTCGACCTCCTGGTGAGCCTCGCCGACTACGGGAATGACTTCGACTTGATCGTCGGCATGCGCGTTGCTCTCGATGAGCCCTTCCTCATCAAGTACTCCGAGCGCCGCGATCTCCGCCTCTCCCTCCTGCGGGGATCGGGATCGCAGAAGTTGGTCATCGCGGACGCCCAGACGAACCACTTCACCTTCAGGGTCACGGACCCGAACGTGAGGATCTCCCACTTCGCGGCACGACAGATCGCGTCGAACGCGTACGCCTACGGGGCATTCCAATCCCGCGAGGACGGGCAGAGCCGAGCGGTGTACGCGCATGACCCTGACCGGGACTACAGGATCCGACTGACGTTCCGTCTCGCGTTCCTCCGGAGGCTGCAGGTGATTCCCTACCTCGCCTTCGTCCTGCTCGCGCTCCTGACCCTCGCTCTGATCCACGAGGCTCCGACGCAGCTCAAGGACCTCGCGCTGATCGTCGGTCCGTCAGCCTTGGCTGCCTCCGTGCTCCTGGCACGCGAGCCCTCGACGCTGGGTTCGCGGCTGAGGTTCGTGTCCTCGGGATTGCTGTTCCTGGCGCTCCTGTCTCAACTGGGCGTCGCCGTGGGCCTCTACCTCGGGGTGCTGCCTCGTGCCTAGGATGAACGCACCGATGTTGAAGGAGTCATGATGGCGAAGAACACCGGACGGGGATCCCGCCAGGGAGCCGTGACAGGACGTTCCCAGGTCAAGGGCGCGACCGGGACGTGGATCAAGCGGGACACCTCCACCGGCAGGTTCTTGGAGGCCAAGAAGACCGGCGGGAGCTTCAAGGGCATCAAGACCGAGAAGTAACGACCGCAGACAGCCGCACGGCCCCGGCCCTCCTCGGAGGGCCGGGGCCGTGCGCGTCACGCGGTGCGCCGGATCAGCTCGCGTCGGAGACCGCCGCGTTGATCGCGGTGGGCGCGTCGTACTCCTTGTCGGCGATGCCGCGGAGCGCGTCGAGCGCGTCGGAATCGGCGCCCGACTCCTCCGCCTTCGTCACGATCGCGTCCTTGGTCGCCGGGTAGTCGAGGCCGCTGAGGTGCTTCTGGAGCTGGATGGGGTTGATGGCCATGGGGTGTCCTCTCGTCGGTGGGTGCGGGCTGCATCGCCTGCCCGTCGAGTCGACTCCGGGAGTCGAGCAGTGGGGAGGGGCGGGCGCGGGATCTACGGGGAGCCGTCAGGATCCGCGGGCGCGGTGCCCGCAGGACCCGCCGGACCCGCCGGCGCGACGGGCGCGACCGGCTCCGCGGGCGCCGACGTCGCCGTCCCCGCGGGCCGCGTGAACCCGGCATCGGGCGCGGACGCGCGGATCCGGTCGACCATCGAGCTCGTCGACTGCGACGGCACGTACCCGAGGATCGACACCTCGCCGCCGTACCCGCGCACCACGGCGGTCTCGTCGAGCATCTCGGGCGTGTAGTCGCCGCCCTTCGCGTAGACGTCGGGCCGCACCGCCTCGAGCAGCGGGATCGGGGTGTCGGTGTCGAACACCGTGATCACGTCGACGCAGGAGAGCTCGGCGAGCACGCCCGCGCGGTCCTCGGCGGTGTTCACCGGCCGGTCGGATCCCTTGAGCCGCCGCACGGAGTCGTCGCTGTTGAGCGCCACCACGAGCACGTCGCCGAGGCGCTTGGCCTGGCGGAGGTAGGTGGTGTGCCCGCGGTGCAGCACGTCGAAGCAGCCGTTCGTGAAGACGATGCGGCGGCCGGCGGCGCGCTCGGTGGCGACCAGGTCGACGAGATCGCCCTGGCTGACGGTGCGGGAGCGCGTCTCGCCGAGGTGGTCGGCGAGGGTCGCGGCGGAGCACACGGAGGTGCCGGGCAGCCGCACGACCACGTCGGCCGCGGCCTGCGCGAAGTCGGCGGCGACCGCGAGCGGCAGGCCCACGGCGCGCGCGAGCGTGAGGGCGGCGACGAACGTGTCGCCCGCGCCCGACGCCTGCTTCTCGGGCACCGGATGCGCGCGCGTGCGGTACGGCTCGCCCGCGCCGAGCACCACGGTGCCGTCGCGGTCGAGCGTGACGACGGCGGTCGCGGATCCGGATGCGGCCAGCACCGCCTCGCCGAGCGACGCGACGACCGCGGCCCGGTCCTCGTCGCGCGCGAGCGGCCGGTCGATCAGGCGGCCGGTCTCGCCCGCGTTCGGCGTGATGAGGTCGGGCCGCAGCGGCGCCCAGATGGCGGGATCGTGCGCGTCCACCACCGTGAGGCCGGGGCGGCTCCCGCGCGCGGCGAGCGACTCGAGCACCACGCCGTGCAGCGTGCCGGTGCCGTAGTCGGAGACGATCTCGGCGTCGACGCCCGCGGTGGCCTCGAGCGCGGCGCGGGCGAGGGCGCGCGCGTCGTCGCGGTGCACGGATCCGCGGTGCACGTCGTCGACCCGCACGATCACCTGGTCGTCGCCCACGATGCGCGTCTTGGTGGTGGTGCGCAGGCGCGGCGAGTGCACGAGGCCGGACACGTCGACGCCGGCGGCCAGCAGCAGGTCGCGCACGCGGTCGCCCGCGGCGTCCTGGCCGACGAGGCCCACCATGCGCACGGTGCCGCCGAGGCTCGCGAGGTTCACGGCGGTGTTCGCGGCGCCGCCGAGCGACTGGATCCGCTCGGTCACGTCCACGACGGGCGCCGGCGCCTCGCGGGTCATGCGGTCGCTGTGGCCGCGCCACCACTCGTCGAGGATCACGTCGCCGATGACCGTGACGGTCGGCCGGCGCTCCGCGAGCAGGCCGATGATGCCGCGCAGCTCGCTGGTCATCGCGCGTCGCCCGCCTCGGTGCCGGAGGCGGGCTCGACCAGGGCGTCGACCAGCGGCGCGTCGCCCGCGCCGGCACGCGCCGATCCCGAGGCGGCCTCCGCCGGAGCGGTCTCGGCGTGCGTATCGCCCGCGTCGAGCACCGGCAGCCCCAGGTGCACGACCGTCGTGGTGCTCATCTCGTCGAGGAGCTCGGGGCCGTAGCCGAAGCCGGATCCGCTGCGGCCGCGGGGCTGCGCGGCCCCGCCGGGCGCGCCGCCGAAGACGCCGTTGACCTTGATCGTGCCCACGGGCAGCTCGGCCGCGGCGCGCTGCGCGTGCTCCATCGACGCGGTGAGCACGCTCGCGGCGAGGCCGTACCGGTCGTCGGATGCGCGGGCGAGCGCCTCGTCGAAGTCCGCGACCACGCGCACGGCCGCGACGGGCCCGAACGTCTCCTGCGTCATCACGGTCATGTCGTCGGTGCAGTCGACGAGCACGGTGGCGGGGTAGCGGGATCCGGGGCCGTCGGGCACGCGGCCGCCGACGAGCGCGCGGGCGCCCTCGGTGAGCGCCTCGGCGACCTGCTCGTGCACGGCGTCGCGCATCCGCTCGTCGACCAGCGGCCCGAGGTCGCCGGAGGAGTTCCAGCGCTCGGCCTCGGCGACGAGCGCGGCGGTGAAGCGGTCGGCGATGTCGCGGTGCACGTAGATCCGCTCGACCGAGGTGCAGATCTGGCCGGCGTTGGCGAAGGACCCGAGGGCGGCCTGCGCGGCGGCCCACGCGGGGTCCACCGCGGCGTCGACGAGGAGCGGGTCGTTGCCGCCGTTCTCGCGGATCACGTGGGTGGGGGTGCCGGCGGCGCGGCGCGCGATGGCCTCGCCCGCGGCGGTGGATCCGACGTGCGCGACCACGCGCGTGTCCTCGTGCGCGACGAGCCGGTCGCCCACGTCGCCGCCGCCGACCACGGAGACGAGAACGCCGTCGGGCAGGGCCTCGGCGAGGACCCGTCCGAGCAGCTCGCCCGTGTGCGGGCAGCGCTCGCTCGGCTTGTGGATCACGGTGTTGCCCATCACGAGCGCCGCGCCGATGATGCCCGCCGCGACCGCGACCGGGTCGTTCCACGGCGTGAGCGCGACCGTGACGCCGCGCGGCCGCGGCACCGAGAAGTCGACGTTCGGCAGCGCGCCGAGCAGGCTCCGCCCGCGGTGGACCGGGCCGAGCTCGGAGTACTGCAGCAGCGTGTCGACGCCCGCGCCGACGCCGCCGAGCGCGTCGCCGTGCGGCTTCCCGGTCTCCCGCTCGTTCAGCTCGGCGAGCTCGTCGGCGTGCTCGGCGAGCGCGTGGGCGGCCCGGCGCACGGCCTGGCCGCGCTGGGCGGGCGGCATGGCGGCCCACGCGGCGGATGCGGTGACCGACCGGCGCACCGCGGCGTCGACCTCGTCGGGGCGGGACGCGTCGATGTCGCCCACGGGCGAGCCGTCGCGCGGATCCGTGATCCGCAGCGTCCCGGGTCCGGCCTCGGGCTCCTCGGGATCGATCAGGGCATCCAGGTCGAGTGCGGTGTCCGTGGTCACAGGTCTCCTCGCGGGGTCGGCGGCCCGCGCGGTGCGGCGCGGGCGAGGCGCTCGCGCGCCACCCGGCCCGTACCCACTTCCCCCGCTTCCCACACGGGGCGTCGGCTCCTCCCCGAAGGCCGGATCCGCCCCTGGTCCCCGGATGCGCGGGTCGGCTACATTGGGCGCGCACCCGCCGACATGGTGCTCCCATGACACCGCGATGGGCGCCCTCGTCCGAGAAGCACGGCGTCCCTCGTGACGACCAGGTCCACGTGCCCCTCCATCCCACCTACGTCTCTCGCTTCGGCGGGTCGATGACGGAGGACGGGATGGTGGTCCTGTACATCGGCCACCCGCATGGGCAGACGGAGCGCGAGGTGGAGATCCTCGTCCGGCACTTCCCCGCCGGGCGCGAGGCGCTGATCTTCCACGCAATGCCGCTTGGCCCGAAGTACCGCCGCTACCGAGAGGAGCACCCGGATGACCGACATGACGGATGACGAGCACGAGGAGCTGGCTCGGCGCCTCACCGACCCCGAGGAGCCCATGCCCGAGCCGGGCTGGGTGCTCACCGGCGCCGCTGCGGCGGCGTACGGCCGGGCCTTCATGCTCCGCGAGTACGGATCGATGAAGGCCGTCGAGCAGGCGATCGAGGACGCCCGGCGGTACGAGGCCGAGAAGCGCGCGACTGCGGACGCGGACCCGGACGTGGATCCGGATGCGATCCTCGCCTCCGAGCCGGTCGTGCGCGCCGTCATCCCCGCCGCCGACTTCGCGGCCTTCCGCGAGCTGGAGCGGCGGAGCGGGCTGGAGCAGGAGGAGCTGGTGCGTCGCGCGGTGCACGAGCTCCTCGTCGCCGAGAAGCTCGTCAGCTGAGCCGGGCCGGGCAGGGTCGGCCGCCCGGCCCGTCCGCCCCTACGACTCCAGGTGCCCCAGCTCCGGCTGCGCCAGGAACGCCACGACCGGATCCGCCGCCGCGCCCGTCTCGAACACGACGAGATCGTTCCGGCCGGCTCGGAGCTGCGCGCCCGGCACGTACAGCGTGTGCTGCGGGCCGCGGGTCCAGTAGCGGCCGAGCGCGAAGCCGTTGACGAACGCGACGCCCTTGCCCCACGAGCGCGTGTCGAGGAAGAGGTCGGCGGGCTCGTCCATCTCGAACGACGCGTGCGCGAGCACGGGCCCGTCGAGGAAGCGGACGAGCTCCAGGGACGCGCCAGCGGCGGCACCCGACGCCACCGCCGCGGCCATCCCGTCGAGGTCCAGCGGCACGCTCGCCCACCCCGTGAGCTCCTCGCCGTCCAGCGTCGCCGGCCCGATGAGCCCCTTCGCCTCGCCGATCCGCACGCCGTAGTTCACGCGCCCCTGGTCCTCCACGAGCACCTCGAGGATCCGGCCGGGCGGCACCGCGATCGCGGTCTCGTGCTGGTCGCGCTGGATCACGCCGATGCGCACGCCGTCCACCGACACCACGGCCCGGTCGCGCACCTCGCCGAACGCGAGCACGCGCGTGCGGTCGGACGCCGGCAGCTCCACCCGGTGCAGCGCGAACCCGCGGAAGACGCCGAGCGCGTCCATCGACGGCACGGCCTCGGTCGCACGCCAGGCCCCGGCGTCCGGCACGAGGTCCGCGAGCGGCACGGCCGCGTCGAACGCGACCTCGAACGCGGGCGCGTCGCCGCGCGCCGCGGGCACCTCGTCGGGCACGTCCCGGTAGCGCGCGATCACGTCGCGGAACGCGAAGAACTTCTCCGTGGGGGATCCGGTCTCGTCCAGCGGGGCGTCGTAGTCGTACGACGTCACGTGCGACTGGTACGTGCCCTTGTGGTTGGCGCCGTTCGTGAAGCCGAAGTTGGTGCCGCCGTGGAACATGTAGATGTTCACGCTGGCGCCCGCGGCGAGCAGGGCATCCAGCTCGGCGGCGGCGTCGGCCGCGGAGGTCGTGTGGTGGTGCTCGCCCCAGTGGTCGAACCAGCCGTCCCAGAACTCGCTGCACATGAGCGGCCCGGTGGGCTGGTGGCGGCGCAGGGTCGCGAGGCGCTCGGTGGCGCGCGAGCCGAAGGATCCGGTGCGGTGCAGCTCGTCGAGGCTGCCGCTGGAGAGCATCTCGTCGGTGGGCTGGTCGACGGTCGTCAGCGGCACGATGATGCCGGACTCGCGCGTGAGGTCGACGAGGTGCCGGAGGTACTCGGCGTCGTCGCCGTACGCGCCGTACTCGTTCTCGATCTGCACGAGGACCACGGGCCCGCCGTGGTCGATCTGCCGCGGCGCGACGATCTCGTACACGCGGCGGAGGAACGCGTCGACGGCCGCGAGGTACAGCGGCTCGCTGCGGCGGACGCCCACCGCGGGATCCTCGAACAGCCAGCCGGGCAGCCCGCCGCCGTCCCACTCCGCGCAGATGTACGGGCCGGGCCGCACGATCGCGTGCATGCCCTCCGCGTGCACCAGGTCGAGGAAGCGGCCGAGGTCGAGCCCGGCGCTCGTGTCGAACGCGCCGCGCTCGGGCGAGTGCGCGTTCCAGGCGACGTAGGTCTCGATGGTGTCGAGGCCCATGAGGCGCGCCTTCCGGATCCGGTCGGCCCACTGGTCGGGATGCACGCGGAAGTAGTGGAGCGCGCCCGCGATGACGCGGTGCGGTCGGCCGTCGAGCTCGAAGTCGTCGGCGCCGATGCGGAAGCGGGTGCTGGTGGCGGGGAGGCCGGGCATGTGTCGTGTCCTCAGGGTGCGGGTGGCAGGGGAGAGGGGAGGTGCGACTCGCGTCGCACCTCCCCTCGGATCGTGCAGGTCGTGCTGGTCGCTACTTCGCGTCGACCGTGAAGCCCTGCTGCTGGCCGTACTCGGCCGCGGCCTTGCCCCACGCCTCGAGGACGGGGTCGAGCGAGGTGCCGTTGGCGTACGCCGACGAGGCCGAGTCGCTGAAGATGCTGTTCGTGTAGACCTGGAAGGGCAGGTACTGCCAGTCCGGGACGACGTTCTTCGAGGCATCGCTGAGCACCTCGTTGATCTTCTGGCCGCCGAAGTACTCGGGCGTCTCGTTGAGGAACTCGGGGCTGTTCAGGTCGGCCGTGGTCGACGGGAATCCGCCGGCGTCGAAGGAGATCTTGCGACCCTCCTCGTTGGCCGTCGTGAACTTCGCGAACTCCGCCGCGACGAGCTTGTTCGTCGACTGCTGCATGACGGCGATGGAGGATCCGCCGCTTTCCGCGGTGGCCGTGTCGCCCTCGGTGTACTGCGGCATGGGCGCGACGCGCCACTTGCCGGAGCCCTCGGTCGCCTGGGCGATGAGGTTGCCGGGCATCCAGGCGCCGGTGATCAGGGTCGCGATGGATCCGTCGCCGAGGCCGCGGAACCACTCGTCGGTCCAGCCGGGGGTCTGGGCGAGCGAGCCGTTGGCGACGAGCTGGTTCCACATGGCGGTGTACTTCTTGGCGCCCGCGTCCTGCATGTCGATGGTGACCTTGTCGCCGTCGACCTTGTACGGGTGGCCGCCGGCCTGCCAGATCATGCTCGTGGTGAAGCCGGCGTCGCCGGAGTCGCTGGTGATGTACTGGTTCGGGTCGGCGGCGTGCATCTTCTCCGCGGCGGCCACGTACTCGTCCCACGTCTTCGGCGGCGTGATCTGGTACTTGTCGAAGATGTCCTGGCGGTAGAACATCGCCATGGGGCCCGAGTCCTGCGGCAGCGCGTACAGGGCGTCGCCCTGGGTGACCGCGTTCCAGGTGGAGGCCGTGAACTGGTCCTTCAGGTCGGTGTAGCCGTAGCCCGAGAGGTCGGCGAGCGACTTGCCGAGCGCGAACTGCGGGATCGCGAAGTACTCGATCTGCGCCACGTCGGGAGCGCCCTTGCCCGCCTTGATGGCGTTCTGGAGCTTCGTGTACTGGTCGGCGCCGGTGCCGACGTTCTGCACGTCGACCGTGATCTTCGGGTGCTCCTTCTCGAACGCCTCGGCGATCGGCTTGATGGCCGGGGCCCAGCCCCAGACGGTGATGGAGGACTGCGTGTCGAGGGCCTTCGCGAGGTCGTCGGCGGACGCGGTGTCGGCGCTGGCGCCGCCCGATCCGGAGGAGCACGCCGCGAGCGAGCCCGCGAGGACGATGCCGAGGCCGAGCGCGATGGCGCGCTTCGCCCGGCGGGGGAACGAGAGGGACATGGTGGTGCCTTTCACTTCTTCGTGGTGGTGAGGGTCGTGCGGAGGGAGGAGCTGTCGGGAGGCGCTACGCCTTGACGCCGCCGGCCGAGAGGCCGGACTGCCAGTAGCGCTGGAGGAAGAGGAACGCGATCACGATCGGGATGATCGCGAGGAACGAGCCCGTGATGACGAGGTTGTAGATCGGCTGGCCGCCGACGGTGGTGGACTGCGCGTTCCACTGGTTGAGGCCCACCGTGAGGGGGTACCAGCGGGAGTCGCTCAGCATGATCAGGGGGAGGAAGTAGTTGTTCCAGGTGGCGACGATCGAGAACAGCAGCACCGTGATGAGGCCGGGGCTGAGGAGCCGCAGGCTGATCGTGAAGAAGGTGCGGATCTCGCTCGAGCCGTCGATCCGGGCCGCCTCGAGGATCTCCTCGGGCACCGAGTCGACCGCGTAGGTCCAGATGAGGTACAGCCCGAAGGGGCTGATGAGCGACGGCAGGATGATCGCCCACGGGGTGTTCGTGAGGCCCATCTGGCTGAAGAGCAGGAACGTCGGCACCGCGAGGGCCGTGCCGGGGATCGCGACGGCGCCGAGCACCACCGCGAACACGATCTTCTTGCCGGGGAAGTCGAACTTCGCCAGGCCGTAGCCCGCGAGGGTGGCGAGCAGCGTGGCGCCGCCCGCTCCGACGACCACGTAGATCAGCGTGTTGCCGAGCCAGCGCACGAACTCGCCGTTGCCGTAGGTCAGCACGCCCTGGATGTTGTCCCACAGCGCGAAGTCGCCCGAGAACCAGAGGCCGAACGAGCTGAACAGCGCGTCCTGCGTCTTGGTCGAGTTGACCAGCAGCCAGAACAGGGGGAGAACGGAGTAGATGAGCAGCAGCGCCATGACGAGCGTGAGCACGATGCTGCGGCGCTCGCGCGGGGCGCCGGCGCCCTTGCGGCGGCGGGGCGTCCTGTCGGCGGGCGCGTCCTTCGTGGGCGTGCCGGCGTCGGGCGCGGCGAGGGGGGTTCCGGTGAGGGTCGACACGGTCAGCTGTCCTTCCGGGTGCCGACGAGCTGCACCACGTAGGCGACCACCATCGTCAGGACGCCCATGATGATCGCGATGGCGGCGGAGTAGTTGAACTGCTGTCCCGCGAAGGACAGGTTGTACGCGTACATGTTCGGGGTGAAGTAGGAGCTGATCGCGTTCGGCGCCAGCGTCTGCAGGATGTTCGGCTCGTTGAAGAGCTGGAAGCTGCCGATGATGGAGAAGATCACGCCGATGACCATCGCGCCGCGGATGGCGGGCAGCTTGATGCCCGTGACGATGCGGAGGGGGCCGGCGCCGTCGAGCTCGGCGGCCTCGTAGAGGTCGGGCGAGATGACGCGGAGGGCCGCGTAGAACAGCAGCATGTTGTAGCCGACGAACTCCCACGTGACGATGTTGCCGATCGACGCGAGGATCCAGCTCTGCGAGAGCAGGTCGGGCAGGTCCCACCCGGTGGCCTGCTCGATGTTGCCGACGAGGCCGAAGCGGTTGCCGTAGATGAAGCCCCACATGAGCGCCGCGACGACGGCGGGGACGGCGTAGGGCAGGAAGATCGAGATGCGGAAGAACGCCGTGAAGTGCAGGCGGGCCGAGTCGAGCGCGAGGGCGGCGAACAGGGCGATGAACAGCATGATCGGCACCTGCACGACGAGGAACAGCGCGACGCGGCCGAGCGCGTCCCAGAAGTTCGGGTCGTTGAGCGCCTGCGTGTAGTTGGAGATGCCGACGAACGAGTTGCCGCCGATCATCCGCTCCTGGAACAGGCTCAGGTAGATCGAGTAGCCGACGGGTGCGATGAGCACGACGAGGAAGACCACGAGGAACGGGGCGACGAAGCCCAGCCCGGTCCAGCGTCGCTTGTCGCGTCGCATCGGGGGACCGCTGGGGCGGGCCGCGTCGGGCGCCGTCGGCCGGGCGGCCGAGGTCGACATCGTCGTCATGTGCTTCCACTTCGTCGGGGGATCGCGGCGCTCCTAGCCCATCGGGGGAGGGCTGTCACCCATGTCCGGAGGATTGGGTGTTTGCGCAAACATCTGTGATGCTCGCAACCATGACATCTCCACCGTCGGTCGTCAAGTCGGGTGGCCGGCGCACGCCCGGCGGTCGCACCGTGTCGATGGCGGACGTCGCGGCGCACGCCGGCGTCTCCGCGCAGACGGTGTCCCGCGTGTCCAACGGCGCGCAGAACGTGGAGGCCTCCACCCGCCAGCGCGTGCTGGACGCGATGGCCGAGCTCGGCTACCGCCCGAACAGCGCCGCCCGGGCTCTGAAGACCGGGCGCTTCCGCAGCATCGGCATCATCATGTTCACGCTCTCGACCCTCGGGAACATCCGCACGCTCGACGCGATCGTGACCGCGGCGTCCGGCGCCGGGTACACGATCACGCTGATGCCCGTGCCGCATCCCACCGAGGGCGAGGTGGCCGGGGCGTTCAACCGGCTGCAGGAGGAGGCGGTCGACGGGGTCGTGATCATCATCGAGGCGCACATGCTCGACCGGGCCGACGTGATCATCCCCGTGGGGCTGCCCGTCGTGATCATCGACTCCGACGCGGGCGACCCGTTCGTGGTCGTCGACACCGACCAGGAGCAGGGCACGCGGCTCGCGACGCAGCACCTGCTGGACCTCGGGCACACCGCGATCGTGCACGTCGCGGGCCCGTCCACCTCCTACTCGGCGGCCCGGCGCGCGAAGGAGTGGCGCGCGACCATGGTCGACGCGGGGCTGACGCCGGAGGATCCCGCGCAGGGCGACTGGACCACGGCGTCCGGCCACCGCATCGGCCGCGAGCTCGGGCAGCGCACGGACATCACCGGCATCGTCGCCGCGAACGACCAGATGGCCCTCGGGATCATGCACGCGCTGCACGAGCTCGGCCGCGACGTGCCGGGCGACATCAGCGTGGTCGGCTTCGACGACACCGAGGAGTCGAGCTCGTTCTGGCCGCCGCTCACGACCGTGCACCAGGACTTCACCGAGATCGGCCGCCGCTCCATGCAGGTGCTGCTGGAGATGCTCGAGGGCCGCGAGCCGTCGCACGACCGCATCGTGCCGACGCGCCTCGTGGTGCGCGAGAGCGCGGCGCCGCCGCGGGCCGGCGCCGGCGCCCGCACGGCCCGTGGCTGATCCCGCGCCTCAGGCCCGCGCGGCCTGCCGCGCGGCCTGCGGCGTCGACGTCGAGCGCGCGGCGCTCGGCGGCAGCGGCTGGCCCTTCGCGATGGTGCCCGTCGTCTGGACGAACGTGTTGCCGCCCTCGAACAGCGCGTAGGTGTCCCCGGGCGCGTCGAGGTGGATCGCGATGGGGTTGTTCGAGTGGTCGAACCGGCAGCCCTCCACGATGACCCGGCCGCCGCTGCCGACCTCGATGGCGGCGTACTGCTCGGATCCGGCCTGCGTGTTGTCGAAGGTGACGCCCTTCACGTCCACGTCGCCGCGGAGGAGCGGCCGGCCGCGGACGAGCGGGCCGATGTGGTCGTCCACGAGGTCGACGTGGAGGTGGCCGGTGACGGCGTAGCTGTCCTTCGCGTTGGCGCCCACGAGGATCCCGAGGCGCTCGGAGGCGAGCGGCTGGAGTCCGAAGCCCCAGTCCCAGCGGATGCTCGGATCGATGTCCGCGAACGCCCGTGAGAACGACAGCGTGCTGTTCGAGATCGTGACGTCGTCGGCCCCGCGGCTGACCGACATGAGGTCGTCCGTGGTGTCGTACGCGACGATGTGGTCGATCGTCACGTGGGCGGCGCCGCGCACGCTGATGGCCTCGTAGTTCACGCCCGCGCCGAGGGGCTTGGTGGCGGCGCCGGAGAGCGCGACGAGGTCCTGGATGCGGCCGTGCATCGTGAGGTCGCGCACGGTCACGTCGTGGAGGGCGCCCGCGTAGGTGAGGTCGTAGATCCGGATCTGGATGTTGACGAGCTCGATCGTCGGGGTCGCGCCCTCGATGAGCGTGCCGCTCGACGCGGCGTCGAGCACGTCGACGTAGATGGGCGTCGTCCCGCCGTAGAGCGAGGTGGTGATGACGATGTGGTGCGCGTGCTGCGAGATCGCGTCGCGCAGCTGCTGCACGCTGGCGACGCGGGCGGTCGCGCCGGCCCCGGTCGCGGACGAGCCCGAGGTGACGGCGGCGCTGGTGGTCGTGGCGGTCGCGGCGGCGTTCGCGGGAGCGGTCGGGCCGGTGCCCGTGAGCGCGAGGAGGAGGAGACCGCCGGCGAGCGCGGCGGGCAGGGGACGGATGCGGATGGGCGCCTTTCGAGAGGGCGCCGTGATCCGGGGACGACGACGCGGGGAGGATGCGCGGCCTCCGTGTACCGGTGCGGCCGCGCTGCCAGGCGACCGTCTGACGCGTCACCGTAGCGGCGGGCGGGGCGGCGTCGGGCGGCGACCGCACAGGCGGTCGCGGCGCCCCGTTTCGACCCGTCCGCCGCGGGGAACGGGGTGGGGGACCCGCCCGCCCGACCAGGAGGCCCGCCCGTGCCCGTCGTCGCCCCGCTCCACGAGACCTTCCCCGACGTCCGCTCCATCGCCGTGCTGCGCGGCGGCGGGCTCGGCGACCTGATCTTCGCGCTGCCGGCGATCGCCGCGCTGCGGGCCGCGTACCCGGGGGCGCGGATCACGCTGCTCGGCACGCCGCTGCACCGCGCGCTGCTGGCGGGCCGACCGGGAGCGCCCGAGGAGATCGAGGTGCTGCCGGTGGCGCACGGGGTGCGGGACGTGCCGGGCACGGATCCGGACCCGGAGGAGATCGAGGCGTTCGCCGCCCGGATGCGCGCGCGCCGCTTCGACCTCGCGGTGCAGGTGCACGGCGGTGGCCGGAACTCGAACCCGTTCCTGCTGCGGCTCGGCGCGCGTCACACGGTCGGCACCGCGACCGACGACGCCGAGCGGCTGGAGCGCGTGATCCCGTACGTCTACTACCAGCACGAGGTGCTGCGGGGGCTCGAGGTCGCGGGGCTCGCGGGCGCGCGGATCGCGGACCTGGAGCCGGTGGTCGAGGTCACCGACGCCGAGCGGTCGGCGGCCGCGGAGCACGTGACGGGCGCGCCCGGCGGGCTCGTCGTGATCCACCCGGGCGCAACGGACGTGCGCCGCCGCTGGCCCGTGGAGCGGTTCGCGGAGGTCGCGCGCCGGGCCGCGGCCGACGACGCGCAGGTGGTCGTGGTGGGCGACGCGACGGACGCGCCCGACGCCGCCCGCATCGTCGCCCTCGGTCGCGACGGGCTACCCGAGGAGCAGGCCGCGCGGATCACCTCGCTCGCCGATTCCCTCACCCTCGGCGAGCTGGCCGGCCTCTTCACCCACGCCGCCGTCGTGCTCGGCAACGACAGCGGCCCGCGCCACCTCGCGCAGGCCGTGGGCGCGCGCACGGTGGGCGTGTTCTGGTTCGGCAACGTGATCAACGCGGCGGCGTTCGGGCGCACCCGCCACCGGATCCACCTGGGCTGGACCACGCGCTGCCCCGTCTGCGGCGTCGACGTGACGCAGGTCGGCTGGACGGCCGAGCGCTGCGCCCACGACCCGTCGCACGTGGCCGACGTGCGGGTGGACGACGTGCACGCCGATGTGGATGAGCTGCGGCGGGCGTCGCTCGGGGAGCGCGTCACGGTCTGACGCCGACCGCCCGCGCCCGCGCCTGGTGACGGGACGCACGGGGATCCGCCCGGTCGGCGAGCATCGGCGGATGGACTGGCGAGAGGACCGCATCGGCTCGGCCGCGCGCGGCGAGAACCCGACCGTGCTGCGCGAGCTGGGGGCGGGGTACGCCGTCATCGGCGACGTGCAGTTCCTGCCCGGCTACTGCGTGCTCCTCGCGAAGGACGCGCGGGCCACGGCGCTCGCCGAGCTGCCGCGGATCGAGCGCGTGCGCTTCCTGGCGGACGCCGACCTGCTGGCGACCGCGGTCGAGCGCGCGTGCCGGGCGGTGGATCCGGCCTTCCGGCGCGTCAACCTCGAGGTGCTGGGCAACGCCGACGCGTTCGTGCACGCCCACGTCTGGCCGCGGTACGCGTGGGAACCGCCCGCGCTCGCGCGGCGTCCGGTCTGGCTGCACGCGGAGGAGCGGTGGGCGGATCCGGCGACCGCGCTGGGCGACGCGCACGCGGCGCTGCGGGCGCGGATCACCGCGGAGCTCGAGGCGCTCGCGGGAGCGGACGGCGTCTCAGTCCGCGCCGGCTGAGACCAAACATCTCGGTCGCCCTCTCGGCGAACAATCAACTCAGAGTTGACTGTTGCTTCGGTGACTTCGCCGTCATCGAGGATCGGTCGCGAGCGCCGCCGTCGCGTGCGGTGTCGTCGCGATCGCGGCGTTCCGCAGCGACTCGGTTCCCGCGTCGAGGTAGCCGAAGCTGCGCTCGTGGGCGGCGAACTCCTGGGCGCGCTCGGCCGGATCCTGGATGGTCGTCCACGCCGCCGACCGCGGGTCGTCGTTCCAGCGCGAGTGCAGCACGGGGTCGTGGCCGGTCACCGGGAGGAGGCCGCGCGCCGGGTCGCCGTCGACCTGGATCACGGTGGCGCCGAAGCCGGGCGCGCGCGGATCCTGCCGGGACAGCCGCCCCCACATCGCCTCCGCGTCGTCGGCCGCCTCGCCCGCGTAGACGTGTCGGGCGTGCAGGTCGCGCACGCCGTGGATGCCGTCCTCGACGCCGGCCGAGCCGAGCATGACGAACGAGTAGACGCCGAGGTCGCGGGCGGCGAGCGCGTCGGCCGCCATGGTGGATCCGTACGAGTGCGCCACGACGCTCACGGCCCGGAGGTCGCCGTGCGCCCGCGCGGCGCGGAGCCCCTGGATCTCGCTCGCGAGCAGCGGGGCGCCGCGCTCGGCGCTGTCGCCGAGGGTCGCGTCGATCCCGGGGGTCGGCGTGCGGTACCCGATCCACGCCACCACGGCGTGCGCGGCCGGCGCGCCCACGGCCGCCTGCGCGTCGTACACGTTCTGCGCGGTCTCGGTCCACAGCTGCATGTCGTCGGTGTACGTGCCCATGCCCGGCACCGTGAAGGTGACCTGGCGCGCGGTGTCGAGGTCGCCCACGGCGATGGCGGCGAGCGGCGGATCCCGGTGGGTGAGCGTCACGAGGGTGCGTCGCGGCCCGCCCTTCGAGCGCAGCGCCTCGCGGATCGCGGTGAGCGCCGTCAGCCGGTCGTGCGCGTCCGCATCGTCCGGGTGGGCGGCGACCGCCGCCGACTCCGTGCGGATCTCCGCCTTCAGCTGTCGCCGGTTGGCGGCGTCGCGGGAGGCGTAGTCGACGCCGTCGAGGTTGCCGATGAGTCCGGGCGAGTGGCGGATCAGCGCGTGCTGGCGCCGCACGTCCTTCGCCGCCCACCAGGAGACGACGCGCGCCGGGTCGGCGTCGCGCACCTGCAGCTCGAGCGCGGGGTGCGCGGTGATCATGCGCTGCGCCTGCGCGTCGGTGAGCGCGGCGTACCGGTCGAGCTGCGCGAAGCCCGCCTCCACGCCGGAACCGGGCGGGGCGGGCAGGATCAGCAGACCCACCAGCACCGCCGCGAGGGCGAGCGCGGTCTCGCGTCGTCGGTGCGCCCGGGTCACGTGCGTCTCCTCATCGGGCGCCCCGCGTCGGGAGCGCTGCTCAGATGCTAGGTGGCGCGGGTCGGGCGCCCGCCGTGCGCGGACTGGGCGCGGCCTGGGCGGCGATCATGCGTCGGCCATGCACCCGCCGCCGCGCGGATCAGCCGCGGCGCAGCGTGAGCGCGTCGCGGAGGGCGGTGGCGGAGGCGGCGGAGCTGTCGATCCGCCAGTCCGCCTCCTTCTGGAAGTCGAACCACACGAAGCCGAGCACGTCGGGCTGCGCCTGCAGGTACGCGACCAGGTCGCGGTTCCAGGCGGCCTTGGACCCGCCGACCTCGCTCGACGCGACCTCGCCGATGACGAGCGGCTTGCCGGGCGCGACCGCGCGGAGGCGGTCGATGCCGGGCCCGAACAGGGCGGCCGGATCCGTCCAGCGCTGGCCGGGAGCGGATCCCCAGTTGTAGCCGTCGAGCGCGACGACGTCGACCTGGTCGCTGCCGGGGTAGAGGGAGGCGAGGTCGGTGGATCCCGGGTACGGCACGTTCGGGCTCCACACCCACTTCACGTTCGTGGCGCCCTGGGCGACGACGAGGTCGTGCACGTGCTTCCACGCGGCGACGTAGGAGCCGGACGCGTTGCCGTTCACGCCGTCCGACCAGGGGTACCAGTTGCCGTTCATCTCGTGGCCGTAGCGGAGGTAGACCGTCTTGCCGTACTTCGCGAGGTCGGTTCCCCACGAGCGGATGTAGGCGTCGTGGTCGCCCGCGACGATGCTCGCGTTCGTGTACGCGGACTGCGTGGTGCCCGCGCCGCCCTGCCACGGCTCCCAGGTGAGGAGGCTGTCGGCGCCGCGCGCGGCGACGCTCCGCAGGCCCGCGATCGGGGCCGGGTGCGTGAAGTCGACGTGGCTCATCACGATGGACGGGCTCTCGCCGAGCTCGGCGGCGGCGGCGTCGAGCTCGCCGTTCGCCGTGGGGCCGCCGGGGGTGGAGAGGCCGAGGCGCAGGCGCGCGGAGCTGATGGCGGGGGCGGTGGATGCGGCGGGCGCGGGCGACGAGGTCGCCGGGGCGGGGGCGGTCGAGGACGCGGGGGCGCTCGTGGGAGCGGGGGTCGGCGTCGGGGCCGGTGCGGTCGTGGGCGTCGGGGCCGGCGCGGGCGCGCCGAGCCGGGCGGATCCGCTCGACTTCGACGTCGCGGGCGTCACGGTGAAGGCGGCGCGAGCTGAGCGCGTGCCCGAGGTGGCGGTGATCTTGATGGTCGAGAGCGCCGTGCGCGGGATGGAGATGGCGGTCGTGAACGTGCCCGTGGCGGTGGTCGTGATGCGCTTCGTGGTGGATCCGGCGGCGACGACCGCGGCCTTCTTGGCGGTGAAGCCCCTGCCGGTGACGGTCACGGCGGTGCCGACCGGCCCGGAGGCGACGGAGAGCACGATCGCGGCGGGTGCGGTGGGGACGGGCTGCGCGGCGGCGGCGCGGGTGGCGGCGGCCGGGGCGACGAGCACGGTGGCCGTCACGACGGCCGGTGCGACGGCGGTGACGACAGCGCATTTCAAGCGGCGACGAGTGGGCATGGCGAGAGGGTCCTTCCCCCGATGGATGTATGCGAGCGTATGTTCTTCGGCGCCCTCCGTCCACCGGATGTCCGTCCAGCGACGGGATCCGGTGGCGGAGGGCAGCGGGGTCAGACCCGGCGGGCGGCGAGCGCGTCGCGGATGGCCGTCGTGGAGGCGGGGGAGCTGCCGATGCGCCAGTCCTCCTCCTTGTCCATGTCGAACCAGACGAAGGCGACCACGTCGGGCTGGGCCTGCAGGAACGCGACGAGGTCGGTGTCCCAGGCGGCCTTGGATCCGCCCACCTCGGACGACGCGGTCTCCGCGATGATGATCGGCTTGCCCGCCGCGACGGCGCGCAGCCGCTCGAGGCCGAAGCCGAAGAGCTCGGACGGTGAGACCCAGGCGCGGCCGGCGACGGCGGTGCCCCAGTTGTAGCCGTCGAGCCCGACGACGTCGACGTAGGCGTCGCCCGGGTAGAGGCCGGCGAGCAGGGTGGATCCGGTGTACGGCACGTTCGGCGTCCACACCCAGCGCACGTCGGTCGCGCCCTGGGCCGCGACGACGTCGTGCACGTGCTTCCACGCGGCGACGTAGGAGCCCGCGGCGTTGCCGTTGACGCCGTCGGCCCACGGGTACCAGTCGCCGTTCATCTCATGCGCGTAGCGGAGGGAGACGGGGCCGCCCCAGGCGGCCAGCTCGGTGCCCCACTGGCGGAGGTACGCGTCGTGGTCGCCCGCGAGGATGCTCGCGTTGGAGAAGCCGGGCTGGTCGACGCCGGCCCCGGCCTTCCACGGCTCCCACGTGAGGAGGCTCTCGGCGCCACGCGCGCGGACCTCGTCGAGGGCCTGGATGGGCGGCGCCTGCGTGAAGTCGGCGTAGGAGAGCACGATGCTCGGGTCCTCGCCGACGTCGGCGGCGACCTGGTCGAGCTCGCCGTCGGCGGTCGGGCCGCCGGGGGTCGCGACGCCGAAGCGGAGCCGGGCGTCGGAGACGGTCGGAGCGGCGCTCGCGACGGTGGGCGCCACGCTGGCGGCGGCGGGGGCCTGGCCGCTGGTCGCGGCGCTGGCGGGGGATGCTGCGGTGAGGATCCCGGCGGTGAGGGCGGCACCCAGGAGGAGGGTGGTCGCGAGGCGGATGGGGCGGGGGTGGTGCTTCATGGTGTCCAAGTTTCTGCGGATGTCCGCTCCCAGGAAGCTATCCCGCGCTCCCCGGGCATCCGCGGCCGATGTCCGCTCACGGCCGGACGGTCAGGCGATGGTCGGGTGCGGATCCGCGGGCCCGCAGGCGCCCGCCCGCTCAGCCCTCGGGGACGGGGAGGTGCGCCGGCTGCTCGTCGCCGGGGTCGCGCGCGAAGGCGATGGCCTCCTCGATCAGGCCGACGACCACGTCGACCTCGGCCGCGTCGCGCGGGCCGTAGACGAGGAACTCGGTGCCGTAGTCCTCGTACTGGTGCGGCGTCGCCCAGCCGAGCGCGGTCAGCTCGGTGCCGCGGGCGACCGGGAGGCAGAGGTGCAGGGACGTGTCGTCGACGCCGTGCAGGTGGACGGGCTCGAGGCGGCCCTCCGGCGCGAGCGACGCCCACGGGACGACCGGCTCGGCCAGGTCGTCGAGGAAGAGGCCGCGCGACGTGGCGGGCGACACCTGGCTGTGGCCCTCGCGCACGCCCGGCAGCGCGAACGCGCGCGCGACGAGCCGGCCCCACAGCTCGGGCGTCGCGCGGTCGGTGAGCTGCCGCTGCGGGCCCTCGTCGGAGAGGGTCGGGCGGGCGTCGGGGCGCGGGGTGGAGACCATGCGCCGAACGTATCGGGGTCGTTAGGGTGCCGGGATCCCCCGGATGACGGAGAGCCCATGAGCTACGACGAGTACGAGCACGCCTTCGACCGACCGCCGCGCGCCCGTGCCCGCCGGTCGCGCGTGCCGTGGGCCGGGGGACGGGAGCCGCGCGAGCGGAAGGCGCCGGGGTGGGGAGATCGGGTCGCGGTGGTGATCCTGTTGGGCGTCGAGGGGATCGTCGCGTGTGGGGCGTACCTGCAGATCATCCTCAGCGGCATGTTCTTCGACCATTGCGCGGATCCATCCCTCACCTGCGACTACGCGCTCGGGGACGCGGTGATGACGGCGGCGCGCGCCGCGGTGGCTGTCGTCGTGATCCTGTCGGTGGTAGCCGTCGTTCTCCGGAGCGTGCGGCGGCGATCGGCGTGGTGGGTGCCGCTCGCCGGGTGCGTCGCCCTGGTCGCCGTGACGTACGGCACAGGAGGCCTCATGGATCTCGCGGCAACGTGAGTCGATCACGCCGACGTGCGAGCCTGTGCAGGAGCCGACCCGAGGAGCCCGCATGACCACGTACCCGTACGAGTCGCAGTGGGGCGACGTCGCGTGCAACGCGCCGCTCATCGAGCGCGGTGAGAGCCCGGCGGGGTCCTTCGACTGGCGCACCGAGGACTACCCGTCGGATGACGAGTACCTGTTCTGGTCGCGGCACGTGTGCGGGCTCGCCGGGCTGCGGTCGGTGCTCAAGGCGTGGATCCCGTCGGCCGGCGCGCTCGGCATGCACGAGCTGATCACGCGCGCCGTCGCCCGCGCGGCCCTCACGCGCGACGGCGACGCGGTCGGCGGGCTGTACTACCGGCCGTTCGCGGAGTGGGTGCGCGACGACTTCGGGATCGAGGCGGTCGTGCACCCGCGGATCGACGTGCCCGGGCTGCTCGCCGAGGTGGGCGCGGGGCGGGTGGTGCTCGCGTCGGTCTCCTCGGAGATCCGGTACCCGGAGCTGCCGGCGACGAGGCGCGGCGGGCACCTCGTGCTGGTGCACGCGTTCGACGGGGAGACGGCGACGTTCCACAACCCGTCGGGCGTCGGATCCACGGCGGCGGATGCGCGGCTCGGGGTCGCGGACTTCGCCCGGTTCTCCGCGGAGCGCGGGGTGACGCTGGTGCGGCCGGGCTGATCGGGCCGCGGCGGCGCGGCCTCCGGTGCAAGGCCCTTCCGCGCGGGACCCAGCAGCGGTACCGTCTCGCACACCCGCCGATGCGCGGGCCCGACTCCGATGGAGGACACCATGAGCCAGCAGCAGACCGCGCAGCGCCCGAGCCTCGCCGGACCGGAGCCGACCCGGCCGCCGTACGACGCGCGGCTCGCGATGATCCTGCTCGTGATCGAGGGGGTGCTCGCGTTCGCCGGCCTCGTCGCGATGGTGGTCGCGAGCTGGACCCCGGTCGTCTGCGCCGGAGCCGGCTGCGACTACCCCCTCGGCGAGCTGGCCTCGCGGCTCTGGGTCGGGGGCACCATCGCCGTGCTCGTGTTCTCGATCATCGCGACGGTCGTCTGCCGCACGCGCCGCGTGAACGCGTGGTGGGCGCCGGCGACGGGCATCGTGCTGATCGTCGGGATCAACGTGGCTACGCAGATCATGACGCGGTACGCCACGATGCGCTGACGGATCCCCGAGGTACGAGACGAGCCCGGCCCCTCGAAATGCGGGGCCGGGCTCGTCTCGTGTGCGCAGGGCGCGGTACCGCGGATCAGCCGCCGATCACGGCCAGCTGTCCTCGAGCTCGTGGGTGATGACGAGCTCGCGGATCTCGCAGCCGCGGGGCTGGCCGAGGATGAACATCACGCTGTCGGCGACGGCGGCCGGGTCGTTGAGGTTCGCGTCGGAGCCGGGCTTGTACTTCGGGTCGCGGTCGTCGAAGAAGTGCGTCTTCATGCCGGAGGGGATCAGCGTGGTGACGCCGACCTCGCCCTTCGTCTCGGCGGCCAGCGCGCGGGTGAAGCCGAGCACGCCGAACTTCGAGGCGCAGTAGGCGGTCGCATCCGAGACGGCCTTGATGGCGAGCGACGACGCGACGGTGACGACGCGGCCGTGCGACTCGGTGAGGAACGGCAGCGCCGCGCGGACGACGGCGACCGTGCCCATGAGGTTGACGCCGATGACCTTCTCCCACTCGGTGGGGGCGACGTCGACGAGGCGGCCGCAGCGGTCGATGCCGGCGGCGGTGACCACGGCATCCAGCCCGCCGTGCGCCTGGGCGATCTCGGTGACGAGCGCCTCGGTGGCGCGCGTGTCGGAGACGTCGATGCGGTGCGCCTCCATGCCGGTGACGCTCGACGTGTCGAGGTCGAGCACGATGGGCTCGCCGCCGGCCGCGAGGACCGCCTGCGCGACCGCGGCACCGAGCCCGGACGCGCCTCCGGTGATGAGGACGCGGCCGGTGCTGGGGCGGGGGGAGTCGGTCATGGGTGTTCCTTCCGTGGTGCGGATCGCGCCCGTGCGGCGCGGAGGTGCGGGGGAGTCGTGCGGATCAGGGAGTCGTGCGGATCAGAGGTCAGCGGGTCAGCGGATCAGGGGTCAGCCGACGCGGGCGAGGGCGCCCGCGAGCTTCGTGGTCGAGCGGCCGGGGTGGTACGGGACGGTGACGGCCTGGCCGCCCCACTCGGCGATCACCGCCGACTCGGGGAGGTCCTCGGCGCGGTAGTCGCCGCCCTTGACCCAGAGGTCGGGCTGGAGGGAGCGGAGCGCCTCCTCGGGGGTGTCCTCGGAGAAGAGCACCACCGCATCCACCACGCCGAGCGACATGAGCAGGTCGACGCGGTCCTCCTCGGTCATGATCGGCCGCTCGGGTCCCTTGAGGCGGCGCACCGAGTCGTCGGAGTTGAGGAGCACGACCAGGCAGTCGCCGAGCGCGCGGGCCGCGGCGAGGGTGCGGGCATGGCCGGCGTGCACGAGGTCGAAGCAGCCACCGGTCGCGACGACGGTGCCGCCGCCGGCGCGGGTCGCGCGCACGACCTCGAGGGCGCTCGCCGCGTGGCCGCCGATGGGACGCGCGGCGGGCGGGCCCACGAGGGTGGCGACGCCGCCCGCGTCGACGTACTCGGCGGCGGAGGCGACGGCGGCGCGCACGGCGTCCTCCACGGTGGATCCGCCGGCCAGCGCCGCGAGGGCCGTGGCGGCCAGGCGGTCGCCGGCGCCGCACGGGTCGCCCGTCGCGACGAGCGGGGCGGGGACGACGTCGGGGAGGGATCCGCCCGCCGAGCCCGCGGCGCCGGAGCCGGCCGCGGGCGCCGACACGAGCAGGGCGCCGCGCTCGCTCATGGTGACGGCGACCGTGCCGACGCCCCACCTCTCGCGGAGGAGTCGGGCGGCGTCGGCCGCCGCGGACACGTCGCGCCCGGCGATCCCGGAGAACGCGCGCGCCTCGGCGAGGTTCGGGGTGGCGAGCGCGGTGTTCGGGACGGGCGGCTCGCCCGCGGGGTGCGGATCCCACACCAGCGGCACCTCGGCGGCGCGGGCGTCGAGGGCGGCGCGGAGGCGGGGGTCGCGCGTGACGCCGCGGCCGTAGTCGGCGACCACGATGGCGTCGGCGGTGGCGATCGCGTCGAGCATCCGGTCGGTCGCGGCGGGGGTGGGCGGCGGCGCGCAGCCCTCGTCGATGCGGGCGACGGCGTGGCCGTCGGCGCGGACGCGGGTCTTCACGGGCGTGGGCGCGCCGGACGGGCCGGCGACCACCTCGATCCGGTCGAGGCACGCGCGCAGCGTCTCCGCGCGGTGGTCGTCGGAGAGCACGGTGACGAGGCGCACGTCGTGGCCGTCGCGCGCGAGCATCGTGGCGACGAGGCCGGCGCCGCCGGCGCGGGGCAGCGACTCCTCGACCTCGATGACCGGCACGGGCGCGTCGGGGCTGAGGCGGTGGGCGGCGCCGGTCATGTCGACGTCGAGCAGCACGTCGCCGACCACGACGATCCTCATGCCGGCACCTCCGCGGGAGCGGCCGTGGTGGAGGCGGGCGCGACCGTCACGGGGACGGCGGCTGGCCCGGCGGCGGCGACGGCAGGCGCGGCGGCGGCGGATCCGGGCGACGCGGGCGCGGCGTCCACGGGGGCCGTCGCGCGCGCGGCCGCCCGGTCGTTCGCCTGGAGCCGGCTCTCGAACGCGCGGCAGATCGCGTGCACGGCGACGAGCTGCGCCTCCTGCACGTTGGCCGACGGGCCGTCGAGCGCGAGCGACTCGTCGCACGCCTCCACGAGCGGGTTCGGGCCGGGGCCCGTCATCGCCCACGTCGTGGCGCCGGCGGCCCGTGCGGCGGCGGCAGCGCGGAGCAGGTTGACGCTCCGGCCGCTCGTGGAGAGGAGCACGACGATGTCGCCGGATCGCGCGTGCGCGTGCACCTGCCGCGCGAAGACCTCGTCGAACCCGTAGTCGTTGCCGATCGCGGTCACCGCGGACGACTCGGCGTGCAGCGCGATCGCGGAGAACGGGCGGCGGTCGCCGTCGAAGCGGCCCACCAGCTCGCTCGTGAGGTGCTGGGCCTCCGCCGCGGATCCGCCGTTGCCGGCCGCGATGAGGCGCGCGCCGTGGCTCAGGCGGTCGGCCATCTCGCTGCCCCACGCGGTGAGGCGCGGCGCGTGCGTGCGCAGGGCGGCGAGCACCGGGCCGAGGGCGTCGAGGTGCGCGTCGACCACGGTCGGGTCGTCGGGCAGGTCGTCGATCGCGGCGGCCTGGATGGCGGCGCGATAGGCGTCCGCGGTGCGCGCCGCGACGGTCGACCACGCGTAGCCGTGCTCCATGCGGTCGCGTCCGGCGCGGCCGAGCGCCAGGCGGCGGGCCGGATCCGCGAGCAGCTCCCCGAGGGCGTCGGCGATGGCGGCGGGGTCGCGCGGCGGCACGAGGATCCCGGTCACGCCGTCGACCACGCTGTCGGTGAGCCCGCCGACCGCGGACGCGACGACGGGGACGCCCGAGGCCATCGCCTCGAGCGGCACGATGCCGAACGGCTCGTACCAGGGCGCGCACACGACGACGTCGGCGGTGCGCATCACGGCGGGCATGTCGGCCTGCGAGACGCGGCCGTGCAGGCGCACGCGGTCGGCGACCCCGGCGGCGCGGGCGGCGTCCATCAGGCGGCGAGCCTCGGCGTCCTCGGTGGCGCCCGCGGCGTCGCCGGATCCGCCGACGATCACGAGCTCGACGTCGGTGCGGCCGCGACGGGCGAGGATCCCGAGGGCCTCGATCGCGAGGTCGACGCCCTTGCGCGGCACCAGGCGGCCGACGACCATGACGCGCATCGGGCGGTCGTCTCCGGCGTCGTCGGCCTCCTCAGCGCGCGGCGTGAAGTGCCCGATGTCGACGCCGCACGGGATGACCGTGATCCGGGCCGCGTCGACGCCGGCGCGCACGAGCTCGGCGGCCTCGTCGGAGCAGGTCGCGACGACGGCGTCGGCGCGGCGTCCGACGCCCGGCTCGAGCTCGGCGCGCTCGGCCGGGCTCGTGTCCTCGGCGCCGAGGTGGCGGCGCTTCACGGATCCGAGCGCGTGGAAGGTGTGCAGCACGGGCGGGGCGGATGCGGCGCCGACCGGCGACGACGCGAGGCGCGCGGCCGCGTCGAGGGCGGCGACCCCGGACATCCAGAAGTGGCTGTGCACCACGTCGGGCCGGTTGGTGCGCCAGTCGGCGAGGAGGCCGTCGGCCAGCTCGCCCATGTGCGGGAGGAGGTCGTCCTTCGGGACGGCGCGCGCGGGTCCGGCGTCGAGGTGCACGACCTCCACGCCGGGCGCGAAGGCGACCCGGGCGGGCAGCGCCTCGTCGTCCCGGCGCGTGTAGACGGTGACGGTGTGGCCCTCGCCCGCGAGCGCGGCCGACAGCGCGGCCACGTGCACGTTCTGGCCGCCGGCGTCCACGCCGCCGAGCGTCGCCAGCGGGCTGGCGTGCTCCGAGATCATCGCGATCCTCATCGTGTCGTCCTCTCGTCGAGCGGGTGGTGCGGGGGAGTCGTGGGGCCGGATGCGGCGGGCGCCCGGCGGGAGCGGCGCGCGGCGGCCGCGTCCACCGCGTCGTGCAGCACGGCGTCCATGTCGCGGAGGAAGCGGCCGAGCGAGTACCGGGCGAGCGCGGCCTCGCGGGCGACGCGGCCGCGGCGGGCGGCCTCGTCGGGATCCGCGGCGAGCAGCCGGGCGGCGCGCACGAGGTCGGCCGGGTCGGACGAGATGGCGCCCGCGTCCGGCGGCACCGCGCGCGACGCCTCGGTCGCGTCGAGCACGAGCACCGGCATCCCCAGGTGCATGGCCTCGAGGAGCGAGAGGCCGAGCGAGGTCCAGCGGTGCGGGTGCACGTAGGCGCGCAGCCGTGCCAGCTCGGGGTGCATGCGGGCCGTCGGCAGATCGCCGCGCGGGACGAGGCGCTCGCCGAGCGACGGGAAGGCGCCGGGCAGCAGATCCGTCCCCATGCCGAACACCTCGACGGGCGCGACCGCCGCGAACGCGGGCAGCAGGTCGGTGCCGGTGATGCGTCCGCGCCGCACGGGCTCGTTGATCACCGCGCCGAACGACAGGACCTCGCCCGTGTAGAGCGCGCCGGGGTCGGGCACGCCGTGCTCCACGACGGTCGTCGGCGCGACGCCCGTGTCCCACATGAGCGCGTTGAAGCGCGTGACGTGCACCACCGGGATGTCGTCGCGGTCGGCCAGCGCGTGCACGGTCTCGGTCGGGGCGCCGCGCGGGGTGTTGTGCTCGAGGAAGACGGCGGGCACGTCGGATCCGAGGCGGCGGCCGAGCAGGCGCTCCGCCTCCGCGATCTCGGCGACGCGCTGGAGGAGCACGAGGTCGACATCGGCGTCGTGCAGGGACGACGGATCCACCTCGCGTGCGCTCGCAGGCCACTCGCGTCCGCCGCGGCCGAGGCCCCACGCGTCGCGCGCGGGCGTCGTGGGGAACAGGATCTCGTGGGATCCGCGCACGAACGAGTCGGTCCAGCCGCCGTGGACGTGCCACATCAGGATCCTCATGCGGGCACCTCCTGCTCGGCGGGTGCGGGCTCGCGCTCGGCCGCATGCTCGGATCCGGGCCCGCTCGTCGCGAGCAGCCGCTCGACGGCGTCGGCGACCTCCGCGGGCGAGACGCCCGCGAGGCACGGATGGCCGGGCACCGGGCAGTCGCGCGCGCGGCTGAGCCGGCACGGCGCGTCCTGGTCGCCGAGCAGGATGACGGGCACGCGGTACGGAGCCCACCGGATCGGCGGCACGACGGGCGAGAACAGGCTCACGACGGGGAGCCCCACCGCGGCGGCGAGGTGCGCGGGCCCGGTGTTGCCGCTCACGAGCACGGCCGCGCGGCGCATGAGCGCGCCGAGCCCGGCGAGGTCGGTGCGGCCGCCGAGGTCGAGGGCGGCGGATCCGGCCACGTGCGCCGTGAGCTCCCGCTCGTCGGGGCCGCCGGTGACGACCACGGGGATCCCGCGTGCGACGAGGAGCGCGACCGCGTCCCGGTGCTGGTCGGCCGGGTAGGAGCGCGCGCCGACCGCGGCGCCCGGGTGCACGAGCGCGAACGGGCCGTCGGGGAGGAGCGCCTCCACGTCGGCCGGCAGCGCGGCGTCGAGGACGGCGAGGCGTCCGTCGTCGTCGGCGGGCAGCGCGTGGCCGGCCGCGGCGGCGATCGCCAGGGCGCGCTCGGGCTCGGGCTGATCCTCGTCGAGGTCCTCGCCGGGCTTCAGCCGCACGTCGAGGAGGGAGCCGGCGTAGTCGACGCTGGCGCCGGTGATCCGCCGCACGCCGGCCAGCCGCAGCAGCAGCGCGAGCGGCAGCGGCGACTGGTGGAAGGACGTGAGGATGACGGCCTCGTCCGCGTCGACCTCGGCGAGGATCGCGTGCAGCGCGTCGACGGAGGCGGCATCGGCGGCGGGCGCGGGGGAGGAGATCCACGGCGCGTCCCACACGTGCACCGCGTGGACGCCGGGCAGCAGCCGGCCCGCGGACGCGCCGCGCGGACCGCACAGCAGGTGGACCTCGACGCGCGGGTCGGCCGCGACCGCGCGCACCGCGGGCCCGGAGATGAGCACGTCGCCCACGGAGTCGAGCCGCACCACGAGCACGCGGCGGGGCGCGGGCGCGGGGAGGAGCAGGTGCACCGCGTCGAGGACCGTCGGGGCCACCAGCTCCGCCTCGGCCACCTCCTCCTCGCGCGTCACGGGGGTCGGCACGAGCACGCCGCGCGCGCCCGCGGCCCGGGCGGCGCCCATGTCGGCCGCGATGTCGCCCACGACCGCGACGCGCGACGGATCCACGCCCCACGTCCGGCACGCCTCGAGCACCATGCCGGGCCGCGGCTTCCGGCAGTCGCAGCCGTCGTCGGATCCGTGCGGGCACAGCAGCACGAGGTCGAACGCGCCGAGCAGTTCCTGCGCGCGCGCGTTGACGGCGTCGGCCTGGTCGCGCGTGATGAGGCCGCGTGCGATGCCGGACTGGTTGGTCACCATGCCGATGCGGAGGCCCGCGGCGCGCACGGCGTCGATCGCCTCGCGGGCGCCGGGCATCAGCTCGACGAGCGCCGGATCCCCGTTGTACGGCACGTCGACGACGAGCGTCCCGTCCCGGTCGAACAGGACGGCCTCGAGGTCGTTCCCGGGCGAGCGCATGGTCGGCCAGTACCCGACTGCTCCTCCTCCCAAACCCAGCCGGGAGCACTTCTCCTCGGGGTGTCACGCTCCTCCGCGGAGAACCGGAGCAGCGCCCTCGGGAGGGGAGCAGCAGCGCCCTCGGGCGGGGCCGCGGCGACGGGGGCTTCGTGGGCTCGGTACCAGGGACGCGGCCGTCAGCGCGCGGGCGCCACCCCGATCCACCGCGACCGCGCCAGCAGCATCGGCATCATCGGCGCGATCAGCAGCGCCCCCAGCCCGCCGACCGCCATGTCGCCGATCGTGTCGGCGTAGCCCGTGAGGATCGCCGGGTCGAGCCACGCCTGCCCCGCCCACTCGCCGAGCTCCCACAGCGCCGAGAGCGCGAGGCCCACCGTGAGGGCGAGGAACCCGAGGGGCAGCGGCCGACGGTCGACCATGACGCCCGCGCGGTCGGCCAGCAGGATCACGAGCGCGGCGAGGGCCGCCGTCGTGACGAGGTGCGCGGGGATGTCCCACCACGGCAGCTTCTCGTAGAGGTCGAGCCGGTTGCTCGCGGCGGAGACGAGCGTCGTGATCCCGATGGCGAGGTCCAGCCCTGGCCTGGCCCCGAGACCCCGCGGCGCCACGAGGCCGAGCAGCGCGAGCGCGAACATCGCGGATGTCGTGCCCGTCCACGCGAACACGGAGAAGAGGAACGTGAGCAACCCGATCACGCGGACGGCGTCGGCGAGCACCGCCGTGATCCCGCGCGGGGGCTGCAGGAAGGTGAGCCCGGCCAGCCCGGCGAAGGCCGCGACGTCCTCGGGCGGGGTCGGCGCGTCCGGCGGGCTGGGGGAGGTGGGGTCCGTCAGCACCGCACCACCGCCTGCAGCGCCTCGTGGTCGCTCGGCGCGCGGCCGCCGATGCGCGTCGTGTTGATGCCGACCCGCTCGACCTCGACGTCGGGCGTCACGAGCATCCAGTCGATCCGCCGGGTGGTGCGCTTCGGCGCCTTGTAGTTCGACCAGGTGCCCCACTCGGGCGTGAGGCGCTCGCGCGCGGCGGGCCACGCGTCGACGAGCGCGCCCGACTCCACGAGCAGCCGGTGCGGCGCGGTGTCGACGCCGGCGTTGGTGTCGCCCGAGACGATCGTGGGCACCTGCACCTCGGCGACGATCTCGAGCATCATCCGCGCGGACTCCTCGCGCGACCGCCAGGACAGGTGGTCGAAGTGCGTGTTCACGTGGCGCAGCGGCAGGCCCGTCGCGCGGTCCACGAAGTCGGCGACCACGGCGATCCGCGGCACCATGTTGCCCCAGCTGCGGGATCCGGCGACCGCGGGCGTGTCCGACAGCGCGACCTGCCGCCAGCTCGTGAGCTCGAGGCGGCGCGTGTCGTAGAAGGTGGGGCAGCCCTCGCCGTGGCCGTCCTCGTTGCGGCCGTGGCCGATCCGCCGGTAGTGCCGCCCGAGCGCGTGCGACAGGGCGCGACCCTGCGTGGGCATCGCCTCCTGCGTGCCGAGGAGCGCGGGCTGCTCCCGCTGGAGTACCTCGGCGATCAGCGGCTCGCGGTCGGCCCAGCGGTCGGGGCTGCCCGGACGGTAGCGGCGGAACAGGCGCCGGATGTTGTACGTCATCACGTGCAGTGCGGGGGCCTCGACCGGGCCGATCAGCGCCCGCCCGTCCGTGAGGGTGCCGTCGGCGCTCGGGGTCATGGATCCATCGTCCCCCAGCGCGGCGGCGGCGTCCGCCCGGGGCGGCGAACCGTCACCGGCGAGGGGCGGGCTGTCCCCGACCGGAGAAGACGATCGCCCCAGGAGTCCGGCGTGGCCGAATGGTCCTGGGGCGTAAGCCGAGGATGTAACAGCGTGCCGCGGACCTGGATCTGTGATCTTCGGTCGCCTACCCTCCTCGTCATGGTGCGCGGTGAGAGCGAGAAGCCTGTGGCGGGCGTCAGCAAGCCCGACTCCGCGATCGACTCTCCTCGTGACGACCGTGTCGCGTCGGTGGAGGAGACGATGAGGGTCGCCCGCATCCTCGCCACGCGACACGTGGAGCTGCTCCGCCGCCTGGCCTGATGGTCGTCGCCCTCTCCCACGAGGCGGTCGTCCAGGTCAACCTGGAGTTCGGCGGACGCGACCCGGCGGGCGCGGCTGCGGATCACGCGCAGCAGCCGCCCCCGTCGGATCCGCTGCCGATGTCGGTCGAGCACACCCCGGTCTCCGGGAGGACGAGCTGCACGCGGCGGGCGGCGTCGTGGTCGCCGGCGAGCTCGTCGGCGATGGATCGGACCTGCTCGTACCCGGTGGCGAGCAGGAAAGTCGGCGCGCGGCCATAGCTCTTCATCCCGGCGATGAAGAACCCGGGCTCGGGGTGCGCGAGCTCCGCGACGCCGTGGGCGGGGACGCTGCCGCAGGAGTGCAGGTTCGGGTCGATCAGCGGCGCCAGCAGGCGCGGCGCCTCGACGATCTCGTCCAGTGACAGGCGGATCTCGCGCAGCATGTCGAGGTCGGGACGGAAGCCGGTCGCGTTGACGACGACGTCGGCCTCGATCCGGTGGGCATCGCTCCGACGACGCCCGAGGAGGGCGACACGGCCGTCCTCGGCGGCTGCCACCCGGTCGATCTCGAACCGGTCGACGAGGGTGATGGCGCCCTGACGGACGAGCTCGTGGACGACCCCGCCGAGCGCGCCGCGCTCGGGCAGCTCGTCCCCCGCGGATTCGTAGACGCGGACGGGCGTCGTGGAGCGGATGGCCCACGTGATGCTGGTGTCGGGCTCCTCGCGCGCGAGGGCGGCGAGCGCGATGAGGGTGCTCGCCGCCGAGTGGCCCGCGCCGACGACGACCACGTGCCGGCCGGCGAACCGGGCCCGGTCCGTTCCGCGGACGTCGGGCAGGGCGTGTCCGATCCGGTCCGCGACCCCCGCCGGGACGACGGGGGCGAGCCCGTCCGAGGCGAGGGGGTTGGGAGAGGAGTAGGTGCCGGAGGTGTCGATGACCGCCCGCGCGAGCGCGTCCTCGACCCCGGCCGTGGTGTCGAGGCGGAGGAGGAACGGGGCGGATCCGCGCTTCGTGGAGCGGGTGCGGTCCATGCCCTGCCGGGTCACCGCCCGCACCCGCGCGCCGTAGCGGATCCGCGGGGCGAGCTCCGGCGTCGCGGCCAGCGGGGCGAGGTAGGCGTCGACGAGCTCGTGCCCGGTCGGCAGGCGCCTCGCGGCGGGCGCGTCCCACCCGGCGGCGTCGAGGAGCCGCGCGGCGGCGTCGTCGACGAGGAACTCCCACGGGGAGAACAGGCGCGTGTGGCCCCACCGCCGGACGGCGGCACCCGCGGTGTCGCCCGCTTCGTAGACGGTCGCCTCGATGCCGCGCTCGAGCAGCTGCGCTGCCGCGGCAAGTCCTACGGGGCCGGCGCCGATGATCGCGACGGGCAGCCCGGCGAGGCGCCGCTCGTCGGTGCGGGGCGGGACGGTCAGGGTCATCGACATGCGGGGCTCCTCGGTGGTGGGCGGGTCAGCGGGTGGCGGGCTGGAGCTCGGCGAGGAGCTGCTGCACGCGGCCCTTGATGTCGTCGCGGATGGGCCGGACCTCGTCGAGCCCCTTCCCCTTGGGGTCGGTGAGGTCCCAGTCCTCGTACCGCTTGCCGGGGAAGATCGGGCACACGTCGCCGCAGCCCATCGTGATGACGACGTCGGAGTCCTTCACCTGCTCGGTGGTCATGAGCTGGGGTACGGCCTGGGAGATGTCGATGCCCTCCTCGGCCATGGCCTGGATGGCGATGGGGTTGATCTGGTCGCCGGGCTCGGATCCGCCGGAGCGGACCTGGACGGCGCCGCCGGAGAGTTCCCGCATGTACCCGGCGGCCATCTGCGAGCGGCCGGCGTTGTGGATGCAGACGAACAGGACGGTTGGGGCAGCGGTGGTGTCGGTCATCGAGAGCTCCTTGACGGGTGAGGTGAGGGGGTCAGGCCCGGTCGGCGACCGAGTCGAGAGCGGGGGCGGCAGCAGCCGCGTCGGTGCTGCGGGCGGGGAAGAGTCGCGGGCGCAGCCACATGGCGGCGTAGACGAGCGCGAGCAGCGCCGGGACCTCGATCAGCGGGCCGACGATGCCGGCGAGGGCCTGCCCGGAGGTCGCGCCGAAGGTCCCGATTGCCACCGCGATGGCGAGCTCGAAGTTGTTGCCCGCGGCGGTGAACGCGAGGGTCGTGGTGCGCTCGTAGCCGAGCCCGACGGCCTTGCCGAGCAGGAACCCGGCGAGGAAGGTGACGGCGAAGTAGATCACCAGCGGGATCGCGATGCGGACGACGTCGAGCGGCCGGTCGATGACCTGCTGCCCCTGGAGGGCGAAGAGCATGACGATGGTGAAGAGCAGTCCGTAGAGGGCGAACGGGCCGACCTTCGGCAGGAACCGGTCCTCGTACCAGGCGCGGCCCTTCGCGCGTTCGCCGATGCGGCGGGACAGGTACCCGGCCAGCAGCGGGATCCCGAGGAACACCAGCACGCTCGCGGTGATGGCCCAGAACGAGAACTCCGCGCTCGTGGTCGGAAGTCCCAGCCAGGACGGGAGGAGCTGGAGGTAGAACCAGCCGAGCGCGCCGAACGCGAGGACCTGGAAGACGCTGTTGACCGCGACGAGGAACGCGGCCGCCTCCCGGTCGCCGCACGCGAGGTCGTTCCAGATCAGCACCATGGCGATGCAGCGCGCGAGGCCCACGATGATGAGGCCCGTCCGGTACTCCGGCAGGTCCGGCAGCAGCAGCCACGCGAGCGCGAACATGAGCGCGGGGCCGACGATCCAGTTCATCGCGAGCGACGAGATCAGCAGGCGCCGATCGCCGGCGACGGCTCGGGCGTCGGAGTAGCGGACCTTCGCCAGCACCGGGTACATCATCACCAGCAGCCCGACCGCGATCGGCACGCTCACCGATCCGATGCTGAACGCGTGCAGCGCCTCGCCGACCGCCGGCGCGAAGACGGCCAACAGGAGGCCCGCGCCCATCGCGGCGAGGATCCACACCGGCAGCAGCCGGTCGGTGGTGCCGAGGCGGGCGGGGGCGGGAGCAGCAGGAGGCATCGAGGGGTGTCGCGTCTTCCGGTCGGCGGGGCATCGACGTGCGTCGATGACCCGAGCATGACGTAACCCATCGACGGCTGTCAATGTGTGCGAGGATCGAGTGCATGGCCGTCCTCGACATGCTCCCCCTCACCGACGTGACCGCGTGCTGCGCGCCGCTCACCCGGGAGGCGATGAGCGCCGAGAACGCCGACAAGCTCGCCCGGTCGCTGCGCGCGATCGCGGATCCAGCCCGGCTCCGGCTGATCTCGATGGTCGCCGCGCACGACGGCCAGGAGGCGTGCGTGTGCGACCTCACCGAGCCCCTCGGCCTCGGGCAGTCGACGGTCTCGCACCACCTCAAGGTCCTCGTCGACGCCGGCATCCTCAGTCGCGACAAACGCGGCAGCTGGGCCTACTACCGCCTCGTGCCCGGCGCGCTCGACTCGCTGGCCGGGCTGCTCCGCACCGTCTGAGCCCGGCCGAGGAACGCTGCGGGCTCGGCCCTCAGGCGTCGGTGGATCCGGCCGCGTCGCCCCGCGCCTCCGCCGGCAGCCGCCGCCCGCGCACGGCGAGGATCGTGCCGCCCACGACCGCCGAGATCAGCGACCCCACCAGCACGCCGACCTTCACGACGTCGTCCTGCGCGCTCCCGGTGCCGTAGGCGAGCTCGCCCACGAGGAGCGAGACGGTGAAGCCGATGCCCGCGACGAACGAGAGGCCGATGACATCCGGCCAGCGGAGCGTCGGATCGAGGCGGATGCCCGGCAGGCGCGTCACGAGCAGCGAGGCGCCCGTGATCCCGACGGCCTTGCCCACCACGAGCGCCACGACGATCCCGATGGCGACGCTGTCGGACAGCGACGCCCGCAGCCCGTCGAGCCCGCCGACCGCGACGCCGGCGGAGAAGAACGCGAAGATCGGCACGGCGACGCCCGAGGAGACCGGCGACCAGCGCTCGGCGAAGTGGTGCGTGAGCGCGTGCCGCACCTCGTGCCCGTCGGCGTCGCGGTGCGTGACGCCCGCCCGGGCGGTCGCGACGGCGGGCACCAGGACGCCGAGGACGACGCCGGCGATGGTCGCGTGGATCCCGGACGCGTGCACGAGCGCCCACGCGGCGACGCCGAGCGGGATGAGCACGTACCAGGCGCGCACGCCGCGGCGCACGAGGATCCCGAACGCGGCGAGCGGCACGAGCGCCAGCAGCAGCGGCGCGAACGCGATGCCGGCCGTGTAGAAGACGGCGATAATCGTGATCGCGAGCAGGTCGTCGACCACCGCGAGCGTGAGCAGGAAGGTGCGGAGCGCGGGCGGCAGGCGCTTGCCGACCACCGCGACCACGGCGACGGCGAACGCGATGTCGGTCGCGGCGGGGATGGCCCAGCCCTGCAGCGCCTCGGGGCCGGCGCCGAGGTTGATCAGCGTGAAGATCACCGCGGGCACGATGACGCCGCCGACGGCCGCCGCGATGGGCAGGGTCGCGACGCGCGGATCCCGCAGCGACCCGGCGACGAACTCCTGCTTGAGCTCGAGGCCGACGACGAAGAAGAAGATCGCGAGTAGGCCGTCGGCCGCCCACGTGCCGACGCTGAGGTGGAGGTGCAGCGCCTCGGGGCCGAACTCGAAGCCGCGGACGCGCTCGTAGAGGTCGACGGCCGGGCTGTTCGCCACGACGAGGGCGAGCACGGTCGCGATCAGCAGGAGGATCCCGCCGGTCGTGTCACGGCTGAGGTACCGGGCGAGGCGCGCGCCGCGGCCGGGCGCGGCAGGAGGTGCGGGCAGGGGGGAGGGTGTGGAGGTCATGTGCGTCTTCCGTCGACGAGCGCGAGCAGGGCGTCTCCGCTCCGGCGCCGGGATCGACGGGAGCGGCCTAGGCGGCCGGCGGCGGGCAGCCGGCGATCTCGCCGTGCGCGTTGCTGCCCCAGAGGCTCATCCACCCGTTCGTGCCCGACGTGCGCTTCGTGAGCAGCAGCCGGTTCGGGTACGCCTGGCGGCCGACGCGGGTGCGGCGGGTCGCGGGGGCGAGGAGGTGGGTCACGGATCCAGCGTAACCGGCGCCCGGGCGGGGTCGCAGGTCAGTGCCCGGCGCCGAGGTTGCCGGCGAGGCGCCCGTGCATCGCGGCGGAGGAGTCGTTCATGCCGGTGATCTCCGCGCGCTTGCCGTGGCGCTCGTACTTCGTGGTGATCGCGTCGAGCGCCGCGACCGTGGAGGCGTCCCACACGTGCGAGCCGGACATGTCGATGACCACGCGCTCCGGGTCGTCGACGTAGTCGAACTGCGTCGTGAGGTCGTTGCTGGAGGCGAAGAACAGCTCGCCGATGACGGCGTAGTGGGCGACGGGCGTGCCGTCCTCGGCGGTCTTCTCCGTGCGCTCGACGGTCGCGAAGTGCGCGACGCGGCGGGCGAACACGATCATCGCGGCGATGACGCCGATGATCACGCCGATGGCGAGGTTGTCGGTGATCACGACGATCACGACCGTGAGCACCATCACGAGCGTCTCGCCGATCGGCATGCGGCGCAGCGTCGACGGGCGGATGCTGTGCCAGTCGAACGTGCCGACCGAGACCATGATCATCACCGCCACGAGCGCGGCCATCGGGATGATCGCCACGACGTCGCCGAGGCCCACCACGAGGATCAGCAGGAACACGCCCGCGAGGAACGTCGAGATGCGGGTGCGGGCGCCGGACGCCTTCACGTTGATCATCGTCTGGCCGATCATCGCGCAGCCGCCCATGCCGCCGAAGAGGCCCGAGAGGATGTTGGCGCCGCCCTGGCCGAGCGTCTCGCGGGTCTTGCGCGACGGGGTGTCGGTGATGTCGTCGACGAGCTTCGCGGTCATCAGCGACTCGAGGATCCCGACGAGCGCCATGGCCAGCGCGTACGGCGCGATGATCCGCAGCGTGTCCAGCGTCAGCGGCACGTCCGGGATGAACAGCGTCGGCAGGCTGTCGGGCAGCGCGCCCTCGTCGCCCACGGTGGGGACGGCCAGCGCGGTGGCGACGACGGCGACGGTGATCACGACGATCGCGACGAGCGGCGCGGGCACGGCCTTGGTGAGGCGCGGCATCACGACCATGATCACGATGCCCACCGCCACCAGCGGGTACACGAGCCACGGGACGCCGACGAGGTTCGGGATCTGCGCGGAGAAGATGAGGATCGCGAGCGCGTTGACGAACCCGACCATCACGCTGCGGGGCACGAAGCGCATGAGCTTCGCGACGCCGAGGAGGCCGAGGACGATCTGGAACAGGCCGCCGAGGATGACCGTGGCGATGAGGTAGTCGAGGCCGTGGTCGCGCACGAGCGGGGCGACCACGAGCGCGACGGCGCCGGTGGCCGCGGTGATCATGGCGGGCCGGCCGCCGAGGAAGGAGATGGCGACGGCCATCACGAACGACGAGAACAGGCCGACGCGCGGATCCACCCCGGCGATGATCGAGAAGGAGATGGCCTCGGGGATGAGCGCGAGCGCCACGACGAGGCCGGCGAGCACCTCGCGGCTGAGGAGGCGCGGGTTCTTGAGCGCCTCGAGGACGGTGGGGCTGCCGTGGCGGACCGCGGGCGTGCGGACGGCGGGGGCGGGGCTGGCGGGCATGACGACTCCGGGAGGTGAGGGCGGGAGGGCGCCGGCGGCCCGGAGGCGGACGCGGTGGCGTCCCGGTGCGGCAGGCGGGGGCGGCGCCGACGATCGGTCGGGCCGCGTCCCTATCGTAACGTGAGGGTAGGGATGCGGCCCGACCGGTCAGTGCCCGGCGCCCAGGTTCCCGGCGAGCCGCGCGTGCATCGCGGTGGACGCGGCGTTCATCCCGACGATCTCCACCTCCTTGCCGTGCTGGTGGTACTTCGTGGTGATCGCGTCGAGGGCGGCGACGGTGGAGGCGTCCCAGACGTGGGATCCGCTCATGTCGATGAGCACGCGCTCCGGGTCGCCCGTGTAGTCGAACTGGATGGTGAGGTCGTTGCTCGAGGCGAAGAACAGCTCGCCCTCCACCTCGTAGCGCGCGGTCTCGGCGCCGGCCGGGTCGACGTCCACGCGGCGGTCGACGGTCGCGAAGCGCGCGACCCGGCGGGCGAACACGATCATCGCGACGATGACGCCCGCCACCACGCCGATGGCCAGGTCGTGGGTGGCGACGACGATCACCACCGTGAGCACCATGACCGCGGTCTCGCCGAGCGGCATGCGCTTGAGCGTCGACGGCCGGATGCTGTGCCAGTCGAACGTGCCGACCGACACGATCACCATCACGGCCACGAGCGCCGCCATCGGGATGATCGCGACCACGTCGCCGAGGCCGACCACGAGCACGAGCACGAAGATCCCGGCGAGGAAGGTGGAGATGCGGGTGCGGGCGCCCGAGGCCTTCACATTGATGAGGGTCTGGCCGATCATGGCGCAGCCGCCCATCCCGCCGAAGAACCCGGAGAGCACGTTGGCCGCGCCCTGGCCCCAGGCCTCGCGGGTCTTGTGGCTGGGGGAGTCGGTGATGTCGTCGACGAGCTTCGCCGTCATCAGCGACTCGAGGATCCCGACCACGGCCATCGCCGCCGCGTACGGCGCGATGATGCGGAGGGTCTCGAACGTCAGCGGCACGTCGGGGAGGAACAGCGACGGCAGGCTGCGGGGGAGCTCGCCCTCGTCGCCGACGCGCGGCACGCCGATGCCCAGCACGACCACCGCGGCGGTGAGCAGCACGATCGCGACGAGCGGCGCCGGGACGACCTTCGTCAGCCGCGGCATGAAGACGATGATCGCGAGGCCCACCGCGACCAGCGGGTACACCGCCCACGGCACCCCGATGAGCTGCGGCAGCTGCGACGTGAAGATGAGGATCGCGAGCGCGTTCACGAAGCCGACCATCACCGAGCGCGGGATGAAGCGCATGAGCTTGGCCACCCCGATCACGGCGAACAGGATCTGGAAGACACCCGCGAGGATCACGGTGGCGATGAAGTAGTCGAGGCCGTGCTCGCGGGCCACCGGCGCGATGACGAGCGCGATGGCGCCGGTCGCGGCGGTGATCATGGCGGGCCGGCCGCCGAGGAACGCGATGGAGACGGCCATCACGAACGAGGAGAACAGGCCGACGCGCGGATCCACCCCCGCGATGATCGAGAAGGAGATGGCCTCCGGGATGAGCGCGAGCGCGACGACGAGGCCGGCGAGGACCTCGCGGCTCAGCATGCGCGGGTCCCTCAGCGCCTGGAGGACGGTCGGACCGGAGGGCGGTCGGTGGCGGACCGGCGCGGCGGCGCGGGTCGGGGTGCGGGTGGGCATGGCGGTGCTCCGTTCTGTCGCGGGCATCGCGCCCGCTCGGGTGAGGACTGGGGCGCGTCGTCGCGCGGTGCTGCGGCTGCCGCGCGGAGGCGGGAGCGGAGGTGGTCGGAGCCGGGCTCCTGATCTCTACCCTAACGTGAGGGTAGGGTTGGTGTCACGTCGGGCTCCCACCGGCCGCTCCGCCGCCCCGCGCAGGCGGCCGGTCCGGGCGGCGCGGTACAGTGCTGTAGACGGGCTCGGCACGATCGGCCCGGGGACGCGCTCGTCGCGGCGCATCGCGCACCGACCCGCACGACCGCGAGACGGGCCCTGGGCCTCGATCGATCCCGTCCCACCGCGCCCGCTCCGGCCCCACCGCCGGTCCGCGTGCAGCGCATGAGGTCGTCGTCCGCGACCCGGTGCGGCACCACCGCACGACCAGACGGACGCACCGGCACCGCCGCCGCCGCATCCGCCACCATCCGCGTGACGCGCAGCCCGCGTCCCGCCCCCGACATCACCTGCACGACACACCAGCACGACACCACCAGAAAGGCACCATGCCTCCCACCACCGCGCACTCCCTCGACCTCGCCAAGCCCGGGCGCCTGCCCCGCGGCGGCATGCGGATCACCCCGCTCGGCGGCCTCGGCGACGTCGGCCGCAACATGACGATCTTCGAGCAGGACGGCGAGCTGCTCGTCGTCGACTGCGGCGTGCTCTTCCCCGAGGAGACGCAGCCCGGCATCGACGTGATCCTCCCCGACTTCAGCGCCCTCCGCGGCCGCCTCGACAAGATCACGGGCATCGTCCTCACGCACGGCCACGAGGACCACATCGGCGGCGTCCCGTACCTCCTCAAGGAGCGCCCGGACATCCCGATCATCGGCTCGCGCCTCACGCTCGCGTTCATCACCGCGAAGCTCGAGGAGCACAAGATCAAGCCCGTCACGCGCGAGGTGAAGGAGGGCGACCGCATCGACGCCGGCGTCTTCAACCTCGAGTTCATCGCCGTGAACCACTCCATCCCGGACGGCCTCGCCGTCGCGATCCGCACGCAGGCCGGCCTGATCCTGCACACGGGCGACTTCAAGATGGACCAGTTCCCGCTCGACCGCCGCCTCACCGACCTGGGCGCGTTCGCGCGCCTCGGCGAGGAGGGCGTCGACCTGTTCCTCACCGACTCCACCAACGCGGAGGTCCCCGGCTTCACGACCGCCGAGCAGGACATCGCGCCGGCCATCGAGCAGGTGTTCCGCAAGGCGCCCAAGCGCATCGTCGTCTCCAGCTTCGCGAGCCACGTGCACCGCATCCAGCAGGTGCTCGACGCCGCCGACACGCACGGCCGCAAGGTCGCGTTCGTCGGCCGCTCGATGGTGCGCAACATGAAGATCGCGGCGGACCTCGGCTACCTCAAGGTGCCGAAGGGCCTCATCGTCGACCTCAAGCAGCTCGAGAAGATGCCCGACGCGAAGGTCGTCCTCGTCTGCACCGGCTCGCAGGGCGAGCCCATGGCCGCGCTCAGCCGCATGGCGCGTCGCGAGCACATCATCGAGGTGGGCGAGGGCGACACGATCCTCCTCGCCAGCTCCCTCATCCCCGGCAACGAGAACGCCATCTACGGCGTGATCAACGGCCTCATCCGCTGGGGCGCCGACGTCGTGCACAAGGGCAACGCCAAGGTGCACGTCTCCGGCCACGCGAGCGCCGGCGAGCTCGTCTACTGCTACAACCTCGTCAAGCCGAAGGGCGTCCTGCCGGTGCACGGCGAGTGGCGGCACCTCGTCGCCAACGCCGCGCTCGCGGTGAAGACGGGCGTGCCCGAGAGCAACGTCCACATCATCGAGGACGGCGTGAGCGTCGACCTCGTCAAGGGCCGCGCCACCGTCTCCGGCCGGATCCCCGCGCCCTACGTCTTCGTCGACGGCGCCACCATCGGCGTCGCCACGGAGAAGGCCCTCGAGGACCGCCGCACGCTCGCCGAGGAGGGGCACATCACCGTGCTCGGGATCTTCGACGAGCCGAGCCAGAAGCTCCTCGACCCGGCCGAGTTCCTCACGCGCGGCTTCGTCGCGCACGACGGCTGGAAGAAGGAGGCGGAGGCCGCGGTCACCAAGGCCCTCCAGGCCGCCGCCGGTCGCCGCCGCCTCGACGGCCCCGCCGCCGAGCGCGCGATGAGCGAGGGCCTGTCCCGTTGGCTCCAGCGCCAGCACCGTCGCCAGCCGGTCATCACGGCCGTGGTGGTCGACGCCGACTAGCGCGACCCGCACCACCGGATCCTCCGGGATCCGACCCTCCGGCCGGCGGAGCGCTCAGGCGCCCGCCGGCCGCGGCATGCCCGCCGGGCGCCACATCGCCGCCGGGCGCGCGTGCGCGACCGCCGGCAGCGCGCCCAGCTCGAGGAACGCGCTCCGCCGGTAGAGCGCGCGGTTCCGCTCGGTCGACGACTCCAGGTAGGCGGCGCCGCCCGCCGCGTCCACGCGCGCGAGGCCGTGCGCGAGGAGCGCGGATCCGACGCCGAGGCCCCGCGCCGCCGCGCCCACGCCGATCTCCGCCAGGTACCAGTGCGGCAGGCCCGGGCGCGCGCGGCGCATCGCCCGCAGGTGGCCCGCGGCCCGCAGCGCGCCGCGGACGCCGAGCGCGCGGAGGAACGCGGGCGCCTGCGCGAGCAGCCGCCAGGTCGGCACGCCGCCGGGCGCTTCCCACACGGCGGCGCCGAGGATCCGGCCGGTCGCGTCGACCGCCACGTCGACCGTGCCCGCCGTGAGCGGACCGCTGCGCATCATGGCGGTGAAGAGCAACGCCAGTCGCTCCGGTCGGCGCGCGCCCGCGGGCACGAAGCCGGCGAGGACCGGGTCGTCGGCGAACGCCTCGGCGAGCACGCACGCGGCGTCGTCGAGGTCGGCGGGGAGGGCGGCGCGGACGGCCGGGGATGCGGGGTCGCGGGGTGCTGCGGTGCTCATGCTCCGACGGTAGACGACAGATTCGGCCAAATGGCCCAATTGGATCCGGTTGGTAGCTTTCTCCCATGAAGGCCGCCTCCGAGAGCACCCGCGCGTACGGATCCCGGGACGCCCGGCGGGCGGAGCTGCTCGACGCCGCCGTGCGCGTGATGGCCGTGACCGGGGTCGCCGGCGCCAGCACGCGCGCGATCACCGCGGAGGCCGGGCTCGCGCACGGCGCCTTCCACTACTGCTTCGGCGTGAAGGAGGAGCTGCTCGGCGCGCTGCTGCGTCAGGAGGTCGACGCGGTCGTGGCGCAGCTGGCGTCCGCCGAGGATCCGGCCGGGCTGCCGCTCGAGGACGCCGTCGCCGCCGTGCTCCGCGCCGAGCTCGACCGGGTGCGCCGCGAGCCCGACCGCCAGCGCGTGCTCGTCGACCTCGCCGCGACCGTGCAGCGGATCCCCGCGCTCGCCGACCTGCCGCGCTGGGAGCACGGGCGGTACGTGGAGGAGACGCGGCGCCGGTTCGCGGCGGTGGGGATCGACGACGACCGGGCCGAGCGCTGCGCCGCGCTCGCGGTCGCGGGCGTCACGGGCATTGCGGGCGCCTGGCTCGCCGCGCGCGACGCGGGGGCGGATGCGGCGGCCGAGCGCGCCGTCGCCGACCTCGCCCGGGCGCTGGCGCTGCTCGCGGGGGACGGCGGGGGCTGATCCGGTCGTGCCGTCGGCGCGGACGGCGTCGCGCGCTGATCCCGCGGCTCAGCCCAGCGCGCCCAGCGCCTCCGCCGCGGCCTTCGCGGCGCCCGAGATCAGCGCGTCGTCGGCGACCGCATCCTGACGGTCCTTCGACGAGTGCACGGCGATGACGATGGGCGCGGCGTCCGGCCGCCAGATCACCGCGACGTCGCCGCGGCTCGCGTAGGCGCCGCTGCCCGACTTGTCGCCGACCGTCCACTCCGTCGGCAGCTCGGCGCGCACGAGCGTGGCGCCCGTCTGCGTCGCCCGGAGCCAGCCGGTGAACAGGGCGCGCTCGTCGTCATCCAGCGGATCCGCGAGGGCGCCCGCATCGCCCAGCGCGTAGGCCCGCATCAGCGCGGCGGCCGCGCGCGGGGTCGTCGTGTCGCGGTCGTCGCCGGGGATCGCCTCGTTGAGCGTCGGCTCGGTGCGGGAGACGACCGTCGTGTCGTCGCCGAGGGCGGTGAGCGCGGCATCCAGCTCGGCCGGCCCTCCGAGCGCCTCGAGCAGCAGGTTCGCGGCGGTGTTGTCGCTGCGCGTCATCGCCGCCTCCGCCAGCTCGCGGAGGGTCATCGTGCCGCCGACGCGCGTCTCGGTGACGGGCGCGTAGGAGAGGATGTCGGCCGCCTCGATCGGCACCGCGCGCTCCATCCCGGCGATGCCGACGCGGTCGAGCAGCGCCGCCGCGAGCGGGGCCTTGATGGTGGAGGCGTACGCGAACCGCTCGTCCGCGCGCCAGGAGACCTCCGCGCCCGTGCCGGTGTCGACCGCGTGCACGCCCAGGCGCGCGCCGAAGCGCTCCTCGAGGGCGGCGAAGGCGGCGTCCGCGGCGGCCCGGTCGACCGCGGGGGCGGCGGATGCGGACGGCGCGGCGGTCGCGGGCGGGGTCGCGGTGGGCGCTTCGGCGGGTGCGGCCGCGCATCCGGCGAGGAGGGCGGCGGCGAGCGTCGCCGCCGGGGCCAGGCGGGCGGCGCGGCGGGCGGGGTGGATCACGGCGGTGCTCCTCGGGAGGCGTCGGGCGGGAGGCGGTGCGGCACCGGGGCCGCGGATCCAGCCTCTCGTGCGGCGGTGCGCGCGTCGTCCCCCGGCGGGTGCAGGCGCGTCCCCCGCGCGGACCACCCGCGGCCAACCCGCGGCCAACCCGCGGCCCGCCGCGCGATTCAGCGGATGTGGAATTGCGTTCCCTAGGCTTCGCGAGTTCCCGACGCGCGATCCGACGCGGGATCCGACGCCCGACCCCCCGAGAGACGAGAGGCCGCATGAGCGCCATCACCGCAGTGACCCCCGGCGAGATCCATCCGAGCGAGGGGTACGACGGCTTCGTCGGCTGGGTCCTCTCCCTCATCGAGACGCTGGGGGAGGTGGGCGTGGGCCTCGCCGTGCTCATCGAGACGTTCGTGCCGCCGATCCCGTCGGAGGCGATCCTCCCCGTCGCCGGCTTCCTCGCCTACGAGGGCCGCATGAGCGCGTGGGGCGCGTGGGCCGCGGCCACCGTCGGCGCGCTCGTGGGCGCTCTCATCTGGTACGCGATCGGCGCCGCGCTCGGCCGCGACCGCACCCGCCGCCTCGTCGGCCGGATCCCGCTGCTCGACCACGCCGACTTCGACAAGGCCGAGGCCTTCTTCGCGCGCTGGGGCGGCACGGCCGTGCTCCTCGGCCGCTGCGTGCCGCTCGTGCGCTCGTTCATCTCGATCCCGGCGGGCATCGAGCGCATGCCGCTCGCGCGGTTCTCGCTCTACACGGTCCTCGGATCCGGCGCCTGGAACGCCATCTGGGTCGGCCTCGGCTTCGCGTTCGGCCCCGCGATCCGCCCGGTGCTGGAGGAGTGGAGCGGCCTGATCTCGTACGCGGCCGTCGGCGTCATCGCGCTGCTGGTGCTGTGGTTCGTGGTGTCGCGGCTGATCCGGCGGGTGCGGGCGGCCTGACGGGCGCGAATCCCGGCGGCGGCGCGACCCGGTCGCCGCCGGTCCCGTCTGCCAGGCTGGAATCCATGCAGACCCCCGGCGACCGCGCCGCCCTCCCCGACGACGACGCCCGCCCCGCGACCGGATCCGCTCCCAGCCCCGCGGACGCGCCGCCCGAGCCCGATCCGGCCGGCAGCCCCGCCGAGATCCTCGTCCTCCGCGCCATCAAGCTCGGCGACATCCTCGTGGCTGTCCCCGCGCTCCGCGCCATCCGCCGCGCGCACCCGGACGCCCGCATCTCGCTCGCCACCACCGGCTGGCTCGCCCCGGTCGTCCGACTCCTGGGCATGGTCGACGAGCACCTCCCGCAGCAGGGCTTCGACCACCCGATCGCACGCGAGCCCGGCACGGTCGACCTCGCGATCAACCTGCACGGCGCAGGCCACGAGAGCCGCACCCTCCTGCACGAGCTGCGCGCGCACCGCACGCTCGGCCACGCGGCGCCCGAGCTCGACGGCATGCCGGCCGCCGACGGCCCCGCGTGGGAGGACCACGTCCTCGAGCGGTACCGCTGGGCCCGGCTCGTCTCCTGGCACGGCATGCCCGCGGATCCGGACGACGTCGGCATCCTCGTCCCCGCCGAGCCGCCCGTCGCCGAGCACGCCGTCGTGATCCACGTGGGCGCCGCCTACGGATCCCGCCAGTGGCCCGTCGACCGCTTCGCCGAGGTCGCCCGCGCGCTCGCCCAGGACGGCCGCACGGTCGTCTTCACCGGATCCGACAAGGAGCGCGAGCGCGCCCTCGAGGTCGCCGCCCTCGCCGGCATGCCCACGTCGACCGTGCTCGCGGGCGAGCTGGCCCTCGACGCCTTCGCCGGGATCATCGCCGCCGCCGACCTCGTGATCTCCGCCGACACCGGCGCCGCCCACCTCGCGACCGCCTACGGCATCCCCTCGGTCGTGATCTTCGGCCCGGCCCCGCCCGAGGAGTGGGGCCCGCCCGCATCCGGCCCGCACATCGTGCTGACCGACGCGTCCCAGCGCCTCGGCGACACGTTCTCCGCCATCCCGGATCCGGCGCTCCTCGCGATCACGCCGGCGCACGTGCTCGAGGCGGCCCGCTCCCTCGACGGGCACCGCGTGATCCGTCCGCTCACGGGCGAGCCGCGCGACTGATCCGCCCGGGTCAGCTCCGCGGCGCCGGCGCCGCCGCCCCCGGCCACGGCACCGTCGCCGCCGGCCACGCGGATGCGAGGAGCGCATCCCGCACCCGCTGCTGCGACTGCACCGCGTCGAGGCTGTCGGTGCGGAAGGCGATCGCGAGCGCCACGTCCGCCCAGTACGCGTCCCAGCCGTCGTAGGTCGCGAAGACCCGAGCGCCGATCTGCCGGATCAGCGCCCACGCGTCGTCCGCGGGCAGGTAGCCGGCCATGTAGGCGTAGCGGATCGCGCCGATGGTGCGCTCGCTGTCGCCCGCGAGCAGCAGCACGGGCGGCCGCCCGTCGTGCGGGCGGGTCAGGTCGATGATCTCGAACTCGCTCCGTCCGGTGAGCGCGGCCATCCGCGACACCATCCGCTCCGCCTGCTCGGACGCGGCCACCTCCGCGAAGCGCGCCGACTGCGGCCCCTGCGCCAGCGCATCCGCCACGAACAGCTCGATGTCGTCGCGCGACGCGATGCGGAACTGCGTGTCGAGGGCGGCGCGGTGCTGCGCGAGGGGCGTCATGGGGAGGCCCGCCCACTCGCGCCCGGTGGATCCGTCGGCGTGCTTCGCACGCAGCTCCGCGGGCATCTCGGCCCACGTCGGCTGGAACGCGAGCGACGAGTTCCAGCCGCGGAAGGAGAAGTCGCTCACGGCGTCGAGCGCGAGCAGCTGCTGCTCCTCGAGGAGCACCGGGCGGATCCGCGCGCGGGCCACGTACTCGAGCTGATCCAGCCGCGGCACCCGCGCGTCGATCTGCTGGAACACGATCGACGCCACGAGCATGCCGACGCCCATCCCGAGCGCGAACAGCACGATCGGCATCGCCGGGCCGCCCTCCGGCTCGCCCGACGTCGCCACGACGATCCCGAGCGCGAGCCCGATGACCCCGAACGGCAGCGCGGAGGCCGTGACGAGCAGCGCCCGCTTGCCGCTCCCGCCGTGCGGCGTCATCCGCTCGGCGTTGAGCATCCGGGCGTAGCGCACGCGCGCGCGGACGGGGAACTCGACCTCGCCGGGGTGGTTCTGCAGCGTCACGCGCGAAGCCTATCCAGCGGGCGGATCCGCGCCACCGTCGGGTGGACCGCGCGGCTCAGCGCCGCAGCCGCGCGACCTCGAAACCCAGGTCCACCGGGATGGCGAGCGGCTGCTCCGTGAGCGGCACCTCGTGCCGGAAGCGCTCGTCGCCGATCCCCGTCACGATGCGCGCGAGCTCGCCCTCGCGATGCACCTCGACCAGGTGCAGCCCCGGCACGATGTCGTCGAGGTGCCCCTCGAGTGATGCGAGGTCGTAGTGCAGCGTCAGCCAGATCGCCCACGGCGTCATGTCGTACGGGAAGCGCTCCCAGCAGTCCTTGTCCAGCGGGGCGAGCGGCATCACGGCGGCGAGTTCCGCGTGGATCTCCTCGCTCGTCGCCCACCCCGGCATGCGGATCCGGTGACCGGAGGTCGTGATCAGCGTCGTCGTGTCCTCCGCGAACTCGACGCCCTCGACGATCGTGACGCCCTCCGGCTGCGACCGCTCCACGAGCGTCAGCTGCGACAGCAGGTTCCCGCGGAACGTCGCGCCGCGCGGCAGGTTGGAGTGCTCGGGCGGCGCGGGCGGATCCGAGGTCCCGGCCGACGGGACGCCCTCCTCGCCATGCTGCCCGTGCGGCGGGCCCGCGCTCCGTGCGGTCGAGGTCATGCGCGCGCGCATGGCCGCCGTCATGACGACGGCGCGGCCGTCCGTCACTCCCGCCTGGTCCCCGTCCACCTCGTCCACGTCGCCCTCAGCTGTAGTCCGCGTGCACCGTCTTCGCGGCGCCGTCGAGCCGCACCGTGCCGCCGTGGGGGAGGATCCACTGCGGCCGCGTGTGCCCGAACGGCACGCCCACGCACACCACGGCGCGCGGGTTGTAGCGGGCGACCTGCTCGATGACGGTGTCGCGCTGCTCCGCCCGCAGCCGCGCGCGCTCCTCGGCCGACGGCACCGGCGCGCCCATGACGATGGTCACCGGCCGGGCGACGAGCACGCCCGCGACGACGTCGAGGATCCCGCGCTCGCCGAGCCCGCGTACCCACCGGCGCACGCTGTCGGCCGACGGCACCTCCTCGCTCGTCTCGAGCAGCAGGATCCCGCCCTCGAGCTTCGCGGTCTCCGGCATGCGCCCGGCCATCGCGATCTGGTCGATCACCTCGATGCAGCCGCCCCACGTCGGCCCCTCCACCGTCTTCGCCGGGCCGGCCCACTTCCACGGCTCGGTCGCGTGGCGCTCGCCGTGCTCGGTGAGCGCGCGAGGATCCGTCCAGTCGATCCCGAAGTCCTCCGACTCGCCCGGCTCCGTGATCTCGAGCGTCCCGCCCTCGATCAGCGCCGCTCGCAGCGAGCGCAGGTGCACGTCGTCGATGCCGGGGCCGGCGCCGAGGTGCACCTGGGTGGATCCGCCGTAGAAGCTCGGGATGCCGAGCCCCGCGAGCAGATTGTGCAGGTTCGTGTTGTCGCTGTAGCCGAGGAACGGCTTGGGGTTCCGGGCCAGCTCCTCGATGTCGACGTGCGGCACCACCGTGACCTGGTCGTCGCCGCCGATGGTCGAGACGATCGCGCAGATCGAGTCGTCGGCGAACGCGGCCGTGATGTCGGCGGCGCGATCGCGGGCGCTGGCGCCGAGCCGCCGGGTGGTCGGGTACTCGACGGGGATCAGCCCGGTCGCCTCCTGCAGACGCCGCATCGCCTGCTCGTGCACCTCGGGCGCGATCCCGGGGGCCGCGAACGCCGGGCTCAGCACCGCCACCCGGTCTCCCGCCTTCGCCTTGGGCACGGACTTGCGGAACCGAGAGGAGGTGGAGGGGATCATGCGGGCCATGCTCGCAGAGGCGGCCGGGAGGGCGCGGACTCCGCCCCGCTCCGCTCGGTACTCTCATGCGACCGAACGGAAGGGCACCGTCTTGTCGCACGCAGAGAACGCCGCCGCCGAGGACGCGCGAGTCCGCGAGCACCTCGCATTCGCCGACGCCGCGCTCGCGCTGGCCGGGCACGAGGTGACCGATCCGGTGCTCCGCGCCATCCTCGAGCGTGCCGCGCGGCATGAGATCACCTCGGAGGCGGCGATCGTCGAGATCCGCCGACACGTCCAGGGCGGTGCTCCGTCCTCTGGCCTCCCGTCGGTTTGACGGGGGCTCGCGGAGATGGAGAGGGCGGACATGGAGCAGGGATCAGGTGACGTCGAGGACGCCGAGGACGTCGCGATCCGGGCGGCCGAGAGCTTGGCCTTCGCCGATGCGGCGCTCGCGCTGGCCGGCTGCGAGGTGACCGACCCGGTCCTGCTCGAGATCGGCGAGCGGGCCGCGCGGGAGGAGATCACCTCGGAGGAGGCGGTCGCCGAGATCCGGCGGCACGTGCTCGGCCGATAGGTCCGGCCCCGTCTTTCGCGACTCAGCTACAGCCCTCTTCGTGGCGCTGTCGATACGGCGATGATCCTCCGGGCCTTTCCCGGAGGTACCAATACTTGGTAGCTTCGCCCCATGGCGCAGAACACCTCGATCAGCCTGGACGGGCACTTCACCGGCTTCCTCGCCCGGGAGGTGGAGTCCGGTCGCTACCGATCCGCGAGCGAGGTGGTCCGCGCCGGGCTCCGTCTCCTGGAGGACCAGGAGACGCAGCTCGAAGCGCTGCGTGCAGCGCTGGTCGCCGGAGAGGCGAGCGGCGAGGCCGCACCGTTCGACCTCGAGGCGTTCATCGCGGACAAGCGCGCGTGAAGCGCTACCGGCTCACGCCGGCGGCGACGAAGGACCTCTCCGAGATCTGGGACTACACGGAGGAGCGCTGGGACGCCGGTCAGGCTGAGACCTACATCCGGGAGATCGGCGCCGCGATCGAGCGGGTCGCCGAAGACCCCACGCGCGGCCGTGACTGCGGCGACATACGCCCGGGCTACCGGCGGTACGGCATCGAGAGCCACACCGTGTACTACGTGGATCGGCCCGAGACGGTCGACGTGATTCGGATCCTGCACCAGCGGATGGACCCGTCCCGCCATTTGTGACCGCGCGCGGGCCCGCGCCGGGCAGCTGCCCGATCGGCCCCTACGGCCTGCCCAGCCAGTGATCGATCCGGTGGTGATCCGGGCTGAACCCGTGTCCCACGCCCCAGATCACCGCCTGGGTGCGGCTCTGCACCTGGATCTTGCGGTAGATCGAGCGGATGTAGCTCTTCACCGTGTTGGGGGAGAGGTACGTGAGCGCCGCGACCTCCTGGTTGCTCTTGCCCTGCGTGATGAGCGCGAGGATCTCCGACTCGCGGTCCGTGATCCCCTCGCGCTTGCCCGGCCAGTCGAGCGACGGTGCGCTCGCGGCCCGCAGCGGCGCGTCGTTGAACAGCTCCTCGCCCGAGTGGATCCGCTCGAGCGCCTCCACGAGCTCGCGCGCCGGCAGCGCCTTGGAGAGGTAGCCCTGCACGCCCTGCCGGCGGGCGTCGGCGATCAGCTCGGGCTGGAAGTTCCAGGTGTAGACGACCACGCGGCGGGCTCGCGGGTTCCGCACCAGCTCCGCGATCTCGTGGTGGTCCGACTCCGGCTGCGCGAACGAGTCGTAGAGCACGATGTCGATCTCGTCGGAGAGGGCCGCGTTCGCGTCGATCTCGGCGACGAGCACGCGGTCGCGGTAGTCGTCGAACATGTGGGCGAGGCCCTTCAGCACCACGTCGTAGTCGTCGACGAGCGCGATCGTGACGGGGCGCGTGCGGGTGGCGGGCATGGGATCACCATCCCACCCCCAGGGGTGTGCCGCCACACCCCGCAGGGTGGGACGTTGGATCCATCGCCCGAACGGGCACCACCGCGCGGCCCCCACGCGCACCACGGAAGAAGGACACCATGCTCGGACTCATCATCAGCCTGCTCGTCATCGGCCTCATCGCCGGATTCATCGCCCGCGCGGTCATCCCCGGCCGCCAGAGCATGTCGATCCTCATGACCATCGTGCTGGGCGTCGTCGGCTCGTTCGTCGGCGGGTTCCTCGCGTTCCTGCTGTTCCAGCGCGACCCGATGGACGGCTTCTTCCAGCCCGCCGGCATCATCGGCTCGATCATCGGCGCCATCATCGTGCTGTTCATCTACGTGAAGGTCGGCGGCCGCAAGTCCGTGCGCCGCTGAACTCGGCCGGGCGACCCCTGGACGCGCTGGCGCGCCCCGGACGACCGCCGGTAGCGGAGCAAGGAGAGGGGCGGGTCGCCGAGGAGGCGGCCCGCCCCTCCGGCGTGCGCGGGTGCGGCGGATGCGAATGCGGGGCAGGCGGATTCGGGTCAGCGCGGTGCGGGCCGTGCGTCGGCCGCATCCGTCGGTCCCAGCAGCGGCGCCCTCGGATCCACCAGCACAGACCGGGCGGCCGCCCCGAACCCGCGCATCGCCTGCCGCCAGTACGCGCGCGGCGCGACCCCGCACGCGCGGAGGGCGGACCGGTGGTCGACCACGATCACCGTCGCCGCGCCCGCCGCGACGACCGTCCACGCGGCGCCGATGAGCGCGCGCAGCGGAGCGGGCGTCTCGCGGAAGCCCGTGCGGAGCCGGTCGATCTGGAAGCGCACGTGGTCGCGCTCGTCGTCCGCGATGCGCCGCCCGAGGGCCCGGAGCGCGGGATCCGGGGCGTGGTCGGCGAGGGCGTGGAAGTAGCCCGTCGCGACCGTCTCCGCGACGAGGAACAGGCTGATCTCCGTCCGCAGCCCGATGAGGTGCCGCAGCCGGGTGAACGCCGCGTCCGTCCAGTGCGCGGGGAGCGCGGGCGCGTCGAGGTGGTCGAGCGCGCGGAGGAAGAGCGCCGCGTGCTTCTGCTCCTCCTGCACGAGGAGCGCGAGGGCGTGCGTGTAGGCGGGGTCGCCCGCGGCGGTCGCCAGGCGCAGGAGGTGCATGCCGTCGCCGCTCTCGCCGAGCGCGAAGCGCTGGAACGAGCGGACGAACGCGCGCCGGGTGTGGGCGTCCATGGGTGAGACCGCGCCGGACGGGATCAGCTGCTCGGGCGTCAGGTGCCGGTCGGCGTTGGCGCGGAAGTGGGCGATCCAGTCGGCGGCGGTGCCCATGCGGGCGGTCGCCGGGGCGGGACGTGCGGGCGTCGGTGTCTGCGTGATCGAGGTCATGGCCTCACGCTAGGAACGGGTGCCCGGCGGCCTCGCCGGGCGGAAGAGGGACTCCGGAGGTCGCCGCGGCGCATCCTGCGGTGGCGAGGTGGTCCGCGCGGGGGATGCCGGCTGCATCCTCCGCCCGACGGCTCCCCGGCGCTGGCGGTCGATCCTCCGCCCGACGGCTCCCCGGCGCTGGCGGTCAGCCCTCCGCGTGACGGCCATCCGGTGACGCTTCGCCGGCTGGGCGTGATCGCCCTCGCGCGTGGCTCATGATGGGCATGCGACCGCCGTCGGGATGATCCATCCGCGCCCCGTCCGCGGATCCGGTCACGACGACGGCGTCCCGGTCGGAGCGGCGACGCACAGGCCGGTCCGCCGCCGGGCAGCCGACCCGACCCGGGCGCACGGCCGCTCGCCCGAGCAGAGCGCAGCACCCACGAGAGGAACCACCATGAGCATGGAAGGCGTCGCCTGGAGCTCGCTCTACAAGATCTCCAGCGCCCGGGACGACGCGCGCGGCATCTCCCGCGCGTCCGTGAAGCGGATCATGACGTTCGCCGTGCCGTACCGGGCGAAGCTGCTGGTCTTCATCGGGCTGTCCGTGGTGGGCGCGTTCCTCGCGGTCGCGACGCCGGTGCTCGCCGGCCAGGTGGTCGACGTCATCGTCGCGCGCGGCGAGGTGGGCACCATCGTCCGGCTCGCGGTCGTCATCGCCCTGGTGGCCGTGGCCGACGCCGGCGTCTCGCTCGTGACCCGCTGGTACTCGGCCCGCATCGGCGAGGGCGTGATCCTCGACCTCCGCACCGCCGTCTTCGACCACGTGCAGAAGATGCCCATCGCCTTCTTCACCCGCACGCGCACCGGCGCGCTCGTGAGCCGCCTCAACAACGACGTGATCGGCGCGCAGCAGGCCTTCAGCGGCACGCTCTCCGGCGTGGTCACGAACCTCGTGGCGCTGATCCTCACCCTCGCCGTCATGCTCAGCACGTCGTGGCTCGTGACCGTGCTCGCCGTGATCATGCTCCCCGTGTTCCTCGTGCCCGCGCGGCGCATGGGCGGTCGCCTCGCCGCGCTCCGCCGCGAGGCCGCCGACCACAACTCCGCCATGAGCACGCAGATGACGGAGCGCTTCTCCGCGCCCGGCGCCACCCTCGTGAAGCTGTTCGGCCGGCCCGACGAGGAGTCCGCGGAGTTCCGGATCCGCGCCGCCCGCGTCCGCGACATCGGGGTGCGCACCGCGATGCTGCAGTTCGTCTTCGTCACCGCGCTGATGCTCGTCTCCGCGCTCGCCCTCGCCCTCGTCTACGGGCTCGGCGGCTTCCTCGCGCTGTCCGACCAGCTCGACACCGGCGAGGTGGTCACGCTCGCGCTCCTCCTGACGCGCCTCTACGCGCCGCTCACCAGCCTCGCGAACGCGCGGGTGGAGATCATGAGCGCGGTGGTCAGCTTCGAGCGCGTCTTCGAGGTGCTGGATCTCGTGCCCCTCATCCAGGAGAAGCCCGACGCCGTCACGGTGCCCGCAGGCCCGGTCGCCGTCGAGTTCGACGACGTGCGCTTCGCCTACCCGTCCGCCGACAAGGTGTCGCTCGCCTCCCTCGAGGAGGTCGCCACGCTCGACACCCGCGGCGGCGAGGAGGTGCTGCACGGCGTCTCGTTCCGGATCGAGGCGGGGCAGACCGTCGCGCTCGTCGGCACGTCCGGGGCCGGGAAGTCCACGATCGCGCAGCTCCTCTCGCGGCTGTACGACGTCGACAGCGGCGCCGTGCGCCTCGCGGGGACCGACGTGCGCGACGTCACTGCCGCCTCCATGCGCCACACCCTCGGCATGGTGACGCAGGACGGCCACCTCTTCCACGAGACGATCCTGTCCAACCTGCGGCTGGCGCGGCCCGAGGCGACCGACGACGAGGTGTGGGACGCCGTGCGTCGCGCCCGGCTCGAGCCGCTCGTCCGGTCGCTGCCGGACCAGCTCGACACCATGGTGGGGGAGCGCGGCTACCGGCTCTCCGGCGGCGAGCGCCAGCGCATGACCATCGCCCGGCTCCTGCTCGCGCAACCGCGCGTCGTCATCCTCGACGAGGCGACGGCCGCGCTCGACTCCACGTCGGAGGCCGCGGTCCAGGCCGCGCTGAGCGAGGCGCTCGAAGGGCGCACGGCCCTGGTGATCGCCCACCGCCTCTCCACGATCCGCAGCGCCGACATGATCCTCGTGGTCGAGGACGGCGCCATCGTCGAGCGCGGCACGCACGACGAGCTGCTCGCCGCGGGCGGCAGGTACGAGGAGCTGCACCGGACGCAGTTCGCGGTGCGGAAGGCGGTGGCGGCGGATGAGGTGGCGGCGGCCGAGGAGGGCGCGGTGGCGGACGACGGCGTGGCGCTCGCCGAGCCCGGCCGCTGACGCAGCGCCCCGGGCGCGGCAGCCTGCGCCGATACGGTGGCGGGATGAGCGCACCGGCCGAACCCCGCGCCGCGGCGTGGGATCCCGCCGACCGGGTCATCGCATACGTCACCTCGCGCGCCCTGCTCCTCGGCGCGACGCTCGGCCTCGCGTACCTCACCGTGGCCGTCACGGGGGACGCGTCCCTCACCGATCCGCTGATCCCCGGCTTCGGGTTCGGGCTCGTCCTCGTGCCGCCCCTCGTGGGCGCCCTCACGCTCGTGGTCTGGCTGTGCAGCTCGGCGGCGGTCCGGCTGGCGCCCCTCGGTCGGGTTGCCTCGCTCCTCGGGATCGGCCTCTGCGCCGTCGCCGAGGCCGCGATCGTCGGGGCGGGCATCCTCTCGGTCATGGACGTGGGGCCGGTGTCCGTCGCCGGCGCGGTCGTCCTCGCGGGAGGATCCGCGGCGCTCCTCCTGCGCGTGCATGGCGGTGTAGGCGGACGCGTCGCCGCCGCCTAACGCGGCCGAGGCACCACGACGGGCATCACCCGAACACCCGCCGCACCACCTCGAACTCCTGCTCCAGGCCGTCCCACTCGTCGGATCCGTCGGGCCGGCTCGACTCGTTGACCATCGCGAGCGCGCCCGCGAATCCGGCGTCCTGGAGCACGCGGAGGGAGCGGGCGTAGTCGACGTCGTCGAGGCGGCCGTCGTCGTGGCGGTGGGCCTTGGCGTGGCAGGTGACCGCGTGCGGGGCGATGCGGGCGAGCTGCTCGTGCTTGTCGGGCATCGTCCAGTTGCCGAGGTCGATGAGGAGGCGGATGTCGCCGGCGTCGGCCAGGAGGGCGAGCACGGAGTCGGCGTCGGGCATCATGTCGCGCCAGTTCTCGACGACCACCTGGAGGCCCGGGTGGTCGTCGGCGAGCCGTGACATGCGCCGGGCGCTCGACGCGATGAGCTCCGGGGTGGGCGCGCTGCGGCCGGCGCCGACGCGGGCGTGGTGCGCGCCGAGCATGAGGGCATCGTCGAGCAGGCCGGAGATCCACCGCTCGTGCAGGTCCGCGTCGGTGGGGTGCGTGAGGTCGCCGTCGTCGACGAGGAACGCGTCGAGCACGATGCCCGACGACTCGAGCGAGGCCCGCAGCTCCTCCAGGTAGGAGGCGTCGCGCGTGGGCAGCTGGAAGTGGGCGAGCTGCACGGCCCGGTAGCCGCGGCGCGCGAGCTCGGCGGGCAGGTCGAGGAGGTCGAGAGCCCCGGCGGCGCGGGTGACGGCGCCGGATCCGTCCGGGCCGGGGACGCGCGGATGCCCGAGCGTGCCGTCGAGGGACCAGGCGTGCACGGCCTTGTCGGTGGGGCGGGTGGATCCGGTCGGCCGGGCGGACCCGTTCGGGCCCGTCACCGGATCGCGCCGGTCGGGTCGTGGGCGATGGCGTTCATGCGGCCTCCCGGGTCGCCCGCATCGGCGCGGGGCATGCGTACGATCGTAGGCGCGGGCACGCCGCCGCGTCCGGACGGATCCGGCCGCACCGCGCCCGATCCCCGATCACCGCCCGATGAGGAGCGCCATGGACATCGTCGTCTGGAACGAGAACGTGCACGAAGCCCAAGGGGACGCGACGGTCCTGTCGCACTACCCGGACGGGATCCACGCGGTCGTCGCCGACGGCCTCCGCGAGCTGCTGGGCGACGACGCGCGCGTGACCACGGCGACCCTCCAGGAGGATCAGCACGGCCTCACCGAGGAGCGCCTCGCCGCCACCGACGTCCTCTACTGGTGGGGGCACGTCGCGCACGGCGAGGTGTCCGACGAGGTCGTCGCGCGCGTGATCCGCCACGTGCACGCCGGCATGGGCCTCGTGGTGCTGCACTCGGGCCACTACTCCAAGGTGTTCACGCGCCTGATGGGCACGACGTGCTCGCTCAAGTGGCGGAACGACGGCGAGCGCGAGCTGGTGTGGACCATCGCGCCGCAGCACCCGATCGCCGCGGGGATCCCGCATCCGATCGTCATCGACCGGCAGGAGATGTACGGCGAGCAGTTCGACATCCCGCGCCCCGACGAGGAGGTGTTCCTCTCCACGTTCGCGGGCGGCGAGGTCTTCCGCTCGGGCGTCGCGTACCATCGCGGACGCGGCCGGGTCTTCTACTTCTCCCCGGGTGATCAGGAGTACCCCGTGTACCACCACCCCGACATCCGCCGCGTGCTCGCGAACGCCGCCCGCTGGGTCGCGCCGACGGACGGCCGCGCCGACCTCACGGCCGACGAGCACCCGCGCGACTGGTTCCTCGCCCGATGAGCGCCGCGAAGGCGCCCGCGACGCCCGCCGTTCCCGCCTACTCCGGCCCCCGCGTCCGGGTGATCCACGTCGGCCTCGGCGGCTGGGGCGGCGACTGGGCGCGGAACGCCGTGCCGCGGGTCGCCGAGATCGAGGTGGCCGCGATCGTGGATCCGAGCGAGCCCACCCGCGAGAGGGTCCGCACCCTGCTCGGCCTGCCCGCGTCGGCGGCCTTCTCGTCGCTCGCCGACGCGCTCGCCGCGGTGGAGGCGGACGCCGTCATCATCACGGCGCCGGCCGTCACGCACGCGCCGCTCGCGCTCGAGGCGCTGGAGGCGGGCAAGCACGTGATCGTCGAGAAGCCGTTCGCGAACTCGACCGCGGAGGCCGCCGCCGTGGTCCGCCGCGGCGAGGAGCTGGGCCTCATCGTGCAGGTCAGCCAGAACTACCGCTGGTACCCGGCGCCCCGCCGCGTGCGCGAGCTGCTCGCGGCCGACGCGCTGGGCGAGGTCGCGACCATCGAGATCGACTTCCGCCAGTGGGACAACGACGAGCCCGACGAGTACCCGCACTACCGGTTCCCGCAGCCGATCATCAACGACATGGCGATCCACCACCTCGACCTGATCCGCATGGTCACGGGTCGCGAGGCCGTCCGCGTGTACGCGCGCACCAGCCGCCCGTCGTTCAGCCATTACCGCGACCCGGCGGTCGCCTCGATGGTCATCGAGCTGGAGGGCGGCCTGGTCGTCGACTACCGCGGCAGCTGGCTGCACCGCGGACCCGCGACGCCGTGGGCGGGCGAGTGGCGCATCTCCGGCGCCGACGCCGAGCTGACCTTCACGAGCCGCGGCGAGGGCGTCTCGGCCGACCGGGTCGGGATCCGCGACGCCGACGGCGCCGAGCGCGAGCTCGACCTGGAGATGCTCCCTCTGAAGGGCCGCGCGGCGGGCCTGCGCGCCTTCGCCCTCTCGATCCTCGGCGGCCCGCCGCCCGAGACCAGCGGCCGCGACAACCTCGGCAGCCTCGCGCTGATGGAGGCCGCGGGCCGATCCGCGGAGTCCGGCCAGGTGGAGGACGTGCGCGACCCGCTCGCCGGCTGACGCGCCGGTCCGGCCGGCCCGGCCGTCCCCGCGTCACGCAGGAATAGCCGGGCCGCGTGCCGCATTGTGATCCGCGAGGCCCGACGGAGCGCCGCATCCCGACATCGACCGAAGGACTGCCATGACCCTCACCGAGGACGCCACCACCGCATCCACCGCCCGCACCGCCGACACGGCCGTGCCGATCGTGCGCGAGCTCGACACCCGCTGGAGCCCGCGCTCCTTCGACGGCGACGCCACCGTCTCCGACCAGCAGCTCGACGCCCTCCTCGAGGCCGCGCGCTGGGCGCCGTCCGGCAGCAACCAGCAGCCGCGCCGCTTCATCGTCGCCCGCCGCGGCACGCACGCGTTCGACACGATCGTCGACGCGCTCGTCGGCTTCAACGCCGCGTGGGCCGTCAAGGCGTCGGCGCTCGTCGTCGCGATCGCCGAGACCTCCACGGTCGAGGGCGAGAAGCGCCCCTACGCCGCGTACGACCTCGGCCAGGCCGTCGCCCACCTCTCGGTGCAGGCGCAGGCCGAGGGCCTCCACACGCACCAGATGGCGGGCGTCGAGTTCGACAAGCTGTCGGCCGCGTTCGACCTGCCCGAGAACCTGCAGCCGCTCACGGTCACGGCCGTCGGCACGGTCGCCCCGGCCGACGCGCTCGAGGGCCCGCTCGCCGAGCGCGAGACCGCGCCCCGCTCGCGCCTGCCGCTCTCCGAGCTGGTGCTCGTCCGCGAGTAGCGGATCCCGAGCGCACGCGGCCGTCGACCTCCGGGTCGGCGGCCGCTGTCGTCTGCGCGGCCGCGGGGCGGCGGGCCGCGCGGATCCGGTCGCGTCAGCCGCCGAGCACGCGCCCCACGAGGTCGCGGACGAACGGGATCGCGTCCTGCGCCTGGTCGACGCTCGCGATCACGGTGGCGACGAGCGGCCACGCGGATCCGACGAGGGTCGCGACCGCGGCGGACACCGCCGCGACCCACGCGACGCGGCCGTCCCGGGTGCGGGCGGCGATGCCGAGCATCACGAGCGCGACCACGAGCGACACCCCGACGCCGAGCGCTATGAGGGTCACGGGCACGTCGAGCTGGCCGACGGTCGCCGCGTCGGCCGCGCCGATGAACCCGAGCACGGGCAGCAGCACGACGACCACGACCGCGATCGCCACGACGAGCCCGGTGACGGCGGCCGCGCGCGTGGCCCGCGGGCGGCGACGGCGGACGGGGCCGGCGGAGCGGGCGCTCATCGCGCGGCTCCTGCTCCTGCGGGGTGCGCGGATGCGGGCTGCGCGGCTCGGGATCCGCGGGTCGGGTCGTTCATGGCTGCTCCTGTCGGGTGGTGCGTCACCCAGGAGACGGGACGGGTCCGCGCCTCGTCCCGGCCGTCCAGGAGGCGCCCAGCGGGGAGCGCGAGACGTTCGCTCGGCGGATGTGCCGCGTCGCCCGCCCTTCGCTCGGCGGATGCGTCGCGCATCCGCCCGGCCTGCCGCGTGCGCGCGCCCCGGCGCACCCGGTTCGCGTAGAGTCCGGCAGACCCGCCGTCCCCGATCCCCGGAGCCCCCATGACCGAGATCCTCGACTACGTCCGCACCTGGCTCGACCACCGCGTCTGGCAGACCCGCGTCCCCGGCGCCCAGGTCGCCATCGCCCGGCACGGCGAGGTCGTGCTCTCCGAGGCGTTCGGTGTCGCGGATCCCACCACCGACGCGCCGCTCACCCCCGCGCACCTGTTCCGGGTCGCGTCGCACTCCAAGACGTTCACGGCGACCGCGATCCTGCAGCTCGCCGAGCAGGGCGCCCTCCGCCTCGACGACCGGCTCGGCCAGCACGTGCCCGAGCTCGTCGACGCCGGATCCGCGCTCGCCGACGTCACGGTCGCCGCCCTCCTGGAGCACGGCGCGGGCGTCCTCCGCGACGGCCCCGACGGCGACCACTGGCAGCACGCCGTCCCGTTCCCCGACCGCGCGCACCTCCTCGCCATCGCGAGCGCGCCCGGCGTCGCCAAGGTCGCGCCGGACACTGCGTTCAACTACTCGAACATCGGGTACTCCCTGCTCGGCCTGGTCGTCGAGGCGGCGTCCGGCCTCTCCTTCGCGGACTACCTGGCCACGCGGATCGCCGCCCCGCTCGGCCTCCACGACACCACCGCCGAGTACGACCCCGCGCGGGCGGACGAGTACGCGGCCGCGAGCACCTCGCTCCGCACCTCCCGCGAGCGCACCGTGCTCCCGCACGTCGACACGCGCGCGATGGCCGCGGCGACGGGCGTCACGAGCACCGCGTCCGAGCTGGTGTCGTTCTTCTCCGCGCTCGTGCTGCCCGACGACGAGCGGCTCCTCACCGCCGCGTCGAAGCGCGTGCAGCAGCGGCCGCGGTACGCCAGCAGCGCGGATCCGGCCGGCACCCGCCGCTACGGCTACGGCCTCATCATCGAGCGCGTCGGATCCGGCGACAGCGAGGCCACCGTGCTCGGCCACTCGGGCGGGTACCCGGGCCACATCACCCGCACGGCGGTGGATCCCGCGAGCGGCTGGGCGGTCACCGTGCTCACGAACGCGATCGACGGCCCGGCGGCGGCGCTCAGCACGGGCGTCCTCGAGCTCCTCCTCGCCGACTCCGCCGCGACCGACGCCGAGCGCGCCGCCGTCGACGCGCCCTTCACCGGCCGCTTCGCCAACGTGTGGGGGATGCAGGACTTCCAGGTCGTCGGCGACCGCCTCCTCCGCATCGACCCCACGGCCGAGCACCCGCTCGAGTCGGTCGACGTGCTCGAGCGCACCGGCGACTCCTCCGCGCGCATCGTCGAGGGCGACGGGTTCGGATCCGTCGGCGAGGAGGTCACGGTCGAGCGCGCTGCCGACGGCTCCGTCGACCGGATCCGCGGCGGCGGCGGCATGACGCTGGAGCCGCTCGTGCGCGAGTGGGTCCCGCGCTCGCGCGGCTGACGCGACGGAGGGTCGGGCGCGCGCACCGCCCGGCCACCTCCGCTCCACCTCCCGGAAGGATCCGCGTCACGCGCGGTCCGTACGGTGCCGGAGGCCGCACGGCCGCCCGCTCCCGACGAGAGGCACCATCATCCCCACCCCGTTCCGGCGTCCCCGCGCCCGCACCGCGACGCTGCTGTCGACCGCCACGATCCTCGGCCTCCTGCTCACCGGGACCGGCGTCACCGCCGCGACCGCCGCCGACGCTCCCACCCCGGCGGCCTCGACGTCCCCGGGCGTCCCCGCACCCATCGCGCCGTTCGACCAGGCCACGCTCGACGCGCCCTACCCCTCGAACAGCACCTACGACTTCGTGCCGATGCTCGACCAGTTCACCTCGCTCAAGGCGAACCGACCCGACATCATGAAGCTCAACGACAAGAAGACGATCAGGATCAACCAGGCCGCCACGAAGGCGCAGTCGGGCCGGGCGATCATCGACCAGTACGCCGACATGTCGATCACCATGAGCGACGGCCTGGGCAAGAACCTCGGTGAGATCTACCGCACCGCGCGCGAGGCCGGCCAGCTCCCCAAGACGGACGCGCTGCTCGCCAAGAACGGCGGCCTCGTCGGCAAGTACTCCTCCACCAACCCCGTGAAGACGTACTTCGCGAATCCGCGGCCCTACGTCGCGTTCCCGCTGAGGCTCAAGTACCGCGACAAGCCGGGCGGCAACGCATGGGCGGGCCAGGACGGCTCGTACCCCAGCGGCCACACCTCGCAGGCGTTCTGGCAGGGCACCGCGCTCGCGACGATGCTGCCAGAGCTCGCGCCGCAGATCCTCGCCCGCGCGTCCGACGCCGGCAACAACCGCATCATCATGGGCGCGCACTACCCGCTCGACGTCATGGCCGGCCGCATGATGGGCCAGAAGATCGTCGAGCGCCGCTGGTCCGACCCGGAGTTCCGCACCCTCTTCGAGCAGGCGTCGACCGAGCTCCGCACGGTGCTCGAGGCCAAGTGCGGCGCGGCGCTCGCCGTCTGCATCGCGAAGGACAAGCCGTACCTGACCACGAAGCAGGCGCTCAAGGTCTACGAGCAGCGCATGAGCTACGACTTCCCGCGCGTCGGCGACACGGGCCAGCCGATGACGGTACCGACCGGCGCCGAGTCGCTCCTCATCACGAGCCACCCCGACCTCACGCCAGAGCAGCGCCGCCAGGTGCTCGCGCTCACCGCGATCCACTCGGGCGAGCCGCTCGACGAGGGCACCGAGGGCAGCTGGCAGCGCATCGACCTCCCGGCAGCGATGGCCGCGAAGGTCGTCGTGACGGCTGACGGCACGGTGTCGCTGGTCAAGCACGGGAAGCACTGACCGGATCCGCGCACGCGAAGAGGGGCGGGTGGCCGTGTGGCCGCCCGCCCCTCTCTCGTCCCTGAGTTAGGCGAAGAGCGCAGCCGCGGCCTCGTGAGCGAGAGCCTCCTGCAGATCCTCGGTCAGCACGCCTCGGATGACGTCGTGGATGCCGCGTCCCGGCTCGCGGGATCAGCCGGCGCGGCCGCCGGTCGCCCGGCGGCGGCGCAGGAACCCGACCGCGACGACCGCCCCGCCGACGAGCGCGAGCGCCGCGGCGATCACGGCGTTCTGCCCGAGCGTGTTGACGCCGACCCCGGCGATCCGCGCGGCGCCGGCGGCCTGCGCGGAGGATCCGGGGGATCCCGCCCGGGTCGCCGTCGCCTCGTGCGCCGTCCCGCCGTCCGCTGCCTCGGGTTCGTCGGCCGCCACGAGCTCCGGCGTCGACGCGGGCGCGACCCGGTGCAGCGTCGCCCGCTCGTACGCGTGCGCCATGGCGAGCAGGTCGCCGTCGCGGCCGCGCGGGGCCGCGAGCTCGAGGCCCACGGGTGCGCCGGCCGACGTGAAGCCGGCGGGCACCGAGATCGTGGGGATGCCCGTGTTCGCGCCGACGTCGCAGAAGGTGGTGCCGGCCCAGGTCGCCGTGGCGCTGGTCGCGCTCGTCGGCATGGCGAGCGCGTCGACGCCGTGCTCGACGAAGAACGCGTCCATGGCGGCCCTGCCCGCGTCCTGCTCCGCGATCGCCGTGTCGTAGTCGGGGTTCGGGACGTCGCGCTGGCCGAGGAAGTGCGCGATGTCGCCGTCGGTGAGCGCGCTGGGCCGGTCGGCCATCGCGTCGGCGAACGACAGCACGTCGGCCGGATCCGTGTGGGCCGCGACCCGCGCCGGCCAGGTCGCGGGCGTCTCGCGCAGGAACCGGTCGATGGACGGGCGCATGTCCATCCATCCGCCGCTCTGCAGCGTCCCCTCCACGAACTCGCGCGTGAGCGGCACGTCCACCACCTCGGCGCCCTGGGCCTCGAGGTCGCGCACGGCCTGCTCGATCAGCGCGGTGGTCTCGGCGAGGCCCGGCCTCTCCGGATCCTCCTCGAACGACCAGCGCACCACGCCGATCCGCTTCCCCGCCAGCGCGTCCGTGCGGAGGCCCGCGACGTAGGCGTCGGTCGGCTGCCGGTCGGCGATCTCCGTGAGCGGATCCGCGGGGTCGCGCCCCGCGAGCACCTCCATGAGGAGCGCGGCGTCGGCGACCGTGGTGGTGAGCGGGCCGACCACGTCCTGCCGCGGCGAGAGCGGCATGACGCCGGCCGTGCTCGTGAGGCCCATCGTCGGCCGGAAGCCCACGAGGCTCTGGTGCGCGGCCGGGCCGAGCACGGATCCGCACGAGTCGGTGCCGAGGCCCGCCGGCGCGTAGGACGCCGCGACCGCCGCGCCCGTGCCGCCGCTGGATCCGCTCGCGCTCCACGACAGGTCGTACGGGTTCGCGGTGCGCCCGCGCGCGGAGCTCAGCGTGTGGGTGCCGTGCCACGCGAACTCCGACATGTTCGTCTTCGCGAGGATGATCGCGCCGGCCGCCCGGAGGCGCGCCACGACGGTCGCGTCGTCGGCCGTGCGGTAGTCGCGGAGCGCCGCGCTGCCCGCGGTGGTCGGCATGTCGGCGGTCGCGAGGTTGTCCTTCACCACCACGGGCACGCCGTGCAGCGGACCCCGGACGGTGCCGGCGGCGCGCTCCGCGTCGAGCTCGGCGGCCGTCTCGAGCGCTCGCTCGTTCGTGGTGATGACGGCCTTGAGGCCCTTCCGGTCGCCGCGCGGATCGTCGTACTCCGCGATGCGCGCGAGGTAGGCGCGCGTCAGCTCGACCGACGTGGTGCCGCCCGACGCGAGGAGCGCGGCGGCGTCGGCGAGGGTCAGGCCGACGACGGGAGGGGTGGTCACCGAGGCGTCCGGCGCGCTGGCGGATGCGGATGCGGGGGCCGCGACGCCGAGGCCGACGCCTCCCAGCGCGAGCGCGCCCGCGAGCGCTCCGGTCGCGAGGCGGCGGGCGACCGGGCGGGCCGTGCCGCGGATCCGCGTGCGGGGGCGTCGACGAGCGGGCATGCGGATCCGTCCAGCCGGGGGAGAGGGGTCTCCCCAGTCTGGGAACCGGGTGTTGCGGCGGCGTTTCGGGCGCGGGACGATCCGGGGTCGCCGCCCGTCGGCTGGCGCGCGGGCGGGGTGCCCACCGGCCGGATCAGCGCTGCTTGGGGAACACGATCCAGAGGATCAGGTACAGCAGCACCTGCGGACCGGGCAGCACGATGGAGATCACGAAGATCAGCCGCACGAGGAACGCGCTGATGCCGAAGCGGTTGGCGAGGGCGGCGCAGACGCCGGCGATGATCTTCCCGCGACGGGGACGCATGAGGGTGGCCATGCACCGAGCATGGCAGGCGCGGGCGGCCGGCGGGTGGGTCGGGACGCGGAGCGGACCGGACGGGCGCCGCCGCGACGCCGATCTGGGCGGGTCGTGGGAATCGGCGCATTCCATCGGGTGCCGGAATTAGCGTCGAGGGATGAGGATCCGAACGCTGCCCCTGGTCCTGATCGCCTCGTCCGCGGTCGTGCTCACCTCCTGCACCGGCCCCGCGGAGGCTCCGCCCGTGCCGCTGCCGGAGCCGACCGCGGTCACCACGGAGCCCGCGACCGACACGACGGTCCCTCCGTCCAACGCCGAGACGGCGCTCGTGGGCGAGTACCTCGACGCGGTCGCCGCGGGCGACGCGGCGAGCGCCTGGTCGATGCTCACGCCCGAGGCGCAGGACGCGGCCGCCGCCTTCGAGTCGTACGCCGCGGCGTTCGGCAGGCAGGGGACGGTGTCGCCCGAGGAGGCCGAGCGGCTCCGCGGCGCCCCGCCCGTCGTCGCCGAGGGGCCGGAGGGTGCGTTCACGCTCGTCAGCGCGGTGAACGGCGACGTCGCCGACGCGTGGATCGTCCGCGAGACCGCCGAGGGCCTCCGCATCGACGACGCCGTGGTGCCCTCGACCGGGCCGACGCCGTACGAGTGGACGAACCCGGCCGCCGGTCCCGACGACGCGACCGAGCCGCCCCCGGCCGTCGACACCGCGCGCCCCCTGTCCGTCGCGTTCCCCGCACCCGAGGACGGCACGGAGGGCGGCGGGCTCGTCGGCTACCCCGAGACCGGCTGGGCGTGGATCGACGGCGTCGAGGTGCCGGTGGATCTGGTGGCCGCGGGCTCCGGGCGCCAGCTCGCCCTCGACACCTCCGGCTGGACGGACGAGGACGCGGCACCCGACGCGGTGACCGTCGTGTGGCCGGTGGGCGGCGACTCGCTCGCGTGGCGCAGCACGACCGTCGCGGTCTGAGGCGCGGCGCGGCCCGGCCCGGCGCGGCCGGAGCGGAGCTGCGAACGGGTCCCCGAGAGTTCTCCGCGACTCGCTTAGTGCGCAAACCCATGGTGCGATACTCGAATCGTCGAGCCGGGGCTCGGCGTCTCCTCGCGACGCGGCGGGTGCGGGCCACGACGGCCGACGAGCGCCGACGCCCCCGATCAGCGGGAGGAGTCGGATGCAGCAGCACGGTTCGGCCCTGCCCGCGCGCGTCGTCGCCGCGATCCACTCCGCCCCGAGCCGTGCCGTCGGCGTGGACCTGCTGCTCGCCGCCCTGCTCGACGCGTCGTCCGCGACGGGCGCCGCGGTCGTCCTCCCGCGGGCGACCGAGGTCGCCGTCGCGGGGGAGTCCGGCGCGGACCTACGTGCGCTCCTGCCCGCGCCCGGCTCCGCCGTCGGATCCCGCGTCGTCGTCGTCGCGCTGCACGACGACGACGCCGCCTCGACGTCCGGCTCCGCCGGCGCCGTCGCGCTGCACCGCTCCACCGGGCCGCTCGACGCGGCCGACCGCGCCGTCGCCGAGGAGGTCGCCGTGCACGCGCGCATCGCGCTCGCCGCGTGGGCCGCGGCCGACGACCTCGCCCGCGGCCTCGCCTCGCGCTCCGTCATCGGGCAGGCGCAGGGGATCCTCATGGAGCGCTTCTCGCTCGACGCCGACCGCGCCTTCCAGGTGCTCCGCCGCTACTCGCAGGACGGCAACGTCAAGCTCGTCGAGGTCGCGCGCCGCGTGATCGAGACGGGCGCGCTGCCGACGGCCTGAGCCGGTCCCGGGGCGCCGCCGCCCGCCCGCCCGCGGCCCGCCCGCCCGCCCGCCGCGGCCCCGCACGCCCGCCGCGGTCATGTTCGCTGTCACGCCGAACGGCGGTCCCGTGGCGTCGTCACGCCGAGCGGCGGTCGGCCACGCGCGCCCGGATCGGCGACACCTCCGCGAGCCCGCCGGCCGCCGTCCCCGCCTCGGGCTCGGGCTCGCCGCGCGTGAGCTCGGCCCGCAACGCCCCGAGGATCCGCGCGAGCAGCCGCGACACCTGCATCTGCGTCACGCCGAGCTCGGCCGCGATCTCGCTCTGGCTGCACTCGTCGACGAAGCGGAGGTGGAGGATCCGCCGGTCGCGCGCGCTCAGCACCCCGCGCGCCGCGTCGAGCAGCACCGTGCGCTCGGCGCGGGCGTATCCGGGGTCGTCCGTGCCGAGGGTCTCGGCGAGCGACGTGCCCTCCTCCTCGTGCACCGTGAAGTCGAGGGAGGCGGGGCGGAGGCTCGAGTGCGCGGCGAGCGCCTCCGCCACCTCCTCGCGCGGATGCCCGGTGTGCGTCGCGAGCTCGGCGTCCGTCGGTGTGCGGCCCAGGCGCTGCGTGAGCGCGGGCACGACGGCGAGCAGCGCGTGCCGCAGCTCCTGGATCTGCCGGGGCGGCCGCACCACCCAGCCGTTGTCGCGCAGGTGGCGCTTGATCTCGCCGGAGATGGTGGGGATCGCGAACGACACGAACGGCGCCCCGAACCCCGGGTCGTAGCGGCGCGCGGCCTTCACGAGCCCGAGGTAGCCGACCTGGCGGAGGTCGCTCCAGTCGTGGGCGCGGCCGGAGTGCTGGCGGGCGAGCTGGTCGGCGAGCTCCAGGTGGTCGAGCACGATCTGGTCGTGCAGGCGGCGGCGCTCGGCCTCGCCCGTCGGATCCGCGGCCACGGCGGCGGCGCGCACGAAGCGGTCGTGCGTCACCCGGCGCTTCTCCTCGCGGGCGGCGGCGAGGCCCGCGGGCACGGCGGGCGTGCGCGGCAGGGAGGCCGGCGGACGGGGCGCCGCGGTCGTCCCGCGCGAGGCGGGCGATGCGGCGACGGGGGTGCGCGAGCGCAGCGTTCCGGTCACTGAGGACCCTCCGGACGTGTGTCGGATGCGGCACGCTGCTTGACCGCTCCTCCAGAGAAGCACTGCTCCTCGGGGGTGCCTAGGTCGGGCGAGCACTTCTCCTCCGACTTCTCCCGCTTCTCCTGCGGGCCGGGCGTGTCGCACGCCCGCGCATCCGCACCGGTCCGGAGCAGCGCCCCCGCTCGGGGGCTCGGCCCGCTCGCCGGTAGGCTCGATCCCCGTTCCCCGCCGCCTCACCCGAACGGACGTCCCATGAGCCTGTTCCGCACGAAGAGCATCGAGTCGTCGCTCGCCGACGCGGCGGGAGGCGAACGCAGCCTCACCCGCTCCCTCGGCACGTGGGACCTCATGCTGATGGGCGTGGCCGTCGCGGTCGGCGCGGGCATCTTCTCCGTCGGCGCGAAGGCCGCCGGCAACTACGCGGGGCCGTCGGTCACGCTGGCGTTCGTGCTCGCCGCCGTCACGTGCGGCCTCGCGATCATGTGCTACGCCGAGTTCGCCTCCGCCGTCCCCGTCGCGGGCAGCGCGTACACGTTCACCTACGCGACCATGGGCGAGCTGCTCGCCTGGATCATCGGGTGGGACCTCATCCTCGAGATGCTCACGGCGGCCGCGGTCATCGCGAAGTACTGGGGCATCTACCTGGAGTCGGCGCTGAAGCTCGCGGGGCTCGACATCCCGTCCACCATCACCGTCTTCGGCCTCGGGATCAGCTGGGGCGCCGTGCTCATCACCGCGATCTTCACGGTGCTGCTCGTCCTCGGCACCAAGCTCTCCAGCCGCGTCTCGAGCGTGTTCACCGTGCTCAAGGTCGCGGTCGTCCTGTTCGTGATCGTCGTGGGCGCGTTCTACGTGAAGGCGGAGAACTACTCGCCGTTCATCCCGCCGCAGCGCCCGGCCGAGGGGGCGTCCGCGGACGTCTGGACCCAGTCCCTGTTCTCCTGGGCGAGCGGCCAGGAGCCCACGCAGTACGGCCTCTACGGCCTGCTCGCCGGGGCGTCGCTCGTGTTCTTCGCGTTCATCGGCTTCGACGTCGTCGCTACGAGCGCCGAGGAGGTCAAGGACCCGCAGCGCACCCTGCCGCGCGGGATCTTCGCCGGGCTCGCGGTCGTCACCGTGCTGTACGTGCTCGTGACCCTCGTGCTCACCGGCATGGTGCCGTACACGGTGCTCGCGGACGCGGAGGAGCCGTCGCTCACGACCGCGTTCACCGCGGTGGGCGCCGGATGGGCGGCCCAGGTCATCTCCATCGGCACGCTGCTCGGCCTCACCACCGTGCTCATGGTGCTGCTGCTCGGCCTCGCGCGCGTGGTCTTCGCGATGAGCCGCGACGGCCTGCTGCCGCGCGGGCTCAGCCGCACCTCGGCGAAGCGCCGCACGCCCGTGCGCGTGCAGATCATCGCCGGCGTCGTGGTCGCGGCCCTCGCCGGGTTCACCGACGTGGGCGTGCTCGAGGAGATGATCAACATCGGCACGCTGTCCGCGTTCGTGCTCGTGAGCATCGGCGTCATCGTCCTGCGTCGCAAGCGGCCCGACATCCGCGCGTCGTTCCGCGTGCCGTTCATGCCGTGGCTGCCGATCCTCTCGGCCGTGCTCTGCGTGTGGCTGATGCTCAACCTCACGACCCTCACCTGGGTGCGCTTCCTCGTCTGGCTCGCGCTCGGCTTCGCGGTCTACTTCCTCTACGGACGCCGCCACTCGCTGGTCGGCAAGGAGGAGGCGCGGATCGCGGCGGGCGGGGAGCCCGCGCCCGAGCTGCCGTCGGCGGCGACGCCGCGGGACTGATCCGGCCGTGCCCGCGCGTCAGGTCTGGCAGCGCGGGCACCAGTAGGTGACCCGGTCCTGCGAGCCCATGCCGGGACGCACCGGATCGCCGAGCTGGCCCTGCTGGATGCGCGTGCCGCAGCGCAGGCACGGCTTGCCCTTCCGGCCGTAGACCCAGTCGGTGCGGCCGCGGCGGAGGTCGCCCGTGGTGGTGCGCTCGATGCGGTCGCGGTTGGCGCGCATGGTGCGGCGGGCGAGGGCGATCATCGCCGGCAGGTCGGCGACCTCGCGCACCGGCCGCGTGGGCAGCACGCCGCGCAGGAAGCAGAGCTCGGCCCGGTACACGTTGCCGATCCCGGCGGCGTTCCGCTGGTCGAGCAGCGCCAGGCCGATGGGCCGGTCGGGCTGCGCCTCGATGCGGCGCACGACCTCCTCGGCCGCCGCGTCGCCCCAGTCGGGCCCGAGGATGTCCGGCCCGAGGTGCCCGACGACCGTGTGCTCCTGGTCGCGCGGGATCACCTCCAGCACCCCCAGCGAGAACCCCACCGTGACGCGCTCCGCCGTCTCGAGCACGACGCGCGCCTCGAACGCCGGCCGCCGCCACGCGGTGCCGTGCTGGTAGATGTGCCAGGAGCCCTCCATCTTGAGGTGGCTGTGGATCGTGACGTCGCCGATCCGATGCAGGATGTGCTTCCCGACGCTCACCACCTCGTCGACCTCGCGCCCTGCGAGGTCGAGCGTGGCGAACGCGGGCACGCGGAAGTCGCTGCGCGTGAGGACCTGCCCGCCGATCGCCTCGTGGAGGTGCGCGGCGGTGCGGTAGACGGTGTCGCCCTCAGGCACGGGGGCATCCCGTCGGCGGGGTCGCGTTCGCGCGTCCGCGTCCGCTCTCGTGGCCGCTCTCGCTCCCGCGCCCGCTCCCGCGCCCGCTCCCGCTCTCGCTCCCGCGCCCGCGCGCCCGCCCGCTCCCGGTCGCGCGGCCGCTCGCGATCGTGCGCACGCCGGTGCCCGCGGACGCGGATCCGCTCACGACCGCATCCGCAGCCCGCGCGGCGTCGCCGAGAACCCGTGCTCCTGCAGCGCCGACCCGAGCGGCGTGCCCAGGATGAACGTGCCGTTGACCTTCTCGATCCCGAGCTTCGCGACCCCGCCCCGCCGCACGATCCCGCCGAGCGACTCGGCCGCCGCGCGCACCACGGACTCGTCGTCGTCGAACTGCAGCACGGTCTTGCCGCCGCGCTCCACGTAGAGCACGAGCTCGCCGTCGACCAGCACCACGAGCGCGCCCGCCTTGCGGCCGGCCCGGTGGCCGGTGGGCCGCTCGCCGCGCGCGTCGACGCTCCCGGACGCCGCGACCGTCGACGCCGAGCTGCCGCTGCCGCTGCCGCTGCCGCTGCCGCCGCTGCCGCTGCCGCCGCTGCCGCTGCCGCTGCCACTGCTGCCGAGTCCGCCGTCCGCGTCCGCCGTCGGATCCGCGCCCGCGCCGTCGTCCCCCTCGGCCGACGCCCCGTCGAGCCGAGGCCAGGGCAGCGCCGCCCCGTAGGCGTTGGCCGGATCCGTGGCCGCGAGCGTCAGCGCGACGAGCGGCCGCTCGCCCGCGTCCGGATCCCGCGTGAACCCGCGCAGCCGGTCGACCGTGCCGCCCGTGGAGAACTGCGCGGCGCCCAGCGTCTCGATGAAGTACCCGCGGCGCGCGCGCCCGGTGTCCTCGAAGCCCGCGAGCACCTTGTAGGTGAGCGCGAACCCGCCGGGCACGCGCTCGGTCATGACCGACCCGCGCGTGACCACGCCGTACCGCTCCAGCAGCAGCTCGGCCGTGCCCGCCGCGCGCACGGTGGCGTCCGTCTCGGCGAGCGGCACGATGGACCACCGCCCGGCCGCCGTCGACGGCCCGGTGCGCGTGGGCATGTCGGCACGCGGCATCCGCCCGCCCCGGTACATGCGCCCGCGCGGCGCCCGCTGCGGCGTCTTGTGCGCGGTGGATCCGCCGGCCAGCAGCGCCCGCAGCGGCGAGAGCGTGTCGTTCGTGACGAGCCCCGCCCACACCAGGTCCCACAGCGCGGTGACGAGCGCCCTGTCGTCCGTGGATCCGACGGCGTCGCTCAGCTGCCGGAAGAAGTAGCCGCCGCCCGTGCCGAGCGTGGTGAGGATCTCGCGCTGCAGCTCGTCGGTGTCATGCGCGTCGGGCTCGGGCAGCGTGAGCGCGACCTGGTCGGCGAGGTGCAGGCTGACCCAGCCGTCGGCGCCCGCGAGCGTGCCGGCCCCCGACCAGATGACCTCGCCCGTGGACGTGAGCTCGTCGAGGAAGGCGGGCGAGTAGTCGCGCACCCGGGCGGGCAGCACGAGCGTCTCCCACGCGGAGGCGGGCACGGGCGCGCCCGCGAGCTGCTCGATGACCTGCAGCACGCCGTCGACCCCGCGGAGCCCGCGCTCGCGTTCGGCGCCCGCCACGTGCTGCCACGCGGGGAGGAACCGCGCGTACGCGGCCCGCTCGACCGGCTCGACCTCGCTGCGGAGCGCCGCCAGCGAGCGGCTGCGGAGGCGCCGCAGCACCTCGACGTCGCACCACTCGCTGCCCGAGGCGCCCGGCCGGAACTCGCCCTCGACCACGCGCCGCTGGGCGCCGAGCCGGGCGAGCGTGTCGGCGATGACGGCGGATCCGAGGCCGATGCC
>Ga0308163_10000395_pt1 | contig 85030 bp, 82 predicted proteins | sample PhyTR1_FD_201037 | JGI IMG/M metagenome (GOLD analysis project Ga0308163, IMG submission 201037) | Phyllosphere microbial communities from UC Gill Tract Community Farm, Albany, California, United States - DLSLT.R1 | ecosystem: Host-associated > Plants > Phyllosphere > Unclassified | place: USA... | reverse complement strand
GCCTTGGCTTCGCCGCCGAACTTCTTCGACAGAACGGTCGCGATCGCAGCCGTCAGCGTGGTCTTGCCGTGGTCGACGTGACCGATGGTGCCCACGTTGACGTGGGGCTTGGTCCGTTCGAATTTACCTTTTGCCATTTTCTTTTCCTAAGTAAAGAGCTGTGCCCGTGATTTGGTTTTAGGTCTGCACCGTATTGCTGGATCTCTCGCCACGGGCAGCAAGAGGCACACGATCGCAGACCGATTCAGTCCCGGGCTCGCGCCCGGGGGTGGATTTCTTACTTGGCGCGCGAGGCCATGATGGCTTCGGCAACGTTACGCGGGGCTTCCGAGTAGTGCTTGAATTCCATCGTGTAGGTAGCGCGGCCTTGCGACATGGAGCGCAGGGTGGTCGAGTAGCCGAACATTTCCGACAGCGGGACTTCGGCCTTGATGGCCTTGCCGCCGCCGATCATGTCGTCCATGCCTTGGACCATGCCGCGACGCGAGGACAGGTCGCCCATCACGTTGCCGGCGTAGTCTTCCGGGGTTTCGACTTCGACGGACATCATGGGCTCCAGGATGACCGGACCGGCCTTGCGGCAGCCTTCCTTGAAGCCGAAGATGGCAGCCATCTTGAAGGCCAGTTCGTTCGAGTCCACGTCGTGGTACGAGCCGAAGTGCAGCGTGACCTTTACGTCGACGACCGGGTAACCGGCCAGAACGCCTTGACCGACCGCTTCGTTGATGCCCTTTTCCACGGCCGGGATGTATTCACGAGGAACCACACCGCCCTTGATGGCGTCGACGAACTCGATGCCCTTGCCGGCTTCGTTCGGCTCGATCTTCAGCACGACGTGGCCGTACTGGCCCTTACCACCGGACTGGCGAACGAACTTGCCTTCGGCATCTTCGACCGTCTTGCGAATGGTTTCGCGGTATGCCACTTGCGGCTTGCCGACGTTGGCTTCGACGCCGAATTCGCGCTTCATGCGGTCGACGATGATTTCGAGGTGCAGCTCGCCCATGCCCGAAATGATGGTCTGGCCGGACTCTTCGTCGGTCTTGACGCGGAAGGAAGGATCTTCCTGAGCCAGGCGCTGCAGCGCGATGCCCATCTTTTCCTGGTCGACCTTGGTCTTCGGCTCGACAGCCTGGGAAATCACGGACTCCGGGAACACCATGCGTTCCAGGGTGACGATGGCCGACGGGTCGCACAGCGTTTCGCCGGTGGTGACTTCCTTCAGACCGACGCAAGCGGCGATGTCGCCGGCGCGAATTTCGCTGACTTCTTCGCGGTTGTTGGCGTGCATCTGCACGATACGGCCGATACGTTCCTTCTTGCCGCGAACCGGGTTGTAAACGCTGTCGCCCTTGCTCAGGACGCCGGAGTACACACGCACGAAAGTCAGCTGGCCGACGAACGGGTCGGTCATCAGCTTGAATGCCAGAGCGGAGAACTTCTCGCTGTCGTCTGCCTTGCGGACGACGGGCTGTTCGTCTTCATCGGTACCCGAAACCGGCGGAATGTCGGTCGGGGCCGGCATGTAGTCGATCACGGCGTCGAGCATGGCTTGCACGCCCTTGTTCTTGAAGGCCGAGCCACACAGCATCGGCTGGATTTCGCCAGCGATGGTACGGGTGCGGATGGCCAGCTTGATTTCGGCTTCGGTCAGTTCCTCGCCTTCGAGGTACTTGTTCATCAGCTCTTCGCTGGCTTCGGCGGCGGCCTCGACCAGCTTTTCGCGGTACTCGTTGCAGACATCGACGATGTTCGCGGGGATTTCGCCGTACTGGAAGGTGACACCCTTGTCTTCGTCCCAGATGATGGCCTTCATCTTGACCAGGTCGACGATGCCCTGGAAGTGCTCTTCGGCACCGATCGGGATCTGGATGACGACGGGGTTGGCCTTCAGGCGGTCGACCATCATCTGGCGCACGCGCAGAAAGTCGGCGCCGGTACGGTCCATCTTGTTGACGAACGCGAGACGGGGCACTTTGTATTTGTTGGCCTGGCGCCAGACGGTTTCCGACTGGGGCTGCACGCCGCCGACGGCGTCGTACACCATGACCGCGCCGTCCAGGACGCGCATCGAGCGCTCAACTTCGATGGTGAAGTCGACGTGACCCGGGGTGTCGATGATGTTGATGCGGTGTTCGTCGTAGTTGCCGGCCATGCCCTTCCAGAAGCAGGTCGTGGCGGCAGACGTGATCGTGATGCCACGCTCTTGTTCCTGCTCCATCCAGTCCATCGTTGCAGCGCCGTCGTGCACTTCACCGATCTTGTGGTTCACACCGGTGTAGAACAGGATACGTTCGGTGGTGGTGGTCTTGCCGGCGTCGATGTGCGCGGAAATACCGATGTTGCGGTAACGCTCGATGGGGGTCTTGCGGGACATAAAAAATTTACTCCGTTAACGGACGGAAGCCCGGCCACCCCAAAACGGGGGGATCGGGCTTCCGGCCAGTCTATTTTGAAAGACGGCTTGTGACAGCTTAGAAGCGGAAGTGGCTGAACGCCTTGTTGGCTTCGGCCATGCGGTGCACTTCGTCACGCTTCTTCATGGCGCCGCCACGGCCTTCGGTGGCTTCGAGCAGCTCGTTGGCCAGACGCTGGGCCATCGACTTCTCGCCACGCTTGCGAGCGGCTTCCTTGATCCAGCGCATCGACAGCGCCAGACGACGGACGGGACGCACTTCGACGGGAACCTGGTAGTTGGCACCGCCGACACGACGGGACTTCACTTCGACCATGGGCTTGACGTTGTTGATGGCAACGACGAAGGCTTCCAGGGGGTCTTTGTCCGGGTTCTTCTTCTCGATCAGGTCGAGCGCACCGTAGATGATGCGTTCGGCGACGGCCTTCTTGCCGCCTTCCATGATGACGTTCATGAACTTCGAGAGTTCGACATTGCCGTACTTGGGATCCGGCAGGATTTCACGTTTGGGGACTTCGCGACGACGTGGCATTTTTCACCTCTTGAATTGCTTCAGTTGGCATCCTTGGCAGGACACCGCGAGAGTCATACAAAACTCTCACTTACTCGACCCGGAACATCGGGTCACTACGCTGCAGATCCGCGCCACGCGGAAAACAGCACCTGAAAAAACGAACTGACGAGAAACGCAGGGCTTACTTGGCCTTGGGCTTCTTGGCACCGTACTTGGAGCGCGATTGCTTGCGATCCTTGACGCCTTGCAGGTCGAGCGAACCGCGCACGATGTGGTAACGCACACCTGGCAAGTCCTTGACACGGCCGCCGCGGACCAGCACGACGCTGTGTTCCTGCAGGTTGTGGCCTTCGCCGCCGATGTACGAAATGACTTCGAAGCCATTCGTCAGGCGAACCTTGGCGACCTTGCGCAGAGCCGAGTTAGGCTTCTTTGGGGTCGTGGTGTAGACACGGGTGCAAACGCCACGGCGTTGCGGCGAGTTTTGCATCGCGGGGCTTTTGGAGTTGGTCTTTTCGACCTCACGCCCCTGACGCACGAGCTGGTTGATGGTTGGCATTGGTAAAACCTGATGTGAACGTCCCAAAACGTTCTGAAAACGAAAACGTGAAACCCTTCCGGCAAATTTCCGAAAAGCCCGCCAGTATAACCGCGCCGGCTTGTTGTGCAAATCTGCGGTGGGTGGCCTTACTTGATCCAGAGCCGCATGGAGTCCCATGCGCGACCCAGGACGCCGGCCTGCGGCACTTCCTGCAGCGCCACCAGTGGCACCTCGACCGCCGGCTGGTCGCCGGCGGTGATGCGCAGCGAACCGACCTTTTGGCCCTTGGCGAACGGCGCGACCAGCGGATCGGCCCGTGACACGTCGGTCTTGACCTTGCCGGCGGTGCCCGAGGGCACCGCGACCACGATGGCGTTGGGCTGACCCAGCGGCAGCGTGTTCTGCGTGCCCTTCCAGACCGGCGGGCTGACCACGGCCTGGCCGGCATCGAACAGCTTGACGGCCTCGAACGCGGTGTAGCCCCAGTTCAACAGTTTCTGGCCTTCGTTGGCGCGGGCGCTTTCGCTGGCCGTTCCCAGCAGGATCGCCAGGAGCCGGCGGCTGCCGACGCCGGGGAAGTCACGGTGCGCGGTGGCGACCAGGCAATATCCGGCGGCCGCGGTGTGGCCGGTCTTCAGGCCGTCGACGGTCGGATCGCGAAACAGCAAGGTGTTGCGGTTCGTGGAGTTGGCCGCAGGCGTGCCGGGATAGCGGTATTGCTTGGTCGAGTAGTAGCCGACGTACTCGGGAAAATCGTGCATCAGGCGGGTGGCCAGGATGGACAGATCGCGCGCCGTGGTGGTGTGGCCGGCTTCGGTCAGGCCCTCGGGATTCTTGTAGCTGGTGCGCTGCAGGCCAAGCACCTTGGCCTGGTCGTTCATCATCTGCACGAAGCGCTCCATGCTGCCGCCCACGCCCTCGGCCAGCGCCATGGTGGCGTCGTTGCCCGACTGGATGATCATGCCCTTGATGAGGTCCTCGACCGGCACCTGCATCTTGGGGTCGATGAACATGCGCGAGCCGGGCATTTTCCAGGCCTTCTCGCTGACCGGGAAGGTCTGGGTCAGCGTGATCTTCTTGGACTTGAGCGCGTCGAACACCAGGTAGGCGCTCATCAGCTTGGTGAGCGATGCCGGCTCCACAGGGCTGTCGATGTCCTTCTGCGCCAGGATCTGGTTGGCGGTGACGTCGAGCAGCAGATAGGAGCGCGCCGCAATTTCCGGCGGCACCGGAGCCGACTGCGCGTACGCGGGCGAAAAGGCAATAGGCAAGGCCAGGGCGGCCAGGACGAGCGCGCGCAGCGCCGGCAGGAAGCGGGTCATGGATGGATGCGGAAACAGGGAGGCGGAGGGAAGTCAGGGCGCCGAGAGGTGGCGCACGACGAGGCTCTTGAGCAGGGGCAATTGTCCGTGAAAAAAGTGCCCGACCCCGGGCACAACGGTTACCGGCAGTGTCTGCGGACGGGCCCATTCGATGACATCGGACAGGGGCACCGTATCGTCCTGCTCGCCATGGATGACCAGCGTGCGCTCGTGCGCTTCCGGCGCCACCGCCGCGACCTGGAAACGGGTGGTCGCGGTGCCGACGAAGACGATCTTTTGCGGCGAGCGCGCAGCCCACAGCGTTTCGAGCACATGGCTGGTGACGTAGGAGCCGAAAGAAAAGCCGGCCAGCGCCAGCGGGCCTTCCGGCGCCACCTGCTCGACGACCGCCAACATGTCCTGCGTCTCGGCCTTGCCGGCGTCGTATTCGCCCGCGCTGGCGCCCACGCCGCGAAAGTTGAAGCGCACCGCCGTCCAGCCGCACTGCACGAAAGCCCGCGCCAGGGTCTGCACCACCTTGTTGTCCATGGTGCCGCCGAACAGCGGATGGGGATGCGCGATGACCACGGTGCCGCGTCGCTCCACCCCCGCCGCAGGCTCGTCGCGCGCGGCTTCGATGACCCCGGCGCCGCCGGCCAGCGTCAGGGCTTCGGTCTGTGCGTTCATGGCCATCACCGTCCCACTTCCGGCGCCAGGCGCAGGCGATCGACCGGCCGGCCGTTCTTCAGGTGAGATTCGACGATCTCGTCGATGTCCGACTCATCCAGGAAGGTGTACCAGACGCCCTCCGGGTACACCACCGCCACCGGGCCGCCCGCGCAGCGGTCGAGGCAGCCCGCCTTGTTCACCCGTACGCCGCCGCGCCCCGCCAGACCGGCAACCTTGACCTGCTTCTTGCAGTGGTCGAAGCCTTCCTTGGCGGCGTGCAGCGCGCAGCTGTCCTCGCCGTTGGCGCGTTCGTTGAGGCAGAAAAAGACGTGGCGCTTGTAATAAGCCGCCTCGTCCGGGGAGGATTGGTTTTCGCGTGGGGTGTCGCTCATGCGGCGATTCTAGGCAGGGGAACGCACCGCGCGCTCACGCCGGGATACCCGCAGGAGCAGGTAGCCCAGCGCGGCAAAGGGCCACAGCCAGCCGAGCCACTGCACCAGGCCGTGAAAACGGATGAAACGCCCCTGCTCCCAGGTCTGCAGCGTCTGCCAGAAATACGCGCTGGTCGGCGCCTGGTTGAGCACATTCAGATGCACTGCCACCGCCAGAAGCGCCACGGCCGCGCAGGCCCGGCGCGGCAGGCGCAGGGCTGCCGTGGCCATCAGCATGCCCAGGACCAGCCCCACTTGCACCGGCAGGCTCAACCACTGCCAGGCGTGTACCGGGCCGTAGCTGAGTGCCGACGAAAGCGCCGTCACCAGCGCTCCCACGAGCAGCGCCCCGGCGGCCATGCCCATGCGCAGGCGCCAGTGCCTGGCGATGGAATAGCCGATCAGACAGGGCACCAGCACCCCGAGCGCCACGCACACCATCTGCGATCCGGGCGACAAGGGCTGCAGATCGAAGACGGGCGCCGGGAGCCAGTCGTAGAAAGGGGTGTCGTCGAGCAGGTCGGCGGCGGTATCTTCCAGACGCTCCAGCACCTGGCCGAGACCGAACGGCACCGCTACCGGGAACAGCAGCGCCATCGGCCACAGCGCCAGCAGCACCAGGGCGCCGCGGGCGTCGGGGATGAACCAGCGGTTGCGCAGGCGCGACCAGTGCGCCACGCCGCCGATGCGCTCGAGTCCCCAGGCCAGCGCCGCGCCCCCTGCCGCGCCCGCCGAGTTCAGCGCCAGGTCGACATTGGACGGCACCCGCATCGGCAGGTAGCTCTGCAGCATCTCCAGCGTGAGCGAAAACAGCATCGCGCAGCCGGTCACCGCCAGGATGCCCGGCGCCCCCCGTCCGGAACGCAGCGCCGCCAGCGCCAGCAGAAAGCCCAGCGGGCCGTAACCGAGAACATTGGCCGTGACATCGAAGCCGGTCCACCAGCGCGGCAAGGGCGCCCACAGAAAGGCCCATGGCACGAGGCCCTGGTCGCGCCATTCGCCGAACGGATACAGGCTGGCATAGGCGATCAGGGCCATGTAGGCCAGCGCCAGCGGACCGGCCGCGGTGCGGCTGGGCGGAATCGGCGGGGGCGGAGCAGTCGTCTCCAAAGGTGGCCTCTAGAAGGGCTTGACCACCGCCAGGATCACGGCCGCCACCAGCAGCAGCACCGGCACCTCGTTAAAGAACCGGTACCAGCGCGCGCTGCGCGCGTTGCGCCCTGCTCGGAACTTGCGCAGCAGGCTCCAGCAGGCATGGTGGTAGCCCAGCACCAGCAGCACCACGAAGAGCTTGGCGTGCATCCAGCCGTCGCCCCGGCCGATGCCGTAACCCAGGAACAGCCAGGCGCCGAACAGCAGCGCCAGCGGCATCAGCAGGGTGGTGAAGCGCAGCAGGCGGCCCGCCATGCCCAGTAGCCGGTCGCGCTCGGCGACGCTGTTCGCGGGCACCTGCGCCAGGTTCACGAAGATGCGCGGCAGGTAGAAAAGGCCGGCGAACCAGCTGGCGATAAAGACGATGTGAAGTGACTTGATCCAGAGCATGGTCGGCAGTGTAGGCAAGGTGGGCGCCGCACAAGCGCGGACCAAAAAAAACCCGGCGCGTCCGAAGGCGGTGCCGGGTCTGGGAAGCCTGTGCGGACGCTAGGTTCGCGCAGGCGCCCGCTCAGGGAGGAAAAGCGGGGGACGGCCTGGCCGTCCGGGTCGCAATTTAGCGCGGCGTCAGCGCCCGCACACCGGTAAATTCCCCAGTAACGCGCGCACCCGCTCGCTGTGGTGCAATTCGGCCATCCCTCTTCAAGAAGCCCGTTGCCCCGCAGCGGCGCAGCCGGCAGCCATGCACCACTCCGCCCCCACTCCGTACCCGCTTTCCCGCCCTCGCCGCCTGCGCCGTGACGGCTTCAGCCGCAACCTGGTACGCGAGAACGCGCTCACAGCCCACGACCTGATCTATCCGGTCTTCGTGCTCGACGGCCAAAATCGCCGCGAAACCGTCGCCTCCATGCCCGGCGTCGAGCGCCTCAGCCTCGACTTGCTGCTGCCGGTGGCCGAGGAGTGCGTGAACCTCGGCATTCCGGTGATGGCGCTGTTCCCGGTGATCGACCCGGCCCTGAAAACGCCCGACGGCATCGAGGCCACCAATCCGGACGGCCTGGTGCCCACGGTGGTGCGCGGCCTGAAGGAACGTTTTCCCCAGCTCGGCGTGATGACCGATGTCGCCCTGGATCCCTACACCACCCACGGCCAGGACGGCCTGCCCGACGAGAACGGCTACATCGTCAACGAACTCACCATCGAGATGCTGGTGAAACAGGCCCTGACGCAGGCCGACTGCGGCGTGGACATCGTCGCACCCAGCGACATGATGGACGGCCGCATCGGCGCGGTGCGTGCCGCGCTGGAGGAAGCCGGCCACATCCACACCCGGATCATGGCCTACAGCGCCAAGTACGCCAGCGCCTTCTACGGCCCCTTCCGCGACGCCGTCGGCTCGGCCGCCAACCTGGGCAAGGGCAACAAGATGACCTACCAGATGGATCCCGCCAACAGCGACGAGGCGCTGCGCGAGGTGGCGCTGGACATCTCCGAAGGCGCCGACATGGTCATGGTGAAACCCGGCATGCCCTACCTGGACATCGTGCGCCGGGTGAAGGACGAGTTCCGCGTGCCCACCTTCGCCTACCAGGTCAGCGGCGAGTACGCCATGCTGCAGGCCGCTTTCGCCAACGGCTGGCTGGCGCGCGAGGCCACCCTGCTCGAGACCCTGCTGGCGTTCAAGCGTGCGGGCGCCGATGGCGTCCTGACGTATTTCGCCATCGAGGCGGCCCGCCTGCTGCGCACGCAGCGCTGAAGATCGAGCCGTCCATGCGCGTCTTTTCGCTGAGCGGCAGCCGCGTCACCGAAGCCGACACCCTGGCCGTGCAGCTGCCGGCACAGGGCTTCGTCTGGATCGCCTGCACCCGCAAGGAACTGGAGGCCGAGCAGGCGAACATCCAGGAAGCCCTGCAGCACCTGGCCGGCGTGCAGCTGGTCGACCTGCACGTGAGCGATTTGCTCAACCGCCAGCTGCCTTCGCACTACGACTACACCTCGCAATACGACCTGCTGGTGTTTCGCCGGCTGGCCTCCACGCCCAAGGCCGCCATCGAAGCCGCGCCGGATGCGCCCACCGCGCTGCGCCGCGTCGACACCACGCCGGTCGGCTTCGCCATCTTCGACCAAGTGCTGCTGACCGTGCATCCGGAAGACTGCACCGTGCGCGATGCCTTCGCCGCCCGCCTGCTGGCCGGCCACGCGACCGAGGCCCGTGTGGGCGGCGCGCGCACGCCGGCGAGTCCCGCCGACCTGATGCTGCGCATCGTCAACCTGATGGTCGACGGCTACCTGGAACTGCGCCGCGTCCTGTCGCGCATGCTCGACATCTGGCAAACCGAGCTGCTGCGGCCGCGGCCGCGCCAGACCGACTGGAGTCCGCTGCTCGATGCGCGGCTGGCGCTGCACCACCTGGACGAAATCTGCGAAGACCAGCGTGCCTCGGTGCAGGACTGGATCGACGCACTGGAAACATGGCCGCAGGCGCAAAGCCCGGGGGCGCAGCGCGAGCGCGATCTGCTCATGGTGCGCAGCCGCGACGTGCTCGAACACATCGAGCGGGTGGTGCACCACGTACGCCGGCTGGAGCAGAGCGCCGAAACCGCCGTGCAGATGCATTTCAGCGTACAGAGCAACCGCACCAACGACATCATGCGGTTGCTGACCACGCTCACCGCCGTGTTCCTGCCGCTGAACCTCATCGCCGGCATCTTCGGCATGAACTTCGAGTTCATCCCGCTGGTGCACAAGCAGGACGGGTTCTGGTGGGCGATGGGGCTGATGGGCGCGATCGGCTTCGCGCTCATCGCCTGGTTCTGGAGAAAGAAATACCTGGCGAGACCCGCCAGGTAGCCGACTTTTCTCCCGATCAGCCGAGGTGCTCGGCGAAAAACGCCAGGGTGCGTTCCCTGGCCAGCTTGGCGGCGGCCTCGTTGTAGCTGCCGCGCTGGTCGCAGTTGAAGCCGTGGTCGGCGTCGTAGCGGTACACGGTCACTTCCGGATGCGCGGCCTTCAGGGCTTCGACGCTCTCGATGCTGATGTGCCCGTCATGGTCGCCGAAGTGGGCGATGGTCGGCACCTGCGGTCGGCGGGCGATCTCCGCTTCGGTCGTCGCGCCGCCGCCGTAGTACACCGCCGCCGCGGACAGCCCCTGCAACAGCGCGGCAGAGCGCCACACCAGCAGCCCGCCCCAGCAGTAGCCCACGATGCCGACCTTGCCCGCCTTGGCCGCGTACAGCACCGCCGCCTGCACGTCCTGCAGGGCGCCGGGCGCCGGCAGGGCCTCGACGGCGGCCTTGAGGCGCATGCCCTCCTGCATGTCCGGGCCGGTGTAGCCCAGGTTCACGTCCTTTTGCACGCGGGTGAAGGTGGCGGGCGCGATGGCCAGGTAGCCCTCGGCGGCATAGCCGTCGGCCACCGAGCGGATGTGCGAGTTGACGCCGAAGATTTCCTGCAGCACCACGACGGCGCCCTTGGGCGTGCCATCGGGCTCGGCCACGTAGGCGGGAAATTCGAATCCGTCGGCGGCGGTCAGGGTGATGTCGTGAGCGGGCATTGAGAAAGGCTCCTGGAATGTCGTTGGAAAAACAGATTTTCAACCCTGCCCGACAGGCGTTGCCGGCCGAGGGTCATGGACGGCGCACGCCCGGCACGGGCGCGACCGGTGCGGCCGGTGCCTGGCTGGCCAGCCAGCGCTCGATCTCGGCGGCGGCGGCGTCTGTCGCCGCCGTGAGCGCCTGCACGCCGCCGGGTGCGTCGGCGCTCGCCGCAGGCCTGCGCAGCACGAACACCTGCTGCCCGACGAAACTTTCGCCCTGCGGCGTGTTGTCGACCAGCGTGGCGCGCAGCCGCACCACGCCCTCGCTGCGGCCGGGGCTGGCGAACACCTGGCTGAATTCCTCCAGCTGGAGTCGCAGGACGCGGGGCAGGCTGCCCTTGATCCGCTTCTGCGAAAGCACGTCGTCGGCATCGAGGATGGGGCGTCGCTGCCCCAGCACCTCGCGTACCCGCTGGCGCACCAGCTGGCCCGGCGGCAGCACCCATCGGGCCATGGCGTAGGGGCGCAACTGCTGCGCATCGGCATAGAGCAGGCGATAGGTCACGGCGGCCGTGTCGGCGACCCCGGCGGTCTCGACATCGGCGAGCGCCATGGGTGTCGACGGCGTCGAGGTATCGGTCGCCGAGGCGGTCGCCACGCCGGGCCCGAAGTCATAGGAGACCGGGCGTGTCGGCTTGTCCGGCAGCGAGGAGCAGCCGCCGACGATCAGCAGCGCCAGCGCGCCGGCGGGAAACAGCCGATGGGTAAAGCGGATGGATTTCATGGGCGGTTGCCTGCTGCGGTGACGGGTTGTCCGGACATGGATTGCGATGCGTCCCCGGGTGCGGCAGCGCCGGCTGCCGGGGCTTCGAAACCGGCCTCGCCCGGCCCCGGCCGCGCCTGGCCGTTGCCGAAGATGAGCGACTGCGGGTTGTCGTTGATGCCGGTCACGGTGCGGCTCAGCTGCCGCATGGCGCGCGAGGCGTCGTCGGTCACCCGGTTGATGCGCGGCAGCGTGGTGGTACCGATCACGTCCACCGCGTGGCTCAGGGCGCCGGTGCCTTCGGCCAGCCGGTCGAGCGGGCCGTCCGGTGCGTTCAGGCGCTGGGCGGTGCTGCCGATCTGGTTCGCCGCACCCGAAATCTCGGTCGCGGCGCCCTGCAGCGACCGCAGGGTGGCGGTGGCCTGCTCGAAGGTGCGCGGCATGGCCGCCAGCGCCGGATCGACCCGCTGCGTCAGCGTGGCCTCGATGCGACCGGTGAGCGCCGCCGCGTTGGCCGCCGCCAGGCCGATGTTGTCCAGCGCGTCGGCGATGCGCTTCTGGTTGGCGTCGCTCATCACGTCGTTCGCGCGGCGCGTGGCTTCCTCGACCTGCGCCAGGATGGCGGGCGCGCTCTCGGTCAGCTTGCCGAGCTGCGAGGGCTTGATCGGCAGGCGGTCGATGCCGTCCTCGCCGGGTCTTACCTGGGGCTGCGGCTGGTCGTCGTCGTCGAGCTGCACGAAGGCCAGGCCGGTCACGCCCTGGTAGGCCAGCGAGGCGAAGGTGGTCGGCGTGACCGGCGTGCCTTCGCGCACGGCCAGGCGCACCAGCACGTTGCCGGGCACCTGCGGATCGAAACCGATCCTCGTGACCTTGCCCACCGGCACGCCCTTGAAGCGCACCGGCGCCTGCAGTTGCAGACCGGTCACCGTGTCGCCGGTGGTCAGTTCGTAGTCGTGGTAACTGCCGCTGTCCCGGGTCAGCCAGACGGCCAGGCCGATCAGCATGGCGGTCAACACCAGCACGAAGATGCCGGCGGCCATGGCGTGCGATTTGTTTTCCATATCAGTCCTTGGAGGCCACGGAGGGCGCGGCGGGCGTGCCGGGAGCCACGGGCGCCATGGCCCGGCGGCCGCGCTCGCCCTGGAAATACGTGTGGATGAAGGGATGGTCGACCTGCGCCACCTCGCGCGGCGGGCCGTCGGCGATCACCTTGCGATCGGCCAGCACCGCGACGCGGGTCGCCAGGGCGAACAGGGTGTCGAGGTCGTGCGTCACCATGACCACCGTCAGGCCCAGCTCCCGGTGCAGCGAGCGCAGCAGGTCGCAGAAGTCGTCGGAAGCGCTGGGGTCCAGGCCGGCGGTGGGTTCGTCGAGCAGCAGCAGCGGCGGGTCCATCACCAGCGCCCGGGCCAGGGCCACACGCTTGATCATGCCGCCCGAAAGGTCGGACGGCATCTTCAGCGCGTCGGCCGGTTTCAGGCCGACCATCTGCAGCTTGACCATGGCCGCGTCGCGCGCCAGCGGCGTCGGCAGCGTGCCCAGTTCGCGCAAGGCGAAGGCGACGTTGTCCAGCACGTTGAAGGCCGAAAACAGCGCACCCTGCTGGAACAGCATGCCGACCCGGCTCGATGCGCCACGCCGGCCCAGCTGGGCAGCCGGCTCGCCCAGCACTTCGACGGTGCCTTCTGCCGGCGTTTCCAGGCCCAGCATCTGGCGCAGCAGCACCGTCTTGCCGGTGCCGGAGCCGCCGACCAGGGCCAGGATTTCGCCCTGCTCGATGGTCAGCGCCAGGTCCTCGTGGATCACCACGCGCCTGGAACCCTGGCCGAAGGCCGTCCACAGGCCCTGGATACGGACGACGGGGGCGGATCCGGTGTCGGCCATGCTCAGATGCCCACGTTGCGGAAGACGATGGCGAACAGCGCATCCACCAGGATCACCACCGTGATCGACGTCACCACCGATGCGGTCGTGCCCTTGCCCAGGCTTTCGGTATTGGGCTCGACGCGCATGCCGTAGTGGCAGCCGATCAGCGCGATCAGCACGCCGAAGACCACTGACTTGAGCACCGCGATGCCCAGGTTCGACAGGCTCACCGCCGCCGGCAAGGCATTGACGAAATAGGCGGGCGTGATGTCCATCGCGATGTCCGCCGCCAGCATGCCGCCGGCCAGCGAGGCGAGCGTGGTCCACACCGCGATCAGCGGCATGGCCAGCGCCATGGCCAGCGAACGTGGCATGACCAGCCGGAAGCCGTGGGCGATGCCCATGACCCGCATGGCGTCCAGTTCCTCGGTGACGCGCATCACGCCGATCTGCGCGGTGATGGCCGAACCCGATCGGCCCGCCACCAGGATGGCCGCCAGCAGCGGGCCCAGTTCGCGCACCAGCGAGATGCCCAGGATGTTGACGATGAACGACTCGGCACCGAACTGGCGCAGCTGCATCGACATCAGGTAAGCCAGCACCACGCCGATGAGAAAGCCGACCAGCGCGGTGATGGGCAGCGCGGTCGTGCCCATTTGGTAGAGGTGCCCCGAGATGTCGCGCCAGGGGCCTGCGGACGGGCGGCGCAGCAGCAGCAGCACGTCCAGCAGCAACTGGCCGATCATCCGGGTGATGGCGCGCACCTGGTCCAGCGCCTCGACCACCCGACGCCCCAGCGCCCCGACGGCGCGCATCGGGGTACAGCGCGGTTCGGCCGGGATGTCGACGGTGAAGCGCTCCACACGCTCGAAAAGCACCCGCTGGTGATCGGCCAGTTCCACCTCGCGTGGCCAGGCGTGGCCCCAGACATTCCACAGCAACTGGGCGCCGACGTGATCGAGCTGCTCGATGGATTGCAGGTTCCAGTGAAGCCCGGCGTTGCCACAGGCCTGGCGCAAATCCGGCACCAGTTGTCGCCAGACCCGCCGCGATCCCAGTTGCGCGGAGGTCCAGCGCCCTTCCAGGCGCAGCGCAGCCGACGTGCCGGAGCCATCGCTGACGATGCGGGGGGCCGATTCCTCCATGAATGCGATAGCGGGGTAGACGGTATGAGCGGAAATTGACGAACCGCAGAAATGTTACGCCGTGTTTTTCGGGCCCGATGTCAGCCGATCGCCCATCGGCCTTGCAGGCAAGCGACGCGACCGCCCGGCTCCCCGATGCGGGGCACGGGTTAGCCCCTATGCACTAAAAGTGCGCATCGCCGTATATTCTTATTCGCTGCAGGGCCTTAGCGCTCTGCGAGAGCGAGGACCCGAGGAGACAAACGCTAATTCGAATCAAATTGAAGCCCAAGCATCCCTAGAGAGATGCGGGCAATCTCGCAAACGCCAGGCTTGTCCTGGCGTTTTTTTTGGTGCTTCGGTCGTGGCATCTGAAAATAGCCGCATGACTGTTTCTGCTTCGCCGCACGCGCTGGTCGATTTTCTCTCCGAAGCGGGCGGGCCGTCGCGTCGCCTGGCCTTTACCGAATGCCGCGTGGTCCTGCGTGCCGACCACCCCGGCGAGGTGCATGCCGTGCTCGCCGCCGCCGAGCGCCACGCCGCTGACGGCGCCTGGTGTGTCGGTTTCCTGCGCTATGAAGCCGCCCCCGCCTTCGATCCGGCCTTCGCCGTGCATCCGGCCGACGGGCCGCTGGCCTGGTTCGGCGTATTCGACGACGCCACCGCCTGGCCGGACGCACCGCCGGCGGATGCCGGTTCGCCGCCGGAATGGCGCAGCTCGCTGCAGCGCGAGGCCTTCGACAGCCGCATCGAGCAGATCCACGAAGCCATCCGGGCCGGCGAGACCTACCAGATCAACCTCACCGCCCCCCTCCAAGCAAAGTTCGAGGGCAACGCCGAGGCCTGGTTCCGGGCCCTGCAAAGGGCGCAGCCGCAGAGCTACGCCGCCTTCATCGACACCGGCGAGGAGCAGCTTCTGTCGGTGTCGCCCGAGCTGTTTTTCGACTGGTCGGGCGAGCGCATCGTGGCGCGCCCCATGAAAGGCACCGCGCGGCGCGGCGCCACGCCGGCCGAAGACGCCGCGCAAGCCGCCGCGCTGCGCGCCTCGGAGAAAGAACGCGCCGAGAACCTGATGATCGTCGACCTGGTGCGCAACGACCTGTCGCGCATCGCCCAGCCGCACTCGGTGAAGGCTCCGGTGCTGTTCCAGACCCGTGCCTGGCCGACCGTGTGGCAGATGACCTCCGACGTGACGGCGCGCACCCGCCCGGGCACGCGGCTGGCGGATGTCTTCGGGGCGCTGTTTCCCTGCGGCTCGGTCACCGGCGTGCCCAAGGTGCGCGCGACCGAAATCATTCGCGCGCTGGAAACCGGTCCGCGCGGCGTGTACTGCGGCGCGGTCGGACTGCTGCGGCCCGGCGGCGGCGCCACCTTCAACGTGCCGATCCGCACCGTGCACATCCGCCAGGGCGAAGCCTCCTGCGGCATCGGCAGCGGCGTCACCCTGGACGCGCAGCCGCAGGGCGAGTGGGACGAGTGGCGCAACAAGAGGCGCTTCCTGGATGCCGCAGGCGAGCCGCTCGAACTGATCGAAACCCTGCGGCTGGAAGACGGCCGATGGCGTCACCGCGAAGAACACCTCGCCCGGCTGGCAGACAGCGCCCGGCATTTCGTCTTTCGCTGGGATGCGGCTTCGGCAGAAGCGGCCCTGGCTTCGCGGGTTCAGGCACACCCGGCCGGCGCCTGGCGCGTGCGCGTGTCGCTGGCCGCGGATGGCTCGCTGCAGGCCGGTGCCTCTGCCCTGCAGGACACGCCCGTGCCCGTCGCGGTGCGCCTGGCGGCCCAGCCGATGGATGCGGTCCACCCCGCCCTGCTGCGCTACAAGACCAGCCGCCGCGCCCACTACGACCGCTTCACGCCGACCGACGCGGCCGTCTTCGACACGCTGTTGTTCAACGCGCAGGGCGAAGTGACGGAGTTCACGCGGGGCAACGTGGTGGCGCAGTTGCCGGACGGCCGGTGGATCACGCCGCCGCTGGCCGCCGGCCTGTTGCCCGGCGTCGGCCGGGGGCGGCTGCTGGCCGAGGGGCGGGTGACGGAAGCGCCGCTGCAGGTGGGCGATCTGGCGCGCCTGCAGGCGCTGGTCTTCGTCAACAGCCTGCGCGGCTGGCTGCCCGCCCGGCTGCTGGCCTGAATCAGGGCCCCGGCAGGGCGATGTCCTCGACCTTGCGCGGCACACCGATCGGGGCCGAGCTTTTGCCGATGCGGGTGGCCGCGATGTCTTCCTGGCTGGGGTAGACGCCCAACAGCCAGTAGTCGAGCACCCGCCGTGCGATGGGCGCCGCCGCGCCGGTGCCCCAGCCGGCATTCTCGACAATGACGGCCAGCGCGATCCTGGGGTTCTGCGCCGGCCCGAACGCCATGTAAAGCGAATGGTCGCGCTGATGCTCTTCCAGTGCCCGGGCGTTGTACTTGGTGTTCTGCGCCTGGGTCACCGCCTGGGCGGTGCCGGTCTTGCCGGCCGACACATACCCGGCGCCGGCGAACACGCCGCGCGCGGTTCCGCCGCTGACCACCGCCATCAGACCGGCCCGCACCGCGTCCACGTTGGATTTCTTGTAGCCCAGGTCGATCGGCGGGGGCTGCGGCACCAGCGTGGTCTCGCCGGAGAGCGGATCGCGCACCGCGCGCACCAGATGCGGCCGGTGCTTGATGCCGCCGTCGGCGATGATCGACGTCGCCTGCGCCACCTGCAGCATGGTGAAGTTGTTGTAGCCCTGGCCGATGCCCAGCGAGATGGTCTCGCCGGCGTACCACTTGCGCTGTTCCGGCCGCTTGTAGGTACGGCGTTTCCAGTCGGTGCTGGGTAATACGCCGGTCACCTCGCCTGGCAGGTCGATGCCGGTGATCTGGCCGAATCCCATCGGCTTCATGAAGTCGTGGATGGCGTCCACCCCCAGTTCGTTGGCCAGCGAGTAGAAGTACACGTTGGACGACAGCTGGATGGCGCGCTGCAGGTCCACCCCGCCCAGGTAGCCCTCCGGGCTGCCGAAGCGGTGGCCGGCGAACATGTAGAAGCCCGGGTCGTTGATGACCGTGCCGGGAGTGCGCTTGCCGCTTTCCAGGCCGGCCAGGCCCATGAAGGGCTTGTAGGTGGACCCGGTCGGGTAGGTGCCGCGCAAGGCCCGGTTGAGCAAGGGCTTGTCGAGCGATTCGTTGAGCGCCGCCCAGCTTTCCTGGTCGATGCCGTCGACGAACAGGTTGGGGTCGAAGGTGGGTTTGCTGACAAAGGCCAGGATCTCGCCGGTGGTCGGCTCGATGGCCACCAGCGCGCCGCGGCGGTCACCGAACAGCTCCTCGACCATCGCCTGCAGCTTGATGTCGATGGACAGCTGCACCGTCTGGCCCGGCATGGCGGCGTGGGTCGCCAGCCGGCGCACCGCGCGGCCGCCGGCCGAAGTCTCCATCTGCTCGACACCGGTCGTGCCGTGCAGCTGGCGCTCGAAACTCTGCTCCACGCCGAGCTTGCCGATGTGGTCGGTACCGCGGTAGTTGGAGGCGTCGTCGGAGTCTTCGATGCGTTCCTTCTCGCGCTGGTTGATGCGGCCGATATAGCCCACCACGTGGCTCGCGAGGTCGCCGAAAGGGTAGTTGCGGAACAGCCGCGCCTTGATCTCCACGCCCGGAAACTTGAAGCTCTGGGCCGCGAAACGCGCCACTTCGTCGTCGGACAGCCGGGTGCGGATGGGCACCGACTCGAAGTTGCGCGACTCCTCCATCAGCTTCTTGAAGCGACGGCGGTCGCGCGGCGTGATCTCGACCAGGCCCGAAAGGCGGCCGATGGTGTCTTCCAGTTCGCCGGCTTTCGACGGCGTGATCTCCAGCGTGTAGGCCGAATAGTTGGTGGCCAGCACCACGCCGTTGCGGTCGAGGATGAGGCCCCGGTTGGGCACGATCGGCACGACCGCCGTACGGTTGCTCTCGGCCTGCTCGGCCAGGTCGTCGTGGCGCACGACCTGCAGGTACACCAGGCGGCTGCCGAGCAGGCCGAAACACATCAGCATGAGCAGCGCGACGGCCAGGATCCGGCGCTTGAAACGCGCCAGCTCCATCTCGTTGCTGCGGATTTCCGTCATGGCCGGATGCCAGTCGAGGGCAGAGGAAACGGCATCACAGGGGCCGGTTCTCGTCGCGGTCGGGAGCGCGGCGCTGCGGCGCCAGCAACACCACGCTGATCGGAATCCACAACAGCGACTCCAGCAAGGGCGCGGCCACGATGCCCCAGCCCGGCAGGCTGGCGCCCAGCACCAGGCGGATCAGGGTCTGCAGGAAATGCGCGCCGATGAACAACGGCAGCAGCTGCACCGCCTGCAGAGGAATGCCGAACCACAACAGGCGGCGCTGCAGGCTCACGCCGAGGTACACCATCACGGTATAGATCAGCGCGTTCTGGCCCAGCAACGCGGCGTGCTGAACATCCACGCACAGGCCCAGCACGAAGGCCACGCCCATGCCCACGCGCGAGGGCTGGTGAACGCTCCAGAACACCAGCACGAGCATCAACACGTCCGGAACCCACGAGGCGCGGCCCAGCGGCAGCAGGGCGACCAGCAGGCCGACGAAGAGGCTGCTCCAGATGAACACCGGGTTGACCGGCAGCAGCAGTTGTTGGGGAGAACGCGCCATCTTGGGAATCGCTCAGGGTGACGGTGTCGCGCGCGGCGGCAGCAGGCGGCGCTTGCTTTCGGCCGGCGCGGCCTCTTCGGCCGGTCGGGGGGGCATCTGCGAGGTCAGCGGTTGCAGCACCAGGACATGGCGTGCGCCCTGGGTGCGCGCCAGCGGCAGGCAGTGGATGCGGGCGAAGGCCGAGTCGGAGCGCCGCTCGACATGGCTCACCTTGGCGACCGGCAGGCCGGCCGGGTACACGCCGTCGACCCCGCTGGTGGTGAGCAGGTCGCCCTCTTCCACGTCGGCGTTGCCTGGCATGAAACGCAGCTCCAGCGCGCCGCCGCCGGCCGGGTCGCCGTAGGCCACGCTGCGGGCGCCGGTGCGGGTGTTGAGCACGGGAATGGAAAAGTCACGGTCCACCAGAAGCGAAACCTCGGCCAGCAGCGGATGCAGGCGGGTGACCTGGCCCAGCACCCCGGTCTCGTCGAGCACCGGCGCGCCGAGCGCCACGCCCTGCAACCGGCCGCGATCGATGACGACCCGGCGGGTGTAGGGATCGGGGGCGTCATACAGCACTTCGGCGGCCTGCTCGGGTGCGTCCAGCCGCTCGCGCAGGCTCAGCAGTTCGCGCAGGCGGCGGTTCTCGAGCAGCAGTTCCTCGACCTGGCTGGCGCGCTGAGCCTGCTGCAACATGCCGCGCCGGGCGGTGTCTTCCACCTCTTGAGCGGAGCGCACGGTGACCAGGTAGTCGGACGCCTGGCGGCCCAGCCGCACCGGCTGCAGTGCCAGCCACTGAACGGGATACAGCACGGTGGACACCGCAGAGCGCAGCGGGGGGGTGATGCCCAGGCGGGTATCGGCCACCATGAGGAACAGCGACACGGCCGTCAGCACCGCCAGCGTCGACCGCGCGGACGGACCTTGCCGAAAGAACGGCGGCGCGGTGCGATCCAGGGTTCCCAGGGGCATGGCGGGAGTTAAGAAGAGGAAGAGCGGGCGCTGTAGCGGCTAACCGCGGATGATAGAAGACCCAGGCGGCAGAGAGAAGGTTCCCGGTAGACCGGGACAGACCCGGGAAGCCCAGCCACCAGCTCCGTCACAGCGCCCCAAGTCACCTCATATCCCGGTAGAGCCGCGCCAGGGTCTCCCTGGAGCAGGCGAAGCCTCCTCCCCGGGAGGTGGCGAACTACACGGAGCCGAAGGCGCAGTGAGAAGCCGGGAGGCCCACTTCCACCGGGAGCCTCACTCGCTCGTGAAGATGCTGCCCAGGCGGTCCATGCGTTCCAGCGCCATGCCGCAACCGCGCACCACGCAGGTCAGCGGCTCCTCGGCGACCAGCACCGGCAGGCCGGTTTCCTCGGCCAGCAGGCGATCCAGGTCGCGCAGCAGGGCGCCGCCGCCGGTCAGCATCATGCCGCGGTCGGCGATGTCGGCACCGAGTTCCGGAGGCGTCTGCTCCAGCGCGTTCTTGACGGCCGAGACGATGTTGTTCAACGGGTCGGTCAGGGCTTCGAGGACTTCATTGCTGCTGATGGTGAAGCTGCGCGGCACGCCTTCGGAGAGGTTGCGGCCCTTGACTTCCATCTCCTTGACCTCGGAGCCCGGGAAGGCGCTGCCGATGTTCTTCTTGATGGCCTCGGCGGTCGGCTCGCCGATCAGCATGCCGTAGTTGCGACGGATGTAATTGATGATGGCTTCGTCGAACTTGTCGCCGCCGACGCGGACCGAGCCCTTGTAGACCATGCCGCCCAGCGAGATCACGCCGACTTCGGTGGTGCCGCCGCCGATGTCGACCACCATCGAGCCCGAAGCCTCGCTGACCGGCAGGCCGGCACCGATGCCCGCGGCCATCGGCTCTTCGATCAGGTAGACGGCGGTGGCGCCGGCCGCCTCGGCCGCGTCCTTGATGGCGCGGCGCTCGACCTGGGTCGAGCCGCAGGGCACGCAGATGATGATGCGCGGGCTCGGGGTGAGCATCGTGCGCGGGTGCACCATCTTGATGAACTGCTTGATCATCTGTTCGGTGATCACGAAGTCGGCGATGACACCGTCCTTCATGGGGCGGATCGCTTCGATGTTGCCGGGCACCTTGCCCAGCATGGCCTTGGCTTCGCGGCCCACGGCCTGGATCACCTTCTTGCCGTGGGGGCCGCCTTCGTGGCGGATGGCGACGACCGAGGGCTCGTCGAGAACGATGCCCTTGTCGCGGGCGAAGATGAGGGTATTGGCCGTACCGAGATCGATGGCGAGATCGGTAGAGAAATACCGGCGGAAAGCTCCAAACATACGAATCCTCAAGGGGCACGGCACGCTGTGCGCCTGCCGTCACCGGTTAGCTGTGTTGTATCGGGGGATCGCGGGAGGAGTCGGCTTCTGTGAAAGAACGCATCGACTGATGGGGCCGGCGCGGGGCGCGGCGCTGGTGCCTCCGGGCGAAGGCGGGATAATACCCGATGCGTCTGCGGTCGCCGAGCCAAATCGGCCTCTCGCACGGCCTAAATTCGATTCCATTCGAACCCATTTCGACTCAACTTCAGCTCCGGCGCCGCCCAGGCGCCCGCTCGCCATGGCCCTCACTCCCCAGGACATCGGACGGATCGCCAATCTGGCCCGGCTCGAACTTCAAGACAAGGAAGCCGACCTCATGCTCGGCCAGCTCAACGCGTTCTTCGCGGTGGTCGAACAGATGCGCGCCGTCGACACCACCGGCATCGAACCGCTGGCGCATCCCGTCGCGGCATTCGAGGACGTGGCCCTGCGGCTGCGCGACGACGCCGTCGGCATTTATCCCTCCCGCGAAGACAGCCAGCGCAGCGCACCCGCCGTCGAAAACGGCCTGTTCCTGGTGCCCAAGGTGATCGAATGACGACGACCGACAACAACACTCCCCTGCACGACCTCGGCGTCGCCCGGCTGGCCGCGCGCATCGCCGCGCGCGAAGTCTCCGCCGTGGAGACCGCCCGGCACTTCCTGGACCGCGCCGTCGCTCACCAGCACCTGGCCGCGTACGTCGCCATCGACGCCGACGCCACCCTGGCCCAGGCCCGCGCGGCGGACGCCCGCATCGCCGCCGGCACCGCCGGTCGCCTGGAAGGCGTGCCGATGGCGCACAAGGACATCTTCGTCACCCGCGATTTCCCCACCACCGCCGGCTCGAAAATGCTGGCCGGCTACCGGTCGCCCTTCGACGCCACCGTCGTTTCCAGGCTGGCCGACCAGGGCGTGGTGACGCTGGGCAAGCTGAGCTGCGACGAGTTCGCCATGGGCTCGGCCAACGAGAGCGTGGCCGTTCCGGCGGTCGGCGGCGATGCTCCGCGCACGCCGCTCAACCCCTGGGACCACAGCCGTGTCGCGGGCGGCTCCTCGGGCGGCAGCGCGGTCGCCGTGGCCGCGCGCCTGGCGCCCGCGGCTACCGGCACCGACACCGGCGGCTCCATCCGCCAGCCGGCCGCGTTTTGCGGCATCACCGGCATCAAGCCGACCTACGGCCGCGCTTCGCGCTACGGCATGGTGGCGTATGCCTCCAGCCTCGACCAGGCCGGCCCCATGGCGCGTTCGGCCGAAGACTGCGCGCTGCTGCTGTCGGCCCTGTGCGGCCCCGACCTCGACCGCGATTCGACCTCGCTCGATCGTCCTGCCGAAGACTTCTCCCGCACCCTGAACGACGACCTGAAAGGCCTGCGCATCGGCATCCCGAAGGAGTTCTTCGGCGAAGGCCTGCAGCCCGACGTGCGCGCCGCCGTGGACGCCGCCCTGAAGACCTACGAAGGCCTGGGCGCCACGCTGGTGCCGGTGTCGCTGCCGCGTACCGAGCTGTCGATTCCGGTGTACTACATCATCGCGCCGGCCGAGGCCTCGTCCAACCTGAGCCGCTTCGACGGCGTCAAGTTCGGCCACCGTGCGGACAAGTACACCGACCTGCTTGACATGTACAAGAAGACCCGCGCCGAAGGCTTCGGCGACGAGGTGAAGCGCCGCATCATGATCGGCACCTACGTGCTGAGCCACGGCTACTACGACGCCTACTACCTGCAGGCGCAAAAGATCCGCCGCATGATCGCCGACGACTTCCGCGCCGCCTTCGCGCAGTGCGACGTCATCGCCGGCCCGGTGGCGCCCAGCGTGGCCTGGAAGATCGGCGAAAAGTCGGACGATCCGGTCGCCAACTACCTGGCCGACATCTTTACCCTGCCGGCATCGCTGGCCGGCCTGCCGGGCATGAGCCTGCCGGTCGGTTTCGGCGCCGGCGGCATGCCGGTCGGGCTGCAGCTCATCGGCAACTATTTCGGCGAGGCGAAGCTGCTCAACACGGCCCACCGCTTCCAGCTGGCCACCGATTTCCACCTGCGCGCACCCCAAGGCATCTAAGACCATGACCTCGCTTCTCGTACAAGGCTACGAAGTCGTCATCGGCTTCGAAACGCACACCCAGCTGTCGACCCGGTCGAAGATCTTCAGCCGCGCCCCGACCGCCTTCGGCGCCGAGGCCAACACCCAGGCCGCGCCGGTCGACCTGGCCCTGCCCGGCACCCTGCCGGTGATGAACAAGGGCGCGGTCGAACGCGCCATCGAACTCGGCCTGGCGCTGGGTTCGACCATCGCCCCGCGCAGCGTTTTCGCCCGCAAGAACTACTTCTATCCGGATCTGCCCAAGGGCTACCAGATCAGCCAGTTCGAAATCCCCGTGGTCCAGGGCGGCAGTGTCGAGTTCCTGCTGGGCGATGAGAAGAAATCGGTGCGGCTCGTCCGCGCGCATCTGGAAGAAGATGCCGGCAAATCGCTTCACGAAGACTTCATCGGCCAGAGCGGCATCGACCTCAACCGTGCCGGCACGCCGCTGCTGGAGATCGTCACCGAGCCCGACATGCGCAGCAGCGCCGAGGCGGTGGCCTATGCGCGCGAGCTGCACAAGATCGTCACCTGGATCGGCATCTGCGACGGCAACATGCAGGAAGGCTCCTTCCGCTGCGACGCCAACGTGTCGGTGCGCAAGCCCGGCGCCGCACTGGGCACCCGCCGCGAGATCAAGAACCTCAACAGCTTCAAGTTCATGCAGCAGGCGATCGACTTCGAGATCCGCTGGCAGATCGAGGAGATCGAGGACGGCCGCGCCATCCAGCAGGCCACCGTGCTGTTCGACCCGGACACCGGCGAAACGCGGGCCATGCGTACCAAGGAAGACGCCGCCGACTACCGCTACTTCCCCGACCCCGATCTGCCGCCGCTGGTGGTCGCGCCCGAGTGGGTGGAGCAGGTCCGCGCCCGCATGCCCGAGCTGCCGCGCGCCATGGCCGCGCGTTTCGTGGCCGATTACGGCCTGCCTGAATACGACGCCGCCACGCTCACCCAGAGCAAGGCGATGGCGGCCTACTTCGAGGCCGCGGCCCAGGCGGGCGGGCAGGCCAAGCTGGCCAGCAACTGGATCATGGGCGAGGTGTCGCGCCGACTGAACTCAGCCGACGGCGGCATCGAATCTGCACCGGTTTCCGCGGCGCAGCTGGCAACGCTCATCGGCCGCATCGCCGACGGCACCGTCAGCAACAACGCGGCGCGCCAGGTGTTCGACGCGCTCTGGACCGGCGAAGGCAGCGAGGTCGATGCGGTGATCGAAGCCAGGGGCCTGAAGCAGATGAACGACTCCGGCGCGCTGGAGAAGATCATCGACGAGGTGCTGGCCGCCAACGCCGACAACGTCGCCCAGTTCCGCGCCGGCAAGGAAAAGGCTTTCAACGCACTGGTCGGCCAGGCGATGAAGGCCAGCAAGGGCAAGGCCAACCCGGCCGAGGTCAATGCCATGCTCAAGGCTCGCCTGGCCTGACCACCGGCCCGTCGGCGCAAAGCCCCCAGGATCGGGGCGGCGCCGGCTCGATGGTTTCGGCGACGTTCGCGATAATGGGAATCCATCTCATTCGTCGCGGCACGCCGCCCACGCCTTCGAAACCATGCCCTCCTCCGCCGTCCCTCCGGAAGCTTTTTCCGATGCCCCGGCTGCCGCACGACAGCAGGCGCCGCACCGCTACCTGAGCAGCGCCGCCATCCGCGAGTGGAGCTGGGTGCACAAATGGTCCAGCCTGGTCAGCACGCTTTTCATGCTGCTGCTGTGCATCACCGGCCTGCCGCTGTTGTTCCACCACGAGATCGGCCATTTGCTGGGGACCGAAGTCGAGCCGCCGGCCATGGCCGCCGACGCGCCGCGCGCCGGCATCGACACCATCCTGGCCAAGGCCATGGCCAAACATCCTGGCCAGGTGGTGCAGTTCTACGGTCCGGACGACGACGACGACCGCATGGCCTTCGTCACGCTCAACGACAAGGTCGACTCCGCCGAAGGCTTTACCAGCCTGATGATGGACGCCCGCACCGGCCAAGCCCTGCCGCACGCGCCCTTCGACGAGGGCTTCATGTACATCATGTTCAAGCTCCACGTGGACCTGTTCATGGACCTGCCGGGCAAGCTCTTCCTGGGGTTCATGGGCTTCCTGCTGCTGGTCGCCATCGTGTCCGGCGTGGTGCTGTACGCGCCCTTCATGCGCAAGCTCGAATTCGGCGACGTGCGCCGCAACCGGACGGCGCGCACCAAGTGGCTCGACCTGCACAACCTGCTGGGCGTGGTCACGCTCGTGTGGTTCTTCGTGGTGGGCGCCACCGGCATGATCAATACCTGGGCGGATCTGGTCTTCAAGTACTGGCAAAACGACCAGATGGCGCAGATGGTCGCGCCCTACAAAGGCCTGCCGCCGCCGAGCCGCACGGTGCCGGTGCAGCAGGCGGCCGACGCCGCACGCGCCCTGCTGCCCGAGATGGAGCTCCGCTTCATCGCCTTCCCCGGCAGCAACTTCTCCAGCCCGCATCACTTCGCGGTGTTCATGAAGGGGGCCACGCCGCTCACCTCGCGCCTGTTGCAGCCGGTGCTGGTGGATGCCGAAACCGGCAAGGTGACCGACAGCCGCCCGCTGCCCTGGTACGGCACGGCCCTGCTGATCTCGCAGCCGCTGCATTTCGGCGACTACGGCGGCACGCCCTTGCAGATCCTCTGGGCGCTGCTCGACATCGCCACCATCTTCGTGCTGGGCAGCGGCCTGTACCTCTGGCTGAAAAAACGATGAGCCATTCGCACTCCAACATCCACGATCGCAGGCGCCGTCGCGCCGCAAGCTGGACGCTGTGGCGCTGGCCGGTCGCCATGGGCCTGCTGTCGGCCGTCGGCCTGCTGGCCGGGCTGGTCTACGACGGCTGGGGCGACTGGCTTTCGTGGGTCACGCTGGGCATTCCGGTCGCCGCCATGCTGTGGTTCGGCTGGCTGCGCCGCGCTGGCTGATCCGGGCGGAACTCAATCGTCGCCCAGACCGGGCCACTTGGGCCGGCAGCGTTTCGTGACGTCTTGGGCGGTGTCCGGGGCGGCGACGCCACAGGGCGGCCTGGCCGCATTCGCGTCGGGCGACGCGGCAGGCGTCGGTGCCTTTTCAGGCACGTTCGCGGGCGGAGATTCGGAAAACAGGCCCGCACCAGCGGCTATCACCAGGACCGCCAGGACCACGGCGACGCGGCCGACCCATCGGTTCAGCACTATTTTTTTTGGTTCGCTCATTTTTGCTCGTCTCGATGGGCGTCATCGGAAACCGAAGGCCTCAGCCCGTTCAGTTTCTCTGATGTCCATCCCGGCCGGTTGAATGGTCGGTGCAAAAAAGGGGTGACGCAGGATGTTCAGGCTCCGGTCAGCAAGGCCATGGTTATTTTGACCGGCGGATTATTCGAAGTGAATCGCCTGCATGGCGCGGGGAATCCGGCTGACAGAATCCGGGCGGCTGCGCCGCCACATTATCGATGTGGCGTTGGAAATATGGCGCCCACGACTTCAAGGATTATCTAAAAATGAAAACATTACACAAAATCATCGGCGGCACGGTACTCGCACTGACGGCTTCGATTACATTCGCGCAAACACCCGCCACGTCATCCGGCGGCGCCACTGCCGCTGGCGATAATCGCCCGGCGCCACTCATTCTGATGGTGCCCATCGAAATTTCGGCCCAGGCACTGCAAGCGGGCTGCTGGGCGCAGTTCTATGAGCAGAAGGAGTTCAAGGGAGACATGCTGACACTCGTCGGCCCCACCCAGCTCGACGCGCTCGACAAAGGCACCGCCAAGCAGCTCAAGCGTGAGATCGACAGCATCGTGACCGGCCCCAAGACGACGCTCAAGGTTTATGAGCACCGCCTGTTCAAGGACCGCATGGTCGAGTTCGCCGCCAACTCCCGAGATGGCAATGTCGGCAAGACGCTCGGTTTCGGCGGCCGCATCGAATCGATCCAGCTGACCTGCCAGCAATAAGACCAATCCGCGCCGCGCTCATGTTCCGCGCGGATTATCTATTTACTCGCCGACGCCGTAACGCTCGCGGTAAGCCATGACACTCTGGTGATAAGCAGAGACATCCGCAGAATCATGGTCGGACAGATACAGCAGCAGATCTGAAAGTCTGGCGATGGTGCAGACCTGCATGCCGAGTTTGTTTCGCACATATTGCACCGCGCTGTAATCTACATCGAGGCCGTTTTCAGTGGCTTTTTCCTGACGGTCGAGTGCAATGGCCATGGCGTGCGGCACCGCGCCGGCCGCCTTGATCAGCGCGATCGATTCCCGCGCCGCCGTGCCTGCCGACATCACGTCGTCGATGATCAGCACCCGCCCCTTCAGCGGCGCGCCGACCAGGCTGCCGCCCTCTCCGTGATCCTTGGCTTCCTTGCGGTTGTAGGCAAACGGCACGTTGCGGCCGCGCCGGGCCAGCTCGATGGCCACCGCCGCTGCCAGCGGAATGCCCTTGTAGGCCGGGCCGAAAATCATGTCGAAAGCGATGCCGCTGTCGATCAGGGCGTCTGCATAGAATCCGGCGAGCCGGCCGAGTTTGCCGCCGTCGTCGAACAGTCCGGCGTTGAAGAAATACGGGGACAGGCGCCCCGCCTTGGTCTTGAATTCACCAAAACGCAGTACGCCGGATTCGATGCAGAACTGTACGAATTCCTGGGCCAGCGGCCCCGCCGCCGATGCGCCCGCAGCGCCATTGCCATCCACCACCATGGGACGATTTCCTTGTTCAAATTAACCAGCCTGAACCTCAACGGCATCCGCTCGGCCACAGCCAAGGGTCTCGAAGCCTGGATCGCGGCGACTGCGCCGGATTGTATTTGCGTGCAGGAGGTCAAGGCCCAGGCCGCCGACGTGGCCGGCCGTTTCGAGCAACTCGCCGGCCTCACCGGGCACTTTCACTTCGCCGAGAAAAAGGGCTATTCCGGGGTGGGCATCTATACCCGGCACGAGCCCAGCGACGTGGTCATCGGCTACGGTTCGCCCGAATTCGACGCCGAAGGCCGCTTCGTCGAAGCGCGCTTCGACACCCCGGCCCGCAAGCTGTCCATCGTCAGCTGCTACTTCCCCAGCGGCTCCTCGGGCGAGGAGCGGCAAATGGCCAAGTACCGATTCCTCGAGGAGCTGCACCCGATCCTGATGAAGCTGAAGGCCGAGCGCCAGTTCATCCTGTGCGGCGACATCAACATCGCCCACCAGGAAGCCGACCTGAAGAACTTCAGGGGCAACCGCAAGAACAGCGGATTCCTGCCGGACGAGCGGGCCTGGATGAGCAAGATCCTGCACCTCACCGAAGAGAGCGGCGGCCTGACCGACGTGTACCGCCGGCTGCACCCGCAAACCACGGACGATTGCTACACGTGGTGGAGCAACCGGGGCCAGGCCTATGCGAAGAACGTGGGCTGGCGGCTGGACTACCACCTGGCGTCGCCGGCGCTGGCCGAAAAGGCGCTGACGGCGGCGATCTACAAGGACGTGAAGTTCAGCGACCACGCGCCGTTGACGATCGACTACGACTTCGAGATCTGACCCCTGCCGGCTGCGTGTGCGCCGCGACCAGTGCGTCGTGAAAAGCCAGCACGCCGCCCGCCAGGGTCCGGCCACGGCGGCGCACGATGCCGACGCGCCGCATCAGCGCCGGCTCGACCAGCGGCACGCCGACCAGTGACGCCCCCGCGCCGCCGGAAAGCGACAGCTTGGGCACGGCGCCCACGCCCACGCCGGCTGCGATCAGGCTGAGCTGGGCCGGCACATGCTGCACCTCGCAGGTCCAGCGGGGTTGGGCGGCCACGTCCGCCAGCCCCTGGTCCATCAGCAGCCGGTTTCCGCTCCCCGGTGCGAGCACCACACACTCGTATTCCGCGAGTTCCGCCCATCGCACCTGTCGCTTGCCGGCCAGGGGATGGTCGGGTCGGCACGCCAGCACGAAGGGTTCGACCACCAGGGCTTCGAACTCGAGATCGGGTTCCTGCGTGCCCAGGTAAGTGATGCCGAAATCGGCCTCCGCGCGCGCCACCGACAGCAGGATGTCGGGCGCGGACTGGTCGAGCAGCCGCACCCGGATCCCGGGATAGCGCTGGTGGAAGTCGCGCACCACGCCCGCCACGAAGTTGTCCACCGCCGACGGGATGCAGGCGACCGTCACCAGTCCCCGAATGCGGTCCGACAGGTCGACCATGCCGAGCAGCGCGCTCTCCAGTTCGCCGAGCACATGGCGGGCGCGCGGAAGGAAAGCCCGGCCCATCGCGTTGAGTTCGACCTTGCGGGTGGTCCGCTCGAACAGGCGAAAGCCCAGGGCCTGCTCCAGCTTGTCCACGCGCCGCGACAGCGCCGGCTGGGACAGATGCAGCGCATCGGCGGCTGCCCGGAAGCTCTGGAGGTCCGCAACCGAGACGAATGCGCGCAGATCGGAGAGGTCGAAATTCATGTGTCTAGCGTATCAATCGAGAGCTTCTTTGCAATTCACAGCGCTTCCCCGGCGGCAGATCATGCAGGCCAGGCCAGGCATAGCGACCTGGCACAGCCTCACATTCCGACGGAGACATTCATGCATATACCCACCCGCGCCCGCCGTGCGCTGCTGGCCGCGCTCGCGGCGATACCGCTGGGCGCCACGGCGCAGGCATCCTGGCCCGCACGGCCCATCACGCTGATCGTCCCCTTCGCGGCGGGCGGCGGCACCGACAGCATCGCGCGGGACATCGCCAAGAACATGGCCGACCGGCTGGGCCAGCCGGTGATCATCGACAACCGCGGCGGAGCCGGCGGCGCGATCGGCGCGACCGCGGTGGCCAAGGCACCGGCAGACGGCTACACCCTGCTGTTCGCCACCTCGACCTTCGCGACCAATGCGGCCGTCGAGCCGAAGCTGCCCTTCGATCCCCAGCGCGACTTCGCACCGGTCGCCATGATCGGCCGCGGGCCGCTGCTGGTCGTCGCCAGCAAGGGACTGAGCGTCAGGAACGTCGCCGAACTGATCGCGGCGGCCAAGGCGAAGCCGGACGGCCTCAATTACTGTTCCGCCGGCAACGGCAGCATCAACCACCTGTCGGGCGAGATGTTCCGCCAGAAGACCGGGCTGAACATGACCCATGTGCCGTTCAAGGGCAGTGCACCGGCGACCGTCGAATTGCTGTCGGGCCGAGTCGACCTGTTTTTCGCGACCGTGCCGACGATCCAGTCGCACCTGAAGGACGACAAGCTGAGCCTGCTGGCCGTCAGCAGCGCCAAGCGCTCCCGCCTGTATCCCGACCTGCCGACCTTGAGCGAAGCCGGCGTGGCCGGCTTCGACGTCACCACCTGGTGGGGCGTGCTGGCGCCCGCCAGGACGCCCGAGCCCATCGTCGCGGCGCTGAACAAGGCGGTGAACGACGCGGCCGCCGCGGAGCCGGTGAAGAGCCGCCTGCAGCACGAGGGCGCGGATCCCGTGCGCCTCACGCCCGCGGCCTTCGGCGAGGAACTCCGCAAGGAACTGGTGCTCTGGCGTGGTGTCGCGCAGCAACCCGGCATGCAGCTGCGCTGAACGACTCGCGCACCGAAAGCCCCGAGAGCGCGGGTCGCGGACCAGCGCCCGGCCTCGATCGTCGAAGCCCCTCGAAACCGTCATTCCACACAGGTACACCCCATGAAAATTGTTGTTCTCCCCGGCGACGGGATCGGCCCCGAAACCATGCGCGCCACGATCGAGGTGCTGGAGGCCGCATCGTCGCGCTTCGACCTCGGCCTGGTGTTCGATCACGATGTGGCCGGCCACGAAAGCCTGCAGCGCCACGGTGCCACCGTGACACCGGCCTTGCTGGACAAGGTGAAGGCCGCCGACGGCCTGATGCTCGGCCCGATGGCCACCTACGACTTCAAGGACGAAGCCAAAGGAGAGATCAACCCGTCGAAGTTCTTCCGCAAGGAGCTCGATCTGTTCGCCAACATCCGGCCGTCGCGTACCTGGAGCGGACTGCCCAACAAGGTGGGCGCATTCGATCTGGTCGTCGTGCGCGAAAACACCGAAGGTTTCTATGCGGACCGCAATGTCGAATCCGGTGGCAGCGAGATGCTCATCACCCGCGACGTGGTGGTGTCGCTGCGCCGCATCACCCGCGTGTGCTGCGAGCGCATCGCGCGCTCGGCGTTCGAACTCGCCATGACACGCGACCGCCATGTGAGCATCGTGCACAAGGCCAACGTGCTGAAGATCGGCGACGGCATGTTCATCGACGAATGCCGGCGGGTGGCGCAGGAGTTTCCCGAGGTACAGGTCGACGATTTCATCGTCGACGCGATGATGGCGCACGTGGTCCGGGCGCCCCGGCGGTTCGACGTCATCGTGACGACCAACATGTTCGGCGACATCCTCTCGGACCTGACGGCCGAACTCTCCGGCAGCCTGGGACTCGGCGGTTCGCTGAACGCGGGTCGCGACCATGCGATGGGCCAGGCCGCGCACGGGTCGGCCCCCGACATCGCCGGCCAGGATATCGCCAACCCCTTCTCGTTGATTCTTTCCGCCGCGCAGTTGCTCGCCTGGCATGGCCAGCGTCGCGGGCTGCCGGCTTTCAACGCGGCGGCGCTCGCCATCGAGCGGGCCGCGGCGGAGGCCATCGCGGCAGGCGAGGCCACGCGGGATGTCGGGGGTCGCCTGGGTACCGCCGCGACGGGCCGCACCTTCGCGCAACGCGTGGCACGGCAAGGCGAACCCGTCGTCGCTTAGTTCCAGTCGGCTGCCGGCCTGGCGGCACGTCGACGATCGTCAGTGGCGTCGACGATCGGCGGCGCCGCCATATCTCACATGGCGGCTTCGCATCCGTGTACAGCAGGTCACGAACTTCACGACGTTCTTTCACGCGGTTTTGCACAGTCCGTGCCTCAACACCGGACCGCATCGCATGAAATCTCTTCTTTTCGGAAAACTGGCGGCACTCGTCGCCGTAGCGGCTGCGCTGCTGCTCGGGCTCAACGCCATCGACGGCATCGTGCAGGAGCGGCAGGACCGACAACTGGAGGCCGAGCGAACCGTCGCCCACGGCCTGGCCGGAGAGCAAACGCTGCTGGGCCCGATGCTTCGTCGCCAGTGCGAAGAAACCCGCACCCACGTGCAAGTCAGCGGCGCCGACGCCAAAAACAAAAGTGAAGGCACGCCCGAACGCAAGACCTTCGTGCAGATTCTCTGGCCTCACCGGCTCGCGGTTACCTCCAGTGCGAAGCTGGAACCGCGCTACCGCGGCCTGTTCAAGGTCAACGGCTACCTGGCCGACTCCACCCTGGTCGCCGACTGGCGCCCGGTCGACCTCGCCCAACCCGCCAGCGACGAAGCGGGGGTTCGCGTGGTTTGCCAGCCGCCTACCCTGGCGCTGGTGCTCGGGGACGTGCGCGGCATCCGTTCGGCCACGGTGGTCGTCAACGAGGTCGACCGTGAAGTGCAGGCGGGCAGCGACGCGGAAGACAAGTCCGGCGGACTGCACGCGACCCTGCCCGAAATGCCGGCCGGTGGCGGGCCGGTGCACGCCGTCGTCCAGCTGGCGCTTGCCGGGACCGGCAGCCTGGCCTGGACACCCGTGGGAGACGAGTCCACGGTGGACATCACCTCCGACTGGCCGCATCCGTCTTTCGCGGGCCAGTTCCTGCCGGTGGCGAGAGAGGTGACGCCGCGCGGCTTCACGGCTCGCTGGCGTGTCAGCTCGCTGGCGTCGGGAGCGCAGCGGCAGTACCGGTCGGACGGAGGCGCCTGCGGCCTGCGGGACGGCAACGAGGATTTTGCCGACCCTGCGCGCTCCAGGACCTGTGCGGACAGCTTCGGCGTCCGCTTCATCGACCCGGTGAACCCCTATGTCCTCAGCGATCGCGCCTTGAAGTACGGCATCCTTTTCATCGGACTGACGTTCATCGGCGTGGCGCTGGTCGAGCTGACGCGTCGCCTGAAGGTGCATCCGGTGCAGTACCTGCTCGTCGGATGCGCGCTGACGGTCTTCTACCTGCTGCTGATCAGCCTGAGCGAACACATCGGTTTCGGTGCTGCCTATGCGTGCGCGGCGACCGCCTGCTCCGGCCTGCTCGGCTTCTATGGCGCCAATGTGCTGGGAGGCGCCCGACCGGGCCTGGCTTTCGGCGCCGCCATCGGTCTGCTCTACGGCGCGCTGTTCATGCTGCTGCAGCAGGAGCAGAGTGCCCTGGTGCTGGGTTCCCTGCTGATGTTCGCGGCGCTCGCAACCGTGATGTTCGTCACCCGGCGGACCGATTGGTACGCGCTTTCCGGGAAGCCTTCAGGCCCCGGCTGACCAAGACGACCGGCGCGAGCATGGCGGCCATGCGCCGTCGATGAACCTACCGGCGCGCCGCGCGCTGGGCCATGTGCACCTGGTGCAGCGTGATCTTGTGCACCTCCGCCTGGCTGGTCTCGATGTGGGCGCGCAGCAGCATCGCGGCCTGGTTGCCGCGCTTGGTGAGGATGGCCGAGAGGATCTGCCCGTGCTCCAGGTAGGCCGCATCGATGCGCGGCAGCCGCGTGAAATCGAGCCGCCGGATGATGCGGATGCGTCCGGTGACCTCGCGGTGGACCCGCGCCATCTCCTGGTTGCCGGCCGCCGAAACGATGTCGCAATGAAAATCCTCGTCCCACTGCGCAACCTCCGCCGCGTCGGTGCTGCGCCCCTCCACCGGCCCCAGCCAGCGGTGCGCCAGCGCATCCAGCAGGGCGTGGCCCGGCGTGCGACCTGCTTCGCACAGGCGGTGCACCGCGGTGATCTCGAGCACCCGGCGCAGTTCGTACAGCTGGTCGAAACGCGCGAAGTCGAAAGGCAGCACACGCCAGCCGCTGCGAAACAGCACTTCGACATAGCCCTCCTGCTGCAACTGCGCCAGCGCCTGCCGCACCGGCGTGCGCGACACCCCCAGTTGCTCGGCGATCTCGCCCTCGGTGAAGCGGTCGCCCGGCACCCGGCGAAAGTCGGCGATGTCCTGCTGGATCAGCGCATAGACCTGTTCGGCGCGCCGGCCCAGGCCGGGCGCAGCGGCGGCATCGGTATGAGGAAGCAGCAAGGAACGTTCGGCCACGGCGGGGATGTTAGCGATGCGGTCGGGCCCACGGATAATGCCCCGACCCCATCACCGCCGACTGCCGATGCCGCCCGCTTCCCCTACCGCTTCCGCCGATCCATCGGCACCGGCGCCCGTCGCGCGGCCTTCCTGGCGCCAGGCGCTGCGGGTGTACGCCGAGCCCGCCAGCCTGCGCATGCTGGCGCTGGGCTTCTCCTCGGGCCTGCCGCTGCTGCTGGTGCTGGGCACGCTGAGCTTCTGGCTGCGCGAGGCTGCGATCGATCGCTCGTCCATCGGCCATCTCAGCTGGATCGGCCTGGCCTACGCCTTCAAGTGGGTGTGGTCGCCGCTGGTCGACCGGCTGCCCGTGCCGCTGCTCAGCCGGGTTCTGGGCCAGCGCCGTGCGTGGCTGCTGCTGGCGCAATGCGCGGTGGCGGCGGGGCTGGCCGGCATGGCCCTGACCGATCCGCGCCAGGCGCTGGCGCCCATCGTGTGGTGTGCGCTGGCGGTGGCTTTCGCCTCGGCCACGCAGGACGTGGCCCTGGACGCCTTCCGCATCGAATCGGCGGGCGCCGAGCGCCAGGCGGCACTGGCCGCTACCTACCAGACGGGCTACCGCCTGGCGATGATCTGGGCCGGTGCCGGCGTGCTGGCCCTGGCCGCCTATGCCGAAGTGGCCGGTGCGGGCTACCAGCCCGGCGCCTGGCACCTGGCGTACGGCGTGATGGCCGCGTCGATGCTGGTGGGCATCCTGACCACGCTCTTCTCGGCCGAGCCGGCACCGCGCCCGCCGGTGGCCGCGCGCACCTCCGCCGAATGGCTGCGCGGCACGCTGGTCGAGCCTTTCGCCGACTTTTTCCGCCGCCACGGCAAACACGCGCTGCTGGTGCTGGCGCTGATCGCCGTGTACCGCATCAGCGACGTGGTGATGGGCATCATGGCCAACCCGTTCTACGTGGACATGGGCTACACCAAGGCGGAGGTGGCTACCGTCACCAAGCTGTACGGCGTCGTCATGACCTTGCTGGGCGCCTTCCTGGGCGGCCTGCTGGCGGTGCGCCTGGGCGTGATGCGGGTGCTGATGGCCGGCGCGGTGCTGTCGGCGCTGACCAACCTGCTGTTCGCCTGGCTGGGCACGCGCGGCCACGACGTCGCCGGCCTGGTGCTGGTGGTGGCCGCCGACAACCTGGCCGGCGGTATCGCCACCTCGGCCTTCGTCGCCTACCTCTCGGGCCTGACCAACGTGCGCTACTCGGCCACCCAGTACGCGCTGTTCAGTTCGCTCATGGTGGTGCTGCCCAAGTTCATCGCCGGCTTCTCGGGCGACGCGGTCGACCGCTTCGGCTACAGCGGCTTCTTCGTCGGCACGGCCCTGCTCGGCCTGCCGGTGCTGCTGCTGGTGGCGCTGGCGAGCCGCGCCGCGCCGGTCGCCGACCGTCCGGCCGCGCAGCCGTTTACCTAACTTTACGGCCGCGACAACACGCCGAGCCGCCAACACGGGAGGATCAAACCCATGCCCAGTCCCCAACTCCTGATGATCGAAGACGACACCCGCCTGGCCCAGATGGTCGGCGAGTATTTGGCCCAGTCGGGCTTCGGCTTTACCCACGCCGGCACCGCCGGCGACGGCCTGCAAAAGCTGCAGGGCGACACTGCGGGCGGCCAGACCGACCTGGTCATCCTCGACCTGATGCTGCCCGACATGGACGGCCTCGATGTCTGCCGTCGCATCCGCGGCCTCCCGGGGCAGGCGGCGCAGGTGCCGGTGCTGATGCTCACCGCCAAGGGCGACCCGATGGACCGCATCATCGGCCTGGAACTCGGCGCCGACGACTACCTGCCCAAGCCTTTCGAGCCGCGCGAACTGCTGGCGCGCATCCGCGCCATCCTGCGCCGCCGCAGCGAGGGCGCCACCAGCGCGGCGCGCACCATGCAGTTCGGCTCCCTCGAGATCGACCGCGACGCCCGCACCGTCACCGTGGCCGGGCAGCCCGCCGAAGTGACTTCCTACCAGTTCGACCTGCTGGTGGCGCTGGCCGAACGCGCCGGCCGGGTGCTGACACGCGACCAGATCATGGAAGCCGTCCGCGGCCGTGAGCTCGAAGCCTTCGACCGCTCGATCGACGTGCACATGGGCCGCATTCGCGCCGCCATCGAGGTCGATGCCAAGAACCCGAAGCGCATCCTCACCGTGCGCGGTGTCGGCTACGTCTTCGCCAAGCAGCAGGACTAGGCCCGCCGCCGGCGCCGCCCCCATGAACGTCGATGTGAAGACCTCCCTGGCCCGGCGTTCGCGGGCGCTGGCGCGACTCGGCCAGAGGCTCTATGTACGCATCTGGCTGGCCGTCGTGCTGGCGGTGGCGGTGCTGACCTTTCTGGTCGGCTGGGCCTGGCAGATGGCTTCCGACCCGCCGCTGCGCGAGGTGTTCGTGCGCAACGCCGCCGGCGAGGTGGTCGGCAGCGGCGCGCTGCGCCCGCGCCGGGGACCGCACGGCGAAGCGCCGCCGCCGGAACCGTCGCCCGAAGGCGAGCAAGCGCCGCCCCGCAGCGGACCGGAGTTCGCGGTCGCCATGCGCGACGGCGAAACCCTGACCGTGCACCTGCCGCGCCCGCCCCGCAATTTCTGGAACCGCCCGCCCTTCGGCTTCTTCTGGACGCTGGGCCTGGTCGGCGTGGCGGTGGCGCTGGCAACCTACCCCATCATCCGCAAGCTGACCCGGCGGCTGGAGCTGTTGCGCCAGGGCGTGGAGCAATGGGGCCGCGGCGACCTGTCGGCGCGGGTCGCGGTGCAGGGCGCCGACGAGGTGGCGTTCCTGGCACGGCGTTTCAACCAGTCGGCCGAGCGCATCGAGCAACTGGTCAAGTCGCACAAGTCGCTGCTGGCCAACGCTTCGCACGAACTGCGTTCGCCGCTGGCCCGCATCCGCATGGGGCTCGAGCTGATGAATCCCGCGGGCTCGATGGCGCGCGACGAGATCACCCGCAACATCGGCGAGCTGGACCAGCTCATCGACGAGATCCTGCTGGCCAGCCGGCTCGATGCCGACGAGGCCGACATCGGCACTGTCGAGACGGTCGACCTGGTCGGACTGGCGGCCGAGGAATGCGCGCGGGTCGACGCCGAGCTCGCTTTGAGCGAAGGCGTATCCAGCGTCGAAACCCGCGGCGTGGCGCGCCTGCTGCGGCGCGTGGTGCGCAACCTCCTGGAAAACGGCCGGCGCTACGGGCAGGGCGAGATCGTGGCCTCGGTGCGGCGCGAGGGTGCATCCGCGGTGCTGCGCGTGAGCGACCGCGGGCCGGGTGTGCCGCCCGAACTCCGCGAACGCATCTTCGAGCCCTTCTACCGCCTGCCCGGCGCCAGCGAGCGCGACGGCGGCGTCGGCCTGGGGCTGGCGCTGGTGCGCTCCATCGTGCAGCGCCACGGCGGCACGGTGCATTGCGAGGGCCACGAAGGTGGCGGCGCGGTGTTCGTGGTCACCCTGCCGGCTGCCTGAAACGCCGCTCAGGCGGCGGCTGGCGGTGGGGCCGCCCGCCCCCGGAATGCGGCTTCGGCCAGCAACAGCGCGATCATGAAGCTGAAGAAGTGGCTCTCGCGTGCGCTCCACATGGCCGCGTTGATCAGGCTGTCGAACAGGAAGATCACCGAAAAGCTGACCAGCAGGCCACGCAATTCACGCGGCGCACGGCGTGCGGCCCACAGCGGCGTCAGCACCAGCGCGGCATACAGCAGCACGCCCGCCAGACCGGTTTCCATCCAGAAGAACAGGAACTGATTGTGCGGATGCCAGTTGCCGAAGGCGCACCAGTCGTGCCGCTCGCCGACGTGGGCGCACCACTGGCTGTGGTAGCTGCCGGTGCCCCAACCCGTTACCGGACGCTCGGCGATCATCCTGATCGTGCCTTTCCAGAAATTGACGCGCCCGCCGATGCTGGTGATCTCCATGTTGTCGCTTTGCTGGGCCTCCACCAGCGCAAGATCGACTCGCTCACGGATGCCCGCGGAACTCACCGCGACCACCGCCACGGCCAGCACCAGGGCCGCGAGGCCGCCCCAGCGCGCCCGTCCCCGCAGCGACACGAGGACGTAACTTCCGATGCCCATGGCGAACAGCAGGTAGCCGGTACGTCCCTGGTTCATGCAGATCACGCTGAAGCTCGCCAATGCGGCCACGGCCCACCAGAAAGCACGAATCCACGGCCGGCTTCGATGCAGCCCGCGGTCCAGTGCCAGGACGATGAAGAAACTCAGCATCACCCCCTGGGTGAGGTAGTCGCCCACCACCATGCGCGAAAGGTTCCAGCCGGTCTCCTGCGTTCTGGCCCACGGCAACGGAATCCAGATGCCGACATAGACCGACAGCAGGATGAACAGCATCGCCAGCAAAAACGCGTTCATGCAGCGCCGTCGCCAGACATCCTCGACCAGCAGGGAAATGGCGACCGGAATCAACAGCAGCTTGGCGTACTTGCGCAGCGCGACGCCGATGTACTCCCGATCCGCCGTGGGGTGCAGCGACCACAGCACGAGCACCGTGAAAAGCGCCAGCGTGATCCAGACGACCGGCATGCCACGCACGGCTCTCCAACGGGCGCCCAGTCCCCCGGCGAGCAGCCAGAAGGCGAGCACCGCGACGATCGCGATCCCCCAGGGCGCCAGGAAGGTCGGGAAGAATGCGTAGCTGGCGACCAGGCCGAAACCGGCCAAGCGCGCGGCGTGCGCCTGAAGCCCAGTGGGCGAAAAAGAATCCGTCATCGTGGAAATCAGACTTTTGCGGAACAACCGCATGCGGCGCTCAGCGGGCGCGGGGATAGAGATAGAGGCCCACGATGCTGCGGGCCCGGAAGATTTTATGGCGCAGGTAAGGCTCCAGCTTGCGCCGTTCGCCGCCGCGCAGCTTGATCAGCGGCGTGCACGGTCGCGGCACCGGGTTCAGCAGCAGGTGCAGGTAGAGCCGGCGGCGTTTCCAGCGCGAGCGCGCCTGGAACACATAGGCGCCGTCCTCCGCGCGCAGCAGCAGCAGCCGCCAGGCCGAAGGCTGGCGCTGCAGCAGGTCCTGGGCGCAGACGTGCACCGTGTGATACGTCGGCTCGCCGAGCTTCTGCACCACGTCCTCGAAACGGCCTTGCCGGCGCAGGCTTTCCAGGTAGGCGTCGGTGTCTCCGTCGACCACTTCGTCGCGGAACAGCGCCAGCCACGCGCACACGAAAGGCGAGGCCGGCGGCGCGGCCATGCACCAGCTGTCGACCAGCGGTCGGTCGATGCCGCTGGCATAGCGGTCGAGGTAATAGCCGAGGTACTGCGCGCCGCTGTCCTGCTGCTTCTGCAGCATCCAGTCGAGCGGGGCGGTGAGGATGATGGAGGAGTCCAGCCAGATGCCGCCGTGCCGGGCGAGCAGCGCCAGCCGGATCCAGTCGGATTGCTTGGGCACGCCGAGGCGCGAAAGGCCGGTCGGGAGGTCCGGCAGAAATTCGGCCACGCTGCGCGCGCTCAGCAGGTGCACCTCGTAGCCCGGATTCAAGGCTTTCCAGTTCGCGACGCAGCGCAGCACGACCTCGGGCGGATGATCGTCGTGCCAATAGGACCAGACGAGGCGCGGGATGCCGCTGCCCGTCGGCGCGGGCGCGCCTTCGACGCGCCATTCGCGCGCGGGCGGGATGGCGCGCAGCGGTGCAGCGCAGCGCCGCCAGTACCAAATGGCGCACGCGACCGCACACACCAGCATTACCAGCGCGATACAAGACGCCGTCAGCACCATGCGTCGCCCGGCCGACCGGGGGAACAGGCGCGCGAATGGCCCGAACCGTGGGTTAGCATTCCCGAATCGATCCGAAAGCCGGCAGTGCCGCAGGCCCCCGCCCCATGACCCGCCCCCTCGTCCATTCGCTTTACTGGAACAACATCCCGGCGCTGGTCCTTGAAAAACAAGCCGCCGTGTTTCGGTATCTCGAAATCCCGCTGCAACAGTGCAACGCGCACAAGGTGAGGCACGGGGTATGGATGAACGAATGCATCGACAAGGCCGCAGCCGACGACATCCTGGTCTTCTGCGACATCGACGCCTTTCCCCTGAACCTGCAAGCCTACGAACGCGCGGTTCAGGCCGCGACGCGGGGCGAGATATTCGGCCTGGGCCAGTTCTCGAACCACCGCAAGACCTCGGAAATCTATGCCGGACCGATGTTCCTGGCCTTCGCCAAGGCGACCTGGGAGCGCATGGACCGGCCGGACATGCGCTCGTCGCCCGAATACGACGCGGGCGAAGCGCTGTCGCTCGCGGCACGGCGCGAGGGCGTGCCGCTGCGCATCGTCAAGCCGAGCGCCTGCGTGATTCCCAAATTCGCTTTGGGCCATGAAGGCATCTTCGGCATCGGCACCTTCTACGGCGAAAACGATTTTTTTCATCTTTTTGAATCCCGCGATGCCGCGCATGAACGAATCCTGGCCGCGGTGGCCGACGATGTGGCGGCGGGCCGGGCGCTGGGCTTCGCGAATTATCTGTGCATCGCGGAGCAGCTCCAGCAAAGGCCGGTAGACACGATGCCTCCATCGCGCAAAGGCTGGCTGCGCCGCCTGTTCTCCTGATCCGTGCCCATGCAGCTGCCGCTGGTCTTCATCAACCTCGACCGCGACGCCGAAAGACGCCAACGCCTGGATGCCCAGCTGCGCGATCAGGGCGTGCACGGCGCGCGCCTGCCCGCCGTGTGGTGGAAAGACCTGCCCGACGCGCAGCAGCAGGCGCTGTACAGCGATGCCCTCAACCGCCGGCAGTACTACAAGCCCTTGCTGCCGGGCGAAAAAGGCTGCTACGCCAGCCATCTCGCCGCCTGGCGGCAACTGCTCGACAGCCATGCCCCCGCGCTGGTGGTGCTCGAAGACGACGTGCGCCTGCTGCCGGGCTTCAGCGAGGCGATCGACGCCGTCGCGGCCTTGAGCCAGCCCTGGGACATGGTCAAGCTGATCGGCCGGGAGCGCGAGAAGGTCCGCTCCAGCCGGCCGCTGGCGGGCCGATTTTCGCTGGTGCGCTACCGCCGCATCCCGAGCACCACGGCCGGCTACGTGATCAGCCGCGCGGGGGCGGCGAAGCTGCTGGCGACGCGCCGACCTTTCGGACGGCCGGTGGATGTCGATCTGCGTTTCTGGTGGGAGGCCGATTCGCTGCGTGTGCTCGGCGTGGTGCCGTCCGCGCTGGCGCTGGATGACACCAGCGATACCAGCACCATCTGGCAGCAGGTCGACGTACTCTCGCCCGGTGCACGCTGGCGCAAGCTGCGCATGAAACTGCACCTCGGCCTGGGCAACCTGCTGCGCCGCGAGCCGCGCTAGGCGTCCCGGCCCGACGCGGCCGGCGCCTCGCCCGCATGCAGGCGCTCGAACAACTGCAGGTAGCGCGCCTGCATCGATGCGACACCGAACTCTCGCTCGGCCTGGCCGCGTGCCGCAGCGCCGAGAGCGGCGGCGAACGACGGATCGCGCAACACGCGCTCCAGCGCGTCGGCCAGCGCCACGGGGTCGTTTTCCGGCACCAGCAGGCCGGTCTCGCCATGGCAGATCACCTCGCGCACGCCGATGACATCCGTGGCGATGCAGGCGCAACCGGCCGCCATGGCCTCGCAAAGGGCCAGCGGCATGCCTTCGTAGTGGGTCGACAGGACAAACACCTGCCGACGCATCAGGCGCTGCGGCAGGTCGGCCACCGCGCCCGGAAACAGCACCTGCCCCTGCAGGCCTCTCGCCGAAGCCAGGGCTTGCGCCCTGCCTGCCAGCCGCTGCTTGCCGCCGCCCGCCAGTTCGACCGTCGGGCGCAGGCCCCGCGTGGCCAGCAGCGCGGTGGCCTCGATCAGCGTCGCGTGATCCTTCTGGCGTCCGAAGCGGGACGCCATCGTCACCGCCGCCTCGCGCTGCGCCCAGGGCAACAGTGACGCGGCGGGAAAGCGCTCCAGCGGGATGCCGTTGGGAATCGCCAGGCAGCGCTCGGCCGGAAAACCCAATTGCAGCAGGCGCTGCCGAACGCCCTCGGAGACCCCCACCATGGCCCCGGTACGCCGGGCCAGCCAGCGCGCCTGGGCCAGCCGCCAGCGGGTATAGCGTTCGCGCGAGTTGTGCTCGACATGCACCAGTCGCGGCACGCCTGCCCACAGGCCGGCGTAGCGGCCCCAGATATGTTCGCTGAAGCCGTGGGCCACCAGCAGGTCGGGACGCAGGTCGCGGGCGATGCCGCGCAACGCCCACACCGTGGCGATGTGCGACCAGCCGGGCACCAGGCGCACGTCCAGTCCTTGCGCGCGCAGGGCGTCGACCCGCGCCATCGGCGTGTGGCGCTTCAGGCGCAGCGCCAGCACCACGTCCATCGCGCCGCTGCGTTGCGCCTCCAGGCAAAGGTCGACGGCCACCTGGGTGGCCCCCGAGAAACCGCCGGTGACGAAATGCAGGACGCGCATGCGGCCGCCCGGCGACGCCATCGGCGCGCGGTCGGCTTTCAGGTCAGTGGCCGCCGGCGAAGACTTCGCCTGCCTTCAGGCGGTACAGCGTGCCGCAGTACGGGCACTTGGCCTCGCCGGTGCGGGCCACGTCGAGGTACACCTTGGGATGGGTGTTCCACAGCTTCATGTGCGCCACCGGGCTGGGGCAGAACACGCCGCCCTGGGCGTTGAGGTCGGTGGCGGCGAGTTCGACCACCGCTGCCGGCTGGCGCGGTGCGGTGGCGGGGAAGTAGGCGGGGCTGGTCATCGTGGGATCTTGGTTGCTTAGACTTTGGTGAGCCAGTGGGCGTACTTCGGGTTGCGTCCGTTGACGATATCGAAGAAGGCCTTCTGCACCTTCTCGGTGATGGGGCCGCGGCTGCCGGAGCCGATCTCGACCCGGTCGAGTTCGCGGATCGGCGTGACTTCGGCGGCGGTGCCGGTGAAGAAAGCCTCGTCGGCGATGTAGACCTCGTCGCGGGTGATGCGCTTCTGCACCACCTGCAGGCCCAGGTCCTCGGCGATGTGCATGATCGTGTTGCGGGTGATGCCGTTCAGGGCGCCGGCCGACAGGTCGGGCGTGTAGATGACGCCCTTCTTCACGATGAAGATGTTTTCGCCCGCGCCTTCGGACACGAAGCCGGAAGCATCCAGCAGCAGGGCCTCGTCGTAGCCGTCGTCCAGGGCTTCCATGTTGGCCAGGATCGAGTTGCTGTAGTTGCTGACCGCCTTGGCCTGCGTCATCGTGATGTTGACGTGGTGACGGGTGTAGCTGCTGGTCTTGACGCGGATGCCGCGCGCCATGCCTTCGTCGCCCAGGTAGGCGCCCCAGGACCAGGCGGCCACCATCACGTGGATGGTGTTGCCGCGCGGGCTCACGCCCAGTTTCTCGGAGCCGATCCAGGACAGCGGGCGGATATAGCCCGACTTGAGATCGTTCTCGCGGATCACCGTCAGGTGCGCCTGGTTCACTTCCTCCTGGCTGAAGGGCATCTTCATGCGCAGGATCTTGGCGCTGTTGAACAGGCGCTCGGTGTGCTCCTGCAGGCGGAAGACGGCCGGGCCGTCGACCGTGTCGTAGGCGCGCACGCCCTCGAAGACGCCGCAGCCGTAGTGCAGCGTGTGGGTCAGGACGTGGATCTTGGCCTCGCGCCAATCGACGAGTTGGCCGTCGATCCAGATTTTGCCGTCGCGGTCGGAAAGCGAGGGTGCGGGGGGCACGAGCGTCATGCGGGGTCCTTCGATGTCTTCGGGGGCGCCCGGGCGCCCCGTCGAACACGGGCCGTTCAGGCTGCGCGCCACCACCGGGTGGCGACAAAAGCCGATTATTTTACGGCGCGGAAGCCTGGTCGTTGGCGATAGCGGCGGGGCTGTCGCTCGGCTGCACCGGACGGGTCATTTCCCAGCGCGCCAGCTTGCCGGACTCGAACACGCAATCGACGTAAGAGTCGGAGCCGTCGGTCCACCGATAGGTCTCGACCTTGCTGCCGATGCCGTCGCGCTGCTCGCCGAGCGAGCGGGTCATGGCCACCACGTGCAGCAGGTTGGCGCCCGGCTTGAGCTTGGCGTTGAGCATCACGGCGCTACCGACATAGCCCACCGGGCGGTCGGCGGCGCGCTTGAGCACGGTCATCATGCGGGTGAAGTGCAGCAGCAGCCACATCGTGATGACGCCACCCACGACGGCCACGCCGGCCCAGCCATAGGAGTTGTAGGCCACCGCCAGCAAGGCGAGGCAGCCGATCGGAACGAGGATCTTGGGCAATTTCATGGCGGCTATTTTCGCAGCCGCCCGCATGCCCCCTAAAACCGGCCGGCGCGGCCGGTTTCAGGCCCGCCTTACGGGTTGGGCTTGGCGGCCGGTGCGGCCGGCAGCGGAGGCAGGCCGGCCTCGCGTGTCACCGTCAGGGAGGTCACATAGCTGGCCTTGACGAACTTCTCGCCGTCGGCACGCGCACCGGCCGGGCCTTCGTGGCCGACTTCCATCACGTAGGTGCCGCTCCAGGGCAGGGACACGCTCAACTTGCCGTCGGCGTCGGTGTGATGCTCCTGCGCCCAGCCGGACGCCGTCACCACGGCCACCTTGGCCTTCGGCAGCGGCTTGCCCTGGAAGAAGGCCTGCAGCACGGCGGTGTCGGCGGTGGAGCCGGCCACCGGCACCAGGTCCAGCGTCAGCACCGGCTCTTGCGGGGTCAGGTCGGTGACCAGCCGGGCTGCCGGCAGGTACATGCCGCGACCGCCGGTCTTGATGTCCCACATCGGGTAGGCGGCGTCTTCGGCCACCAGCGATTCGCCCTTCTCGGCGCGCATCGGGATGCTGAAGGCCGTCGGCGTCTTGGCCAGCAGGGCGTTGTCGGCGGCCTTGGCCGTCGCCTTGCGTGCCGACGGCTTGCCGAACTTGTCCAGCAGGCCGGGGGAAACTTCCCGCAGGTTCTCGCCGTATTCGCCGAAGAACAGCCGGGCGCCGCCCGCGTCCTGTTCGATCCAGACCTGGTGAGCGGATGCCGCACCGGCGGCAGCCAGCGCGGCGGCACAGGCGAGAAGGCGGAATTTGGAAATCATCTGCATGACGGAGAAAGCTTCGCTGATGGTGGTGAAGCGGGCAGTCTAGCGGGCGCGAATGGTTCTCATCTGGCTAAACCGCCACGCCGCGGCGGGGCATTGCCGGCGAGTTACTGCAACTGGCGAAGCAGTTCGATGGCTTCCTCGACCCGCTCGACCGGATGGATGGTCAAGCCCTCGACCGGCTTCTTCGGGGCGTTGGCCTTGGGCACCACGGCGATCGAGAAACCCAGCTTGGCGGCTTCCTTCAGCCGCTCCTGGCCGCGCGGCGCCGGTCGCACCTCGCCCGCCAGGCCGACCTCGCCGAATGCCAGGAAACCGCTGGGCAGCGGCTTGCCCCGCAGGCTCGACGCGATCGCCAGCATCACGGCCAGGTCGGCCGCCGGCTCGCTGATGCGCACGCCGCCCACCGCATTGACGAAAACGTCCTGGTCCATGCAGGCCACGCCGGCGTGGCGGTGCAGCACCGCCAGCAGCATGGCCAGCCGGTCCCGGTCCAGGCCGACCGACAGCCGGCGCGGGCTGGGCCCGCCGCTGTCGACCAGCGCCTGGATTTCCACCAGCATCGGCCGCGTGCCCTCCAGCGTGACCAGCACGCAGCTGCCCGGCACCGGCTCGCTGTGCTGGCTGAGGAAGATGGCGCTGGGGTTGGCGACGCCGCGCAAGCCGCGCTCGGTCATGGCGAAAACGCCGATCTCGTTGACCGCACCGAAGCGGTTCTTGATGGCGCGCACCAGCCGGAAACTGCTGTGGGTCTCGCCCTCGAAATACAGCACCGTGTCGACCATGTGTTCGAGCACGCGCGGGCCGGCCAGCGCGCCTTCCTTGGTCACGTGCCCGACCAGCACGATGGCGATGCCGCTGGCCTTGGCCGCGCGGGTGAGGTGCGCCGCGCACTCGCGCACCTGCGCCACCGAACCGGGCGCGCTGGTGAGCTGGTCGGAGTACACCGTCTGGATCGAGTCGATCACCGCCACCGAGGGCTGGCGCGCTTCGAGCGTGGCGAGGATCTTTTCCAGCTGGATCTCGGCCAGCACCGGTACCTGCGAGCCGTCCAGGCCGAGCCGGCGTGCGCGCAGGGCGATCTGCGCGGCCGACTCCTCGCCGGTGACGTACAGGGTCTCCAGCCCGCTGCGCTCCAGTGCATCGACCGCCTGCAGCAACAGCGTCGACTTGCCGATGCCGGGATCGCCGCCGATCAGCACCACGCCGCCTTCGACGATGCCGCCGCCCAGCACCCGGTCGAGTTCGTCGATGCCGGTGGAGGCCCGCGCGACATCGGCCGCCTGAATCTCCGACAGCGGCGCCACTTCGGAGGTCTGAGCCAGGGCGGCGAACGCCTGCGGCTGCCCCAGCCGGTTCTTGCCGGGGGCGGCGGCGGGTTGCGCCACCGTCTCGACCAGCGTGTTCCAGGCGCCGCAATGCGGGCATTTTCCGAGCCAGCGCGGGCTGGTTCCGCCGCATTCGCTGCAGACGTAGCTTGATTTTTCCTTGGCCATATCGCCGGGGACTATATCGGCACGAACCCCAGCGCCGTGAAGGGATACAGGCAAAAACGGATGCCAAGCTCCGGCAACTTGTGCATGCTTGGGTTACCGATGGACACGCGTCCTTAAAATGAGGGAAATCTGCCTCTTATCAAGATTTTGACTACCGACCGACGCGAGAAGATAGGCGATCGTATGAACATATTTGATGAACTCCTCGCCAAGGTCGCGCTGCTGACGCGCACCGACGGTTGCCAGGTCGAATCCGTGATGCACGTGGCATTCGACGCCAAGGCCCAGCTGGACGCCGAATTCGGCACCGGCAACCGCTACTCCATCTCGCTTACCCGGCTGATGCTGCGGCTGAACCACTCCGCCGAACGGCGCGAGCGCATCGACACCACCTTCCGGGTCACCGAACTGCTCAGCGCCGCGTCGGAAGCGGTCAATCGCCGCCAGGGCAAGCCCGCCAGGCGTTACCAGGCGGATTTCGTGGACACCGATTTCGGCGGCAATCCGGGTTTATGACACCTTCGTCTACGGGACTCCCCTGAGCAAACGCTTCGCCGGCGCGGAGACAATCTCGGGTTTTCCTGTTGCCGAAGGCTCGCCCATGTTTTCCGCCCATCGCCGCCGTCTGGTGCAGGCCGCAGCGCTCCTGCCGGTCGCCGCCGCGCCCTGGCGTCTTGCCGTCGCGCAGTCGACACCTCTCGAGACCACCCGCGTCATCAACGGTTTTGCCGCGGGCGGCACCGCCGATGCGGTCAGCCGGCGCATCGCCGAAAAGCTGCACCCCTCGTACGCCAATGCCGCATACGTCGAAAACCGCACCGGCGCGGGTGGCCAGATCGCCATCCAGTACGTCAAGAACCAGCCCGCCGACGGCGCAACCATGCTGCTGACGCCGATGTCCATGCTGGGCATCTATCCGCATACCTACAAAAAACTGCCCTACGACCCCATCGCCGACCTGGCGCCGGTGGCGATCGCCTCCGTGTTCGACTACGGTTTCGCCGTCGGTCCGTCGGTGCCCGACCGCGTCAAGACCATTCCGGATTACCTGGAGTGGTGCAAGGGCCGCCCCGAGCGTGCGGCCTTCGGCTCCCCGGCCGCCGGCTCGTCGCCGCATTTCCTGGGCATCCTGATCGGGCGCGCCGGCGGGATCGAGATGACGCACGTGGCGTTTCGCGGCACCCAGCCGGCCATCCTGGACATGATCGGCGGCCAGATTCCCGCCGTCTGCGGCCCGGTCGGCGAGTTCATCCAGTACGTGCAGGCCGGCAAATGCCGCCTGCTGGCGACCTCCGGCGCCAAGCGCAGCCGCTTTTCGCCGCAGGTGCCGACGCTGGTCGAGCAGGGCTACAAGGACATGGTGTTCAGCGAGTGGTACGGCTTCTTCCTGCCGGCCAAGGCGTCGGCCGAGACGGTGCTGAAGCTCAACGCCGCGATCCGCAATGCCCTGAACCAGCGCGACACCATCGAGGGCCTCGCCACCAGCGGCCTGGAAGCGCAGGGCAGTTCGCCCGAACAACTGGCCGCCGCCCTGCGGTCGGATACCGAACGCTGGCGCGGCATCGTCAAGTCCGTCGGCTTCAGCGCCGACACCTGAGAGCCGACACCTGAGAGCCGACACCTGAGCGTGGGCCGCCTGGGCGGCTAGTCGGCGAACCAGTCCAGCAGCAGTTTCTCGGTGGCGTCTGCCGCCTCGTACTGCAGCCAGTGGCCGGCGTTGGGCACGACCACCATCTGGCGGCTCGCGACGCCCGCCAGCAGGGCCGGGCCGACACTCGTCGGCGTGGCGGTGACGTCGTGTTCGCCCCATGCCATCAAGACCGGCACGCCGCGCTCGGCCAGCCGGTCGAGCGCCGGCAGCAGCATGGGGCGGCGCGAAAGCGCCTTGCTGCGGAACCGGGTGTTCACGCAACTTTCGCGGTGCAGCGCCAGCGCCAGGGCATCGATGTGCGCCGGGTCGTGCAGCAACAGTGCAGCCAGGTTGTGGTGCAGACGTGCGTCGCGTTCGGGGCCTTCCGGCAGCGCCTGCCAGTCGAGCATGCCCAGGCGGTCGCGGCGCGCCTGGCCGTGGCCGGCCGGACCGAGCAAGGCGACGCGCCGCACGGCGGGCTGGTCGGCCGCCAGCGTCGCGGCGCACAGGCTGCCGAAAGAGAATCCCGCGATGTCGAAGGGCTCGCCCTCGCCGATGAGCTGGTCGAGCGCCCGGCGCAGCGTGCGCACCAGCAACTCGAGCGATTGCTCGCCGTCGGGCAGCCCGGAGTCGCCGTAACCGGGCATATCGGCCAGCCACAACGTGTGGCTCGCCGACAGTGTCTCCAGGTTGCGCACCCAGTGCAGCCAGCTGCCGTGGCCGCCGTGCAGCAATACCAGCGGCGGGCCTTCGCCGATGCGGCGGAACTCCACGGCACAGCCGTCGACCCAGGCGGTTTCGCGGCTGGTGAGCGCATCGAGCCGCGCGATCAGGGCGCGCGCTTCGGCGTCGGCGACGGGATCGAAGACAAAAGACGGGGTGGATTCGGTGGATTCAGGCATTCGACGATAAGAAGCAGGGCGTGACAATCGGCCAGGCGGCGCCCCTGCATTCTGACGGCGGACCGTGACGGCGCGACAAACGCTTACCACCTCTTTTTTCCCTTTCCGGCTCACGCATGGTCATCAATCTGGTCTGGCTCGGATTTTTCGTCGCGGCCGTCGCCACCGCCTGCGCACGCTTCGCCCTCGGCGACATGGAGGTTTTTTCGCGGCTGGTGGCTGCGCTCTTCGACGCGGCGCGGAGCGGTTTCGACATCGCCCTGGGCCTGACCGGCGTGATGGCCCTCTGGCTCGGGTTCCTGAAGGTGGGCGAGCGCGCCGGACTCGTGGAGGCGCTCGCACGCGGAGCCGCGCCGCTGCTGCGCTCGCTTTTCCCGGGCGTGCCGGCGGGCCACCCGGCGCAGGGCGCCATGACGATGAACCTGTCGGCCAACCTGCTCGGCCTCGACAACGCGGCCACGCCCCTGGGTCTGTCGGCCATGCGCGAACTGGAAACCCTCAACCCGCGACCGGGCACCGCCAGCGACGCCCAGATCATGTTCATGGTGCTCAACACCGCCGGCCTGACGCTGGTGCCTACCTCGGTCATCGCCATCCGCCAGAGCATCGCCCTGCAGCAGAAAGTCGCCCATTTCGATGCCGCCGCCATCTTCCTGCCGACACTGCTGGCCACCGGCGCTTCGTGCATCGCGGGGTTCCTGGCGGTCGCCATGTGCCAGAAATTCCCGCTGTGGCGGCCACGCTGGTGGCTGCCCCTGATGGCGCTGGCCGGCAGCGGCGGCGCCTTGCTCTGGGGCCTGTCGCGATTGCCGCCGCAACTCGCCGCGCAGGTGACCGGCGTGGCCGGCGCGGCCTGCATCCTGGGCCTGATCGTCACCTTCCTGGTCGTCGGTGCCTGGCGCCGGGTACCGGTGTTCGACGTCTTCGTGGAGGGCGCCAGGGAGGGCTTCGGCGTGGCGATCCAGATCGTTCCCTACCTGGTGGCCATGCTGTGCGCGATCGCGCTGTTCCGCGCCGCCGGCTGCATGGACGCGGTACTGGGCGTGATCGGCGCGGGTGTGTCGGCGCTGGGGCTGGACACCGGCTTCCTGCCTGCCCTGCCGGTCGGGCTGATGAAGATCCTTTCGGGCTCGGGTGCCCGCGCCCTGATGGTCGACGTGATGAACACCTACGGCGTCGACTCGTTTCCGGCACGGCTGGCGGCCATCGTCCAGGGTTCGACGGAAACCACTTTCTATGTGCTGGCCGTGTACAGCGGCAGCGTCGGCCTGCGCGACACCCGCTACGCCCTGGGGTGCGCGCTGGTGGCAGACATCGCCGGCCTGGTGGCGGCCATCTTGATCGGCTACGCGTTCTTCGCCTGACGTGGCAAAAACGCGGTCGCGGCCAGGCCGCGATGTCCTACAGGTCTCGGGCCAGCAGGCCGACGACCAGCATTGCAGGGAGGTCCGACATTGGTGGTTCGGGAGCGGAGCACGGCTTTTAGAGCCGATGCCCGCTTCATCAGAGACACATGAACCAAGGAGTTTTTCATGGCTGACCGCGACGACATCATCGATACCCTCAACGACCTGATCGAAACCTCGCACGATGGCGAGTACGGTTTTCGGGAACTCGCCGACCGCGCCCAGGCACCGGAACTCAAGCAGACCTTCCAGCGCCGTGCCGATGAAATCAAGAGCTCGGTCACCGAACTGCAGCAAGCCGTCGTGGCCCATGGAGGCAAGCCCGAAGACAGCGGCACGGCCGCCGGCGCACTGCACCGTGGCTGGGTGGCCGTGCGCAGCACGCTGACCACCTCGACCGACCTGTCGCTGCTGGAAGAAGCCGAACGCGGCGAAGACAGCGCCCTGGCGCAATACCGCAAGGCCGCCAAGCAGGAACTGCCGGCACCGGTGCGTGCGCTGGTCGAGCAGCAACTGCAGGGTGTGCAGCGCAACCACGACCAGATCAAGGCACTGCGCGACCGCCAACGCCAGGTGTCCTGAGTGGCAGGGCCGCAGGGCCCCGCACACAACGAAGCCCCGTCCCGACGGGGCTTTTTACTTTCTCATTTCCTCCAGCAGCCGCAGCGCGTGCGGCCGGTTGCACTGGGCGTCGAACGAAAAATGGAGTGGATCGAGCGGAAAGTGCTGCAGGAACCGAGCGACATCGGTGCGCACTACATCGCTGAATTCGCGAGGAACGACGATGCGGGCGATAAACCGCGCCACCGCAGCCATGTCGATTTCGACCATGCCCCGCCGCGTCAGTGCCTGTACCCCCAGGCGCAGGCCGAATCGGCCCTGGCCGCCGGGTATCTCGATATTGTTGTAGCGAATACCACCCGCAGCGAGGCAATGGGCCACCGTTGCGAGTGCCTCGTCGGCCGATCCGATCATGACGATGACCTGATGCGTTTCGGTATAACCGAATGATTCGCCTAAAACCAGCAATCCTTCGGAATGCAGGCATAAGGCCAAGGCCTTTGCGTTTTTGACGATCTGCCGGGCATAAACGGCGCCGAATATACGCATCTCTTCCAAGGCAAAATAAAACGGCGCGATCAGTTCGGCGTGCGAATTACTCTGCAGAAACGGGCATAGCCAATCGGACACCGGACGCACCATTTGGTGGTCGGCGCGTGCAAAGGCGATATATCCTTTTTGCGGGCCAGGAATGGTTTTGTGGGTATTGCCCAGCAGGATATCGGCGCCGCTTTTCAAGGGCTGCGGCAGGACGCCACCGAGGATCAGGCCGCCGTCGTGGCTGGCGTCATACGCAAGGCAAACCTGGGGCGGGAGGGCTTCGCGGATCTCGTCCAGCGCTTGCCAGCGCAACTTGAAGGACTGGTCGAGGATCACCAAGCGCGTTTCCGGCCGGCTTCGGACCATCGCGGCCATGCGGTCCACGTCGATCAGCAGGCTCTTGCCGTGGACCGGCAGGTGCAGGATGTCGATCCCCACCTTGCGGGCCAGTTCTTCGAGGGACGTATGGCCGCCGTCCTGATGGCCGAAATGCATGAAGGCGTCGCCCCGGGAACAGCAGCCCAGCAGCACGGCCTGTTCGGCGGCTGCCCCGCCGTTGGGACGCCAGTCGAATGTCTCGGCATGAAAACTCTGCCGGCCCGACGCGACCAGCTTGGCCACCATGGAGGCCTGCGCGCCCGAATCGGGAAAGTGCCACTCGCCCGGATCTGCCGGATAAGGCGGCTCGAAGGCGTAGAACGCGCCTTGCATGCCGCCGCCCAAGGCACGCACCAGCCTGCTCGGATAGTTTTCGCTGGCCGTCATACTCAGTTGCGAGGCGCGGTATTGATTATCTCGGGCAAAATCCGTGGTGAATGCATCGCACAGGACGTCGATATTTTCGACAGCGGCGGGGGGATTATCGAGATCGGTACATGGAATCATGGAGAGGCGGTAGTTTGGTGAATATGCGCACCGCCCGGAAACACGATATTGCCGGGTCGGGCGCCGATCGTTACCCCAAAATACCGATCACACAATCGCCACGTTCACGTTTTACCCATAATTGCCCGCGAATCGAAATGACACAGCCTTATTCATCAGGCTCGGTCGGCGTATTCGGTACACGATATTCACAACTGATGCAAATAGCGGAGAACCGATTATCCAGATGGAATGCAGATGTACCCATCTCGATTTCGCCGGTTTATTCCTGTCAGGCAGAAACCACCGCCACCCGCGGCGCGACCGCGCACATCAGTTCGTAGCCAATCGTCCCAGCCGCCCGGGCCACCTCGTCGATCGACAGCACCGCACCGCCGGTCGCCCGCCCCCACAAGGTCACTTCGGTGCCGACGCAGGCCTGCGGCAGTGCGCTCAGGTCGACCGCCAGCATGTCCATGCTCACACGCCCCAGCACGCGGGTCCGGACGCCGTCGACCAGCACCGGCGTACCGGTCGCCGCGTGGCGCGGGTAGCCGTCGGCATAACCGCAGGCGGCCACGCCCACCCGCATCGGCACCTCGGCGACGAAACGCGAGCCGTAACCCACGCTTTCGCCCACTGTCAGGGACTGAACGCCGATCAGCCGGGTCGAGAGCGTCATGGCCGCTTGCAATTGCCAATGCGCCGCATCGTGTCCGGGGAAATCGGGCGCGCTGCCGTAGAGGCCGATGCCGGGCCGCACCCAGTCGCCGCGCGTGGCGGGGTCGTTGGCGTGGCGCAGCAATGCAGCGGTGTTGCACAGGCTGCGTTCGCCGGGCAGATCGGCGGTGGCGAGCTCGAAGATTTCGCGCTGGTGGGCGATGCCGCGCTCGCCGTCGGCATCGCTGAAATGCGTCATGAGGGAAATTTCATCGACCTGCGGCAACGCCGAAAGCCGGGTGTAGGCGGTGCGCAGCCGGTGGGCGGCAAAGCCCAGCCGGTTCATGCCGGAGTTGAGCTTGAGAAACACCCGATGGGGCGCCTGGGTCTTGTGCGCGGCGAGCATGTCGATCTGTTCGTCGCAGTGCACCGTGTGCCAGAGCGACAGGCGCGAGCACAACTCCAGATCGCGCGCCTCGAAGACTCCTTCGAGCAGCAGGATCGGTCCGCGCCAGCCCAGCGCACGCACCCGCTCGGCCTCTGCCAGGTCGAGCAGGGCAAATCCGTCTGCCGCACGAAAGGCCTCGAATACGCGTTCGATGCCGTGCCCGTAGGCATTCGCCTTGACAACCGCCCACACCCGCGCGTCCTGGGCTGCACGTCGCATGCGGTCCAGGTTGTGGCTGAGTGCATCGACATGGACGGTGGCGAGGATCGGGCGTGGCATGAAGACGAGGCTTCCGTGAAAGGGATGGCCGGCATTCTGGCAGGCGATAACTCACCGGCAGCCGGGTCGGACATTGCCTCGGCGCCTTGTGGACCGCATGCTATAACCCGCCTTCCTCAGAAACCCGAAGAGCAGTCTCACCTACAGCCGGTCTCACACGCCGGCCTGCATGCCATCGATGAAACGCGGTTTCTTCACGATCATGTCGGCGCAGTTTTTCTCGTCGCTGGCAGACAACGCTCTTTTTGTCGCCGCCGTCGAGCTGCTGCGAACGTCCGGTGCCGCCGAATGGCAGCGGGCCGCGCTGGTGCCGATGTTCGCGCTCTTCTATGTCGTCCTGGCGCCGTTCGTCGGTGCCTTCGCCGACGCCCGCCCCAAGGGGCGCGTCATGTTCTACAGCAACGGCATCAAGGTCATCGGCTGCCTGATGATGCTGTTCGGCGCCCATCCGCTGGCAGCGTACGCCATCGTCGGCCTGGGCGCCGCGGCCTATTCGCCGGCCAAGTACGGCATCCTGACCGAGCTGCTTCCGGCGTCCCAGCTGGTCAAGGCCAACGGCTGGATCGAAGGCCTGACCATCGGCTCGATCATTCTGGGGGTGCTGCTGGGCGGGCAACTGGTCGGCCCGCAGCTGTCGGGCCTGCTGCTGAGCATCGACCTCCCCCACTTCGATACCGGCATCGACACCCCGGCCGAAGCCGCCATCGTGCTGCTCATCGCCGTCTATGCGGTCGCTGCCTGGTTCAACACCCGTATCCCGCACACCGGAGTGCAGATGCGCCCGCTGCGCAAGGACATGAACCGCAGCGTGATGTGCAACGCGCTGGAATTGCTGCCCGACTTCTGGACCTGCAACTCGCGCCTGTGGCGTGACCGGCTGGGCCAGATTTCCCTGGCCACGACCACCCTGTTCTGGGGCGTGTCGGGCAACCTCCGCTACATCGTCCTGGCCTGGAGCGCCGCTGCCCTGGGATACGGCACCACCAAGGCGTCCTCGCTGGTGGGCGTGGTGGCCATCGGCACCGCCGTCGGTGCGGTGGTGGCCTCGATGCGCATGCGCCTGGACATGGCCACGCGGGTGATCCCGCTGGGCATCTGCATGGGCCTGCTGGTCATCGTGATGAACTTCATCACCAACGTGTGGGTGGCCGCGCCTTTCCTGATCCTGCTGGGCGGCATCGGCGGCTTCCTGGTGGTGCCGATGAACGCGCTGCTGCAGCACCGCGGCCACAACCTGATGGGCGCCGGCCGCTCCATCGCCGTGCAGAACTTCAACGAGCAGGCCTGCATCCTGGGCCTGGGCGCTTTCTACAGCGTGTCGACCAAGTTCGGGCTGTCGGCCTTCGGCGCCATCACCGCTTTCGGCATCGTCGTGGCCACCATGATGTGGATGATCAAGCGCTGGCACGAGAGCAACCTCAAGAAATACCCGGAGGAGGTCGACCACCTCCTGCAGATCGCGCGTCACGACGACCATCACTGAGGTCGCACGGAACAAAAAAAACGCCGGCATTCGCCGGCGTTTTTTGTTTGGAGCCGAAATGTCAGGCGGCGGGGGCGGCACCGACTTCGCGGCGACGGCGGGCGGATTCGAGCAACTGGCCGGCCTGGCGGGGGTTCAGGCCGTACATGTCGGCGAAGGCTTCCACCGTGGTGTTGCCGGCCTCGAAGGCCCGCAAAAGCGCCTCGTCCTTGGCGGCACGGGCCGACGACTCGGCCAGCGCCTCGTCCAGCAGCGCACCGGCGACTTCGTCGCGCGTGCGGACCTTTTCGGCGTAGGCGTCTCGCGCCAGGCCGGAGGCCTCGAACGCCCGCACGATGCGCTGGCGCCATTCGTCGCGCAATGCGGCGTGGCCGGCTTCCGGCGTGCGGTTGCCACGACGGCGCCAGAGTTCGATCAGCGCCTGGTACACGTGCTCGGGCGCCAGCGCCTCGACGGACTGACCGGCGAGGTCGTGGCGTGGACGTGCCGCGGCGATGCTCTGCAGGTAGCGGGTGGAACGGGTGTGCTGGCCCAGCGCTTCCTTCAGGTCCTCGGCGGCGAAGGCTTCCGGATGGGCATCGCGGATGTCCTGGAAGATGCCCCGCTTCAGCGGCAGGAATTCGGCGCCGAACAGCTTGGGATAGAGCCCTGCCAGCTGCTCCAGCGCCGGATGAACGGGGCGCGCGCCACGCGGGCCGCCGGCGGGCTTGCCGGAGGCTTCCGCGGCCGGTCTTGCGGCAGCGCCGCCGGACTTGCCGCCGCGGCCGCGACGGCTTCGGCCGGCAGGCCTTTCGGCGCCGGTGGCCGGCGCGGAGCCGGGTTCGGAAGCCGGCACGACGGCGGTGTCGGCGGCGAATTCGGCGCCCTCTTGCGGAGCAGCGGCTATTGGGTGGTCGGTAGCGTTCACGTCGTCGGTCATATCGGGAGCGAACCCGCGATCATGCCAGCCCTTGGCGCTCGCCTGGTTTACGCAGGCGTAACGGGTGGCGGCAGGGCCTCGTCGAGCGCTTCTATCCAGTGCCGGACCGGTGTCGGGGTACCGCTTTGCAGATGGGTGATGCAGCCGATGTTGGCCGACAGGATGGCCTTGGGCCGGAGCTTTCCCAGGTGCTGCAGCTTGCGGTCGCGCAGGGGCTGCGCGAGTGCCGGCTGCAGGACCGAATAGGTGCCGGCCGAGCCGCAGCACAGGTGCGACTCCTCCGGCGCGGTGCGCAAGTCGAAGCCCAGCGTCCGCAGTGCGGTTTCGACGCCTCCGCGCAGCTTCTGGCCGTGCTGCAAGGTGCAGGGCGGGTGGTAGGCCAGTACCTCGCCGGCCGGCGGCGGCACCACGCACTCGCGCAGGCGGGGCAGCAGGTCGGGCAGCAGTTCGCCGAGGTCGCGGGCCGCGGCGGACACCCGTTCGGCCTTGGCCGCGTACGCCGGGTCGTCGCGCAGCAGGTGGCCGTAATCCTTCACCGTGACACCGCAGCCCGAGGCGTTGACGACGATCGCCTCGGCTTGGCCGCTGTCGAGCAAGGGCCACCAGGCGTCGATGGCCGTGCGCATCTGGCGCAGGCCGCCGGCCTGATCGTTCAGGTGGAACCTGACCGCACCGCAGCACCCGGCCTGCGACACGACGAGGGTCTGGATGCCGCAGGCGTCCAGCACCCGGGCGGTAGCGGCGTTGATGTTGGGCGCCATGGCCGGCTGCACGCAACCGGCCAGCAGGAGCATGCGGCGCGGATGCACCCGGGTCGGCCAGGCGCCGGCCGGCTGCGGCTGCGGCACCTTGGCCTGCAGCGCCTTCGGCAGCATGCCCCGCACCGATTGCCCCAGCTTCATGGCCGGCCCGAACAGCGGCGAGGTCAGGCCTTCCTTCAGCGTCCAGCGCAGGGCTTTCTGCGCGGCGCTTCGCGGCACCTTCTGCTCGACGATGCGCCGGCCGATATCGACCAGATGGCCGTACTGCACGCCGCTCGGGCAGGTGGTCTCGCAGTTGCGGCAGGTGAGGCAGCGGTCGAGATGGGTGCGGGTCTTCTCGGTCGGCATTTCGCCTTCGAGCACCTGCTTGATGAGATAGATGCGACCGCGCGGGCCGTCCAGTTCGTCGCCCAGCAGCTGGTAGGTCGGGCAGGTGGCGGTGCAAAAGCCGCAGTGCACGCATTTGCGCAGGATCGCCTCGGCCTCCCGGCCTTCGGCGGTGTCGCGGAACTCGGGGGCCAGTTGGGTCTGCATGTCTTGTCTCTTTTTTCTCAGGGATGGTGGGGACGGCGGCGAAACCAATGGCGCAGCCGGTCGCGGCCGCGCAGCAGCACCGTGTGCAGGTGGCTGCGCTGGCGCAGGTCGTGCAGCACCGGCGGCAGGGCCAGCGCCAGCAGCAGCGAGGCCAGCGGCACCACCCAGAAAAATCCGACGTAGTGAAAACCGGCCGCGCCGAACAGCCCGCCACCGATGAAGGCGACCAGCAGGCCGCCGTACAGGCGCATCCGGCTCCGGTCGGCACGCACGTGGTCCTGCGGCGGCAGGGTCTGGCGGTTGCGATAGAAAAGCCGCCCCAGCTCGATGCCCAGGTCGGTGATGTTGCCGGTCATGTGGGTGCTGCGCAGCCGCCCGCCGGAAGCCTGGGTGCCCAGGGCGTTTTGCAGGCCCATGATGAAAGCCAGCAGCAGCACGGTCGGCGGTACCGCGAAGGGGGTGTTCCAGTTGAGGGTGATGGCGCCCATCAGGCCGAACGGCAGCAGCAGCGCGGCCTCCAGCAGCAGCGGCAGCGCGAAGGCGCTGCGCAGACGGTGCTGGCGCGCCCAGCCGGCGATCACCGCCGTCACCGCCGCGCCGCACAGGAAGGACAGCAGCGCGCCGAGCGCGCTCAGCAGCATGGCGCCGCGCCCCAGCACCACGCTGTCGGCCAGCTGCGAGGCGAAGCCGGTCATGTGCGAGGTGTACATGCCGACCACCAGGATGCCGCCCGCGTTCACCGCACCCGCGTTGAACGCCAGCACGAAACCCAGCCAGCGGGTGGTGGAGGCACTGCGGTGCCGGTCGGCCATGTGGAGCAAGCGTTGCATCGGCGAAGGGTGGACGTTGTCGCGGCCTCAGGGATACAGGCGGCCGGGGTTGAAGATGCCCGCAGGATCGAAGCTCTGCCGCAATCCGGCGTGAATACGCGCCAGGGCGGGCGACAGGGGCGCGAAACGATCGCCGGCGGCCGGGTCGGCACAGCGAAAGCGAACTGCGTGCCCGCCGGCGCCGGCCGCTGCCTGGCGCAGCCGCGCGCCCGCGGCTTGGTCTTCGGCCGCCACCTGGTACCAGCGCTGGCCGCCGTGCCATTCGATCAGCGGGCCGGTGACGCCGGGCTCGCCCGCGCCGAGCGGCGGCGCGGTCTGCGGCACCGAAAGCCGCCACAGGTCGTGCCCGGCGGGCCGGCCGGTGAACCAGGGCAGGCGCTGGTCGCGGCAGGCGGCCCAGTCGAAGTCGGCAGGTTCGCCGCCCAGGCGGGCGCAGGCTGCCCGTACCGCCGCCACGGCGCCGCGCAGGCGCAGGTGCAAGGTGCCGGCGAACCAGGCGCTGGCGTTCAAGGGCCAGGGCTGGCCGCCCCAGCCGTGCAGCAGCTCCAGCGCTTCGTCCTGGTCGCAGGTGAAGCGCAGGGTGGCTTCGGCGGGAGGCACCGGCAACACCTTCAGGCTGACCCGCGTGACCGCGCCCAGAGTGCCGAGCGAACCGGCCAGCAGGCGCGAAACGTCGTAGCCGGCGACGTTCTTCATGACCTGGCCGCCGAAGTCCAGCGTTTCGGCCCGGCCGTTGAGCAACTGCGCGCCCAGGACGAAGTCGCGCACCGATCCGGCGCTGGCGCGCGCCGGGCCGCACAGGCCGGCGGCCACCATGCCGCCGACGGTGGCGCCGGGCGAAAAGTGCGGCGGCTCGAAGGGCAGGCACTGGCCGCGCTCGGCCAGCGAGGCCTCCAGGTCGGCCAGCGGCGTACCCGCCCAGGCCGTCACCACCAGTTCGCTGGGTTCGTAGTCGACGATGCCGGCGAGGCTGCGCATGTCGAGCACTTCGCCGGCGACCGGGTGGCCGTAGAAATCCTTGCTGCAGCCGCCCCGGATCGATAGTGCGCGGTGCTCGGCGGCGGCGGCGCGGACCTGTTCGGCCAGGCGGGTGAGAGCGGATGACATCGTCGGATGTTACGGCGCACAGGCCGGCGGGCAAGCTGAAATTTATGGCGGACGGGCCTGAAAAAAAGCCCCGCCGCGGCTTCAGGCGCTGTCGCCGGCGTCGAAGAAGTTCACCGGCAGGCCCGGCACGTCGACGCGCGCCTGCAGCACCCGGCCGGCCAGCGGCGTGCGACGAAGTTCGTCATCCGGACGTTTTTCGCGCGCGGTGGTGACAAAAACCGTCCGCAGGTCGTCGCCGCCGAAACACGGCATGGTCGGGCACACCACCGGCAGCGGCAGGCTTTGCGGCGCCGCGCCCCGGGGATCGAGCCGCAGCAGCTGGGCGCCCTCGAACATCGCGCAGAGATAGCGGCCGTCACGGTCCACCGAAGCACCGTCCGGCCGTCCGCCATAGCGCCCCGAGCCGGCCTCGGCGGCGGTCCAGCCGTCCGGCTTGGCGGCGAACTGGTGAAACACCCGGTGGCGACGAAGCACGGCGGTATCCGCCTCGAAATCCCAGGCGTGGATGACATGGCGCGGCGTATCGGACCAGAAGACCGTGCGGTCTTCGGGGGTCCAGGCCACGCCGTTGGCGGTGGTGGCGTTGCACCCTTTCAGCGATACCTCGGCCCGGCCGCTGCGCATGTCCAGGCACCACAACTCCGCCGCGCGCTTGTCTTTCGGCTCGTACAGGGTGCCGGCCCAGAAGCGGCCCTGGCTGTCGCACTTGCCGTCGTTGAAGCGGGTGGTGGCGGGGTCGTGGGGGAAGCGGGCCAGCAGCTGCGGCCGGGCGCCCCAGGCGGGCGCACGGTAGACGCCGTCGCGCAGTGCGATCACCAGGCCGCCGCCCCGTACCGGTGCGATGCAGCCGGGTTCGCTGGGCATGTCCCAGCTTTCGCGCTCCCCGGTGGCGGGATCGCCGCGCAGGATCTTGCGGGCCGGAATATCGACCCAGTAGAGCAGGCGCTCCAGCGGGTGCCAGAAAGGGGATTCGCCCAGGATGTCGGGCTGTTCGAAGGGTGCGGTCCAGTCGGTGATGTCCATTCGCCCACCATAACCAGCCCGGCGAACACGCTTGTGTCCGGAGGCACAAAAAAAAGGGCCCGCATCGCTGCGGGCCCAACATCCAAAGGAGACTCTCGCTACAAAGCTTGTTCGCAGCGCTGGACCAGATGCAAAGATCGGGCCAGCACCTGATGCGATGTCTTAGTGGTAAGCGGTTTCGCCGTGGGAGGTGATGTCCAGGCCTTCGCGCTCGGCTTCTTCGCTGACGCGCAGGCCGATGGTCATGTCGACCAGCTTGTAGGCGATGAACGAAACCACGCCGGACCACACCACGGTGACGAGCACGCCCTTCAGCTGCACCCACACCTGCGAGGCGATGGAGTAGTCGGCTGCGCTGATGACGGACACGGTGGTCCAGTCGGTCACGTAGCCGGGGCCGCCCAGGCTCGGGGCGTTGAACACACCGGTCAGCAGCGCACCCAGGATGCCGCAGACGCCGTGCACGCCGAAGACGTCCAGGGTGTCGTCGGCGCCGAACAGGCGCTTCAGGCCGGTCACGCCCCACAGGCCGGCGAAGCCGGAGATCAGGCCGATGACCAGTGCGCCACCGATGCCGACGTTGCCGGCGGCGGGGGTGATGGCCACCAGGCCGGCGACGGCGCCGGAAGCGGCACCCAGCATCGAGGCCTTGCCGCGCAGCATGGCTTCACCCAGCGACCAGGTCAGCACCGCGCCGGCGGTGGCCAGCATGGTGTTGGCGAAGGCCAGGGCGGAGGTGCCGTTGGCTTCCAGTGCGGAGCCGGCGTTGAAGCCGAACCAGCCCACCCACAGCAGGGAGGCGCCGACCATGGTCAGCGTCAGGCTGTGAGGCGTGAGCGCTTCCTTGCCGAAACCGATGCGCTTGCCGACGCAGAAGGCGCCGACCAGGCCGGCGACGGCCGCGTTGATGTGCACCACGGTACCGCCCGCGAAGTCCAGGTCGCCCCACTGCCAGAGCAGGCCGGCCTTGGCGTTCATGGCATCGACCACGTCGGCGCTGGTGTAGGCGTCGGGGCCCATCCAGAACCAGACCATGTGCGCCATCGGGATGTAGCTGAAGGTGAACCACAGCACCATGAAGGCGAGCACGGCCGAGAACTTGATGCGTTCGGCGAACGAGCCGACGATCAGGGCGCAGGTGATGCCGGCGAACGTGGCCTGGAAGGCGGCGAACACGATCTCGGGAATCACGACACCCTTGCTGAAGGTCGCGCCGTTGGCGAAAGTGCCGGCGACGTTGTCCCAGATGCCCTTCATGAAGAAGCGATCGAAGCCGCCGATGAAGGCATTGCCCTCGGTGAAGGCCAGGCTGTAGCCGTAGATGAACCACAGCACGACGATCAGCGAGAAGGTGACCATCACCTGCATCAGCACCGACAGCATGTTCTTGCTGCGGACCAGGCCGCCGTAGAACAGTGCCAGGCCGGGGACGGCCATCATCAGCACCAGCAGGGTGGAGACCATCATCCAGGCGGTGTCGCCCTTGTTGGGCACGGGAGCCGGCGCTTCGGCGGCGGGCACCGATTCGACGGCCGGCGCGGCGGCCGGGGCCGAAACCGCGGCGGCGGGGGCCGCGGGGGCCAGCGCTGCCGGTGCGGCCGCAGGTGCCGCGGTCGCCTCGCCGGGCGAGCCGGCGGTCGACGAGGTCGGGGTGCTGGAGGGCGTCTGGGCGACGGCGAACGAAGCGCCGGCGACCAGGCTCGCGCCCAGCAGGAGGGAAGCAAGGATCTTTTTCATTTCGTTGATTCTTTCGTCCTGCGGTTCACAGTGCCTCGCGGCCGGTTTCACCGGTGCGGATGCGAACGACCTGTTCGAGGTCGTAGACAAAAATCTTGCCGTCGCCGATCTTGCCGGTGCGCGCCGCGCCTTCGACGGCTTCGATCACACGCTCGACCAGGTCGTCGGACACGGCGGCCTCGATCTTGACCTTGGGCAGGAAGTCGACCACGTACTCGGCGCCGCGGTAGAGCTCGGTATGGCCTTTCTGGCGACCGAAACCTTTCACTTCGGTCACGGTGATGCCCTGCACGCCGATCGTCGAGAGTGCTTCGCGCACCTCGTCGAGCTTGAACGGCTTGATGATCGCTGTCACCAATTTCATATTCACTTTCCTCCTGTATTTGCGGTGCCGGCGCGCCGTGTGCACGCCGGCCGTTTTCTTACATCGCCTTGGTCAGGCCGACGATGATGCGAGCCTTGTTGACGTCGCCGAAGTAGTTCTTCTTGGTAGCGCCGACGACTGCGGCACTGGCCGAGACACCGCCGCCGAAGTCGTAGGCCGCACCGACGCTGTAGTCGGTGTAGTTGGGGGCGGCGATGTCGCCGGCGAAGCGGGTGTAGCCGACCGCTGCCTTCAGGCTGATGGACGGTGCGACTTCCTGGGCGAACGCCACGTTGAAGTAGCCGGTGTTGCGTCCGCTGGCGCTGGAGGTGGTGGCGCTTGCGTAGTTGAAGTAGTCGTCCGACACGGTGTGCGAGTACTTGGCGACCAGGGGACCCCAGCCGGCCGATGCGTACAGCTCGACGGTGCGGCCCGGGCGGAAGCCGGGGTACACGTAGGCCAGGCCGCCGAAGTCCAGGGCGAAGTCGCCGGCGGTCATCTTGTAGCCGCCGTAGAAGTCGCTTTCGATGCTGTTGTTGGGCGCGAAGTCGACGCTGGAGTTCCAGTTGCCGACGTAGAAACCGGTGTCGGCGAAGGCGTAGTCGAAGCCGCCTTGCAGGGCGGGCTTGAAGGCCTTGTTGCGGGTGATGTCCTGGTCCTGACCGCGGAACTTGTAGTTGGACGTCAGGGTGACGTTGGCGGTCAGCTGGGCGCTGGCTGCCAGGGGCATGGCAGCGGCGGCGACGGCGGCAAGCGCGAACAGGACTTTCTTCATTTCTCTCTTCTCCGGGGGTGAAGGTAAGGGGGGTATGTGACAAATTGCCACAAGGCAAATCGCACGATCCATGCCAGACACGCCGTCCGACCGCCATCCTGCACCAAACCCAGGGCATACCCTGATGCGCGGGTCTTATCTTGGTTTTTTATCAATCCAAGAATGCCCCGAGAAGGCGCTTACGCCCGGAATTTGCTTGCCTTTGGTGCATCGGCAGCGTTTTCCCGGGCATTGGTTATGTCGAAAAGCCTGGTTTTTCGGCTATTCATATGCCGCCCGGATGAGGCGTGCAATCCCTGCCCGACCGGATCAGCGGCTGTCCTCGATGTTGAGGATCTTCCCCAGTCCGAGAAAATAGTTGGCGAAAGCCAGCACCGTCGCGGTGACCGCGATATAGATCACCGACAGGGCCGCCAGGGTCGGATCGGCGAACTCGCGCACGTAGTTGTACATGGCGACCGGCAGCGTCTGCGTGTCCTGCGTGGTCACGAAGAGGGACGCGGTGAACTCGCTGAACGACATGATCGCGGCGAACAGCCAGCCGCCGAAAAGGCCGGGCGCCAGCAGCGGGATCGTGACGGTGAAAAGCACTTTCAACGGTGACGCGCCCAGGCTGGCCGCCGCCTGCTCCAGTCGTTCGTCGAGGTTCTCCATCGACACATAGACGCTGCGCAGCACGAACGGCAGCACCAGCATGACGTGGCACAGGATGACGATGCCGTAGCCGCGCTGGACCGACGCCTGCGACACCAGGATCAGCAGGCCCAGGCCCAGCGTGAAATGCGGCACCACCAGGGGCGAATGCAGGATCGCCAGCAGCATTTTCTTGCCCGGGAAATCCAGCCGTTTCACCGCGATCGACAGGCAGGTGCCGATGACCAGCGCCAGCGAGGAAGACCAGGCGGTGATGACCACGCTGGCCCGGAAGCCTTCCTGGAAATCCGGATAGCTGAAGACCCGGGCGAACCACTTGGTCGACCACGATTCGGGCGGAAACGACAGGATCGCCCGCTCGTTGAAGGCGGCGATGGTGACCACCACGACCGGCAGCAGCACGAAGGCCAGCAGCAGCGCGATGAGCAGCGGGCCGGCGATGCGCAACGGCCAGGCGAGGGAGGATCGAATCTTCATGTCAGTGGCCTCCGATGGCCTGCAGGCGCTTGGTGAACAGGCCCAGGGCGAAGAGCGCGGCCGCCGTCATCAGCAGGCCGATCACGCTCAGGCTGGCGGCCAGCGGGAAATTCATCGACGAGAAGCCCAGCTGGTAGACCAGCGTGGAGACCGTCGGAACACGCCCGCCGCCGATCATCTGCGGCGTGGCGAAGGCGCTGAAGGTCCAGGCGAAGGAGGTCGTGATGCTGGCCAGGATGCCCGGCATCGACAGCGGCAGCGTCACCGTGACGAAGGTCCGTACCGGCCCCGCGCCCAGGCTGTAGGCGGCCTTTTCATAGTCGCGGTCGATGTGCGAGATGGCGGTCGCCAGCATCAGCACCACCACCGGAATCGTCACGTGGACCAGCGCGATCAGCACGCCGAAGTGGGTGAACATCAGGTTCAGCGGCCATTCGATGATGCCCAGCTTGCGCAGTGCGCCGTTGATGAAGCCGTTGCTGCCCAGCACCGAGATCCACGAATAGGTGCGCACGATCTCGCCCAGGAACAGCGGCGTGATCGAGACCACCAGGATGAAGGACTTGAGCGCCCGGCGTTTCACCCGCACCAGCGCATAGGCCAGCGGATAGGCCGCCAGCAGCGAGAACACCGTCGTCTCGATGCTCAGCAGCAAGGTGTTGGAGAACGCGTCGAAATAGATGGACTTGCCGAGCCCGCCGAAATTGGCGAGCGTGAAGCCGCCCACGTCCAGCGAGCCGGGCACGAAGGCCCGGAAGCTGAACTGGAAAACCGCCAGCAGCGCGACAGATATGCCCACTGCGACAAATACCGCCGGAGAGACCAGCCAGGCCCGTAGATCGGAGCGCATTCTCGAAACCTCATTCCCTGTTCGCCAGACGCGGGACAGGCCTTTCGCGGCCCGCCCCCTTACCCATCACAGGGTCAGTTCATGATGTTCTCAGTGAACCACTTGCGCCATTCGGCGGTCTTCTCGGCGCGCAGCTTGTTGTCGATGACGATGGTCTGGCTGTCCCACTGCTGCTTGGTGGTGAACACGCCGGGCAGCTTGGCGTCTCCGGCCGACACCTTGGCGTTGTCGACCACCGGGCTGGCCTTTTTCTCGGCCAGGATCTTCGACTGGGCTTCGGCGGACAGGGCGATGTTCATGAACTTGTAGGCCAGGTCGGCCCTGGTCGTGCCCTTCATGATGCCCATGCTGTCGATGCCCAGCACGGCGCCTTCCCTGGGCATGGCGACCTTGATCGGCACGCCCTGGCCGGCCATGTGATACGCGTTCATCGAGAGGATCACCTGAACCGGCGTCTCGCCCGTGGCGATGAGCTGCTGGGAGTTGGCGTCGTTGGTATAGAAAGCCTTGAAGTTGGGCTTCAGGGCCATGAGCTTTTCCTGGCCCTTTTCCCAGGTGGAGGCATCGCCGCCCGACAGCATGGCCGACACCGCGATCAGGTGGCTCGGGTCGAAATCGGGTGCGCTGATCTTGCCCTTGAGCGAGGGGTTCCACAGGTCGTTCCAGCTCTCGAACTTCATGTTCGGCGGCACCAGGTCCGGACGGTAGCCGATGGAGTAGACGTAGGCCCAGCTGCCGATGTGGTACGGGCTGATCTTCGCGCGCTCGACCAGGTGGCTGGCATTGGGGATCCTGGCCATGTCGAGCTGCTCGAACAGGTTGCCGCTGACATACAGCCAGCCCACGTGCGAGGTGGTGAAGGTGATGTCGCTCTCGGGCTTGCCGGCGAGCTTGGCCTTGTTCAGGCGGTCGATGGTGCCGCCGGTGACGTACTTCACCGGCACGCCGGTCTGGCGGGTGAATTCCTTGCCGATGTTCTCGTCGATCAGGTCACGGAAACTGCCGCCCCAGGTGCTCACCACCAGCGCGTCCTGGGCCCAGGCTCCGGAAGCCGCGAGCGCGGAGGAAAGAACGCACAGTGTGAATAGCTTGCGGATCATGGACTGCCCTCGAATAAGTTGAAAAGACGGGAGAAAACTGCGCTTCGAAGATCGTGGATCCCCTGCACCGGACACCTTGCCGACGCAAACATCGCGCCAGCGGCCGAGCTTCGATGACGGAGCCGATGATGGGCAACGGCGGGCCTCGCGGCCAAGTCGCCTTTTACTTAGGGGTGACTCAAATTTCCCGAGGGGCCGGCGCGCCCACCCTGCTCGGAAATTCCTAAACGGCCGACCGGAAAAAACAAATGGCGCCGGCGCGCCGCGCGGCCGACCATGCGTGCGGACAGTCCCACCGCAACGTTTTCCGGCATCGATCCACCATGAAGCACACCCGCATCCGCCCGTTCAACACCAAAGCGACCTACCCGGAGCAGAAGCTCGACAACGACCTGTGCCAGGCCGTGGTCGCACGCGGCAGCATGGTCTTCCTGCGCGGGCAGATCGGCCAGAACCTGGACACCTCCGAGAGCGTCTGCATCGGCGACGTGACCGGCCAGGCGGAGCAGGCCATGGCCAACATCGCCATGCTCATGCAGGAGGCCGGCGGCGAACTGCAGGACATCTGCAAGATCACCATCTACATCGTCGATCCGCGTTACCGCGAGGCGGTCTACCTGGTGGTGGGCCGCTGGCTGAAAGGTGTCTTCCCGGTGTCGACCGGCATCGTGGTGTCGGCCCTCGCGCGGCCCGAATGGCTGGTCGAGATCGACGCCACCGCCGTCATCCCGGACTGAAGCGGACGGCCGCACCATGACCTTCTCCATCATCGCCCGCTGCCCTGCGTCGGGCCAGTTCGGCGCCGCGGTGGCTTCGTCCTCGCCGGCGGTCGCCGCGCGCTGCATCCGGGGCCGCAAGGGCGTGGGTGCGGCCGCCAGCCAGAACATCACCGACCCGGACCTGGGCCCCCTGGCGCTCGATCTGCTCGCCGCAGGCCGCACGCCACGGCAGGCAATCGACGAGTTGCAGCACCGCCCGTTCATCGAATACCGGCAAGTGATGACCATCGACGCGCACAACCCGCCGGTCGTCTTCACCGGCGCCCAGGCACTGGGCACGCTGGCCGAAGCGGCCGGCACGCACGCCGCCTGCGCCGGCAACATGCTGGCCTCGCGCGAAGTGCCGCAGGCCATGCTGGCCGCCTTCGACCAGGCCTCGGGCTCGCTCGCCGAGCGGCTGATGCAGGCCATGCTGGCCGGCCAGGCCGCCGGCGGCGAGGAAGGCCCGGTGCACTCCGCCGGCCTGCTCGTGTACGCCGACCAGAACTGGCCGGTGGTCGACCTGCGCATGGACTGGGTCGAACACGATCCGGTGCAGGCGCTGTACGACGCCTGGAAGGTGTACGAGCCGCAACTGCCGGCCTACGTACAGCGGGCGATCGACCCCCGCGAGGCCCCCAGCTACGGCGTGCCCGGCGACCTGTGAAGCCGTCTGCGGCGCCGCTACACTGGCCCGTTGACCACCGCGTGCCGGCCCCGGCAGGGCTCACCGCGCCGCTTCGATAGACATCCGACATGCTCAACCGCGTCTCCCTGCGCCAGATGGAGTATTTCGTCGCCACGGCCCAACACGGCAGCATCGCCGCGGCCTCGGCGCAGATCCATATCTCGTCGCCCTCGATCTCCGCGGCCATCGCGCACATCGAAACCGAACTCGGCGTGCAGCTGTTCGTGCGCCACCCCTCCAAGGGCCTGGGCCTCACCGCCATCGGCACCCTGGTGCTGAACCAGTGCGAGGACGTGCTCGAACGCTCTTCGCGGCTCTACGAAATCGCCTCCGACTCCAGCAACGCGATGCAGGGCACCCTGCGCGTGGGCAGCTTCCAGTCGCTCACCGCCATGATCGCGCCGGAGGTGATCTTCGGCTTCGCCCGGGCCTTCGACAAGGTCGAGGTGCAGATGGTCGAGGGCGACCAGGAGGTGCTGATGAACAAGCTCCACGCGCTGGAGATCGACCTGGCCATCACCTACGACCTGCGCCTGGGCGACGACATCGCGTTCGAGAGCCTCGCCACCCTGCCGCCCTACGTGCTGGTGAGCGAGCTGCATCCGCTGGCGCAGCAGGCGGCCGTCACCTTCGAGGAACTGGCGCCGCAACCCTTCGTGCTGCTCGACCTGCCGATGAGCCGCGAGTACTTCACCTCGCTGTTCTCCAAGGCCGGTGTCACGCCCAACATCGTGGCCCGCTCCAAATCCGAGGAAGTGGTGCGTTCCATGGTCGCCAACGGCATGGGCTACGCGCTGTTCAACGTGCGGCCCAAGTCGAACCAGTCGCTGGACGGCAAGCGCATGGTGCGGGTGCGGCTGGCGGGCACGCACCGGCCGATGCTGCTGGGCCTGGCGACCTACAAACCCATGCAGCCCTCGCGGCTCGCGCGTGTGTTCCTGGAGCGCTGCCGGGCCTTCATATCCGACCAATACATTCCCGGCATGAGTGCCGCGAGTTTCTTCGACCCCCATATCTCGGCGCCCTGAAGCGCCGCCTGCCGGCATGCATGCAAGCCCTTCATCCCCGAGCATCTCGCTGCTCGAAACACTCATCGCCTTTCCCTCCGTCTCGCTCAAGCCTAACATCGGCCTGATCGAGAAAGTGCAGCAGGTGCTGGCCGACGCGGGCATCGAGTCGACCCTCGCACCCGATCCGCAGGACCCGGGCCGCACCAACCTTTTCGCCTCGACCGGGCCGCAAGGCATTCCGGGCGTGCTGCTCTCCGGCCATACCGACGTGGTGCCGGTCGAGGGCCAGCCCTGGACCTCGCCGCCCTTCGAGGCCACCCACCGCGACGGCCGCATCTACGGGCGCGGTTCGTCGGACATGAAGGGCTTCGTCGCCTGCGCCGTCACCGCCATGGTGGCCGCCGCGGGCAAGCCCCTGAAGAGGCCGCTGCAACTGGCCCTGTCCTTCGACGAGGAAATCGGCTGCGTCGGCGTGCGCCACCTGCTGCGCCGCCTGGAAAAGACCCTGCCCGCGCCCTACCTGTGCATCGTCGGCGAACCCACCCTGATGCGCATCGGCACCGGCCACAAGGGCAAGGCCGCGTACCGCGCGGTGTGCTGCGGGCAGGCCGGGCATTCGGGCCTGGCGCCGCGCTTCGTCAACGCGATCCACATGGCCAGCGACCTGGTCGCGTCCCTGCGCGACGTGCAGAAAGAAATATCGGCCACCGGGCCGCGCGAGGAAGGCTACGGCGTGCCCTACACCACGGTGCATGTCGGCACCATCCAGGGCGGCCGGGCACTCAACATCGTGCCGGCGGAATGCGAGGTGAACTTCGAGATCCGCAACGTGTCGCAAGACCGGCCGGAGGCGATCCTCGAACGCATCATGCAGCGGCTGGCCGAACGGGTCGAAGCCGATGCAGCGGACAAATCGGCGCCGCTGCCGGACATCGCCCTGGCCAACAGCTACCCGAGCCTGAGCACCCGCGAGGACTCCCCCGCCGTCCGGCTGCTGGCCTCGCTGCTGCCGCCCGGCACCCCCACCACCAAGGTCGACTACGGCACCGAGGGCGGCCTGTTCCGCCAGAGCTGGAACGACACGCCGGTGCTCATCTGCGGCCCCGGCAGCATCGAGGTCGCGCACAAGGCCGACGAGTACGTCGAGGTTTCCCAGATCGAGGCCTGCGACCGCATGCTGGCCGGGCTGGTCGAATTCCTCGTCCGCTGACGGCCTGGCATGAAAAGAGCCGCCGGATCGCTGCGATCCGGCGGCTCTTTTTTTCCACACCTGCAGAAGGCTCAGGCCTTGTCGTAGTTCATGTAGCCGTCCTGGATCACGATGTGGTCGGCGATGTACTTGGCGTCGTGCCACACGCCGTAGATGAAGGACGACGCGCGGTTCACCAGGTTCGGCAGGCCCAGGAAGTAGATGCCGCTCTCGGCCGAGATGCCGCGCTTGTGATACGGCTCGCCCTTTTCGTCGAAGGCATTGACGTTGAGCCAGCCGTAGTCGAACTTGAATCCGGTGGCCCACAGGACGGTGCCGATGCCCGCCTCGGCGAGATCGAGTTTCATGGTCGGGTTGGTCAGGCAGTCCGGGTCCGGCAGCAGGTTCCACGCCTCGGGCTCCGGCGGAAACGGCAGGCCGTTGCGTTCGATGTAGGCGTCCGCGTCGCGCAGCACGTCGAAGTACGCGGCGTCGCCCTCGGCGATGTTCTGCGCCAGGCCCGGCTCGAATTCGACGACGCCGTCCTGGTAGGACTTCGTCAGCCCGACCAGCCGGATGCCGGCATGCGCAAGGCGGCGGAAGTCGACCGTGCGGCCGCCTTCGTAGCCGCTCACCGCAAAGGCCACGTGCTTTTTCTTGGGCTTGATCTTGACCTCGTCCCACAGGCCGAGCGCACCCAGCCACCAGCAGTAATCGCGGCCGCGATAGGACCGCGGCGGGCGGTAGTGCTCGCCCACCGAGAGGTAGACCGTCTTGCCGGCCTGGCGCAATTCCTCGGCGATCTGCGAGCCGGACGCGCCCGCGCCCACCACCAGCACCGCGCCCTCGGCCAGCTGGCCGGGGTTCTTGTAGGCGGAAGAATGCAGCTGCTGGATCGGCGCCGACTCGGGAACGATCCTGGGGTAGGCAGGCGTCTGGAAAGGGCCGGTCGCGGCCACGATGTTGGTGGCCTCGATGACACCTTCGGAGGTCGTCACCCTGAAGCCCGGCCGGCCGGCGTGGCGCTCCACCTGCTTCACCTCGACACCGGTGCGCACCGGCGCCTTCAGCATCGCCACGTAGTCCTCGAAGTACTGCGCCATGCGCTCCTTCGGCGGAAAGGTCTCGGGCGAGATACCGTCGAATTTCAGGCCGGGAAAACGGTCGTGCCACGCCGGGCCGTTGGCCACCAGCGAGTCCCAGCGTTCGGACCGCCACCGCTCGGCGATGCGGCTGCGTTCCAGGACGACATGGGGCACGCCCATGAGCGACAAATGCTCGCTCATCGCGATTCCCGCCTGACCCGCACCCACCACCAGGGTGTTGATTTTTTCCACTGACATTTGAGTTCCTAAAGACGACATTCCATCGACGCCGGCCAGTTTGATGAGCCGCCGGGCTTTTAGGAATGACGCTTTTCGAACTCAGGACTTAGGAAAAAGCAAAGCCCTCCGCGATCAGGCGTCGGCGAGGCCATTTCGTTTTTTCCGAGGGATGGCATCAATTTCGGCAAAGGCCCGAAGCCGCCGCCATGGCTTATCGTGACCTCGGGTATGCCCTTCAATCAGCGTGGAACCATGAACGTAGCCAACTCCGAAGCTGCAACGCAGCACAGCCATCCGACTCCGCAGGCGGACACCGCCGTCAGCCTGGAACGGGTGGTCAAGAAGTACGGCGAGCAAACCGTTCTGCACGAGCTGTCGCTGAAGATCCGGCGCGGCGAATTCCTCACGCTGCTGGGACCGTCGGGCTGCGGCAAGACCACGCTGCTGAACCTGATCGCCGGCTTCGCAGAGGCTGACAACGGCGAGATCTTCATCGAGGGAAAGCCGGTCACCGACGAGCCGCCGCACAAGCGCGAAATCGGCATCGTGTTCCAGAACTACGCGCTGTTTCCGCACATGAACGTGGAGCGCAACATCGGCTACGGCCTGCGCATGCGCGGCGTCGCCGGCAACGAGGTCGCCCGCCGGGTGAAGGACGCCATGGCGATGGTCAAGCTCGACGGCCTGGGCCACCGCAAGCCGCGTGAGCTTTCCGGCGGCCAGCAGCAGCGCGTGGCGCTGGCCCGGGCGCTGGTCATCCAGCCCAAGGTGCTGCTGCTCGACGAGCCTTTTTCCGCGCTCGACAAGGGCCTGCGCGGTTCGATGCAGGTGGAGATTCGGGAGATCCAGCGGCGCCTCGGCCTGACCACCGTTTTCGTCACCCACGACCAGGGCGAGGCGCTCGCCATGTCGGACCGCATCGCGGTGATGTCGGCGGGTGTCATCCGCCAGATCGCGCCGCCGGCCGAGCTGTACCAGAACCCGCAGGACCCATTCGTGGCGTCCTTCCTGGGCGACGTGAACATCCTGCCGGCCCACTACCACGGGCAGACCGCCGACGAATTCCAGATCCGCCTGGGCTCGGGGCTGGTCAGCCTGCCCCACAAGCGCCTGGTGAACGCCTCGCACGAGGGCGACCGGCTGGACGTGTACGTCAGGCCCGAACACATCCGGCTGGAGACGCTGCACCCCCACTCGGTGCTCAGCGGCACCGTGGTCAACCATGTGTTCCAGGGCGACCACATCGACCTGTTCATCGATGTGGAAAGTGCCGCGACCACCCGCCAGGTGGTCACCGTGCGCTGCGCCGGACTGGCAGCGCTGCAGCAGTGGCCGGTCGGCTCGGTGGTGGGCCTCGGCCTGCCCGACGACGGGATCAGCGTTTTCAGCCCGAAGAAGAAGTGATGCCACCCATGCGCGATATCCCTCCGACCATGCAGGCCGTCGTGGCCCGCGAACCCGGCGACGCCGGCATGCTGGCGATGACCGGGCGTCCCATGCCCGTACCCGGCGCCGGCGAAGTGCTGCTGCGGGTGCTCGGCGCCGGCGTCAACCGGCCGGACATCATGCAGCGCCAGGGCATCGCCAGGCCCGCGCCCGGCGTGACCGATGTGCTGGGGCTGGAAGCCTGCGGCGAGGTGGTCGCCTGCGGCCCGGGTGTCGATCAAGAACTCGTCGGCCGGCGCCTGATGAGCCTGCTGCCCGGCGGCGGCTATGCGCCGTGGTGCACCGCCGTGGTCGACCACGCCTTCGTCGTGCCGGAACGCCTGTCCGACACCGAAGCCGCCGCCCTGCCCGAAGGCCTGTTCACCGTGTGGCACAACCTGTTCGAGCTGGGCCGCCTGGCCATGGGCGAGACCGTGCTGATCCACGGCGCGGCCGGCGGCATCGGCACGCTGGCGATCCAGATGGCACGCGCCGCCGGTGCCACCGTCATCGCCACCGGCAGCGACGAGAAGCGCTTCGCCGAACTGCGGGCGCTGGGCGCGGACCAGACCATCGACTACCGCACCACCGATTTCACCCAGGCCTGCCTCGACTTCACCGAAGGCCGTGGCGTGGACGTGGTGCTGGACGTGGTCGGCGGCGACTACCTGCGCCGCAACCTGCAGGCCCTGGCCTTCGGTGGGCGGCATGTGAGCCTGTCCTTCATGCAGGGGTCGGCGGTGAACGTCGAACTGCTCACGCTGATGCAGCGCCAGGTCAGCCTGCATTCGTCGACCATGCGGCCCCAGCCCCATCACGAGAAGACGCGCATGGCCCACGCCATCCGACGGCATGTCCTGCCGCTGCTGAAGAGCGGCCGCATCGCGCCGCGCATCCATGCCACCTATCCGCTGGAGCAGGCCGCGGCCTCGCACCGGGCGCTGGAAAGCGGCGCGGTATTCGGCAAGCTCGTGCTGGTGCCCTGACATGCTGAAGCTGCTCTACGCCACCACCTCGCCCTTCGTCCGCAAGGTCATGGTCTGTGCGCATCTCACCGGGCAGGCCGGGGAGATCGAGTTGCTCGACAGCGCCGCGCACCCGATACGCCGCGATCCCCGCATCGCCGCGCACAACCCGCTCGCCAAGGTGCCGACGCTGATCCTCGCGCACGGCCAGTCGCTGTTCGACAGCCGGGTGATCTGCGAATACCTCGCCGAACGAGCCGGCTCCGCATCGATATTTCCCGCCGCCGGCGCGGCGCGCTGGATCGCCCTGGGTCGCCAGGCGCTCGGCGACGGCCTGCTGGACGCCGCCCTGGCCGCCCGCTACGAGTTCACCGCCCGGGAGGCCGACTACCAGTGGCCGGCCTGGCGGGAGGCGCTGCTGGTCAAGGTCGGCGCGTGCCTGGACGCCATCGAGGCCGTCGCATCCGACCTCGCCGTGGGCTGCCCCTCCATCGGCGACATCACCATCGGCTGCGCGCTGGGTTATCTCGATTTCCGCTTTCCCGAGATCGACTGGCGCGCCCGCTGCCCCACCGCGGCCCGCTGGAACGAGGCCTTCCAGGCCCTGCCGGCGATGCAGGCCACCCGCCCCTACGACGCCTGAAAGACGACGCCATGAGCCACGAGAAGATCACCATCTGGTTCCTCAACGGACCCAACGCCAACCTGTACGGCCTGGACGCCAGCAAGACCTACGGCTCGGACAGTTTCCCGGTGCTGCAAGCGCGGTGCGAAGACAAGGCGGCTTCGGTGAACGCCGACTTCCGATTTTTGCAATCCAACTGGGAAGGCCAGCTGGTCGACTGGATCCAGGAGGCACGCGGCGTGGCGGACGGCATCGTCATCAACGCCGCCGGGCTGACCTACAGCTCGATCCCCATCCTCGACGCGCTGCTGGCTTTTCCGGGCAAGGTGATCGAGGCGCACATGAGCAATATCTGGAAGCGCGAATCCTTCCGCCACCACTCGTTCATCTCGAAGCGCGCAGACGGCGTCATCGCCGGGCTGGGCGGCGACGGATACGAACTCGCCATCGAGGCCGTCGCACGGCTGGTACGCAATGAAAAGGAAGGTGCCAACCGATGACGGCCGCCCCACCAACCGGCACCCTCGTCTTCTGCAGCGAGTTCGACGATTTCACCACCTGGAAAAACGCCATCCGGGCGCAACTCCCCGATCTGAAGGTCGTGCATTCGAGCGAGGTCGCCGACCCGGCGGACATCCACTACGCCCTGGTCTGGAAACCGCCGGCGGGCTTTTTCGACCGCATGGCCAACCTGCGGCTCATCGTCAACCTGGGCGCCGGCGTCGACTCGCTGGTGAACCGGCCCGACCTGCCCGCGGGCGTTCCCATCACCCGCATCGCAGACCCGGAAATGTCCCGGATGATGGCCGGCTACGTGCTGTTCGCAACGCTGCGGCACGCGCGTGACATCCCGTTTTTCGAGCAGGCGCAGCGACGCGGCGAATGGGCCTATCGGCATCCGCGCGCGCCGGGCGAGATCACCGTGTCGGTGCTGGGCCTGGGGCAACTCGGCGCCACCGCGGCGTTCGAGTTGCAGCGCCAGGGTTTCGAGGTGCTGGGCTGGTCGCGCAGCCCGAAACAGGTCGAAGGCGTGCAATGTTTCTCGGGTCTGCAGACGCTCGATGCGGTGATCGGCCGGGCCGACATCCTCGTCGTGATGCTGCCGCTGACGCCGGATACCCGGCTGCTGCTGAACCGCCAACGGCTGGAGAAGCTGCCGCAGGGCGCGGCCTTCGTCAACGTGGCGCGCGGTGCGCTGGTGGATCAGGCGGCCCTGACGGAGCTGCTGGCCAGCGGCCGTATCGGCGCGGCCACCCTCGACGTGTTCGAGCGCGAGCCGCTGCCATCGGGCGATCCCCTGTGGAGCATGCCCAACGTGCTGATCACGCCGCACCTGGCGTCGGTGGCCATCCCCTCGTCTTCGGCCAGGCAGATCGCGGCGAACATCGTCCGGGTGTCGGCCGGCGCCACGCCGGAAAACATCATCGATCCGTCGCGCGGATATTGACGACGGAGCATCGATAGCGAGCGCTCGCTGATTCAAATTACTATTCCCGATCGGCCCGGCCGGGCCATCACACAAGGGAATCCATGACCATCGCCATCGTGCAGAGCCGCGCACTCCAGGGGCTGGAGGCCGCCGCCGTGACGGTGGAAGTCCACCTCGCCAACGGCCTGCCCTGCTTCACGCTGGTCGGCCTGGCCGATGTCGAAGTCAAGGAAGCGCGCGAGCGGGTGCGCTCGGCCTTGCTCAACGCCGGGCTGGAGTTTCCGCACAACAAACGCATCACCGTCAACCTGGCGCCTGCCGATCTGCCCAAGGACTCGGGCCGCTTCGACCTGCCCATCGCACTCGGCATCCTGGCCGCCAGCGGGCAGGTGGACGCGGCACGGCTGGCGGGCTGGGAGTTCGCCGGAGAACTGTCGCTGTCGGGCGAATTGCGCGCGGTACGTGGCGCGCTCGCCATGGCGCTGGCGCTGCGGCGCGGGCCGGCCGAAGTCCGGCTGGTGCTGCCCACCGCCAGCGCCGACGAGGCCTCGCTGGTGCCCGGCCGCGACGTGTACGGCGCGCGCCATCTGCTGGACGTGGTGGCCCAGTTCCTGCCGGCATCCGCATCCGCAGACCGGCCCGACGCCACCGGCTGGCGGCAGGCCCGCGTACAGGCGCTGGCCGCGCAGCCGCTCTACCAGGATTTGCGCGACGTGAAGGGCCAGAGCGCGGCCAAACGGGCGCTCGAGATCGCCGCCGCCGGTGGACACAGCCTGTTGATGGTCGGCCCACCGGGCTCGGGCAAGTCGATGCTGGCGCAGCGCTTCGCCGGCCTCCTGCCGCCGATGACACTCGACGAGGCGCTGGAAAGCGCCGCCATCGCCAGCCTCGGCGGGCCCTTCGACCTGTCGCGCTGGGGCGTGCGGCCGACGCGCAGCCCGCACCACACGGCGAGCGCCGTGGCGCTGGTGGGCGGCGGCTCGCCGCCCCGGCCGGGCGAGATCTCGCTGGCCCACCACGGCGTGTTGTTCCTCGACGAGCTTCCCGAATTTCCCAGGGCCGCGCTGGAGGCGCTGCGCGAGCCGCTGGAGACCGGGCAGATCAGCATCTCCCGCGCGGCGCGCCGGGCCGAGTTCCCGGCCCGCTTCCAGCTCATCGCCGCGATGAACCCCACGCCCTGCGGAGGCCTCGGCACCAGGGAGCATCCCTACCGCTCCAGCCTGGAGCAGATCCTGCGCTACCAGGCGCGCATCTCCGGCCCGCTGCTGGACCGCATCGACCTGCAGATCGAGGTGCCGGCGATGCCCGCGAGCGACCTGCTGCAGGCAGCGCCGGGCGAAGGCAGCGCCGCCATCCGGGCGCGGGTGCAGGCGGCCCGCCAGCGCGCCGTCGATCGCCAGGGCGGACCTAACCACGGCCTGCAGGCCGCCGACATCGAGACCCATGCGGCGCTCGACGCGCCTTCGCTGGCCTTCCTGCACAAGACCGCGTCGAAGCTGGGATGGTCGGCCCGCAGCACCCATCGCGTGCTGCGCATGGCGCGCACGGTGGCCGACCTGGCGGGGGCCGAGTCGGTCGGCGCCGCCCACCTGGCCGAAGCCGCGCAATACCGGCGCGCGCTGCGGGCGCCGGACCTCTGACGCCCCTGCCTCAATCGTTGATCGACACGCCGAAGAATTGATTCGGATAGGCGCCGCCGTACACCGCGAGCTTGCCGGCCATCGGCGCCAGCATGATCTGCGCGCCGAACGAATTGCTCGCCGCGCGGTAGCGCATGCCGTTGCGCGGCTGGTTGTAGAAGCGGGTCTGCGGCGTCGCGTTGGTGCCGAGAGTGCGGGTCACGCCACCGGTCGCCACGTCCACTCCGGTGATGGTGGACGTATTACGAGAGAACGACGAGATCGGGCCGCTGACGCCGCGTTGCGTCAACAGGTCGGAGAAGGCCGCGATGTCGCCCACGGCCGGCAACAGGTCCGGTGCGGCGGTGGGCCGGGCCACCAGGATGCCGCCCTTGCTCTGGGGCACGATCAGGATCTTTTCGCCGCTCGGCGCCTTGTAGGCGAAGACATTTTCACCGCCTTCGTAGTCGGAACCCAGTACGCCGCTGAGGCTCAGGTCGCCGGCGACGTCCGCCACGACCCTGGCCGCATACGAGGTGGCTACGCATTGGGTCCCGATCTCGTCGCAACGCGTCCTGGTGACGACGCCGTCGGCTCCGAACTGGAGGGTGCTGTAGAAGTTGGCATAGGTATCGGGCACGTCGGTAAAGCGATCCAGCAGGTACTCGACCGTGCTCCAGGCGCCCACCGTATCGGCGACGGTAAAGGGCTGGTGCGGCAGGCCGATGCCGATCGAGCGGCGCACCGTGTCCTGCACGCCCATCAGCCCGTCCGGCGTGGCGGTGCCGGCCAGGCTGGCGCCGTCGCTGCCCGTGTAGGTGAACCGGCAGGAGGGCGTGGCGGTCAACGCGACGGTGCCGTTGCCGGTCACGCCCTCACTCAGGGTAGTGGCGGTGCCGGCATTCCAGTCGGGCCGGAACTGCAGCCGGCGGCCTGTGCTGAACACCATGTCGTAGGTCAGGTTGCGGAACTGCGGACACGCCCCGACCGCCGGCGGTGTCAGCAGCGCGGCGGGCAGACCGGCGGTTTTGCTGGAGATCGCCGCGATCAGCTGCGCCAGGGTGGTGCCGCCCGCCGCCAGCTTGGCCTTGAGGGCGTCGAGCCTGGCATCGGCCGCGTCGCCCACGGCGAAGGGGGTGTTCAGCGGCGAGCCCGTGCCGATGTCGATGCCGCTGGCGGCCAGGGTCGAAGCGATGGTTTCGGTGGCGGTCGCCAGCGTTTCGGGCGTGAAGCTGTCGGCGTTGAAGTTCTGGAACACCGCGGCCGGGTCGGCGCCGGATGCCAGCGCCAGGATCATGTGCGTCAGCGGCGTGACGTTGGTGACCGTCGACGCCGTGCTGCCGCGGACCCCCGCGGTCACGCTGTACAACTCCACCGGCGCTGCCGGCACCCGCAGCATGCAGGGGAGGCTGCCGCCGACCACGACGACGCTGAAAGCGCCGGTGGCGTCCGTCGTCGTGCTGCCCGAGGCACCCTGGCATTTCAGGCTGACTTCGGCGAACGGCAGCGGTGCACCGGTGGCCGCCGTGCCGGCGATGGTGACGCCCTGGGCCGCCGCAGCGGCAGGTGCCGAAGGCGCCTCGGCTGAAGAAGCGCTCGCGGTGGGAGAGTTGCCCCCGCCGCAGGCGGCGAGCAGCGCTGCGGTAAGGACGAGAACACTGGCGGTCGACGCACGCATGGGAACCTCGCGAAGGAGAGTGGGGGAGTGTTGAGGAAGCCGGACAGGCCGAGCCGGATGGTGCGATCCCCCTCCCTCGCTGTCATCACCCGAACGGGTGATCGCGCCCCCGTGCCGGGCGCAGCGAAAATCGGTCGCGAAGGCCTATGCAGCCGCGCCCTGGCGCCGGATCACCCGCCCCGGCAGCGCCCCGGTCGCCGTGCCGTCCCGCCAGGCCGGCGTGCCGTTGACCAGCACCGCGTCGATCCCCGCGGCCTGCCGCGTCGGCGCTTCCCAGGTCGCCAGGTCGGCGATGCCGCCCGCATCGAATACCGTCACGTCGGCGAAGCAGCCCGGCTGCAGGAGACCTCGCCCGGGCAGGCGGAAATGCCCGGCGGTGAGGCCGGTCATCTTGTGCACCGCCTCCTCCAGGGTGAACAGGCCGACGTCGCGGCAGTAGTGGCCCAGCACCCGTGGGAAAGTGCCCCACAGGCGCGGATGCGGCGCGCTGTCGTGCGGGATGCCGTCGGAGCCGACCATGGTCCCGGGAAATTTCAGGATGCGCTGCACATCCTGTTCGTCCATCAGGAAGTAGATGGCGCCGGCCGGCTGAAGGGCGTCCACCGCGTCTTCTTGAGACAGGCCCATGCGCTCGGCGATCACGTCCAGGTCCATGCCGGCGTATTCCGGATGCGGCAGCGACTTGGTGACGATGACCCGGCTGGACACCGGCAGCCGGTCCTTGCGCAGCACGGTCGAGCCGGCCGTGTACGGATAGGCATCCAGCGCCACCGGCAGCGTCCGCATGGCCTTCGCCACATGCGCCAGCGTCTGCACCGACCGGCCGTGGTTGTGTTTGCCGATCAGCTTGTGGTGCGACAGCACGGTGGGCGCATCGCCCGCCGCCCCGACCGCGACGGCTTCGTCCATGGCCTCGAAAATGCGGTCGCTCTCGTCGCGGATATGGCTGGCGTAGACCCCACCGTACCCGCGCATGGCGTCGATCACGCCGATCATCTCCTCGGTGCTGGCCGGCATCGCGGCGGGGTAGGCGGCGCCGGTCGACAGGCCTATGGCGCCCGCCTGCAGAGCCTCTCGCAGCAGCACGCGCATGGCATCGATTTCCGCTGCGTTCGCCGTGCGGTCCAGCCGGTCCATCGCCGCCACGCGCAGCGCGGTATGGCCCACCAGGCAGGCGGCATTGACCGCCGCCGGATGGCGGTCCAGGTCTTCCAGGTATCCGGCGAAGGTGTCGAAGCGGAAGACCGCCGGATCGTCGCCGAGCAGGTTCAGCGGCGGCGGCACGGCCTGCCCCGCCGCCGCTTTCCACGGCGCCAGGCTGATGCCGCAATTGCCGGTGATCACCGTCGTCACGCCCTGGCTGAGCTTGGCCGGCATCTGCGGATGCGTCCTCAGGTAGCGGTCGTCGTGGGTGTGCGAATCGATGAACCCGGGCGCGACGATGCGGCCGGTGGCGTCGATCACCGTGTCGGCGACGGCGTGCGACAGGTCACCCACCGCGGCGATGCGCTCGCCGACGATGCCCACGTCGGCGCGCCGGCGCGGCGCACCGCTGCCGTCGACGACGGTGCCGTGGCGAACGAGGACGTCGAAGCGGGTCATGGGCCGGGTCGCGCTCAGTCGATGGCCGCGCCGGACCGCCTGACCACGTCGGCCCACACCGGGCGCTCCTTGTGGGCGATGTCCCAGAGCGCGTTGCGCGGGCCGGGCGTGGACTCGAAGGCCATGGCGGCCAGCTTGGACTTGACCTGCGGGTTGTTCAAGGCGTTGTTGATCGACTTGTTCAACGCGTCCAGCACCGCCGGATCGACGCCGTGCGGCGCCACGTAGCCGGTCCAGGCGACGGCGTTGTAGCCCTTCAGGCCGCTTTCGGCCATGGTCGGCAGGGTGGGCAGCACCGGGTCGCGCTTGCTGCCGGTGACGCCGAGCGCAACCACCTTGCCGCTGTTGATGTACGGGAGGATGGTCGAGATGTTCTCGAACAGCACGTCGATCTCGCCGCGCAGCAGGGCCAGGTCGGCCTCCAGGCCGCCCTTGTAGGGGATGTGGGTCATGAAGGTGCCCGACATCGCCTTGAACATCTCGGCGCTCAGGTGGCCGGTGGTGCCGTTGCCGCCGGAGCCCACGCTGAGCGCGCCGGGCTTGCTCCTGGCCAGCGCGATCAGCTCGGCCACCGACTTCACGCCCAGCTCGGGGCGCACCACCAGCACGTTCTGCACGAAGCCGGACAGGGACACCGGGGCCAGTTGCCTGTCGGCGTCGTAGGGCAGTTTCTTGTACAGCGCCTGGTTGATGGCCAGCGTGGCGACGTTGGCGTAGGCGATGGTGTAGCCGTCGGCCGGCGCGGTGATCAGCGCCTGCGTGCCGATGATGCCGGAGGCGCCCACGCGGTTCATCACGATGACCGACTGGTTGAGGTCGCGGCCCATCTGGTCGGCCAGCACGCGGCTGAGCAGGTCGGGGGTGGTGCCGGCGTTGAAGGGCACGATGATGGTGATCGGCTTGTCGGGGAAGGCGGCCGTGGCGGAAGTGGCCAGCAGCAGCGCGGCGGCCGGCAGGCCGAGGCCGCGCACGAGGCGGCCGATGGCGGACTTGAAGGATGACATGGGGTTGACCTCGTGGGGGAAGGAAGCAGGGAAAGGGAAAAAGCGGGAAAGCGGGAAATGGCGCAGCGCAGCCGGATCAGTCCTGCAGCAGGGTGCGCAGCAGGTCGATGTCGATGTTTCCGCCGGACAGCACGACCACCGCGTCGCGGCCCTGCAGGTCCAGCTTGCCGGCCAGCAGCGCGGCCAGCGCGACCGCGCCGCCGGGCTCGACCAGCAGGTGCAGTTCTTCCAGCGCGAAGCGGATCGCGGTGCGAACCTGGGCGTCGTCGACGGCGACCGCGCCGGCCAGGAAGCGGCTGTTGACGGCCCAGGGCAGTTCGGCGGGGATGGCGGCCATCAGCGCGTCCGACAGCGTGGCGGCGCCCGGCGCGTTGGGCGTGCGCTCGCCGCGCGCCAGCGACACCACGGTGTCGTCGAAACCGGCCGGCTCCACCGCGAACTGGCGGGTCTCGGGGCTGAGCGCATCCAGCACCAGGCCGCAGCCGGCGCTCAGGCCGCCGCCACCGCAGGGCGCGGCGAACAGGCCGAGCTGGCGACGGGCCGACGCGGGCAGGTCTTCCAGCGCCTCCAGGGCGACGGTGCCCTGCGCGGCCAGCACGTCGGGATGGTCGCCGGGCGGCACCAGCGTGCCGCCGGTCTCGGCCAGCAGCCGCATGCCGATCTCCTCGCGGCTCTGCGTACGGCGGTCGTAGTGCACGATGCGCGCGCCTTGCGCGGCGGCCTTCTCGACCTTGTTGCGCGGCGCGTCTGCCGGCATCACCACCGTGGCCTGGATGCCCAGCGACTGCGCGGCCCAGGCGATGCCCTGGCCGTGGTTGCCGGTGGAGTACGCCACCACGCCGCGGGCGCGTTGCTCGGGCGTCATGACCAGCATCGCGTTGAAGGCGCCACGGGCCTTGAAGGAACCGGTCACCTGCAGGCTTTCGGCCTTCAGCCACACCGGCGCGCCGGCCAGCGCGTCGAGCTTGGGCGACCGCAGCAGCGGCGTGCGGCGCACGTAGGGCGCGATGCGCAGGGCGGCGGCCTGGACATCGGCGAAGGTCGGCACCCGCATCTCGCCCAGCATTTCGTGCTGGATCGTGGCGGCCGGGCGCGGGCGGGAAATTGTCGTCATGGCGTCGGTTCCCGTCGTCATGCGGCGCCGCCGCCGGTCCACACCGCCGGCTCGACGCTGCCGGTCTGCGCGGTGATGCGGCCGTAGGCCTCGACGCGGCGGTGCGCGGCGAAGTTGAAGATGGTGCTGCGGCCGAGCGTGCACATGTCGAGGTTGCAGTCGGCCACGGCCAGGCAGTCGTCCCAGGTGGTGGTGCGGGCCATGATCTCGCCCTGCGGATTGACGATGACCGAATGGCCGAACAGCTCGTGGCCGTCTTCGGTGCCGGCCTTGGCGACGGCCACCGCGAAGGTGGCGTTCTGGTAGCAGCCGGCCTGGATGGAGAGTTCCGAATGGAACACCCGCAGGTGGTGCGCCTCGAAGCCCTTGTTTTCCATGTTCAGGCTGGGCGTGTTGTAGCCGAGCATGACCAGCTCGACCTGCTGCAGGCCGAGGCTGCGCCAGGCTTCCGGCCAGCGGCGGTCGTTGCAGAGCAGCATGCCGAGGTTGACGCCGGCCACGTCGCCGATGGGTGCGCGCACGACCGGGAAGCCCAGGTTGCCGATCTCGAAATAACGTTTTTCCAGGTGCTGCACCTTGCGTGCCGGGGCGTATTCGACGTGGCCCGGCATGTGCACCTTTCGGTACTTGAAGATGATTTCGCCGCTGGGGGCGATGACGACCGAGCTGTTGAAGCGGCGCTTGCGGACGGTGCCGGTTTCGTCGGCCTCGAAGGCGAGTTCGGCGTAGCCCAGGTACACGGTGAGGGCGAGGCGGCGGATGGCGTCGAAGAGGGGTTGGGTGGCGGTGGAGGGAAGTTCGGCTTCGTACCAGTGGTCGATTTCGTTCAGGTCTTCGTGGTACCAGCGGGGGAAGAAGGTGGTGAGGGCGAGTTCGGGGAACACCACGACCTGGGCGCCACGGTGGTGGGCCTGCTCGAGCAGGCGGACCATGCGGGCGACTGCGACTTCACGGGTGTCGTCTTTTTGCAGGGGGCCGAGTTGGGCGGCTGCGACGGTGATGGTGTTCGGCATTTTGGTTTCGTCTCTTCGGGGGGCTGGGTTTGGACGAATGGTGATGGGGGTTGCCCGGCTTACAAAGCCCCGTCTTTGCGCGGTGGGTTATGGCTTATCCAGGGGGTTGAGTTTGGTAACTTGTTGATTTGTTTAGGTTATTTTGGGGTTTTCGTTTTGGGGGTTGTTCTTTTCCATAGCCTTTGGTTATGGGTGGTGGTCAAATCTTGATGGGGGGCTTTCTGGGTTTCGTTGGGGGGTGTCTTTTTAGTGGCTTCGGCTGTTGGTTTTTTTATTACTTTGGTGGGTGGGTGATTACCTTTTGACTGCCTTCGGCTTGGTTACTTCTTCTATTCCTACGGAAGGTGGAAGTGGGGCTTACGCCGCCCCACACCCGCGGTAACTTTCTTTTCGGGCAAAAAAGAAAGTCACCAAAGAAATTGCCTCGGGAGCGGGTAGCCATACAAGAATCGGGCCTTTGCTTCGCTCGGCCTGGGGAATATGCCACCGAACACCCATATCCCGACGACCTGAGCATGCCTCATGTCACAGCACCGCTCCCGACAGGCCAAGAGTCCCGACTGCGTCGATTTAGTCGCTCTGGCCTTCAGGGATAATGCAGGGCGGTCATTATTCACAGGCAGGCTGTGATCGGCGGGCGGTGCGCTTGATAATGGCCCGCGCTTATTGACCGCGATCGGTGGGCGGTGCGGCCGAATAGGCGTGGTGTTTGTTGTGCGGCGGCGGTGCCGTGGTTCGTGCCTGGTCTGGACTCTTGGTCTGTCGGGAGCGGTGCCGCGACCTGAGGCATGCTCAAGTCGTCGGGATATGGGCCTATTGATGACATATTCCCAAGGCCGAGCGAAGCAAAGGCCCGATTCTTGTATGGCTACCCGATCCCGAGGCAATTTCTTTGGTGACTTTCTTTTTTG
>Ga0308163_10000394_pt1 | contig 85368 bp, 78 predicted proteins | sample PhyTR1_FD_201037 | JGI IMG/M metagenome (GOLD analysis project Ga0308163, IMG submission 201037) | Phyllosphere microbial communities from UC Gill Tract Community Farm, Albany, California, United States - DLSLT.R1 | ecosystem: Host-associated > Plants > Phyllosphere > Unclassified | place: USA... | reverse complement strand
AAGACCTGAAAAAGTTCGACAAGCCAACCCTGGTGATCCATGGCGACGACGACCAGATCGTGCCGATCGACGCCGCCGGCAAAGCTTCGGCCGCCATCGTCAAGGGCGCCAAGCTGATCGTCTACCCAGGCGCGCCACACGGCTTGACCGACACGCATAAAGAGAAGTTCAACGCCGACTTCCTTGCGTTTGCTCAATCCTGATTGTCGCAAAACCGGACGCGGCGGGCTTGGAACGATCCAAGTCCGCCGCGTAACGTTATACTCCGGAGATTCAACCGGAGTCTTGCATGAACGTGATGGCGTTTGCCGCTACCTTGCTGCTGCTGTGCGGTCAGTCTTGCGCCCGTGAATCCGTCATCCGGGTCGCCTATCCGGACCGGGAACGTCCGCCGTACTACTTCGGCAACGGCGCGTCGGTGCCCGAGGTTGCCGGCGCCGGGGCCGATTTGCTCCGGCTGGCCGTGCGCAGCGTCGGCTGCACAGCCGAGTTGGTCCGCTTGCCGGCCGCACGCATCAGGCTTGCACTCATCAGCGGTAGCGTCGATCTGGCGCCGGTCGATTTGCGCGACGGCGAAGCCCCGTACTCCGCCTTGCCCTCCCGGGCCGGCCAGCTCGACGCGCGGCGCGGCTTGCGCATGACGGCGGTGGTGTACGTGCGCGCCGGCGACGGCCTGTCTCCCACGCTTGATCCGCGCCAGTATTTCAAGACGCACACGCTGGCCACCAACCAGGGCTCGCCGCTGGGCGAGCAGCTGAGGGGCGAGGGCCTGAAAGTCGACGACGGCGCGCCCGACGCCTACAGCAACATGGACAAGGTGGCGATCAAGCGCGCCGACGGCTTCGCCATCTCGATCGCCAACATCGAAGCGTTGGACGCCGTCGTCGCCGCCCGCCACGGCGTCGCGCTGACGCGGCTGACCACGCCGGTGCGCACATCGACGCTGTGGCTCTCCGCCAGCAACGCCTATTTCGAAGGCCACGCCGAGCAGGTCGAGGCGGTATGGAATTGGTGGGGTGAAAACTCCACGCGCAAGCTGGCCGAGTTCGTCAAAAACTATCCTGCGCAGAAATAGGCGACCCCGGGCCGCTTAGCGGCGGCTAGCTCGAAAGAGCTAGCGCTTCTGCGCTCTTCGTGGCGATGGCAGCGGCATCGCGCCACGGTACGCTGTGGCTGGCATGTTCATCGTGCCCACCATTGATACCCGAAGAGAGGAAAACATGACCAACCACACCAATCCCGACCAGCGCCGCCGCAATGTCCTGATGAGCGCAGCCACGGCCGCCGCCGCCGCCGGCACGGCCGCAGCGGGCGTCTCGCTCAACGCTTCCGCCGCCGCGTCGTCCAAACCGCAGACCCGCCAGGTTTGCACGCTGACGACGCGCGATGGCGTCGAGTTGTACTACAAGGATTGGGGGCCGAAGAACGGCCAGCCGGTCGTCTTCAGCCACGGTTGGCCGCTGAACTCGGACAGCTGGGAATCGCAAATGATTTTCCTGGCCGATCGCGGCTACCGTTGCATCGCCCACGACCGCCGTGGACACGGCCGTTCGAGCCAGCCATGGGACGGCAACGACATGGACCACTACGCCGACGACCTGGCCCAGGTGATCGAGGCGCTGGACCTGAAGAACGCGGTGCTGGTGGGCTTTTCCACCGGTGGCGGCGAGGTGGCGCGCTACGTCGGCCGCCACGGCACCAAGCGCGTCGCCGGCCTGGCACTGGTTTCGGCCGTGCCGCCGCTGATGCTCAAGAAGGCCGACTATCCGGGTGGCTTGCCGATGGAAGTGTTCGACGGCATCCGCGCCGGCTCGACCGCCAACCGCGCCCAGCTGTATATCGATATCGCGTCGGGTCCGTTCTTCGGCTTCAACCGTCCTGGCGCCAAGGTCTCGCAAGGGTTGATCAATTCCTGGACCGCGCAGGGCATGCAGGCCGGCCACAAGAACACCTACGACTCGATCAAGGCGTTCTCCGAAACCGACTTCCGCGGGGACCTGAAGAAGTTCGACAAGCCGACCCTGATCATCCACGGCGACGACGACCAGATCGTGCCGATCGACGCCTCCGGCCGCGCCGCCGCCGCGATCGTCAAGCACGCCAAGCTGCTGGTGTATCCGGGGGCGCCGCACGGGCTGACCGACACCCACAAGGACCGCGTCAACAACGATCTGCTGGCGTTTATCAAGGGCTGAGCCTGACGGTGGCTAGAGGGAGATGATGCCGCGCTTGACCGCGATGGCGACCGCGTGGGTGCGGTCGTGCGCATCGAGTTTGGCAAGGATGGTGCGGATGTGGGCTTTGACGGTGTCCTCGGCAATGCCGAGCTGCACGCCGATTTGCTTGTTGCCGTTGCCGGCGGCGGCGCTTGACAGCACCGCCATCTCCCGCTCGCTCAGGTTCGGCTGGCCCAGGCGTTCGACCAGGGTGCGCGCGACGTCGGCGGGGATCCAGCGGTGGCCGGCATGCACCGCGCGGATCGCGTCGATCAGGTCATTGCGCAGGCTGTGTTTCATCAGGAAGCCGGCCGCCCCGAGTTCGAGCGCGCGGCGCATTTGATGGTCGCCGCTCAGCGTGGTCAGCATGATCACGCGCGCCTGGCCGTGCCGCTGCCGCAACGCCCCGAGCACCTGCAGGCCGTCCAGCCCGGGCATGGCGATGTCCATGATCGTCAGGTCCGGCCGCAACGCCGCGTACGCATCGAGCACCCGGAGGCCATTGTCGAGTTCGCCCACCACTTGCAGGTCGGGCTGGTTGGCGATGGTGTCGGTCAGGCCGGCCAGGATCATTGGGTGGTCGTCAACCAGCAGGATGCGGACTGGCTTGCTGGTGCTGGATGATTCGCTACTGCTTGACACATGTGCTCCGTGGGTTGGCGGGTTGCTTGCAGTTTAATACAAGTTGCACAACAGTGGTGATCGGTGGCCGCTGCCGACCGTCGCTGCCGCCATGACTGAATGCTAATTACTGACGGAAAGTAGTAGAATCGCCTCTGTTTCTATTTCTACTTCTGCGAGATCCCCTTGATAGACAGTCCACCGGCACGCGCGCTGCGCGCCGCCTTGCACCGGCGCATGGAGCGGCCGGAATACGGCGACCTGGACCTGCAGGGGTGGCGCAACCGGCTGCTGAACGGGCTGTGCGCGGTGGCCTTCTGGCTGGGCTTGCTGGCAATGGTGCCCAGCATGTGGGCCGCGTTGCAACAAGGCCATCTGGCCATGGTCGCGGCGGACATCGTCGCGCTTGCCGGCGTAGGCTGGCTGTATTATCGGCGTGGCATGCCGTACCAGTGGCGGGCTGGCGCGCTGCTGGCGATCGTCTACCTGATCGCCATGGTATTGCTGTTCTCGATCGGTCCGCTGTCGCAGATCTATCTGCTGGCGGTCCCGGTACTGTGCACTGTGCTGATCGGCAGCCGCGCCGCCATCCTGACCTTGCTGTGGTGCGGCGCCACCTTGTTCGTGGCCGGCTATCTGGGCGGCATACAACCGGGCATGGCTGTGGTCAAGGTCAGTACGCCGGCACACTGGTTCATTCTGAGCGTGAATTTCCTGCTGGTGTCCTCCGTGCTGACGGTGTCGTGCACCTATCTGCTGCACGGGCTCGACGGCGCCCTGGCGCGCCAACGCGTTATCCACGCCAGCAGCCACGAAAACGAGATCCGCTATCGGCAGGTCCTGGAAGAGCAAATCGCCACCCTGCATGCGCGCGAGGCGGATCTGCGGGCGTCGCAGGAGCGCCAGGCCGAATCGCTGGCGGCGCAGCGGGCGGCGGAGGTGTCGAACCAGCTCAAGAGCGACTTCCTGGCGATGATCAGCCATGAGGTGCGCACCCCGCTGGGCGGCGTCATCGGCATGCTGCGCTCGGCGATGAAGGACGCCGGCGTGGCGCCCAACACCCGTGACAAACTGCGCCTGAGCCTGAGCAACGCCGAGTTGCTGCTGCAAATCATCAACGACATCCTCGACTTCTCCCGTCTGGAGGCGGGCAAGATGCCGCTGGAGGTCATGGACTTCGACCTGGCCGGCATGCTCAACGAGGTGGTCGGCCTGCTGGCCGACCGCGCCGAGGCCAAGGGCGTGTCGCTTCTCGCCGAGTTCGCCCCCGGGATGCCGGCCTGGTGGCGCGGCGATCCAACCCGGCTGCGGCAGGTGGTGGTGAACCTGGTCGGCAACGGCGTCAAGTTCACCGAGCGCGGGGAAGTGCGGGTGCACGTGGCGCAAGAGGGCGGGCGGGGCATCGTCCTGACCGTGCGCGACACCGGCATCGGCATCGAGGCCGAGGCGCTTGGCCGCCTGTTCCAGAAATTCGAGCAGGCCGACGCCGCCACGTCCCGTAAATACGGCGGCGCCGGCTTGGGCCTGGCCATCTGCAAGAACATCGTTAGCGCGATGGGCGGACGCATCGAGGCGGTCAGCGAACCGGGTGTGGGCAGTGTGTTCCGCGTGTATCTGCCGCTGGAGCCGGGCGCGCCGGTGGCCATGCAGATGGAGGCGCCGCGCCGCCCGCACGGCGCTCGCCTGGCCGTGCTATGCGCGGAGGACGGCAGCACCAACCAGCTGATCCTGACCGAGCTGTTGAGCAATATGGGCCACACGCTCAGCATCGTCGAGGATGGCGTGGCCGCGCTGGAGGCACTGGCCGCGCGCGACTACGACCTGGTGATCATGGACGGCCGCATGCCGCGCATGGACGGCATGGCCGCCTTGCAGCGCCTGCGCGCCGGGCTGGACGGCGTGCGCGACGCCACCGTGCCGGTGATCGCGCTGACGGCCAATGCCACGGCCGAGGAGCGGCAACGCTTCCTGGCGGCAGGCGCCAGCGGCTTCCTCGCCAAGCCGATCGACGAAATCGCATTGCACGCCGAGATCGCGCGCCAGCTGGAAGCGTTGCTGGCGAACGGCAGACCATTGATCGGCGAGCAGCGCGCGATGGCGGCCGGCGCGCCGGCGTTGCGCGAGCTCGACGACATGTTCGGCGTGGCGCAGCTGCCTGCCGCCGCCGTGCGCTCGCCGGAGGTGAACGCCAAGTTGCACCGCGCCATGCACTCGGCTTTCGTGATCGAAGGCCCGCGCCTGCTGACGGCGGCCTGGCAGGGGTTGGACGACGGCGACGCGCTGGCGGTCGCACTGGCCGTGCACAGCCTGATGGGCGGCGCCGCGTTTCTCGGCGCGGATAGCGTGCATGCGCGTTGCGCGCGCATCGAGCAACTGGCCGACGCCGGTGCGCTGGACGCCGTGAGGCCGCAGCTGGCCACGCTCACCCTGGAGCTGGCGGAGACGTTGGCGGATATGACTTGATTCTTGCTAATAACGTCTGCCGGCGAAGGCCCATAGTCTGCAGACAGTCACGCTTTGGAGGTGTTCATGCCCAAACATCCAGTCAAAGGCCCGCCGGTCACATGTCACCGGCGGGCCTTTTAGTTGCTACCTGTTAGAAACAGCAGGACAGCATCTTCAGGCAGCAGTCCAGACTGGCGCAGCAATCCATTGTGGTTGCCGCGTAAGCGCCAGCCGAAGCTAGCAGGATGGCCGTCACGGCCGATGCTTTGATGAGGATTGATTTCATGGTGTTTCCTTTTTAGCTAGAAGTTGAGTTGGTCGTTACTTCACTTCAGCTTGCTAATCAGGCGGGCACCAGACGTCTTTCGCTGGCGCTGGGGACATGGCGGGGGCGGGGCAGTAGGCCTGCAGGCGTGTCGGCGACGATGCGGGCATGGCGATATCGGGGGCGATGGCGGGCAGGGCGGTCGGCAGGCAGTCGGTGGCCACGCATTGCGTTACGGGGCAATCGGCGCCCTTGCAGCACAGGCGAGCGGGCGCTGCCGCCAGCACGGAGCTGTGCAGCACGAAGACCAGTGCTATGACCATGGCGAAGAATTGTCGCATTGGCTGATTGTAGCAAGATTGCGCGCGCATGGCCCGATCAGGACTTGCTTACATGGGTATTGTTCGCTTATCGGAACAGCCCGTTCGCTCCGTCCCGTCTTATCAAGCCCAACCTTTTGCCAGATCATGACCTCTTAGACAGCGGAGGTTAATATGGAAAACGGCAGCAAGCGCGTGGCCTTGGTCACCGGGGCGAACAAAGGCATCGGACTGGAAATCGCACGACAGTTGGGTCGCGAACAAATCATCGTACTGGTGGGCGCGCGCGACGCCGTGCGCGGAGAAGCGGCAGCCGGACAACTGCGCAGCGATGGAATCGACGCCCGCTTCGTCCACCTGGACGTGACCGACACGGCCAGCATCGCGCAAGCCGCAGCGGCCATCGGCGCCAGCCACGGCCGGCTCGACATACTGGTCAACAATGCCGGGATCGGCGATAGCGCCGACGGTGCACCCGGCAAGGCCGATCTCACCGCCGTCAGAAGGATATTCGATACCAATTTTTTCGGCCCGCTCGCCGTCACCCAAGCGATGCTGCCGTGGTTGCGTAAGGCTCCGGCAGCACGTATCGTCAACATGTCCAGCAGCCTGGGCTCGATCGCCATCAACGGCGACGCTACCTCGCCCTACTATGCGGTGCGCCTGGCCGGCTACAACGCCTCCAAGGCGGCGTTGAATATGCTCACGGTGCAGCTGGCCGAAGAGCTGCGCGACACACTGATTGTCGTCAACGCGGCGTGTCCCGGATATGTTGCCACCGACCTGAACGGCTACAGCGGCCCGCTGACACCCCAGGAAGCCGCCGCCACACCGGTACGGTTGGCGTTGCTGCCCGACAGAGAAATCCATGGGCAATTCATCAGTGCCCAAGGGCCGGTGCGCTGGTAAATCGCGAGTGGATTTATCCGGGCAGGCGGTTTTCGGCGAGCAGGTCGACGAAGGCGCGCAATGGCGCAGTCATCCGCCGGCGCGGGAAGTACAGCTGCGGACCTTCGAAGCGCTGCCACCATTCGGGCAGCACCGGCAGTAGGGTGCCGCGTGCCAGATCGGGATCGAGCCAGTTGCGGAAGGTGCACACCAACCCGTGCCCTGCCGCAGCCAACGCGATCGCCGCCGCCGCCGCATCGACGCCGACCACCAGACGGCTATGTGGATCGACCGTCAGCAGCTCGCCGTCTTTTTCGAACATCCATGGCGACAACGCGCCGCTCGAAAAACGCATGCGCACACAGTCGTGCAAGGTCAGCTCGTGCGGATGTTGAGGCATGCCGCGCCGCGCGAGATAGGTGGGCGAGGCGGCCAGTGCCAGTTGCTGGGACGCTGGCCCCACTGGCACGGCGATCATGTCCTGCGCCAGGTGCTCGCCGTAGCGAATGCCGGCGTCGCAGCCGGCCGAGGTGATATCGACGAAGCGATCCTCGACCATGATCTCCACGCGCACGTCGGGGTAACGCAGCAGAAACTGGTCGAGCAGCGGCGGCAGAATATCGACCATCACCGCGCCGGTGACATTTAACTTCAGCAAGCCGCGCACTTCCTTGTCCGGACTGGTGACGTCGTGCAGCGCCGCGCGCGCGTCGGACAGCAGCGGCGCGAGGCGATCGGCGAGCGTGCGGCCCGCCTCCGTCGGCATCACGCTACGCGTCGTGCGGGCAAGCAGCGGCACGCCTAGCTGCGTTTCGATACGCGTGATCGTCTCGCTGACGGTCGAGGGCGACAGACCGAGTTGCGTTGCCGCAGTGCGGAAGCCGCCCGCGTTGCACACAGCCAGGAAGATCAGGAGATCGTCGAAGGAGGGATCGGAATTCGCCATGGCATGCAATGTAAGCGCTTTGCGGCGGGTCGGCAAGTGTGGAGCTTGCTGAACGTTTGATCCGTCAGAACTCGCGTGGATTACACGCTAGGAGTGCGGTTAGACGGCGGGCACCCGTTCCAAAGCTTGCGCGGCGGCGAGAAGGCCATCGAGAATCCGGTCGGCGGTCTTTTCCGAGAACCCGGCTGGCAGCGCGGCGCGGACCTTGGCCACAATGGCAGGCGTGCGGGCGATAAAATCCTGAATGAGCGGTTCCGCGCTGTCGCCGTAGCCAACCTTCTTCGCGGTGCTGTTGAAGTGTCGCCGCATGATTTTATGCGCCAGGTAATGCCGGTTCTTCCCAAGCAGCGCCATCGTCATCTTGACGTCCTGCTCTGCCCACTGGTTCGGACCGTTGCCGATGGCGGGGTAGGCCGACATTACGTCATAGACAGGCGTCATCTTGAAGCGCTGCTCGCCGGCTTGCAGTTGGATGCTGAAGTTCTTGGCGTGCCCATCCGGGGCCCTCAGCATCCAGAACAAAAGCTGCGTGGCCATGAGCGTGTGCATGTCCGCGACCGCCTGTTGCGACTGTTGCAGCAGGGTGAATATCTGCTGCAGGCCGGGGCCGCCTTCATTTTCATATTTCATCAGCGGCGAGGTGCCCGTCGCTTGGCAGAAATCCTCCTGAACCAGTCGGAACAGCTGCTTTCCGTCCTGCGACAGTGTCCGGTCGAAACGCTCGACCACGAGCACCCGTTGTGAGCCGAATGTCGCAATCTGCGCGTTCGCCGTTGGCACGCCGTATTCTTTGAACAGCCGCAGGCATAGCCATTCGTTGTCCACCGACGTGGAGAAGTCCGCCTTTCTGCCGCCTACCAGCCCGATGGGGAGCTTGAAGATGTGCGTGGTCGGCGTCGCGCCGCGCGGCTTGAGCCATTTTCCATCCCACCACAGGAAGGCGTCTTTCTCTTGCGCGCCGGCCAGCGAAATCCTGAAATCGTCATCGGGGTCTTGCATACCGCCGTAATGGCCGGGATTCACCACGTCCAGCAGGTGCCGCTCGATTGCTTCATCATCCACCACTATGCCGTCGATCTGGCCCAATCCTTCCTGTTCGACACCCTCCGGCAGAAGCTGCAAGGCACCAACGCAGTCCCGGCCAACTGCCGCCAGAAGGTCGAAAGCGTCGGTGGAACCGGTCTTGAATCGGACCGCGACGCGTTTGCGTATGGTGTCGCTGTCCGGCAGCAGTCCGTCGAAGTAGTGCGAGACGCGGTCTCCCTTGAGTGGCTCGTTATGTAGATTGAACGGCAACGATAGCGAGATGGGACGTCCACGTGTGGAGTTGCGCCAGGCGGCGTCGTATTGCAGTTCGGAATGTCCTGAGGCTTTGACTGTCCAACGTCCGACGTAGTCCCCATTGGCCCACAGGTGCAGTGTTTGGCTATGCGCGCGGCGGCCCATGATTACCACTCCGCAGGGCTGCTGGGCTCGCTCTCGTTCCGTTCGCCAATCCTCAGTTCCAACCCGATGGCCGCGCACCAGCTGAGCAGCTGCTTGACGCTGATTTCATCCGGATGTTGCTCCAGGTGAGAAATGCGATTCTGGCTCAGGCCAAGGCGATTCGCCACGGCGGTCTGCGTAAGTCCACGCCGCTTGCGGGTGGACAGAAGCAGCTGACCTAGCTGTGGCGTGGTGATGATAAGCTGGGATGCGGGCGTAGTTGACATGGGATATCCGATATTCAGATAAACTAATTTTAGCTGTATTTCAGATAAAGTCAATATATCCGCATATCAGATAAACGCGGATTATCTGAATTTCGGATATTTTACTGTCGAGCCTGGATGAGATCACCCAACAAGGGTGACAACAAAAAAGGGTCACAAGCCGAAGCTTGCAACCCTTTAATATTCCTGCTTATTTCTGGTGCCGACTGCCGGTTTCGAACTGGCCACCTGATGATTACAAATCAACTGCTCTACCAAATGAGCTAAGTCGGCGAAACTTGTACGGGGCAAATTATACGCTATTTAATCCGCGTCAGGGTGGGGCGCCCGCCCTTTTTGGGTGGGTCGTTGTCGTCCTGCGGGGCGCTTGGCGCCTCGTTCTTGCCCTCTGGCGCAGGCGTCGGCACGGCTGCCAGCGACGGGCCCGGCACGCTGGTTTCCTCGGCCGGTGGAGGCGCGTCGGCGCCGCCGGTTTGCGGCTCGAACGCCATGCCCTGGCCGTTTTCGTTGGCGTATATCGCCATCACGTTGTTGACCGGGACGTAGATTTCGCGCGAGATGCCGCCGAAGCGGGCGTGGAAACGGATGCTGTCGTTGTCCATCTTCAGTCCCGACGTGGCGCCGAAACTGATGTTGAGCACGATTTCGCCTTTTTTCACATATTCCATCGGCACGGTGGTCGAGGCGTCGACCTTGACGGCCAGGTAGGGCGTGTAGCCGCTGTCGGTGCACCACTCATAAATGGCGCGCAGCATGTAGGGCTTGGTAGAGATTTCGGACATGGTATTCCAGACTACGGTAAAACACGGCACGCCCCCGGTTCAACACGGTGGGCGCGCCGATAATTTCAACTAAACATCGGCGTTTCCGCGATCGAACCGATCAGCGGCGCATGACCTTTTCCGACGGCGTCAGCGCTTCGATGTAGGCCGGGCGCGAGAAGATGCGCTCGGCGTACTTCATCAGCGGGGCGGCGGTCTTCGACAGTTCGATGCCGTAATGGTCCAGGCGCCACAGCAGCGGCGCGACTGCCACGTCGAGCATCGAGAACTCATCGCCGAGCATGTACTTGTTCTTCAGGAACAGCGGCGCCAGGGTGGTCAGGCGGTCGCGGATTTCAGCGCGCGCCTTGTCGTGGCTCTTGTCGTTGCCCTTGGCGCGCTCGCTTTCGAGCACGTGCACATGGACGAACAATTCCTTTTCGAAATTGAACAGCATCAGGCGCGCACGCGCGCGCATCAGCGGGTCGGCCGGCATCAGCTGCGGATGCGGGAAGCGCTCGTCGATGTATTCGTTGATGATATTCGATTCGTACAGAATCAATTCACGCTCGACCAGAATCGGCACCTGACCATACGGATTCATGGTCGAGATATCTTCCGGCTTGTTGAACAAGTCGACGTCGCGCACTTCAAAGTCCATGCCCTTTTCGAACAGGACCAGGCGGCAGCGCTGCGAAAATGGGCAGGTTGTACCCGAGTAGAGAACCATCATTTTTTGTAGTTCCTTAAAAACTAAGGGGGTGAGCCCGCGAACGGATCACCCCGGATCGATCGCCCGCCAACGGCGGACATCGCAAAACAAGCGCCGGGCCAGCCGGCGCTCTCGATTATTTAACTTCTTTCCAGAACGACGCGTTCAGGCGCCATGCCAGCAAGACGAACAGGGACATGAACAATACCACCGCCACGCCCAATTTTTTGCGGGTCTGCGCCGCAGGCTCCGCCATCCACTCCATGTAACCGACCAGGTCGGCCACCGCGGTGTCAAATTCCAGCTTGCTCATGCTGCCCGCCTTGACCTGCTCGAAGCCGGCGAACTGATGCACCATTTTGCCGTGTTCGTGCGGATCTTCCACCTCGACCGTCTTAATTTTCTGAACGCCCTGCAACTCCCACAGCACGTGCGGCATGGCCACGTTTTCCAGCACGCGGTTGTTCCAGCCGGTCGGACGGGTGTCGTCTTTGTAGAAATTACGCAGGTAAGTATACAGATAGTCGCCGCCGGTGCCGGCGCCGGACGATTTGGCGCGCGAAATGACCGACAGATCCGGCGGCACCACGCCGAACCAGACCTTGGCATCCTTCGGACGCATGTTGGTGGTCATCATCTCGCCGACCTTCTCGCCGGTGAACAGCAGGTTCGCCTTGATTTGCTCTTCGCTCAGGCCCAGGTCCTTGAGACGGTTGTAGCGCATCGACGAGGCGTTGTGGCAGTTCAGGCAATAGTTGACGAACAGCTTGGCGCCATGTTGCAACGCCGCCATGTTGTTCGACCGGTCCGGCGCCTTGTCGAGCGCAACACCGCCTTCGTTGGCGAACGCCAGGGCCGGCAGCAGGGCCAGCGCGGCAAGCAGTTTCTTTGCAAAATTCATGTCATGTCCTTTATATACTTTAGCCAAGGTACGGTCAGTGCGCGTGGAAGACGACGCGGTCGGGCACTTTCTTGAACGTGCCCATCGCGCTCCACCATGGCATGAACAGGAAGAAGCTAAAGTACAGCAGGGTGCACACTTGCGATACCAGCGTGCGGGCGTCGGTCGGCGCCAGGGTACCGAGGTAGCCCAGGGTCAGGAACGACAGGAAGAACACGGCGTACACATACTTGTGCCAGGTCGGACGGTAGCGGATCGACTTGACCGGCGATTTGTCCAGCCACGGCATGAAGGCCAGGATCACGACCGAGCCGCCGAAGAACACCACGCCCCAGAACTTGGCGTCGAGGATCTGCGGCAGCATGCCGATGATGGCCACCAGCGCGATGACGGCGATGGCGATCTTCACCAGGCGCGGCAGGTTGGACTTGAGCCAGACGAACACCACGTAGGCGGCCACGAAGAACATCAGCACCCACATGAAGTCGGCGGTGGTGGCGCGCAGCACCGAGTAGAACGCGGTGAAATACCAGGTCGGGGCGATGTGCAACGGTGTCTTCAGCGAGTCGCCAGGCAGGAAGTTGTTGTACTCGAGGAAGTAGCCGCCCATTTCCGGCGCGAAGAACACGACGGTGCTGAAGATCAGCAGGAAAATCGAGACGCCAAACAGGTCGTGCACCGTGTAGTACGGGTGCGACGGGATCGAGTCGACCGGATGGCCGTCCGGGCCCAGGTTTTCTTTGACTTCAATGCCGTCCGGATTGCTCGAGCCGACTTCGTGCAGCGCGATCAAGTGCGCCGCGACCAGGCCCAGCAGCACCAGCGGGATGGCGATCACGTGGAACGCGAAGAAGCGGTTCAGGGTGGCGTCGGAGACGACGTAGTCGCCGCGGATCCACAGCGACAGGTCCGGTCCTATCAGCGGGATGGCGCCGAACAGGTTGACGATCACCTGGGCGCCCCAGTACGACATCTGGCCCCACGGCAGCAGGTAGCCGAAGAAGGCCTCGGCCATCAGGCACAGGAAAATGGCGAAACCGAACAGCCAGATCAGTTCACGTGGTTTGCGGTACGAGCCGTACAGCAGGCCGCGCGTCATGTGCAGGTAGATGATGATGAAGAAGGCCGACGCGCCGGTCGAGTGCATGTAGCGCACCAGCCAGCCCCATGGCACTTCGCGCATGATGTATTCGACCGAGCCGAAGGCCAGCAGCGCGTCCGGCTTGTAGTGCATGGTCAGGAAGATGCCGGTGACGATCTGCAGCACCAGCACCAGCATCGCCAGCGAGCCGAAGATGTACCAGAAGTTGAAGTTTTTCGGGGCGTAGTATTTGCCCCATTGGTCGTTCCACAGCTTGGTCAGGGGAAAGCGGTCGTCGACCCAGCCTAATGCTTTTTGTGCCGCCGGCGCGTTGGCCGGCAGTTTTGTCTCTTTGAAAGCCGCCATGATTTACGCCTCGCCTTTCTCGTCTTTGCCAATGACCAGCTTGTTGTCGCTCAAGAACATGTAGCGCGGAACCTGCAGATTGTCCGGCGCCGGCTTGTTTTTAAAGACGCGGCCGGCCATGTCGAAGGTCGAGCCGTGGCATGGGCACAGGAAGCCGCCTTCCCAGTCGTCCGGCAGCGATGGCTGCGGGCCGGGGGCGAACTTGGACGAGGGCGAGCAGCCGAGGTGGGTACAGATGCCGACCGCGACAAGGATATCGGGCTTGCGCGAGCGCCATTCGTTGCGCGCGTATTCGGGCGTGAATTCTTCAGGATTGCGTTTGGATTCGGCATCGGCGACCTTGCCGTCGGTTTTTTTCAGCGACGCCACCATTTCAGGGGTGCGCTTGATGATCCAGACCGGCTTGCCGCGCCATTCGACGGTTGTCATTTCCCCGGGGTTGAGCGCCGAGATGTCGACCTCGACCGGCGCGCCGGCGGCTTTCGCCCGTTCCGACGGCTGGAAGGTGCTGACCAGCGCCCCCGCAGTTGCCAGACCCACTACACCACCCGCCGCGCCTGTTGCGACGAGCAAACCGCGACGGCCGGAATCGACCTGCTTTTCGTTACTCATACAAACCCCAATCAGTCAAAGTGCGAACAAAATCTGGAAACCGCGAACAATCCTGAAAACGAAAACTTGATGAAGCACGAATGTAGCTTCTAGCAACCTTAAATTATAAGGTAACCGTGTAGCGAATTAAAGCAAAAACGTTGCCGTAACCCCAATTGGGGCGATTTCCGCACCGTTTTGGGCTTGATTTTTGGCCGCCTGTGCCCTATGAGAGGACCTGCCGGTTGCAGGAATTGATATAGGTCAAACTTATAACGTAAATCGCTGTCCAAATGCATGAACCGCTAGTGTGTTTGGAATCTAATTGAAAAAATAGTATGATCCACCGGCAGTTTTGTTCACAAATGACCACATGTCGAGGATATAAAAATGGCAATGATGCAAGAATTCAAAGAATTCGCGATGAAGGGCAATGTGGTCGACCTCGCGGTTGGCGTGATCATCGGCGGGGCCTTCGGCAAGATCGTCGACTCACTGGTGACGGACATCATCATGCCGCCGATCAGCAAACTGTTTGGCGGGCTGGATTTCGCCAGCTACTACATCGGGCTCAACGGCCAGCCGGCCGGGCTGACTCTAGCCGAAGCCAAGAAGCTGGGCGCCGTGTTTGCCTATGGCAACTTCGCCACGATCCTGCTGAATTTCCTGATCCTGGCCTTCGTCATCTTCCAGATGGTGCGATTGATGAACCGCGCGCGCAAGCTGCGCGAACATCCGGTCGTCACGCCGCCGCCGGCGCCACCGGCGGAAGACATCGTGTTGCTGCGCGAAATCCGCGACGCCCTCAAGAAATAATCTGGAATAACCACGGACGCCGCCCGCCGGGCGGCTGATTCAAGCTATGCGACGACTCTGGTTATTGTTTGCGCAAACGGTGACCGTCGTTTTGGCGCTGTATTTCGTCTACGCGGCTGTCGTGCCGCAGGGCGCGGCACCGATCCGCCTGCAGCAGATGGGCAGCCCCGAGCGGCCGGCCGTGATGCTGGAGGCCGGCCCGGGCAAGACGCCGGCGTCGGCGGTCGGCTCCTACCGGGCGGCGGCGGGGCGCGCGATGCCTGCCGTGGTCAACATCATCACCAGCAAGAAGCCCAAGCACCGCAAGCATCCGTTGCTGCGTGATCCGTTCTTCAAGAAATTCTTCGGCGACCGCGACGGCGAGGGCGACGACGACGAGGCCAGCCTCGGCTCCGGCGTCATCGTCTCGGCCGAGGGCTATATACTGACCAACAACCACGTGGTCGAGGCCGCAGACGAGATCGAGGTCGTGCTGGCCGACGGCCGCAAGGCCGCCGCCAAGGTGGTCGGCACCGATCCCGAGACCGACCTGGCCGTCATCAAGATCTCGCTCGACAAGCTGCCGGTGATCGTGCTGGGGCAGGCCGAGCAGGCGCAGGTGGGCGATGTGGTGCTGGCGATCGGCAATCCGTTCGGCGTCGGCCAGACGGTGACAATGGGCATCATCTCCGCGCTCGGGCGCAACAACCTGCACATCAACCACTTCGAAAATTTTATCCAGACCGACGCCGCGATCAACTTCGGCAACTCCGGCGGGGCGCTGGTCGACGTCACCGGCAACCTGCTGGGCATCAACTCGGCGATTTATTCGCAAAGCGGCGGCTCGGTCGGCATCGGCTTCGCCATTCCGGTATCGACCGCCAAAACGGTAATGGAGGCGATCATCAAGTCCGGCCACGTGGTGCGCGGCTGGATCGGCGTGGAAACGCAGGAAATCACGCCGGAGATGGCCAGCAGCTTCGGCCTCAAGCGCCAGAGCGGCGCCATCATCGCCGGCGTGGTGCGCCACGGCCCGGCCGACAAGGGCGGCATCAAGCCGGGCGACATCCTGCTGACGGTCGACGGCAAGCCGGTCACCGACACCAACGGCATGCTCAACCTGATCGCCCAACTGACTCCCGGCGAAAAAGCTAAAATGACGATCTTGCGGAAGAGCCGCGAAACGACAGTCGACGTCACGGTCGGCAAGCGTCCGGCCAGCGCCAAAATAAAGTAAGCATAAAGTAAACCCGAACCCATGCATTTACGCGACCTGACGCAATTCCTCAAAGAACTGGCTGACAACAACAACCGTCCGTGGTTCATCATGAACAAGCCGCGCTACGACATTTTGCGCGAAGAATTCCTGCAGGTGGTCACCGACATGATCGCCGAGGTTGGCAAGTTCGATCCGGCGGTCAAGTTCAGCAATCCGAAGAAAGCGATGTTCCGCATCAACCGCGACGTGCGCTTTGCGCATGACAAGAGCCCGTACAAGACGCGGTTCTCGGCGGCGGTGGCACCCAACGACATGCGCCGCCCGAGCCAGACCGGCGGCCCGACGTACTACATGCAGATCGACGGACACGGCAAGTTGCTGTTCGGCGCGGGCGAGTACATGCCGCCGGCCGGCCGCTTGAAGGCATTGCGCCAGCACATGGTCGACGACGCGGCCGGGTTCAAGAAGGTGCTGAAGAACAAAAAGCTGCGGGCGACGTTTGGCGATATCCAGAACGAGGGCAAGCTGATGCGTCCGCCAAAGGGCTTCGACGCCGATCACGAGCACATCGAATACATCAAGCTAAAGAGTTTCTTCGTGTGGACCGAGATCGATGTGCCGATGAACAAGCCGGAGTTGCTGGTGCCCATGATCGCCAGCGGCTTGAAGGATGCGTTCCCGCTGGTGGCGTGGATGCGCGAAGCAAAAGAAGAAGAGCAACCCGAGGAGTAAGCGGCGGCGCACCGGTCCCGTGTGGCGGGGTCGTACCCCGTACGGGGTACGACCCCATTGCCGAGCCGGTCGATCCACGGCGAAGGTTCACGGGTTTAGCGTTTGACCTTTTCATCGCGCGGGTCGCGCGACAGCAATTTCGTGACCATCGCTTGCGGCTGGTCGCCGTCGAACAGCACGCCCGCGACCGCGTTGGTGATCGGCATGTCCACAGCCATCCTGGCCGCGAGTTCGCGCACCGCTTTCGAACATGGGACGCCTTCGGCCACATGGCCCAACTCCTGCACGATCGTTTCCAGTGGCTTGCCCTGCGCCAGCCCCAGGCCTACGCGGCGGTTGCGCGACAGGTCGCCGGTACAGGTCAGGATCAGATCGCCCATCCCCGTCAATCCCATGAACGTTTCGATCTGGCCGCCCAAAGCCGTGCCCAGGCGGGTGATTTCCGCCAAGCCGCGCGTGATCAGCGCGGCACGGGCATTCAGTCCCAGCCCCAGCCCATCGGCCACGCCGGTGGCGATCGCCAGCACGTTCTTGACCGCGCCGCCGACTTCCACCCCGACCAGATCCTCGCTCGAGTACACGCGGATATTGCCGCCGTGGACGGCCGCCACCACGCATTCGCGCAAGGCCGCCGAGCTCGAGGCGATGGTCAGCGCACACGGCAAGCCGCGCGCTACTTCCTGCGCGAACGACGGCCCCGACAACGCGCCGCCAGCGACGCCGTCGCCCAGCACTTCACGCACGATCTGATGCGGCAGCAGGCCGGTTTCGTATTCGAAGCCCTTGCACAGCCACACCACATGCGACACCGCGTGCGGCTTGAGCTGTTCCAGCAGCGGACGCAAACCCGCCACCGGGCAGGCGGCGATCAGCAGGCCGTCGGCGCCGGAAGCGTGCGCCAGCGCGGCGTCGAAGCCCGTTTCAACCCGCAAACGGTCGGGAAATGGATAGCCGGGAAGGTATTCGGTGTTGTCGCGGGCTTCGCCCATCGCTTGCAAGGAGGCGCTGTTGCGGCCCCACAGCAGCACGTCGTGGCGCTGCGCCAGCGCGATGGCGACGGCGGTGCCCCAGGCGCCCGCGCCGAGCACGGTCACCTTGCGCACGCCCGGCGCCGCTTGTTTGGTTTGATTTTCTTGCATGGGTCCCCGTTCGGCCTGCGTCCACGAAGTGGCGCGGGCCGTTGTTCAGATGCTGGGCTTATATGCCCCAGATCTCGGCATTCTTGACGTAACCGACCAGGCCGTCACGATGACGCACCTTGATCCACCCACCGGCGGCCACTTCGGTCACTTCCATCAACACGCCCTTGTCGGCGGTGAAGACGGCGGCGGCGGCATCGTCCGGCGTGGCGCGGATCTTCAGATTGGCGACGCGCGCGATGACGTTGCGCTTGGTGCTCAGGCCCTTGGACTCGGTCCAGGCCATTTCGCCGTTGACGTCGCGCACCTTGAGCCATTCGCCGTAGGCCAGCACCACTTCAAGCGGCGCGCCGCGCGGCACGACAAACAGTTTGCCGCCCTTGGTCGACGGGGCGTCGTACAGCACCACGGGCGCGGCGCCTACCGTTTTGAAGTCGAACGCGTGGCTGCTCGCGGCAGCCAACATCAGGCTCAAACCTGCGATCAAACGGGGAAATGTCATGGCTTACCTTGCTGAGGGAGGACAGCGCGCGGGGCGCGGCTAGTCGGTGAAACAGCCGCCGGACGAGCGCCCGGCGACGTTGCTACAGTATAACTCCAAGCGGGAACGGCTCGCTGATTAGTGCGTGGTGGTGCTGTCGACGGCTGGCGCTGCGGCGGCGGCTTCGGCCACTGCTTGCAGGCGCTGCTGGTAGAACACTTCGAAGTTGATCTCGGCCAGGTGCACTGGCGGGAAACCGGCACGGGTGATCACGTCGGCGATGTTGGCGCGCAGGTAAGGGTAGACGATGTTCGGGCAACCGATACCCAGCAGCGGATCGAGCTGATCGGCAGGGATGTTACGGGCTTCGAAGATACCGGCTTGCTTGCCTTCGACCAGGAAGGCGACTTTGTCCTTGACCTTGGCGGTCACGGTGATGGTGACGGTCGATTCGAAGATGCCGTCGGCCAGTGGCTCGGCGCCCACGTCCAGGGCCACTTCGATGGTTGGCGCTTCCTGTTCCAGGAAGATAGCTGGGGAATTCGGTTGCTCCAGCGACATGTCTTTCAGGTAGACGCGTTGGATTTGGAATACTGGTTGCAGGTTTTCTTCAGACATGGAACGCTTTCGTTATAGTGAAAACGAGCGGCACGCGCCGCTCAGATGATGTTGGCTTGGGATGGCCGAATAAACGCCCAGATCAAACGCGAGGGCAATTGTATCAAAACCACTATCAATACAAAGGATTTCTGCCCGCGCGTTGTATTTGGTGTCAGTTAGCCATTTAACAAGGGTGTCAGGCGGCCGGCTTGATCGAGCGCATACAAATCGTCGAAACCGCCGACATGGGTGTCGCCGATGTAGATCTGCGGCACGGTGCGGCGGCCGGTTTTTTGCATCATCAGCATGCGCTGCTCCGGGTCGAGGTCGACGCGGATTTTCTTCAGTTCGGTCACGCCCTTCGATTCGAGCAGGCGTTCGGCGCGCGTGCAGTACGGGCACACGGCGGTGGTATACATGATCACTTCGGTTGTCATGATGCTTCCTTCCAATTATTTTGCCTGCGGCTTGGTCAGCGTTACCGACGGTTTCGACGGTGTCGCAGAGGGCTTGGCCAGTGGCAGGCCGGCTTTTTGCCATGCGGCAATTCCACCGTCCAGGTTGACCACGTCGGCGAAGCCGGCTTTGGACAGTTTAGCCGCAGCCGACGATGCACGGGCGCCGGATTGGCAAACCACCACCACGCTCTTGCTCTTGAACTTGTCGAGTTCGCCGATCCGCCGGTCCAGTTCGGCCAGTGGAATGTTCTTCGCGTCCGGCAGGGAACCGTTGGCGAATTCTTTCGCGTCGCGTACGTCTACAATGGTGGCCTTGCTACGATTAATCAACATCGTCACGTCTTGCGGGGTCGCCCGTTTGCCGCGCTGGGTCAGCAGGGGCCACAGCAGCGCGCCGCCGGACAGAACGACGACGGCGATGATGAAAATATTGTCAATGAAGAATTTCACGGGGTTCCAATGGTTTAACTTAATCCGCGCATTATAAAATAGAAGCTGGAAGAGTTCTTAAAGCACCGGTAATCCCTCCGATTCACTCCTTTTTTGAAGATAGTCCACATGTACAAAATCGTATTCATGCGCCATGGCGAATCCACCTGGAACCTGTCGAACCGCTTCACCGGCTGGACCGATGTCGATCTGACCGAAAAAGGCGTGGCCGAAGCGAAGGCCGCCGGCAAGGTGCTCAAGGAATCGGGCTTCACCTTCGACCTGGCCTACACGTCGGTGCTCAAGCGCGCCATCCGCACCTTGTGGCTGTCGCTCGACGAGATGGATATGATGTACCTGCCGGTCAAGAACGACTGGCGCCTGAACGAACGCCACTACGGCGCGCTGCAGGGCCTGGACAAGGGCGAGACCGCCGCCAAGTACGGCGACGAGCAAGTGCTGGTATGGCGCCGCAGCTACGACACGCCGCCGCCACCGCTGGAAGAGGGCGACGACCGCGCCTCGTTCAACGACCCGCGCTACGCCGGCCTGGACAAGTCGCAGATCCCGCTGACCGAATGCCTCAAGGACACCGTGGCGCGCGTGATGCCGGCTTGGGACGAGGAAATCGCCCCGGCCATCCGCGCCGGCAAGAAGATCATCATCTCGGCCCACGGTAACAGCCTGCGGGCGCTGATCAAGATGCTCGACGGTATCAGCGACAACGACATCGTCGGCCTCAACATCCCCAACGGCCAGCCGCTGGTGTACGAACTGGACGCCGATCTGAAGCCGATCCGCCACTACTACCTCGGCGACGCCGATGCCATCGCAGCGGCCCAGGCGGCCGTCGCCAACCAGGGCAAGGCCAAGTAATTTGTCTCATTCTTCATTTAAAGGTTGGCGTAAGGTCGCCGCCGTCACGGGCGCGGCCTTGCTGTTGATAACGTCGTTGAGTGCGCATGCCCAGACTGCACGGTCGGGCAAGCCGACCGAGCGCAGCAAGCAGAAGGCGCTGGCCGAGGCCGAGCGCGCCGGCTTGCAGCAAAAGCTGTCGGCGCTCAAAAAAGACATCAGCAAGACCGAAAGCGCCAAGGACGACGCGGCCGATACGCTGGCCGAGTCGGAACAGGCGATTTCGGACGCCAACCGCGCGCTGCGCGACCTGCAGCAGGAGCTGGGCGATACCCACGGCAAACTGCAGCAGCTGAGCGCCGAGCGCGAACGGCTGACGGCCACGGTCGCCCTGCAGAAGCAGCAGCTGGCCAAGCTGTTGCGCGAGCACTATGTCGCCGGCAATGAAGACCGCATCAAATTATTGCTGTCCGGGGACAACCCCAACCGCATCAACCGCGATTTGCAGATGATGGCCTATGTGTCGCAGGCACAGGCCCGTCTGCTGGACGCGCTGCGCGCCAACCTCAAGGCCGTCGAGGACAACCAGGCCGAGGCGCAAAACGCCAACGACGAGCTGGCCGAGATCGCGCAGGAACAATTGCAGCAGAAAAACAAGCTGGAACAGGAAAAGACGCGCCGAGCGGCCTTGCTGTCGACCTTGTCGCAAAAGCTGGTGGCCCAGCGCAAGGAAGCGGGCAACGTGGAGCGCGACGAGCAGCGCATCAGCGGCCTGGTCGACAAGTTGAACAAGCTGATCGAGGAGCAGGCGATTGCCGCCGCCGCCGAGAAAAAGCGCCAGGAACAACTGGCGGCCGCCCGCGCCGCCGCCAAGGCCAAGGCCGACGCCGAGAAAAAGGCGCAACTGCTGGCGCAGGCTCAAGCGCGCGCCAAGGCGGCCGCCGCAGCGCAGGCCGAGCGTGAGCGTCTGGCCAAGGCCAACGCCAACAAGTCCGGCACCATCAAGCCATCCCAACCATCCCAGCCGGTCAAGCCGCCGGTGCCGGTCAGGCCCGATCCGATCGACGCCGATGAACCGAAGGTCGCGGTCAAGCCGGAGCCGGCCCGCGAGCCGGTCGAGGAGCCAGCCCGTCCGCCGGCCCGCGCCGCCGACATCGCCCTGGCGCCGGCCGCGCCGGCCGGCGCCTTCGCCAGCCTCAAAGGCCAGATGCGCTCGCCGGTCAGCGGCCAGGTCGCGGCCAGGTTCGGCAGCAAGCGCGGCCAGGGGCCGAGCTGGAAGGGGGTCTTCATCCGCGCCGCCGAAGGCGCGGACGTGCGCGCCGTCGCCGGCGGCCGGGTGGTGTTTGCCGAATGGCTGCGCGGCTTCGGCAACCTGATCATTGTCGACCACGGCGGCCAGTACATGAGTATTTACGGTAATAATCAGTCATTGCTGAAAAGAGCCGGCGACATCGTCAAATCGGGCGACCCGATAGCGAGCGCGGGCAACAGCGGCGGCAACGAGGAATCAGGGCTATACTTCGAGCTTCGCCATCAGGGCACGGCATTCGATCCGGCTGGCTGGGTCAAGTTTTAAGGTTCGCGGAGAAAATGGGCAACAAGATTAAGAGCATGGGTTTGATCGGTCTCGGCGTCATCGCCGGCGTCACCGCCTCGTTGCAGTTTCCCGCCATCGCGCAGAAAGCCGGCGGCACCCCGTTGCCGCTGGAGGAATTGCGCCAGCTGTCGGACGTGTTCGGCCTGATCAAGACCGACTACGTGGTCGACATCGACGACAAGAAACTCGTCACCGACGCCATTTCCGGCATGGTGTCGTCGCTGGACCCGCATTCGGTTTATCTGGACAAAAAAGCCTTCCGCGAGATGAAGGAGACCGTCGCCGGCAAATTCGTCGGCATCGGCGTCGAAGTCGGCATCGAGGACGGCTACATCAAGGTCGTCTCGCCGATCGAGGACACGCCCGCCTTCAAGGCCGGCATCAAGACGGGCGACCTGATCACCCGCATCGACGGCACGCCGATCAAGAACATGTCGCTCGACGAAAGCGTCAAGAAGATGCGCGGCGAGCCCGGCTCCAAGGTGGCCATCACCATCAGCCGCAAGGACGAGGACAAGCCGATCGTCATGACCATCACGCGCGAGGAAATCCGCGTGCAAAGCGTCAAGACCAAAATCGTCGAGCCCGGTTACGCCTGGGTGCGCATCTCGCAGTTCCAGGAACCGACCTTGGACGACATGGCCAAGCAAATCACCGCGCTGTACGCGCAAGACCCGAACATCAAGGGCCTGGTGCTGGACCTGCGCAACGACCCGGGCGGTCTGGTGCCGGGCGCCATCGGCGTCTCGTCCGCCTTCCTGCCCAAGGATGCGGTCATCGTCTCGACCAACGGCCAACTGGCGTCGTCCAAGGAAACCTTCTATGGTCGTCCGGAGTTCTACGCGCCGCGCGCCAAGAGCGATCCGCTGGCCAAGCTGCCGGCCGGCCTGAAGGACGTGCCGATGGTGGTGCTGGTCAACGCCGGCTCGGCCTCGGCGTCGGAAATCGTCGCCGGCGCGCTGCAGGATTACAAACGCGCCACCATCATGGGCACGCAGACCTTCGGCAAGGGCTCGGTGCAGACCTTGCGCCAGCTCACCGCCGACACCGCCGTCAAGCTGACCACGGCGCGCTACTACACGCCGCAAAATCGCTCGATCCAGGCGCGCGGCATCGTGCCCGACCTGATGGTCGACGAGACCGCCGACGGCGATGGCTTGAACAGCCTGCGCATGCGCGAAGCCGACCTGCAAAAGCATTTGGGCAACGATAAGGACCCGGAGGGCGAGAGCCTCGCGCTGAAGGCCCTGAACGCCCAGCGCGACGGGCTGGAGGATGCGCAGCGCATGGCGTCGCTGGCGAAGAAATCCAAACCGGTCGAATTCGGCTCCAAGGACGACTTCCAGCTGGCGCAGGCGCTGAACCACTTCAAGGGCTTGCCGGTCAAGCTGTCGAAGGTGGAGGCGGGTACGGCGGCCGGCGGTGACGGCGTCGGCGAAATCAGGTCCGATAGCGCTCCGGCCATCAAGTCCGATGCCCAGCCCGATGGCTCGTCCGATGTCAAGCCAGCCAAGCCGGAAGGCAAGCCAAGCACCAAGCCAACCACGCCGGCCGCCAAGCCTGAAGCGAAATCCAAGGCCGGCGACACCAAGCCCGCCGTGAAGAAGCCGGCCGCCGAATAACATTAAGTAACATCAAATCACAAGGCGGCACGGCGCCGGTCGAGACCATGGACGATTCGCAACTGCTGCGCTACTCGCGTCACATCCTGCTCGACGAAATCGGCATCGAAGGCCAGCAAAAGCTGCTGGCCGCGCACGCGCTGGTGATCGGCGCCGGCGGCCTCGGCTCGCCGGCCGCGCTGTATCTGGCCTCGGCCGGCGTCGGCCACATCACCTTGGTCGACGACGACACCGTCGACCTGACCAACCTGCAACGCCAGATCGCCCACACCACGGCGCGGGTCGGCCAGTCCAAGGCGGCGTCGGCGCGCATCACCTTGCAAGAAATAAATCCCGGCATCGTCGTCAGCGCGCTCGCCGAGCGGGCCGACGACGCCCGCCTGGCCGAGCTGGTGGCCGCCGCCGACGTCGTGCTCGACTGCACCGACAACTTCGCCACCCGCCACGCGGTCAACCGCGCCTGCGTCGCACTGCGCAAGCCGCTGGTGTCGGGCGCCGTGATCCGCTTCGACGGCCAGATCAGCGTGTTCGATCCGCGCAAGGAAGGCAACCCCTGTTATTCATGCCTGTTCCCGCAAGACCAGAAGTTCGAGGACGCCGCCTGTTCCACCATGGGCGTGTTCGCGCCGCTGGTGGGCGTGGTCGGCGCCATGCAGGCGGCCGAGGCGCTCAAGCTGCTGATGGGCGTGGGCAACTCGCTGGCCGGCCGGCTGCTGATGCTCGACGGCCTGAACATGGAATGGACCAGCATCGGCGTCGGCCGCAACGACGCCTGCCCGGTTTGCGCGCCACAAAACAATAAAGCATCAATACACCAGTCCACCACTAGTCCACCACCAGGAGAAGACCTTGCTGACGAAACGACTCGCCATAATACCGCTGGCACTGGCCGCCGCCTTTAGCGCGCAGGCCGCCAGCACCACCAAGTATGTCATCTACACCGAAAGCGGCAAGCAGATGGGCGAGCAGGTGGTCGAGCGCCAGGATGATGGCGTCACCAAGGTGCGTTTCATCTACAAGAACAACGGCCGCGGCCCCGAGCTGACCGAGCAGTTCCGCGTGGGCGCCGACGGCACCATGACCGAGTACGCGGTCAAGGGCAATTCCACCTTTGGCGCCGTGGTCGACGACCGCTTCGAGCGCAAGGGCGACCAGGCCGAGTGGAAATCGACGTCGGAGCAGGGCAAGAAAACCGTCGCCGGCCCGGCCGCGTATGTGCCGCTGAACAGCTCGTTCGAGGTGATTTCCACCGCCATCACCGCGCTGGCGGCCGCTCCGGACAACAAGCTGCCGCTGCTGCCGTCGGGCACCTTGTCGCAGACCAAACTGGATTCCGTGGAAATCACCAACGCTGCCGGCCAGAAGCAAACCGTGCAATTGCTGGCGCAAACCGGCATCGGCCTGTCGCCCTCGTTCATGTGGGCCACCACCGACGCCAAGCCGCGCCTGTTCGCGGTCATCATCCCCGGCTTCATGAATGCGCTGGAGGAGGGCTGGCAGAACGTCATTCCGGAACTGGCCAAGCGGCAGAAGGCTGCCGAGGGCAAGATGCTGGCCGATGTCGCCACCAAATTGCAGCATCCGCTGCCGGGCCTGACCCTGGTCAAGAACGCGCGCGTGTTTGACAGCGAGAAGGCCACCGTCGGCGCGCCTTCGGACATCTACATCCTGCGCGGACGCATCACCTCGGTGCAGCCGGCCGGCTCGCCGACGCGCGAGGCCGCCAACACCATCGACGCCGGCGGCCGCATCGTGCTGCCGGGCCTGTTCGACATGCACGGCCACGTCGACCGCTGGTCCGGCGCGCTCAACATCTCGACCGGCATCACCAGCGTGCGCGACATGGGCAACGATAACGCCCAGCTGCAGGCGATGCTCGACGAAACCACGGATGGCAAGCTGCTCGGGCCGCAGGTGGTGCCGGCCGGCTTCCTGGAGGGCGAGAGCCAGTACAGCGCCAACGGCGGCTTCGTCATCAAGGACTTGCAGGGCGCCAAGGACGCGATCGACTGGTACGTGCAGCGCGGCTATCCTCAACTCAAGATCTACAACTCCTTCCCCAAGGATATCCTCAAGGACACGGTGGCCTACGCCCACACGCGCGGCATGCGCGTTTCCGGCCACGTGCCGGCCGGCCTGCGGGCGCAGCAGGCGCTCGACGCCGGCTACGACGAAATCCAGCACATCAACCAGGTGCTGCTGAATTTTTTCGTCAAGCCCGATACCGAAACGCGCAACCTGAACCGCTTCGTGCTGCCGGCCGAGAAGGTGGCCGATCTTGATTTCAACTCCAAGCCGGTCAAGGACTTCGTCGCCCAGCTGGCCAAAAAGCAGATCGCCATCGACCCGACCATGTCGGCGTTCGCCTTCCTCAAGCAGCGCGACGGCGACATCAACGAGCCGTACGCCGACTTCGCCGCCAACATGCCGCCCGACGTGGCGCGCGGCTTCGCTGTCGGCACCATGAAGATCGACGGCGCCGAACAGCTCAAGCGCTACGAAAAATCGTACGGCAAGATGGTCGATTTCGTCGGCGTCATGTACCGCGCCGGCGTGCCGATCGTGGCCGGCACCGACGACGTTGCCGGTTTCACCTTGCACTCGGAGCTGGCGCTGCTGGTCAAGGCCGGCTTGACGCCGGCCCAGGCGCTGCAGGTGGCCACCCGCAACGGTGCCCGCTACACCCGCACCAGCAACGATCGCGGCAGCATCACGCCCGGCAAGCTGGCCGACCTGGTGCTGGTGGACGGCGACCCGACCCGGGACATCAAGGATGTGCGCAAGGTGGCGGCGGTGATCACGCGCGGCTATGTGATCTACCCGAGCGAGATCGACACCGCGCTGGGCATCGCCCCGTTCGTCAAGGACGCGCCGCAGGTGGCCAGGACCGCCGCCGCTGTGGCCGCGGTCGATCACGCGCACGGCGGCGGCAACGACGGCGCGCGCAACCGCATCGAGGCGAGCGCCCGCAAGCACGATTGACAATGGCCGCTGCCGGGCCCCTGCCGGGCCCGGTATGACAGCCGTATGACAATCTCATGACCGTGCCATGACAAGCTGGCAAAACCAGGTGAAAACGGTCGGTTGTTAAGCCCTGTTTAAGCGCCCGCGCGCAAAAATCACGCCTCCGCTTGCTCTGAGACCGCTGTTTCGGCCTTATACTCTGCACTCACTTTAATTTGGTAGTAAATTATGAAAAAAGCAACACCTCAACGTCGCGCCGCGCGCGGTTTTACGCTGATCGAAATCATGGTGGTGGTGGTCATCATGGGTGTGCTGGCGGCGCTGGTCGTGCCCAAGCTGCTGAGCCGCACCGGTGAATCGAAAGTGGCCGCCGCCAAGGTCGACATTGCCACCGTCATGCAGGCGCTCAAGTTGTACAAGCTCGATAACCAGCGTTATCCAACCACGGAGCAGGGCCTGCAGGCGCTGCTGACCAAGCCGACCAGCGGCCCGGCCGCCAACGGCTGGAAGTCCGGCGGCTATCTGGAAAAAATGCCGAAAGACCCATGGGGCGCGCCGTACCAGTTCCTGTCGCCGGGCATCAAGGGCGAGATCGATGTGTACTCGCTGGGCGCCGACGGCGCCCCGGGCGGCACCGGCGACGATGCCGACATTGGCTCCTGGGAAAACTAAGCACACGGAGAGAGTCCATCATGCGCGCCGCGCGCCGGCCGAGCCGGGGTTTCACGCTGATTGAATTGCTGGTGGTGATGGTCATCCTGGGCATCACGCTGGGGCTCGTCTCGCTCAGCGCGATGCCCGGCCAGAAGCAGGCCCTGCAGCAGGACGCGCAGCGCATCGCGCTGCTGCTGCAACTGGCGCGCGACGAGGCGATCGTGCGCAACCGCCAGATCGCCTTCGAGGCCGGGCCGGACGGCTACCGCTTCCTGATCCGCAACAACAAGCAGTGGGATCTGGCGGTGCAGGACGACCTGCTGCGCGAGCGCGAATTCAAGCAGGGGCCGGTGACGTTGATGCTCGATCCGCCCGCCAATGTCCAGAACGACAACAACCTGCGCATCATCTTCGGCCGCGAGCCGGTCGACAAACCGTTCGTCCTGACCCTGGCCGGCGGCGGCAGCAGCGTGGCCATCCGCGCCGACGGCATCGGCCATTTCACGGTGGACTGATCATAAACAAGATGCGTCGACCCTCTCACAACCATCAAGGCTTTACGCTGCTCGAAGTGCTGGTGGCGCTGGTCATCGTCGGCACCGCGCTGGGCGCGTCGCTGCGCGCGGTCGGCAGCCTGACCCAGAACAGCAACGGCTTGCGTGGCGCCATGATGGCGACCTGGTCGGCGGAGAACCGGCTGGTGCAGCTGCGCCTGTCCAAAACCTTCCCGGCGGTCGGCAAGCAAACCTTCGAGTGCCCGCAGGGCGACATGAAGCTGATGTGCGAGGAGGAAGTCATCGCCAGCCCGAATCCGCGCTTCCGCCGGGTCGAGGTCAGCGTCTACGACCAGGCGCAGCCGGAACGCCGCATCATCAAGCTGGTGCAACTGGTGCTCAATTCATGACGCGCATCCCTGTCCGGCGGCGCGGCCGCCGCGGTGGCTTCACCCTGATCGAATTGCTGGTGGCCATTTCCATCCTGGCCATCGTCGCCGTGCTCGGCTGGCGCGGCCTGGACGGCATCATCCGCTCGCGCGAGTCGCTCACGGCCAAGCTGGCGCAGACGCGCGGCCTGCAACTGGCGTTCGCGCAGTTGCAGAGCGATTGCGCCAGCATGGCCACGGCAAGCCTGCTGAACAACCGCGCCTACATGCTGGCGGATAACGACCGCCTGACCATCGTGCGCGTGGTGATGACGGAAAACGAGCCGACCCGGCTGCAGGTGGTGGCCTACCGCGTGCGCGACGGCGTGCTGACGCGGCGCGAATCGAACGCCACGCGCGATCTGCTGCAACTGGACGCGCTGTGGCAGGCCGCGCTCAGCGATACCGACACCGCCGTCAACGTGGCGCTGCAGTCGAACGTGCTGTCGCTGGGCGCGCGCTACTGGATCAACACCGAATGGCGCCCGGCGGCCGGTGTGACGACGGGCGGCACCGGCAACGCACCGACCGGGCTGGAAGTGTCGCTGGCGTTGCAGGGCCAGGAAGTGCCGATGGTCAAATCATTCCTGCTGGGGGCACTGTGATGCGGCCGGCACGCCAGGGCCGCGGACCGCGCCGCCAGCGCGGCGTGGCGGTCATCACCGCGCTGCTGCTGACGACGCTGGCCGTGACGATTGTCACCAGCCTGTTCTGGCAGCAGCAAGTGCAGGTGCGGTCGATGGAAAACCAGCGCTTGCAACTGCAGACGCGCTGGATCGTGCGCGGCGCGCTGGACTTGAGCCGCCTGATCCTGTTCCAGGACTTCCTCGACTCGCAGTCCTACACGCGCCAGAACGGCATCTGGTCGACACCGCTGGAAGAGACGCGGCTGGACGATTATGTCGAGCGCGAGCGTCGGGAGGGCGAGGATTTCAACGCCACCCTCTCGGGCAAGATTGTCGACGCGCAGTCGCGCTACAATCTCGCCAGCCTTGCCACGGCGCGGGTGCCCGACAAGGCGCAGATCGGCGTATTTCAGCGGCTATTGACAAATCTGCAATTGGATCCGACGCTGGCGCAGCAGGTGGCAATGCAGGTGGCCATGACGCAGCCGGTGCAGAGCGCGCCGAAGACCGACGGGTCGGGGCCGCCACCGGGCACCGTGCCGCCACAGGGCAGCGTCGAGCCGATGGGCTTGGTCCGGCTGGAGGATTTGCTGTCGGTCAGCGGCTTTACGCCGCAGGCCGTCGAGCGGTTGCGCGAGTTCGTCATCGTGTTGCCGCAGCCGACCAAGGTCAACGTCAATACCGCGCCGCCCGAGCTGATCGCGGCGCTGGTGCCGGAACTGTCACTGGGGGACGCGGCGGCCATAGTCAACACGCGCAAGGGCGCTTATTATCGGGATATGAAGGATTTCACGCAGCAGCCGCAGATGGGCGCGGCGCAGCGCAAGACCGCAGTGGAGGTGGATGTGCGCAGCGACTATTTCCTGGCCTTCAGCCAGGTCAAGCTCGACCGCGCCGCGCTGGACACGGTGTCGTTGCTGTCGCGGGCGCCGACGGGTTTGACCACGGTGGTGTGGATACGGGAATACTAGAGCAGTGATGTAGAGCGATCAACGAAAGCGAGACCCTTTGAGTACATTATTTATTCGCTATCCGGCCAAGGCCAGCGTCGACAGCGGCGCCGCCCAGACCTGCCCGTTCGCGTTGGTGGGCGACGGCGGCCATCTGGAGCGGCAGGGCACGTCGCCGCTGGGCAACTTGGGGGACTTGATCGCCGCCTCGCGCAAGGTGGTGCTGATGCTGGCCGCCTCGGACGCGACCTTGCTGCGCGTGAAGGCGCCGCCGTTGTCGGCCGCGCGCCTGAAGGCGGCGCTGCCGGCGCTGGTCGAGGAACAAGTGCTGGGCGACACGGCCGACTGCGTGCTGGCCGCCGGCGCGGCCGACGCCGACGGCGTGCGCACCGTCGCCGTGGTGCAGCGCGCCTGGCTGGAGGTGCTGGTCAAGGCGCTGCTGGCGCAGGGCGCGCACAGCGTCTCGGTGCTGCCGATGCAACTGTGCCTGCCGTTCCAGCCGGGATCGGTCACGGCCGCGCTGAGCCTGGGCGAGGCCGGCTACGAGCTGATCCTGCGCCGCTCGCAATACGACGGCATGGGCCTGGCGTTGCCGGCCGAGCCGGTGGCCGCCCTGCACACCCTGCGCGCGATGGCCGGCGACGAACCGGTCACCTTGTTCCTGTCGCCGGAGCAAATGAAGCAGTTCGAGCCGCTGATGGCCGACGCCGCCACGGCGCCGCACGGCATCAGCCTGGCCGAGGACCATTGGCAGCATTGGGTGGCGGCATCGCGTTCGGCCGGGTTGGACCTGGCCCCGGCGCTGGGCGCGGCGGGCGCCTCGGCGCGCGAGTGGCAACGCTGGCGCTGGCCGCTGCGCATCGCCGTGCTGGCGGTGCTGGTCAACGTGGTCGGCCTCAACATCGAGTGGATGCGCCTCAAGCGCGAAGCCAATGAAGTGCGCGTGGCCATGATGCAAACCTTCAAGGCTGCCTATCCGAAGGAAACCGTGATCCTCGATCCGGTTGCGCAAATGCGCAAGAACATCTCGCTGGCCAAGGCCGACGACGGCCAGGCCGCGCCGGACGGTTTCATTGCCATGAGCGCCAACCTGGCCGAGGCGCTGAGCGTGTTGCCCAGGCGCGATGTGATCGCCAGCCTGGATTATAGGGAACGCGCTCTGCAGGCCAAGGTCAAACCTAATACCGTCGACGCCGCCGCGATGGCGCAGATCCGCGCCGCGCTGCAGGCCCGCAAGCTGGAATTGACCGAAGCCAATCCCGGCACCTGGCAAATCCGCGTCGCCAGCGCCGGCGCGGCGAAACCATGAGCATCGCAATGAATATCCCAGTGAATAGAACCATGAGCACAACGGCATGAGCAAACTCGATCAAACGATACAGGACTACCGCGCCCGCGCGTCGGCCTTCTGGCTGGCGCGCACCGAGCAGGAGCGCCGCTTGCTGGCGATCGGCGGGGTTGTTGTCGTGCTGGGCCTGTTCTACGGTGTGCTGCTGTCGCCGGCGCTTGAGGGCCGCGAGAAACTGAGCAAGGAGTTGCCGGTGCTGCGCCAGCAGGCCGCCGAGCTGCAGGCGATGGCGCTGGAGGCGGCCGCCTTGCGCGGCCAGAACACCATCGAGCCGACGCCGATGACGCGCGACAGCCTGGCCGCCAGCCTGGGCGCGCGCGGACTGACCGCGCAGTCGGTCAACATTACCGGCGAGTACGCCAAGGTGCAGCTCAATAACGTGGCCTTCGCCGGCATCGTCGCCTGGCTGGACGCGGTGCGCAACGAAAGCCGCGTCGCCGTCCAGGACGCCAATTTCACGGCCCAGGACACGGCCGGCATGGTCAACGCCACCCTGACTTTGCGCCAGGGCGCGCGATGAGCATGCGGCTTGCGCAAAAAGGACATGCATGAAGCGCGCCGTGCTATGGTTGCTGACCATTGTGCTCAGCGTGCTGGTGACGCTGGCGGTGTTTTTCCCTGCTACCTGGCTCGGTTCGATTGTCGAACAGCGCACCGGCGGCCGTTTGACCCTGGGCGACGCGCAGGGTACGCTGTGGCGCGGCTCGGCCTTCATCGGCGGCGCGGCCGGCGGCAACCGGCCGGTCACGCCGTTGCTGCCGGGGCGCTTCAGCTGGCGCGTCTCGCCGCTGGCGCTGGTCGGCATGGTCGATCTGCGGCTGGAAAACAGCGAGGCGCTGGCGCAGCCGGTGACCTTCCGCGGCAGCTGGTCGCAATGGCAATTGAGTCCGTCGGCGCTGCTGTTGCCGGCGCAGGGCCTGGCCGGGCTGGGCGCGCCGCTCAACACGCTGGCGCCGAGCGGCACCATGCGCCTGTCGTGGACCGCGCTGGAGCTGGCGCTGCAGGACCGCCAGATCGCCGTCAACGGCCGCACCACGCTGGAGATGACGGACATGTCGTCGCGGCTGGCGCCGGTCAGCCCGCTGGGCAGCTACACGCTGGCGCTCGACTGGCGCGGCCAGCAGGCCGCCTTGACGCTCGATTCCGTCAAGGGGCCGCTGTTGCTGAGCGGTCGCGGCAACCTGAATAATGGCCGTCTGCAGTTTTCCGGGCAGGCGGAGGCGGCAAAGGGACACGAGGATACGCTGGCCAATCTGTTGAATCTGCTTGGCCAGCGCCGTCCCGGCAGCGACCGCAACGTCATCGCGCTGGAGGTCCGCTAGTGATATTTAAGCTTTTCGTAGGGCGGATTAGCGTGCAGCGCGTAATCCGCCATGAGCCGCCGACGGAGCCTGGCGGATTACGCTGCGCTAATCCGCCCTACGGTTATATGGGTTCCAACTTTAGATACAAAGTTCAGACAATGAAAAAACAGTCCGTGAGCAAGTCCAATCTTCCCGTGCTGCGCCGCCTGAGCGCGGGTGCGATGCTGTGCTGCGCGCTTGCCGCCGTGCCGACCACCGGGCTGCTGTGGCCGGCGCTGGCCCAGGCCGCCGCCGATGACGCCGCGCTGAACTTTGTCGGCGCCGACATCGAGTCGGTGATCAAGGCCGTCGGCCACTACACCAACATCACCTTCGTCATCGACCCGCGCGTCAAGGGCACGATCACCCTGGTTTCGGAAAAATCGATCAGCAAGTCGCAGGCGTTTAGCCTGCTGACCTCGGCGCTGCGGCTGCAGGGCTACGCGGTCGTCAGCGGCGACGGCTACGCCAAGGTGGTGCCGGAGGCGGACGCCAAGCTGCAGTCGGGCCCGACCCAGATCGGCTCGGCGCCGACGCAGATCAAGGGCGACCAGATCGTCAGCCAGATCTTCCAACTGAACTATGAGTCGGCCGGCAACGTCGTCACCGTGCTGCGTCCGCTGATTTCGCCCAACAACACCATCAACGCCAACCCGGGCAACAACACGGTGGTGATCACCGACTACGCGGACAACCTCAAGCGCCTGGCCAAGATCATCGCCGCGCTTGACGCGCCGGCCGTGGCCGACCTCGACGTGATTCCGGTGCGCTACGCCATCGCCAGCGACCTGGCCTCGATGGTCAACAAGCTGATGGACGCGGGCGGCGGTGGTGGCGCGCCCGGCGCCGGCGGCGGCGACGCCGGCCGCGTCAGCGTGCTGGCCGATCCGCGCACCAACTCGCTGGTGCTGCGCGCGCCGTCTGCGGCCCGCTCCAACCTGGCCAAGTCGCTGATCGCCAAGCTCGACCAGCCGACCCAGGAACTGGGCAACGTCCACGTGGTGTATCTGAAAAACGCCGAGGCCACCAAGCTGGCGCAGACCCTGCGCTCACTGGTGTCGGGCGATACCTCGTCGACCAACCAGCAGGGCGGCACGGGCACCGGCAACACCGGCCAGGGCAACCAGGGCATGGGCGGCCAGAGCAGCAACACCGGCAGCTTCGGCGGCTCCAGCAATGGCAGCTCCGCCAGCGGCGGCAGCAGCGGCCCGACCAATCCTCTGCTGACCGGCAACAACAATTCGCAGCAACAGCAGGGCGGTGGCGGCCAGGCCGGCTATATCCAGGCCGACGCCACCACCAACACCCTGATCATCACGGCGCCTGAATCGGTGTACCGCAACCTGCGCGCCGTCATCGACCAGCTCGACGTGCGCCGCGCCCAGGTCTACATCGAATCGCTGATCGTCGAAGTGACGTCCGACAAGGCATCCGAATTCGGCGTGCAGTGGCTGGGCGCCACCGGCAATTCGGACAGCAAGTATCGTCTGGGCGGGCTGCAGCAGTCGTCGATCGGCGGCTCCAACAACAACATCGGCGCCATCGCCACGTCCCTGCTGAACAACTCGTCGACGGCGGTTCCGACGCTGCCCGGCTCCGGCCTGACCGTTGGCCTGTTCAAGCAGGTCGCGGGCGGCCTCGGCCTGGGGCTGCTGGCGCGCTCGCTGGAGTCCGACGGCAACGCCAACGTGCTGTCGACGCCAAACATGATCACGCTCGACAACGAGCTGGCAACCATCTCGGTCGGCCAGAACGTGCCGATCCTGACCGGCCAGTTCACCACCACGTCCGGCACCAACAGCAATCCGTTCCAGACCATCGACCGCAAGGAAGTGGGCCTGACCTTGAAAGTGCGCCCGCAGATTTCCGAAGGCGGTACCATCAAGCTGGCGATTTATCACGAGACCTCGAGCGTCGACAAATCGACGTTGACGGCCACCGCCGGCATCACCATCAACAAGCGCGTGATCGAGAACAACGTGATCGCCGACGACGGCCAGATCATCGTGCTTGGCGGCCTGATCGAGGACACCGAGGGCGACAGCACCGACAAGACGCGTGGCCTGGGCGACATTCCCATCATCGGCAACCTGTTCAAGTACCAGACGCGCAGCCGCAAGAAGACCAACCTGATGGTGTTCCTGCGCCCGGTCGTGATCCGCAACCAGGAGCAGAGCACCAGCCTGGCGACCGACCGTTACGACTACATGCGCTCGTCGCAGGAGGCGATCAAGCCGCCGCAAAGCGTGCTGGTCGAGGACTTGGGCCAGCCGGTGCTGCCGGCGCTGCAGAATGGCGTGTTGAGCGGTGGCGGCGTGGTCGCCAGGCCGATTCCGCAGGCGCCGATTCCGCGCGTGCCGGGCCGCGCCGACAATGTGCAGCCGCAAACGCAGCAGCCCCAGCAGCAGCCCCAGCAGCAGCCACCCCGGCAGCAGCAACCCCAGCAGTAAGATGAGTCACAGCCATGAGTAATCTTTTACCTTACGCCTTTGCCCGCGACTTCGTCGTGTTGGCGCAGCAAAGCGACGCCGCCGAGCACACGGTGGACGTCATGGTGTGCGGCGCCACGGCGCCGGCCGCCATTGCCGAGGTGTCGCGCCGCTTCGGCCGCATCCAGCTCAAGAGCATGACGCGTGCCGACCTCGAGACCGCCATCGCCGCGGCCTACGCCAGCGCCGGCGGCAACGCCTCGATGGTGGCCGACGAGTTCGACGCCGAGCTCGACCTGACCAAACTGTTGCAGGACGTGCCGGCGATCGAGGACTTGCTTGAATCGTCCGACGACGCGCCGGTGATCCGCATGATCAACGCGCTGCTGACGCAGGCACTGCGCGACAGCGCCTCCGACATCCACATCGAGCCGTTCGAGCAAACCTCGGTGGTGCGCTTCCGCGTCGACGGCTCGCTGCGCGACATCGTGCGTCCGCGCAAGGCGATCCACGGCTCGCTGATCTCGCGTATCAAGATCATGGCCCAGCTCGACATCGCCGAGAAGCGCCTGCCGCAGGACGGCCGCATCACCTTGCGCATCGGCGGCAAGCCGGTCGACGTGCGCGTCTCGACGCTGCCGACCGGGCATGGCGAACGCGCCGTGCTGCGTCTGCTGGACAAGGAAGCCGGCCGGCTCGACCTGAACCACCTGGGCATGAGCGAGACCATGCTGCCCAAGTTCGACGCGCTGATCAACCAGCCGCACGGCATCGTGCTGGTGACCGGGCCGACCGGCTCGGGCAAGACCACCACCCTGTACGCGGCGCTGTCGCTGCTGAACGCGGCCACCACCAACATCATGACGGTGGAAGACCCGATCGAGTACGACCTGAACGGCGTCGGCCAGACCCAGGTCAATCCGCGCATCGACATGACCTTCGCCAAGGCGCTGCGCGCGATCCTGCGCCAGGACCCGGACGTGATCATGATCGGCGAGATCCGCGACCTGGAAACGGCGCAGATCGCCGTGCAAGCGTCGCTGACCGGCCACCTGGTGCTGGCGACCTTGCACACCAACGATGCCGCCGCCGCCGTCACCCGTTTGCTCGACATGGGCATCGAACCGTTCCTGCTGTCGTCGTCGCTGCTGGGCGTGCTGGCGCAGCGTTTGGTGCGCAAGCTGTGCGGCCACTGCAAGAGTTACGACGGCCAGCTGTGGCAAGCGGTCGGCTGCGAGCACTGCGGCCACACCGGCTACCAGGGCCGCGTCGGCGTCTACGAATTCCTGGAGACGACGGAGCAGATCCGCGCCCAGATCCACAACCGCGCCTCGGAGGCCGAAGTGAAGGCCGCCGCGATCGGCAGCGGCATGCAAACCATGCGCGACGACGGCGAGCGTTGGCTGGCCGCCGGCGTCACCACGCAGGCCGAGTTGCTGCGCGTGACCAAAGACTAGAGTAAGCGACCATGCCCGCATTCCGCTATGAAGCCGTCGACGCCGGCGGCGCCACCAAAAAAGGTGTGCTCAATTCCGACAGCGCCCGGTCGGCGCGCTCCGAACTGCGCACCTTGGGGCTGGTGCCGCTGAAGGTCGACGCCATCGCCGCGCAGATCGACGCCGCCGGCGTGGCCAAAAGCCGCGGCTTCGGCGAGCGGCTGTCGACCACCGAGCTGGCGCTGTTCACGAGGCAGCTGGCCAGCCTGCTCGAGGCCGGCCTGCCGCTGGAGCAAGCCTTCACGGCGCTGCTGGAGCAGGCCGAGCGGCCGTACATGCGCGACCTGATCGCCTCGATCCGGTCGGAGGTGATCGGCGGCGCCGCGCTGTCGGACGTGCTCGGACGCCATCCGCGCGACTTCGCCGAGATCTACCGCGCGCTGGTCGCCTCGGGCGAACAGATCGGCCAACTGTCGCGGGTGCTGTCGCGCCTGGCCGACTACATCGAGCGCCGCAACGCGCTGGTGCAAAAGGTGCGGCTGGCGTTCACCTATCCGGCCATCGTCACCGTGGTGGCGTTCTCGATCGTGATCTTCCTGCTGACCTATGTGGTGCCGCAGATCGTCTCGGTGTTCGCCAACACCAAGCAAAAGCTGCCGGTGCTGACCATCATCATGCTGGCCGTGTCGGACTTCGTGCGCAATTACGGCATCGTGGTGGCGATCCTGCTGGTGGGCGCGTGGTTCATGTGGCGCCGCGCGCTGCAAAACCCGGCGTTGAAGCGCCGCTGGCACACCTGGCTGCTGACGGCGCCGCTGTACGGCAAGTTCGAGCGCAGCCTGAACACGGCGCGCTTCGCCAGCACGCTGGCGATCACCACCGGCTCCGGCGTGCCGATTTTGCGCGCGCTGGAAACCAGCCGCGATACCTTGTCCAATGTCGCCATGAAGGAACTGGTGGAAGAGGCCAGCGACGCCGTGCGCGAGGGCGTGAGCCTGGCGCGTTCGCTGTCGGCGCAAAAGCACTTTCCGCCGATGCTGATCCACATGATCCGCGCCGGCGAGATCACCGGCGAGCTGCCGGCCATGCTGGACCGCGCGGCGTCCGCGCAGGAAGCCGACCTGGAGCGGCGCACGCTGACCATCGCCGGCCTGCTGGAACCGGCGCTGATCCTGGCGATGGGCGTGGTGGTGCTGCTGATCGTTCTGGCCGTGCTGATGCCTATCATCGAAATCAATCAGCTGGTACGCTGACAAGGGAAGTTATGAAGCATGAATCTTTAAAGCGTTTGCCCCTGGCCGGTAGCGTGCTGGCCGTGGTGCTGCTGTCGGTGTCGCTGGCGTATTGGGGCTTGCAGTTGTTCAAGCCGCCGCAGCGCGCGATTGCCGCGCCGCCGCCACCACCGCCGGTGGCGCTCAACCTGGACGCCGCCAAGGGCCTGTTCGGCGGCCAGATCTCGGTCGCCGCCGCCAGCAATTACCAGCTCAAGGGCGTGGTCGCGTCGCTGGGCGCGGGCAGCGCCGCCATTCTGTCCGTGGACAACAAACCGGCACTGGCGCTGGGCATCGGCAAGGAAGTTGTGCCGGGCGTGACCGTCAAGGAAGTGCATCCAAAGTATGTGCTGCTATCGGAGGGCGGCGCCATCACCCGCATCGAGCTGCCGAGCGACGCCGGCTCGAGCAGTTCGCCGGCGCCGGCCAGCGTCCAGCCTTATCAGTCCGGGCCGTCTGGGCAACAGGGCGTTCAGGTGGTGCCACCACCGCCCGCGCCGACGCCGGCCATGCAGCCAACAGCTGCCATGCAACCAACACCCGCGATGCAGCCGCCGCCGTCGATGCAGACGCCGCAACAGCAACAACAACAGCAGCAGCAGCAACAACAGCAGCAGCAACAGCAGCAACAGCAACAGCAGCAGCAACAACAACAGCCGCAGCAACAACAGCGGCAGAATTCGCAACGCTCCAGCACGTCATCGACCACCATCGCGCCCGTTCCCGGCTTCGACCGTCAACAATAAGAGAGGCTTATGGTTATTGCCCGCTCCCTGGCCGCAGCATTTTGCTGCGGCTTTTTCTTGTCCATCGCCTGCCTCGGCGCGTCGGCGCAGACGCCGGTTCATCCCAATGCCGCCTCGGTGGCGCCAGCCGTCGCACCATCGCCTCCCGCCAGCGCCAGCTCGCGTCCCAAGGTCGCGCTGGTGCTGTCCGGCGGCGGCGCGCGCGGCTTCGCCCACATCGGCGTGCTGCGCGCATTGCAGGAGTTGCGCATTCCCGTCGATTTTGTCGTCGGCACCAGCATGGGCAGCGTGGTCGGCGGCGCCTTCGCCGCTGGCAGCTCGGTCGAGCAGCTGGAGCAACTGGTGCGCCGCACCGACTGGAACGCGGTGGTGGCGGACCGTCCGCCGCGCGACCAGTTGGCGTACCGCCGCCGCGAGGAGGACTTGCTGCTGCCGTCGCGCATTGAGCTGGGCGCGCGCCTGGACGGCGTCACCTTGCCGCCGGCCGCCGCCGGCAACGAGGCGCTGGAGCTGGCGCTGACGCGTGTCTTGCCGCACGGCGCGCGCGACAAGCCGGTCGATTTGCTGCAGCTGCCGTTCCGCTCGGTCGCCTCGGACCTGGTCACCGGCGAGCTGGTCGAACTGCGTGACACGCCGCTGTTCCTGGCGATGCGCGCCTCGCTGGCGGTGCCGGGTGTGTTCGCGCCGGTGCGCGTCAATCAGCGCCTGCTGGTGGACGGCGGCCTGGTGCGCAACCTGCCGGTCGACGTGGCGCGCGAGATGGGCGCCGACATCATCATCGCCGTCAACGTCGGCACCCCGCTGGCGCAGGAGAAGGAACTGGTCAGCGCGGTCAGCGTGGCGCAGCAGATGCTGCAGATCCTGACCGAGCAAAATGTGCAGCGCTCGCTCAAGGAGCTGCGCCCTGGCGACATTTTGCTGGCGCCCGACCTGGGCGGCATCGGCTTCCTCGATTTCGGCAGCCACGACCGTGCGATGAAGGAGGGCGAGGCGGCGGTGCGCGCCATGAGCGACAAGCTGGTGCAACTGGCGCTGCCAGAGGCGCAGTACGCCGCGTATGAGACCAACCGTCTGTCGGCGCCGGTGCCGATCGACCAGCCGGTGCGGCTGGCCAAGCTGGAGGTGGCGCCGAGCGGGCGCATCAACCCGCAGGCGCTGGCCGTGCAATCCGGGCTCAAGGTGGGCCAGATGATCACCAGCGAACAAGCGCAGCGCGCCGGCAACCAGCTGTTCGGGCGCGGCGACCTGGCGCGCGTGGAGACCGAGATCCGCGACGACCAGGACGGCCGCAGCGTGCTGATCAAGCCAACCGAGGCCGACTGGGCGCGCAGCCGCCTGCGCGTGGGCCTGGAATTGAACAGCGACTTTACCGACAACAATGCCTTCGAGCTGAAGGTCATGCATGTGCTGTCATCCCTCAACGACTGGGGCGCCGAGCTGCGCACGGTCGCGCGCGTGGGCACCGAGCGCGTCATCGGCACGCAGTGGTGGCAGCCGCTGGGGGCGGGGTCGCAATGGTATGTGGCGCCCGAGTTGCAATACGGTTCGTCGGCGTTCAACGTGTTCGATTCGTCCGGCTTCCGCCGGGCGCGTTACGGTTACAACGCCAAGAGCGTGTCGGTGGCGCTGGGTCGCCAGTTCGGCAACTGGGGCGATTTGCGCTACACGGCGGTGCGCCAGACGGTCACGTCCCAGCAGACCATCCCGCACGACCCGACCGCAGTGCGCCTGTCGCAAAACATCGGAGCGCTGTCGTTCAATATCGACAGCCTGGACACGGTGGCCTTCCCCACGCGCGGCACCTTGGTCAACGTCGAACTGCAGCGCCTGATGACGCGCGGGCGCAATGGTCCGGTGCCTGCGCGGCAGAGCGTGCAGGGATTGAAGGCGTTCAGCTTCGGCAGCTGGGCGGGGCATGTGTATGGCGAGTGGGCGCGCAACCAGGGCGGCGCGGAGCAATCGGCCCTGGGCGGCTTCCTGCGACTGTCGGGCACCACCAACGATTCGGTCCTGGGCAGCCGCACGGTGCTCGGGCGCGTGGTGATGGCCAAGCGGATCGGGGTCATGCCGACCGCGCTCGGCGGCGACGTGCGGCTGGGCTTTTCGCTGGAGAGCGGCGCCGCCTATGGGCCGGACAACCCGCTCAAGCTGGGATCGATCAAGCAGGCCGCCAGCGGCTTCGTTGCCGTCGACACGCGCTTCGGGCCGCTGTATTTCGGCAGTGGCGCCACCAAGTCGGGCGACAGCAGTCTGTATCTGTTCCTGGGGCCAATCTGGTGATGTCTCGGCACCGATGAAAATGACGGGATGTCCAGATCGGCCGTTTAATCCAAGGAAAATTTCGACCGCAGCCGTCCAGCTGATTAGATTTTTTGCTGTACCCGCCGCAGCGCCGTGAAGGCGGCAAATTCCCATGAGCGGAAGCCGACCAGCAGGGTGAAGCCGTCGCGCTCGTGCGGCGCGAGCTTGCGGTCGCTTTGATGCAGTCGCGCCAGTTCGCCGGCCAGTTGCTGGATGCGTCCGACCAGCTCCTGCGCGCTTGGCAACGACAACCTGGCTGGCAGGCACAGCAAAGTTTCGCCGGCGCCGTCGAAGCTGCCGCCGAAATAGTCGGCCACCGCGTGCTCGCGGAAAAATTGCTGAACCGGGCCGTCCGGCAGCCAGCGGAACGCGTTCGATACACGCAGGCGGTAGCGGTTCATCGGTTTGAGTTCGATCACACCGAGGCGGTCGAGCTCGGCCAGCAGCATGATGCATTCGGGCTCGGTCAGATCGTAGGTCTCCAGCACCTGCTCGATGGTCCAGTGGCCGAGGCAGCAGATCGCCATCAGCAGCAGATGCGGCTGCGCCAGCAGTGATTTTTCCTGGGTCAGGGTCAGCGCATCGGCCTGCGGCGTGGCGTCGGCGGCGCCGCGCAGCACGTCCTCCATCGCCACCCCGGCCGCCTTGCAGATCTGCGCCAGCCGCGACAGCGACATGTCTTGCTGACCGAACATGCGCTTGACGCTCGATTCGCTCATGGCGATGCGCTCGGCAAGCATTTTGTAGGTGACGCCGGCGGTACGCATCTGGGTCCGCAGTACCTGCAACAGCAATTCCGGTGAACTCATGGATTCCCTTGTTTGAACAACAAAGGTATCGTAGCACGGTACTTGCTGTGCCGAAAAGTAGTTCTTGGAACAATCAATTAGTACAAGCCACGGATGTGGAGGACCATGTTGTCATTCCCCGAGAGCGGGCGCCACCACAGGCGCCCGCCGACGGTTCACGCATCTTCGGGGTCCTGCTTGAGTTTGGCCTTGGCCAGCAGGCGCTTGGCGGCCTGGCGTTCGGACGCCACCGGTTTGGCATGCGGACCGGCGCCGCCGGCGCGCGCCTTGGCCGCCAGCGCCACCGGGTTGCGCGGCGGCTTTTGCGACGGCTCGACGCGGATCGTCATCTTCTGACGCGTGGACAAGGCCTTGTTCGCCATCATCGCACTCCCTTATTACAGCACCGGCTTACAGAACATAGCGCGACAGGTCTTCATTGACCGCCAGCGCGTCGAGCCGCTCGTTGACATAAGCCGCATCGATCGTGATGACCTTGCCGCTGTCCTCGCTGGCGGTGTACGACAGCTCTTCCAGCAGTTTTTCCATCACCGTGTACAGCCGCCGCGCGCCGATGTTCTCGGTGCGCTCGTTGACCGAGTAGGCGATCTCGGCCAGCCGCGTGATACCTTCGGGCGAGAACTCGATCTTGACGTTCTCGGTCGCCAGCAGCGCCTCGTACTGCTTGGTCAGGCAGGCGTCGGTGCTGGTGAGGATGCGCTCGAAATCGGCGATCGACAGCGACTCCAGCTCGACCCGGATCGGGAAGCGGCCCTGCAGCTCCGGGATCAGGTCGGACGGCTTGGCCAGGTGGAAGGCGCCCGACGCGATGAACAGGATGTGGTCGGTGCGGATCATGCCGTACTTGGTGTTGACGGTGGTGCCCTCGACCAGCGGCAGCAGGTCGCGCTGGACGCCGGCACGGGAGACGTCGGCGCCGCCCACTTCCGAGCGCGAAGCGATCTTGTCGATCTCGTCGAGGAATACAATGCCGTTCTGCTCGACGTTCTGGATCGCCTTCTGCTTCATCTCGTCCTCGTTGACCAGCTTGGCGGCCTCCTCGTCGATCAGGAACTTCATCGCCTCCTTGATCTTGACCTTGCGCGCCTTTTTGCGCGCGCCGCCGATGCCGGAGAACATCGACTTGATCTGCTCGGTCATTTCCTCCATGCCGGGCGGGGCCATGATTTCCATTTGCGGGCCGGCGTCGGCCAGTTCGATCTCGATTTCCTTATCGTCCAGCTCGCCCTGGCGCAGACGCTTGCGGAAGGTCTGGCGCGTGGCGTCGCCGGCCTGCGGCGCGTCCGACGGCGTCGACTGGTGGAAGCCGAAGTCGCGCGCCGGCGGCAGCAGGATGTCGATCACGCGGTCCTCGGCGGCGTCCTCGGCGCGGGTGCGCACCTTGGCCATCTCGGCCGAACGGGTCTGCTTGACGCCGATGTCGATCAGGTCGCGGATGATGGTGTCGACGTCGCGGCCAACATAGCCGACCTCGGTGAACTTGGTGGCCTCGATCTTGATGAACGGGGCGTCGGCCAGCTTGGCCAGGCGGCGCGCGATCTCGGTCTTGCCGACGCCGGTCGGGCCGATCATCAGGATGTTCTTGGGCGTGATTTCGTGGCGCAGCGGCTCCTCGACCTGCTGGCGGCGCCAGCGGTTGCGCAGCGCGATGGCGACCGCCTTCTTGGCCTTGCCCTGGCCGACCACGTGCTTGTCGAGCTCGCCGACGATTTCATGGGGAGTCATGTTCATGCTGGTTCCAGTGTTTCAACGATGTGATTCAAGTTGGTGTAGATGCACAGCTGCCCTGCGATCGTCAGTGACTTTTTGACAATCTCGGCGGGCGACAGTTCCGTGTTTTCCACCAAAGCCTTGGCGGCGGACTGGGCATAGGTGCCGCCCGAACCGATGGCGCCGACGCCGTCTTCCGGCTCGAGCACGTCGCCGTTGCCGGTGATGACCAGGGTCGACTCGTGGTCGGCCACCAGCAGCATCGCTTCCAGACGGCGCAGCACGCGGTCGGTGCGCCAGTCCTTGGCCAGCTCGACGGAGGCGCGCAGCAGGTTGCCCTGGTGTTTTTCCAGCTTGCCTTCAAAGCGGTCGAGCAGGGTAAAGGCGTCGGCGGTGCCGCCGGCGAAGCCGACCAGGACCTTGCCCTGGTAGACCTTGCGCACTTTGCGGGCCGTGCCCTTCATGACGATGTTGCCCAACGTAACCTGGCCGTCGCCGCCGAGGGCGACGTCTTTGCCGCGGCGCACGCACAGGATGGTGGTACCGTGAAATTGTTCCATATTGACCTCAAAGTAATGACGCGAACTGCTTCAAGACTGAAAAGTGGGGCTGGAAAGCGGAATTGCAAGTTAGCACAAATCAGGACTTGTGCTCAGTACTGATGCTTAGTACCTGTGCGGATAGAGCCGGGCGATGGCGCCAAAGCCAAGTAATCTTAACAGGGCCGTGACCAGATGGTTCACATCGCGAAATTCGATTTTCCGGCCTGTGGCGGCAAACGGTTGCAGGCAGGCGTGCAGGCCGATGGCGGCCGGGTAGTCGATGCGCAGTAGCCGCGAGCAATCGAACACGATGGTTGGATATTGGCCGGCATAGTGTTCGATGGCGGGCAGCAGCGGGCCGAGCTGGCTCTCCATCACCGGCGGCAGCATGAAGCGGTCCGGCGACGCCGGGGCCCGCTGTGCCGGCGCCATCGCTACCTTGTGCGGGGCCACGAACGACGGCGGCGACACCTCGAAGGTGACGCAATAGTCCATGGCGGTTTCTTCGAATTCCTTTTCGCGGTTGAGCAGCTGCAGCAGTTCAAGCAACAGCAGCCACGGCGCCTCGGTGTCGTCGGGACGGCCGATGGCGATATCGGCGCGGATCTGTATGGCCAGCTCGGCCGCGCCGACGAGGATCAGCTCGCGCTGGCGGGCCTGCAGCTGGCGCAGCGTCTCGAGCAACAACCAGCAGGCGCCAGCGTCGATGGCGCTGACGCGGTGAAATTCGAGTCGCAGCACCAGGTGCTCTTCAGCCAGCCGCAGCAGGTCTTCAAGCTGGCCGGCAACGGATTCGTTCAGCAGGCCGCTGAAGGTGGTGGTGGGCGTCACGCCGGCCCAGCCGGGCGAGGCGTGCGCCGGTTCGGCCGGCGCGTTCCACGACGGCGGTGAGGTTTCGAAGGTGCTGACGTAGTCGATCGACAGGTTGTCGAAGCGCTCTTGCTGGCCACTGGCCTGGTACAGATCGAACAGCATCCACCACACGGTGCGGTCGCGGCTGGCGCCGACGCTGTCGGTCAGCATCTGCGCGGCCGCCGCGCTTTGGCCGTTGGCGTAGAGGATGGCGATTTCCTCCACCACCGGCGCGGTCTGCGCCGCCACCGCCGCTTCCGGCAAGTCGTCGTCGCGCAGCAGCAAGGTGGTGGGGACGTCGTCCGGCGCCCCGGTGTCGGGACCGCCGTCGCCGGCGATCGTGCCGGCGCGGCGCGCGGGCGGGCGGCTGCCCCAGGCCGGCTCCGGCTCATTGAAGATATCGAACGCCATCGCCGATTCGATGGCGTCGATTTTCAGGGCGGTGGCGCGGGCGATCTCGCGCTGGCGCGCCTGCTGGTGCTGGCGCGCGGTTTCGCTGTTGGCGGCCAGGCGCGCGGCGTCATCGTCGCCCAGCGGGTCCGGTGCCTGGTCCGGGCGCGGCTGATCGGTTTTTTTGAATAGCGAAAACAGTCCCACGCTTTCCTCGGTATCGTCGGCGCGCCGGTAGCTGGCGCCTGCGACATAGTGTAGCGGAAGGACTGCGGGTTTTCGTGTTACGGATGGGAAGGGATGGTAAAACGGTGCAAAGACCACCGCCAACCCCGCACGCATCGAGCGATACGCATGCGCCGTCGTTTAGGGGTCGTACCCCGCATGGGGTACGACCCCGGTCGGCCGTGCGGGTGTAAAAAAGCACGCGGCGAGCGCGTGCTTTCTATGCTGGCTTGCCGAGCGCCGGCCGCAGGGCCGGCCAGCGGTATCAGTCGCCGTACAGCTTCTGTTTCAGTTCGCGGCGCTGTTGCGCTTCCAGCGACAAGGTGGCGGTTGGACGGGCGATCAGGCGCGGGATGCCGATCGGCTCGCCGGTTTCCTCGCACCAGCCGTAGTCGCCGCCGTCGATGGCGACGATCGACTGCTGCACCTTCTTCAGCAGTTTGCGCTCGCGGTCGCGGGTGCGCAGTTCCAGCGCGTGTTCCTCTTCGATCGTGGCGCGGTCGGCCGGGTCCGGTACGAGCACGGTTTCGCGCAGGTGTTCGGTGGTTTCGCCGGCGTTTTTCAGCAGCTCTTTTTCAAGGGCTTGCAGCTTTGCTTTGAAAAATGCCATTTGCGCCGGATTCATGTAATCCTTTTCATCCATCTTCAGAATTTCTTCTTCAGTCAGGACGCGGTCGGCGGCGGCGGGGGTCGATTTATTAGTTTTGGTCATAACTTCGCTTACCTTCGATACGACAGAGTTTTCAAATTAATCAGCCCGGATCTTGTGGCAATCACCGTGGCAACTTAGTGACCAATTAGTGACAAATTAGTGACAAATTAGCCATGTCCACAAAACCCGGATAGTTTATACCAGACATTGTTCTAAACCGCTAATAAAGATGTCTTTTGGCAGATTTTTACCTATAAACACCATTTTGCTGCCGCGAACGTCGTTTTCTCCCCATTTTGCGCCCAGATCGCTGCCCATGATCTGGTGCACGCCCTGGAACACCACCTTGCGATCGGCGTCTTGCATCAACAATACGCCTTTGTAGCGCAGCATGCGAGGACCATAAACATTTACCAGCCCGCCGAGGAACTCGTCCAGCTTGGCAGTGTCAAACGGCCGTGTACTTTTGAACACAAACGCGGCAATATCGTCGCTGTGGTGGCCGTGGTGATGGTTGTGGTCGTGGCCATCGTGGCCATGTTCGTGCCCGTGATCGTGGCCGCAGTGCTCGTCGTGCACGTGGTCGTCGTCGTGGGCCTGCTCGGTGGCCAGGAAATCGGGGTCCAGTTCCAGCTTGTCGTTGAGGTTGAAGCCCTTAAGGTCAAGCACGTCCGTCAGCGGAGCGCGACCGAAATCGGCCTTGCCGATCGGCGCGCGCGGGTTGATGCGCTTGAGGCGGGCGGTCAGGGTCGCCAGCTCGTCCTCGGTGACCAGATCGGTCTTCGACAGCAGCATCTTGTCGGCAAACCCGACCTGGCGCTGCGCTTCCTCGTGCTGATCCAGCTGGTCCATGGCGTGGCGGGCATCAACCACGGTGACCACGGCGTCAAGCATATAGTGAGTACCCACTTCTTCGTCGACGAAGAAGGTCTGTGCCACCGGGCCTGGATTGGCCAGGCCGGTGGTCTCGATCACCACGCGGTCGAACTGCAGTTCGCCGGCCGCGCGCTTTTGCGCCAGGCCGGTCAGCGCCACGATCAGGTCGCCGCGCACGGTGCAGCAGATGCAACCATTGTTCATTTCGACGATCTGTTCGCCGCTATCCTGGACCAGGATTTCGTTGTCGATGTTTTCCTGCCCGAACTCGTTTTCGATGACGGCGATGCGCATGCCATGCTGTTCTTGCAAGATGCGGTTGAGCAACGTGGTCTTGCCGGCACCTAGAAAGCCGGTCAGGATGGTGGTGGGGATCAGTTCCATGTTCTAGCAGCCTGAGTCTGGTGAGCGGAAACCCTATATGGGGCTCAACCGCAAAAATGCAATCGGCCGATTATGCCGGAATTTCAATGGGGCCCGCAATTGGTCCAATTGAGCAGTGTCAGTACGGACCGGATTTATACGCTGGCAGGTCTTTTTTGTGTCTGTTTTACGCGCTATTTCACCTTGGCGCGCGGATGGGCCTTGTCGTACACCTCGGCCAGATGCTGGAAGTCGAGCGCGGTGTAGACCTGCGTCGAGCTGATGCTCGAATGGCCCAGCATTTCCTGTACCGCCCGCAGGTCGCCCGACGATTGCAGCACGTGCGAGGCGAAGGAATGGCGCAGCATGTGCGGGTGCACGCGCACCGGGGCGCCGGCGGCCACGCCATGGGCCTGCAGGCGCTGCTGGATCACGCGCGGCGAGACACGGCTGCCGCGGGTACTGACAAACAGCGCGTCGCTGCCGTCCAGCGGTGCCGGGCGCACGGCCAGCCAGGCGGCCAGCGCCTCGAGCGCGGCGGCGCCCACCGGCACCACGCGGCGCTTGTTGCCCTTGCCGGTGACGATCACCTCGCGGTTGTCCACGTCGACCCAGCCCAGCGCCTCCTTGCCGGCGGTCAGGTCGAGACCGGCCAGTTCGGACACCCGCAGGCCGCTGGAATACAACAGTTCGAACATCGCGCGGTTGCACAGGTCGACCGGTTCGGCGCCGGTGCCGGGGCGCGGCGACGGCGCCACCAGGCGCACCGCGTCGTCGACCGACAGCGCGCGCGGCAGCGTCTTGGCGCGCTTGGGCGCGCGCACGCCCTGGACCGGATTGGCGGCCAACGCGATGCGGTCGCCGAGCCAGCCGAAAAATCCGCGCCAACTGGACAGTTTGCGTGCGATAGAGCGAGGATCGAGCTCTTTTGCGTGCAGTTTGGCGGTCAGCCGGCGTATCAGATGGTGGTCGATGGCAGGCCAGTCATGGCCGTCCGACAGCGCGGCCAGCTCCTGCAGGTCGCGTGCGTAGGCGGCGGTGGTGTGGCCCGACAGCTTGCGCTCGGTGCGCAAATAAGCGAGGTAGGCGTCGATCCAGGCCAGCTTGCTGTCCGGTTCGGCGCCCATGGTGTCGCCCCTTAGGCCAGCAGCCAGGCCAGCGCGGTGCTGGAGGTTTCGCCGATGTGGACCAGGAAGTCGGTCGCCATCAGCGAGGTGAAGCGCGCAGGATCGGCCGAGCCCAGGATCAGCAGGCCGAAGGCGTTCTTGTTGCCCGGTTTGCGCAGCGGGATGATCACGGTGGAGGTGATGCCGGAGGCGTCGTCGAGCCAGCGCACCGCTTCGAAGTCCTTGTTGGTGCCGCAGTACGGCGCCATCAGGCTGTTGGCGAAGATGCGCGCGTCCTCCGTCACGCCTTTGACGAACCATTCGCCATCGTACCCGGCTTCGGTGTCCCAGATGCGCAACGTCACCTGCGGCACGTCGAAGGCCGACTTCAGCCCGCTGACGACCGAGTGTGGCATGGAGCCCACATCTTCGGACTCCAGCAGCACCTTGGTCCAGCGGTGAAATTTGTTGGCGATGGCTTCGTTTTCGGAAGCCAGGCGCATCAGATTGCTCATGCGCAGTTCCAGCGCCTTGTACTTATCGCGCATCACTTCCATCTGCCGCTCTTGCAGCGAAACGGCGCGGCCGGTGATGGGGCTGGCCAGTTTGATTTCACCAAGCAAGTCGGCGTGTTCTTCAAAGAAGTGCGGGTGTTCTGTCAGATACTGCGCGACAAGTGTTGAATCCAGTGGGACGGTCATGGGTGTTCTATCTGCAAGGGTTAAGGCCAGTGGCACATTTTAACCGACGCGGGGGATTGTTCTAAACGAAAAACAACATGGCGCCGCGCGAAAAAAAACGGACAAGGTCGCCCTTGTCCGTATCCCCAACGTCACACCAGCGGTTCTTGCCGACCGCGAGGTTTAGAAGTTGTGATGTATGCCGAGACTGTAGAAATTAAACGTCGTGGCAGGGGTGATTTTTTTGCGTGCCGCGTCCACGTACAGGTAGGTGCGGGCCGACAGGTTGTAGTCGTAGCCGACCGAGACCTGTTTGGTCTTGGCGATGTTCGGGCTGTTGGCCTGGTTGTCGGGTTTCTTCTGGCCATAGCCGGCACGTATCATGCCAGCGCCGATGGTGTAGTTGGCGCCGATCAGCCAGGCTTTGGTTTCAGGATTGATCAACACGCTTTCTTCCTGATCCTGCTTTTGGTAGGAGCCCATCACTTTCAAGGCCGGGATCGGCTTGAACGACGCGCCGACCGACCACAGTTTGGTGTCGACGGCATTGCGCTCGTAGGCGCCGTAGGCGGCGAACGGGCCGGTGGTGGCGGTGGCGCTAAGCGAGTACGGCACCACGGCGGCCATGCTGTTGGCGGTGAACTGGGGTGCCAGCGCGGTGCCGCGGCCGATGATGACCGGACCGTTGTTGGCGTCCTTGGAGGCCACGGTGGCGTTCAGCTGGAAGATGCCGCCGATCACGGGAGTGTTATAGAACACCGCGTTCGAGAAGCGGTTGGCCGAGTTGCCCGGCGCGCTCAGCGGATCGCTGGTGTAACCGGCCACCTGCAGGTCGGTCTGGTAGCCGGCGGTGGCCGGCATGCCGCTCCATGGTTCGAAAGCGGTGCTGGTTTCCTGGAACGCGGTCAGGCCGCGGCCGATGCGCACGGTGCCGAAGCCGCCTTGCAGGCCGACCCGGCTCTGCCCCTGGAACAGCGGACGGGTGGTGTTTTCGATCACGCCGGTGTCCGGCTCATAGCGGATCTCCAGCTGGAACAGGGCCTTGAGGCCGTTGCCCAGGTCCTCGACGCCGCGGAAACCGAGCTTGTTGTTGTCGCGCTTGCCCACCATGGTGGAGGTGTTGCCGGAGTTGGTGCGCTTGGAAAGACCCGCATCGAGCGTGCCATAAATGGCGACGGACGATTGCGCGGATGCAGCGCCGAACGCGCCCATGAGTGCCACGGTCACTAACGATTTTTTGATCATTTGAGTTATTCCTTTTAGAGTAAATCGTACAGAGGTCTAATGCTTTCCGGCCGCGTTATCTCTTCCCGGTTGCATCGAACCTTAAAGGGTCACCGCTGCAAACGCGCTGGAATGGTCGACTATGGCGGCTTGTTTGTGTCAAAAGCAGGTGAATGCCGGCTTCTTGTTGTATTTTCGAAACGCTCGACCGGTGCTCCGTCAGCCGCTCCCTTGGCCTCGGCGGTTGCAGGGGCTAACCTGCTGTTGCAGCATTATTTCTTTTCATGGAAGCATCAAAACAGTTCCAGCGTACAGGGGTGGCAGGGGGTTCGAGCTTGTGGCAGATCAAGCCGCCGCGCATTATGTCTAGGGTGTGGCGTCGATGGCACGCTACACTTGGAGTCTCATGGTGAGCCGGCCGCTGGCAACGGCGACGACGCATCGCCCGCTTCGATAAATCACATTCATAGTGAGACGATGGCAAATCGAGAAGAGTTAGGGATCATACGGGGCGCCCGCGCGGGAGACGCGGTCTGCCAGTTAGCGTTGGGGAAGCTGTATCTGTTCGGTGGCGCCAGTCTGCCATTGAGTCTGCCAACGGCGCTGCACTGGCTCAACCGTGCCGCGCTGCAGGACCAGGACGAAGCCTGGATGCTGATCGGCAGTCACGTCCCTTTCGAACACGCCCAACATTGCCTTCCGGCCGTGCTGTCCTGGTACGACCGCGCCTATGACGCCGGGGTCCAGCAAGCCGGCGTGGTGCTGGCGCAACTGGTGCTGAACCAGCCGCCGCAGCAAGAGGCCGCCCAAGTCCCCCGGCACGCCCAATTGCGCGACAAGGCGCTGCTGGCGCTCGACACGGCCGCCCGCTCGGGCTCGGTGGAGGCGCAGTGGCTGCTGGCCCAGCAGGGCGGCGCGCCGGCGGCCAACGCGGCGCCGGCGCCGGCCCCGTCGTCGGCGCGCTCCGCCCGCGGCACGCGCCCGTCGGCGCACCGTTCCGGCGGGCGCCAGCAATGGGCGGCGCACATGGCCGATTACGGCATGGCGGCGGCCCACTATGCGATGCTCGACGAGGCCTGGCATGGCGAGCGCGACGTGTTTTTACAACGCGCGATGGCGCCGCTGCGCAAGTTGCTGGCCGGGGCGCCCTGCGACGCCGAGGCCGCGCGGGCGGCGGACTGGCCGCTCGGCCCGCAGCAGTTGACGTTGCTGTCACGCTGCGCCAGCCTGCTCGACAGCGCGCCCGGTTACGAAGCCGAACTGCGGCAATGCCGCGAGCTGGCCGCGCACGGCGGCGAGCGCGGCGCGCAACTGGCGCTGGGCCTGTGGTTCGCGCGCATGGACAGCGACGGCAAGCGGCAAACCAAGGGCATCGCCGCCGTCAATTTCAAGCGCGCGATACGCTGGCTGACCCTGGCGGGCGAGCAGGGACTGGCCGACGCCTGGTTCGCGTTGTCGCGTATTTATCTGAAGCCGGAGTTCTCGCAGCGCTGCGTGGCCGAAGCGCAGTCCTATCTGGAACGGGCGGCGGAAATGGGCCACTGCGGCGCCCAGCTCGAATGCGGCATGTACGCATGGCGCAACCGCCGTAACGACGGCAACAGCGACGTGCGCGCGGTGTATTGGCTGCAGAAGGCGGCGGCGCAAGGGTGCGACGAGGCGGACGCGGCGTTAAAGCGCATCGCGCAAACGCCCAAGGAGTCGGGCTGGACCGAAAGCATCGCCGGCTGCGTCACGCGCGAGCTGACCATGAGCCAGCCGTTGCTGGCGGCGCGGCTGGAACTGGCGGCGTTGTTTGGCTTGAGCCGCGCCGAGGCGCTGCTGCTCGATGTCAAGGCGGCCGACCAGGGGCATTGCCTGGTGGTCGACATCCGCGCCAGTTACGGGCGCAGCAAGCGGCGTCTGATTTTGCTGCGCACCGCCCGCGAGCGCCAGGCGCTGGATCGCATCAGCCGCTTGTTCGACGCCACCGACGGCGGGTCGGAGGGCCCCGAGGGCAATTACCGCCAGCGCCTGTACCGGCTCAAGACGTGGTTGCCGGCAGTGGGCGGTGATGATTTATTGGCTGCTTGAAGACCCGCACGACCATGCGGGGTCGTACCCCTTGGGGTACGACCCCTAAGCTGCGGCGCATGCGTCGCGGCAAAAGGTCGCGGGGTACCCGAATCAAATTTCCATTTCGCCTTCAAACACCGTCACGGCCGGACCGGTCAACAGGACCGGCTGGCCTTCGCCCGCCCAACTGATCGCCAACTGGCCGCCGCGCGCGTCGACGCGCACCGGACTGTCGAGCAGGCCGCGCGCGATGCCGGCCACCGCCGCCGCGCAGGCGCCGGTGCCGCAGGCCAGGGTCTCGCCGACGCCGCGCTCGAACACGCGCAGCTTGATGTGGCCGCGATCGACGATCTGCATGAAGCCGGCGTTGACCCGGTTCGGGAAACGCGGGTGGTGCTCGATCAGCGGACCGGTCAGTTCCACCGGCGCGGCGTCGACGTCGTCGACCACTTGCACCGCGTGCGGATTGCCCATCGACACGGCCGAGATCAGTACGCTTTCCTTGGCGCCCGCCAGTTCCAGCACCAGTGGCCAGACCGTGGCGGCGCCCTGGCGTTCACCTTGCAAGCCTTCGGCGTCGAACGGCACGCGCGGCGCGTCGAGCACCGGCGGCCCCATGTCCACCGTGATGCTGCCGTCGGCCTCCAGGCGCGGCGCGATGACGCCGGCCTTGGTTTCGACGGTGATGCTGCGCTGGTCGGTCAAGCCTTTTTCCGAGACGAACTTGACGAAGGCACGCGAACCATTGCCGCATTGTTCGACTTCGCCGCCGTCGGCGTTGAAGATGCGGTAGCGGAAATCGCAGCCGGGCTGGGTCGGCTTTTCCACCAGCAGGATCTGGTCGGCGCCGACACCGAAGCGGCGGTCGCCCAGCAGCTTCCACTGCGCCGCGGTCAGGTCGATCTGCTGGTTGATGCCGTCAATGACCACGAAGTCGTTGCCGGCGCCATGCATTTTGGTGAATTTGAGTTTCATCGTCTGTCTTCTACTTCGAACGTTGGTACAGTGAGGGCTCGCCGTTGGGCCGCGTCTTGAAGCGTTTATGGGTCCAGAAATACTCCGACGGCGCTTCGCGCACCCGTTCCTCGATGAACTCGTTCATGCGGCGGGTGGCGGCGACCATGTCGGCACCTGGATAATTGTCCCACACCGGATAGAACTTCACACGATAACCTTGATAGTTTGGCAGGAAGGTGGCGATCACCGGCATCACCTGGGCGCCGGTGGTGGCGGCGATGCGGGCCGTGGCCGTCAGCGTCGCCGCCTGAATCCCAAAGAACGGCACGAACTCGGCATCTTTTTCGCCGAAGTCCATATCCGGCAGCATGAAGTACGGCAGCTTGTCGCGCAAGGCCCGCAGGATCGGCTTGATGCCGTCCTGGCGCGTGAACAGCTTGACCGGCTTGAAGCGCGCGCGGCCGGCGCGCAGCACCTTGTCGAACACCAGGTTCTTTTGCTGTACATACATCGACGAGGCGCTTGCCACCATGGCGATCGAGGCGCCGGCCACGTCCAGGCAGACGAAGTGCGGACACAGCAGGATGGTCGGCTTGGCCGTCATCTCCGCCACCGGCACCGGGCCGGGTTCGACATGGATCAGGCGCTTCAGGCGTGCCTCCGACGCCCACCACAGAATGCCGCGCTCCCACACGCTGCGCGAGTACGCCTGGAAATGGCCACGCGCGATGTCGATCCGCTGGTCCTCGGTCAGCTCCGGCATGCACAGACGCAAATTGGTCAGCGCGATGTGTCGCCGCGAGCGCAAGGTCATGAACAACAGGCTGCCGGTGAGCTTGCCGACCCGGCCCAGCAGCGGCAGCGGCAGCCAGTGCAGCAGCCACATCAATCCTAACAGCAGCTTCATGCCTGGCCTCCCGCCGCGACCGGCGCGACGATGCCGGCTGGCACCTTGTAGCGGTTGTAGCTCCAATAATATTGTTCCGGATTGCGGGCGATCAGGCGTTCCATGGCGGCGTTGATGGCGCGCGCCTGGGCCGCCGTGTCGCCGTCGAGGGTGCCGTCGAACGGCACGAAGCGCACCACGAAGCCCTTGCCGCCGGGCAGGCGCTCGGCGTAAGTGACGATAATGGTGGCGTCGCCCATCTGTGCCAGCTTGGCCGGCAAGGTCATCGTATAGGCGCTGCGGCCGAAGAAATCGGCCCACACGCCTTCGCCTTCCTGCGGCACCTGGTCGGGCAGCACGCCGATCGGCTTGCCTTTCTTGAGGAACTTGGCCAGCATGCGCACGCCGGACATATTGGCCGGCGCCAGCAGCAGGTTCTTGCGCGCGCGCGCGCCCTCAACCAGCGGCTTGAGCGCGGCCTGTTTGGGCGGGCGGTACATCACCATCAGCTCGGTACGCAGCGCGATTTCCTGTGCGACGATTTCAAAACAGCCCAAGTGTGGCGTCAGGAACACGATTCCGCGTCCGGCGTCGAGCTCGGTTTGCACCAGTGCCCAGTTCTCGGCGGCGGCCAGGCGCGACACCCGTTGCGGCGATGCGCACCACACAAACGGTAGCTCGACGATACTTTTTCCAGCCTCGGCGATGGCCGCCGACAGGTGCGCGGAATAGCCGGCAAGGGCCATGTTCTCGCGCATACGCCGACGATGCGACGGAGAACACAGATAAACCAGCCAGCCCAGGGCGGCGCCGACCGCATGCAGCAGCGGCAACGGGAAGATTGATAAAAATCTGAAAAGATAAACAAGCATGAAGTTAATTCGTCAATATCAAGGAGAGTCCGGCTGCTCTTGCCCTAGCCAAAATTTTTTTAAGAAGCGTAAAATACCACGTATGCAGTAACCGCTGAGTTAACAGACAACTTGCGAAGCGGAATATAAATATCGCTAAAGCGTCGCAAGCCGTATTGGGTGAGCGACAACCATTCTCAACCAGTATCAGGAGCTTGTGATGTCAAACGATTATCTTTTCACTTCCGAATCCGTCTCGGAAGGCCATCCGGACAAGGTCGCCGACCAAATCTCGGACGCCATTCTGGACGCCATCCTCGAGCAGGACCCGAAGGCCCGCGTCGCCGCCGAAACGCTGTGCAACACCGGTCTGGTGGTGCTGGCCGGCGAAATCACCACGCACGCCAACGTTGATTATATTCAAGTCGCGCGCGAAACCATCAAGCGCATCGGCTACGACAACACCGACTACGGCATCGACTACCGCGGTTGCGCGGTGCTGGTGGCCTACGACAAGCAGTCGCCGGACATCGCCCAGGGCGTCGACGAAGGCGCCGGTATCGACCTCGACCAGGGCGCCGGCGACCAGGGCCTGATGTTCGGCTACGCCTGCGACGAGACGGCCGAGTTGATGCCGGCCGCCATCCACTACGCGCACCGCCTGGTCGAGCGCCAGTCGCAACTGCGCAAGGACGGCCGCCTGCCATGGCTGCGTCCGGATGCCAAATCGCAAGTCACGCTACGCTACGTCAACGGCCGCCCGGTCGCGGTCGACACTGTCGTGCTGTCGACCCAGCACGCGCCGGAAATGCAGCACAAGCAGATCGAAGAAGCGGTGATCGAGGAGATCATCAAGCAGGTGCTGCCGCGCGAATGGCTGGTCGACACCAAATACCTGGTCAACCCGACCGGCCGCTTCGTCATTGGCGGCCCGCAGGGCGACTGCGGCCTGACCGGCCGCAAGATCATTGTCGACACGTACGGCGGCGCCAGCCCGCACGGTGGTGGCGCCTTCTCCGGCAAAGACCCGACGAAAGTGGACCGTTCGGCCGCCTACGCCGCGCGTTACGTCGCCAAGAACGTGGTTGCCGCCGGGCTGGCGCGCCAATGCCAGGTGCAGGTCAGCTACGCCATCGGCGTGGCGCGTCCGATCAACATCACGGTGTACACCGAAGGCACGGGCGTGATCCCGGACGACAAAATTGCCGCGCTGGTGATGGAGCACTTCGACCTGCGTCCGAAAGGCATCGTGCAGATGCTCGACCTGCTGCGTCCGATCTACGCCAAGACCGCCGCCTACGGCCACTTCGGCCGCGAAGAGCCGGAATTCACGTGGGAGCGCACCGACAAGGCCGCGATCCTGCGCGCCGCCGCCGGCCTGAACTAAACCCAACTCCGGGGTCAGGTCCACCATTTCTACACAAGCTCGGCAGTAGAAGCTCTCTACGGCCGAGGCCGTGTAGAAATGGTGGACCTGACCCCGGATTCGGGGTTGTGACCCCGGAGTTGGTGTTGCTTGAACATGCGCTGACCCGGCTTATTTGCCGAGGCGTCTGGCGAGTCGCGCCAAGGTGGTGCTAAAATGCACCTTCCGAGGAGCGCTGCGACGAATTCATTTTTGCCAGGCTCGGAATCTGCAACCGCGCTCACGTTACTTTTTTCTAACTGAAAGGAGGGCGTGATGAACGCCGTACTCAAATCCGCACAAGACTACCTGGTCGCCGATATTTCCCTGGCTTCCTGGGGTGACAAAGAAATCCGCATCGCCGAAACCGAAATGCCCGGCCTGATGGCGATCCGCGAGGAATTCGCCGCCGCCCAGCCGCTCAAGGGCGCACGCATCACCGGTTCGCTGCACATGACCATCCAGACCGCCGTGCTGATCCAGACGCTCGAGGCGTTGGGCGCGCAGGTCCGTTGGGCTTCTTGCAACATCTACTCGACCCAGGACCACGCCGCCGCCGCCATCGCCGCCGCCGGCACGCCGGTGTTCGCCATCAAGGGCGAAACCCTGGACGAATACTGGGACTACACCCACCGCATCTTCGAATGGCCCGCCGACGCCGCCGGCAACGCGGTCTACTCGAACATGATCCTCGACGATGGCGGCGACGCCACGTTGCTGCTGCACCTGGGCGCGCGCGCTGAAAAAGACATCTCGGTGCTGGCCGCGCCGGGCTCGGAAGAAGAGATCTGCCTGTTCAACGCCATCAAGGCGCACCTGGCGATCGACCCGAGCTGGTACTCCAAGCGTCTGCCGCAGATCATGGGCGTGACCGAGGAAACCACCACCGGCGTGCACCGCCTGTACCAGATGCACAAAGAGGGCAAGCTGGCCTTCCCGGCGATCAACGTCAACGATTCCGTCACCAAGTCGAAGTTCGACAACCTGTACGGCTGCCGCGAGTCGCTGGTCGACGGTATCAAGCGCGCCACCGACGTCATGATCGCCGGCAAGGTCGCCGTCATCGCCGGTTACGGTGACGTCGGCAAGGGCTCGGCCCAGGCCATGCGCGCGCTGTCCGCGCAGGTGTGGGTCACCGAAATCGATCCGATCTGCGCACTGCAGGCGGCGATGGAAGGCTACCGCGTCGTGACCATGGATTACGCCGCCGAACACGGCGACATCTTCGTCACCTGCACCGGCAACTATCACATCCTGACCGAGAAGCACATGCTGGCCATGAAGGACCAGGCCATCGTCTGCAACATCGGCCACTTCGACAACGAAATCGATGTCGCCGCGCTCAAGAAGTACACCTGGGAAAATATCAAGCCCCAAGTCGATCACGTGATCTTCCCGTCGGGCAAACGCATCATCCTGCTGGCCGAAGGCCGCCTGGTGAACCTGGGTTGCGGCACCGGCCATCCGTCGTATGTGATGAGCTCGTCGTTTGCCAACCAGACCATCGCCCAGATCGAGCTGTTCGCCAACACCGACAAGTATCCGGTCGGCGTGTACGTGCTGCCGAAGCACCTGGACGAGAAGGTCGCGCGCTTGCAGTTGAAGAAACTCAACGCCCAGCTGACCGTGCTGACCGAAGAGCAAGCGGCCTACATCGGCGTGACGCAGCAAGGTCCGTACAAACCGGACCACTACCGTTATTAATGTAACGGTGTGAGCGGGGCCGGCGCTTGTTGCCGGCCCTGTTTTTATTCAGCTAATTTTTTGCAGCGAGACTTAGTTATGCGTTTGGTCCTTACCTGGTTAATCAATGCGGTTGCCCTGCTGGCAATCCCTTACCTGATGCATTCTGTCGATGTCACAAGCATAGGCGCAGCCCTCGTCGCGGCTTTAGTGCTGGCCCTTGTAAACACGCTGATCCGCCCCGTGCTGTTGCTGTTGACCTTGCCCGTGACCATGTTGTCGCTGGGACTGTTCATCTTTGTCATCAACGGTTTCATGTTCTGGCTGGTGGCGCAATTTGTCGACGGGTTCCACGTCGATAGCTTCCTGTCGGCAATCGGTGGCGCACTGTTGTACAGCGTGATCTCCTGGGCTCTGTCTACCTTACTTTTGAAGAACTCAGATGACTAGTCATAATTTCAGTATCGAATTCTTTCCGCCGAAGACGGCGGAAGGCGCGGAAAAGCTGCGTGTCACGCGCGCCAAGCTGTCCGAACTGAAACCCAAATATTTTTCCGTGACCTTCGGCGCCGGCGGCAGCACCCAGCGCGGCACCCTGGACACGGTGGTCGAGATTCTGGCCGCCGGCGAGGACGCCGCGCCGCACCTGTCGTGCGTGGGCGGCACGCGCGAGTCGATCCGCGCCATCCTGGCCGAATTCAAGGCGCACAACATCAAGCGCATCGTCGCGCTGCGCGGCGACCTGCCGAGCGGCTACGGCGCGTCCGGCGAATTCCGGTACGCCAACGAGCTGGTGGAGTTCATCCGCCAGGAGACGGGCGAATGGTTCCACATCGAGGTGGCGGCCTATCCCGAGGTGCACCCGCAGGCCAGGTCGCCGCAGGACGACCTGCTGGCGTTCGAGCGTAAAGTGAAGGCTGGCGCCAACGCCGCCATTACGCAGTATTTCTACAATGCCGACGCCTACTTCCAGTTCGTCGACCAGACCAGCAAGATGGGCATCAACGTGCCTATCGTGGCCGGCATCATGCCGATCACGAACTACACGCAGCTGATGCGCTTTTCCGACATGTGCGGCGCCGAGATACCGCGGTGGGTGCGATTGAAGCTGGCCAGTTACGGCGACGACACCGCCTCGATCAAGGCGTTCGGCCTCGATGTCGTGTCGCAGCTGTGCGAGCGGCTGCTGGCCGGCGGCGCGCCGGGGCTGCACTTCTACAGCATGAACCAGGCGGCGGCGACCACCGCGTTGTGGCAGCGGCTGGTGTAACTGCCGGCGAACCCGCACTTCCAGGCGGGGTCGTACCCCGTACGGGGTACGACCCCTGTGGCCGCATTGCGGGTTAAACGCCCGCGATCTCGGTGACGATGCGGTCCAGCGCCACATCGTGCGTGTCGCCGTCGAACTTCACCTCCAGGCAGCTGTACGCGATGCCCACCGTCTCCGGCCTCGGCGCCCGCGCCAGGGTGCGGTCGTAAAATCCCCCGCCGTAGCCCAATCGATAACCTTGCGGGTTGTATCCCAGGCAAGGCACCAGCAACGCCGGCGGGTATTCTGCGGCCAGCCGCAACTCCGCCGGCACCGCCACCCCCATCGCATCCTTGACCATCGCCTCGCCGATGCGCCAGTCGGTAAATTCCAGCGCCGCGTGTTTTTCCACCACCACCGGCAGCAGCAGCCGCGCGCCCAGGCGCTCCAGCTCCACGTAGGCGGCCTGCAGATCCGGCTCGTCGCGCAGCGGCCAGTACACCCCCAGCGCCGCCGGCCGCGCCGCGCGCCACCATGCGATGACGTGCGCGCCGATGGCATGGTCCCACGCCGCCCGCGCGGCCGGATCGAGCGCGCGTCGCGCGGTCAGCAACTGCTTGCGCAAATCGGCCTTTTGCGTAGCGCCCGGGGCTATTCGTTCGATCTCGGCACGTGGTATTCTAGGGTCGCTGGTCATGGATACATTTACCGCTTAAAGAGAGTTGCACATTGATTTCCGTTTCGAAATGGATTGCCGGCGTAGTCGTCGTGGCCTGGGTTGCGTTCAACCCGTCGTATATGTCGCTGGCCCACGCGGAGGATATCGGCGCCGAGACCAAGCGGCAGGATGACGCCTTCCTGCTGATGCGCGACGCGGTGCGTCAGGACGACGCGGCGAAGGTCGATTTCTACGCGGCCCGTCTTGCCAATTACTCCATTCCTTCGTATGTCGATTATTATCGGCTCAAATCGCGCCTGAAGGACGTCCCCTACGCGGAAATCCGCGATTTCATGAAGCGTTACGAAGGCCAGGCCATCGTCGACCGCCTGCGCAACGACTGGCTGCTGGACCTGGGCCGCAAGCGCGACTGGGTCACCTTCGACGAGCAGCTGCCGCTGTTCGTGCTCAATGACGACACCCAGGTCAAATGCTACGCGCTGCAATCGCGCGCGCTCAAGGGTCAGAAAGTGGCCGACGAGGCGCGCGCGTTGCTGACCTCCCCGGCCGTCTACGGCGAGCCGTGCGCGGGCCTGATCGCGACGCTGTTCCAGACCGGCCAGTTCGACGCCAACGACCTGTATGAACAATTGCGCCTGGCCGGTGAATTCAACGCCACCGGGCAGGCACGCCGCATCGTCGCCTTGCTGGGCGGGCCGGAGAAAAAAGCGGTGCAGGCGGTCGACACGCCGGCCCTGGCGCTGGCCAAGGGACCGGGCGGCGGCCGCACCGAGCATGAGATCTTCGTGGTCGCCATCGGCCGCATGGCCAAGACCAGCGTCAAGCTGGCGGCGCTGGCGCTGGAGAAGGCCTCGCCGAAACTCTCTCCGCTGGAGCGGCAGGAAGGCTGGGCGGCGATCGCGCTGCAATCGTCCTATTCGCTGTCCGACGACACCGCCGATTACTGGCGCCGTTCGAACGGCGCCAAGCTCTCCATCGATCAGATCCAGTGGAAAGCCCGCATCGCGCTGCGCGCCGGCGACTGGCGCCAGGTCAAGGCCACCATCCAGGCGATGCCGGCGTCGCTGCGCGACGATCCCGCCTGGATCTATTGGATGGCTCGCGCGCTGATGGCCGAAACGGGTGTGACCAACCATCCGACCGGAGAGGCCGAGCGGCTGTTCCGCAGCATCTCGGACCAGCCGAATTTCTACGGCCAGCTGGCGCTGGAGGAAACCGGTAACCTGATCACCATTCCGCTGCCAGGCTTGCCGATCACGCCCGCCGAGATCGCGGCCATCGCCACCAATCCGAACTTCCAGCGCTCGCTCAAGTTTTTCGGCATGCGCCTGCGCTTTGAGGGCACGCGTGAATGGAACTGGGGCCTGCGCGGCCTGGACGAGCGTCAATACCTGGCCGCCGCCGAATTCGCGCGCCAGAACGAGATCCTCGACCGCATGGTCAACACCTCCGACCGCACTCGTATTCAGGTCGATTACACGCAGCGCTTCCCGTCGCCGCACCACGACGTGATGCATCCGGCCACGCAAACGCTGGGCCTCGACAAGGCCTGGGTATATGGCTTGATGCGGCAGGAGTCGCGCTTCATCCTGGGCGCGCAATCGAACGTTGGCGCGTCGGGCCTGATGCAGGTGATGCCATCGACTGCGCGCTGGGTGGCCAAGAAACTGGGCCTGACCGACTTTGCGCAGGACATGCTGACCGACGTGCGCACCAACATCATGCTGGGCACGAACTACCTGAACATGGTGCTCGGGAATATGGACGGCTCCGAGGTGCTGGCCACGGCCGCCTACAACGCCGGGCCGGGACGCTCGCGCCGCTGGCGCGCCACCTTGACCAAGCCGATTGACAGCGCCATCTTCATCGAGACCATTCCGTTCTACGAGACGCGCACCTATGTCAAGAACGTGATGTCGAACGCCACCTACTACGCGGCGCTGTTCGAGGGGCGGCCGCAATCGTTGAAGGCGCGCATCGGCACCGTCGCGCCGCGCTCCTTCACCCCAGAGGAAGAGCAGGAATCGAGCTACGGCTCGCGTTGACCACATATCACCACGGACGCACCATGCAGACCACCAAACTTGATCCCAGCCTGTCGAACACCCTGGCCGCCGCGCGCGAGCCGGGCCTGACGCTCATCATCGGTAACAAGAACTACTCGTCATGGTCGATGCGTCCTTGGGTGGCGATGACCGCCTTTGGCATCCCGTTCCAGGAGGTGCGCGTGCTGCTCGACCAGGACGATACCGCGAACCGCATCTGCGGCTATTCGGCCAGTGGCCGGGTGCCGGTGCTGCTGGCGGGCGAGATGACGATCTGGGACAGCCTGGCGATCTGCGAGTATCTGGCCGAACAGTTCCAGGAACTGCACCTGTGGCCGCAGGACGTGGCCGCGCGCGCGATGGCGCGTTCCGTCTGCGCCGAGATGCACGCCGGTTTCGCCGATCTGCGCAGGGCGATGTCGATGAATATCCGCGCCAGCTTCCCGGGCAAGGGCCGCACCAACGGCTCGCAGGCCGACATCGGCCGCATCAGCGAGATCTGGGAGGAGTGCCTGTCGCGCTTTGGCCACCACCAGTTCCTGTTTGGCGACTTCTCGATCGCCGACGCCTACTACGCGCCGGTGGTGATGCGTTTCCGCACCTACGGCGTGTCGCTGGCGCCGGCGCTGGACGCCTATTGCCAGCGCGTGCTGGCGCATCCGGCGGTCGCCAGCTGGGTGGCCGGGGCGCTGGCCGAGACCGAATTCCTGCCCAAGCACGACACCATGCCGGACTGACCATGATGCGGATTTATGTAGTCGGCGGCGCCGTGCGCGACGAGCTGCTTGGCCTGCCGGTCAAGGACCACGACCACGTGGTGGTCGGCGCCACGCCGGACGACATGCTGGCGCAGGGCTTCCGCCCGGTCGGCAAGGACTTCCCCGTGTTCCTGCATCCGAAGACGCAGGAGGAATACGCGCTGGCCCGCACCGAGCGCAAGACCGCGCCCGGCTACAAGGGCTTCGTGTTCCACACGTCCCCCGACGTCACGCTGGAGGAGGATTTGATCCGGCGCGACCTGACCATCAACGCCATCGCGCGCGCCGACGACGGCACGCTGACCGATCCGTTCGGCGGCCGGCGCGATATCGAACAACGCGTGTTCCGCCATGTCTCGGAGGCCTTCGCGGAGGACCCGGTGCGCATCCTGCGCGTGGCCCGCTTCGCCGCCCGCTACGGCGATTTCCGCGTGGCGCCGGAAACCAATGTGCTGATGCGCCGGATGACGGAGCAGGGCGAGGTCGACGCGCTGGTGCCGGAACGCGTATGGCAAGAGTTGTCGCGCGGGCTGATGGAAGCCAGGCCGTCGCGCATGCTGGAGGTGCTGCGCGATTGCGGCGCGCTGGCGCGCATCCTGCCGGAGCTCGACGCCTTGTGGGGCGTCCCGCAGCCGGAGAAATGGCATCCCGAGATCGACACCGGCACCCACATCCTGCAGGTGATCGACTGTGCGGCGCGCGCCGGGCTGGAGCTGCCAACGCGCTTCGCCTGCCTGATGCACGACCTGGGCAAAGGCGTGACGCCATCGGCCACCTGGCCGGCGCACCACGGCCACGAGGCGCTGGGCGTCAAGCTGGTCGAGCAGGTGTGCAAGCGCCTCAAGGTGCCGACAGAGTGCCGCGACCTGGCCGTGATGACCGCGCGCGAACACGGCAACGTGGGCCGCGCCTTGCAACTGCGGCCCAACACCATCGTCAAGCTGCTCGAGCGTTGCGACGCCTTCCGCAAGCCGGCGCGCTTTTCGCAGATGCTGCTGGCGACCGAATGCGATTCGCGCGGCCGCATCGGGCCGTCGGCCAGCTACCATGACGCGCCATTTCCCCAACTGGCGCACCTGGAGGCGGCGATGGCGGCCGCGCGCGGCGTCAACGCCGGCGAGATCGCCCAGGCCTGCGCCGACCATCCGCAGCGGATACCGGAATTCGTGCATCGCGCACGGGTGACGGCCGTCAAAGTGGCGCTGCGGGCGGCCGACGTCGAGGGCGAAGATGACGCGGGTATGCCGCTGCAGCCGGGCGCCGCGGACGGCGGCCCCGCGTGAACAGGAGTACAATGACGTCGATGGTGCACCGCACCATGACCTTTCCGCCACTATGAACTCTATCGATCTGTTCCAAAATCCGCTGCGCCGCTGGGGTAAGCACAAAGATGGCAAACGCCGTCCGACGGTGCTCGTCAAGGAGCTGCAGGAGCGCGATCGCAGGCGCATGGTCAGGCACTTCCTCGAACTGGAAAGCAGCGATCGGCTGCTGCGCTTCGGCACGATGCTGCCCGACGAGCAGGTGGAGAAGTACGTCAACAAGATCGATTTTTCGCGCGACATGGTGTTCGGCGTCTACAACCGTTTATTCAAGCTGGTGGCAGTCGGTCATCTGGCGTTCGCGCCGCGCGACGAATCCAAAAGCGCGGTCACCGAAAAGGAGCGGGTGGCCGAATTCGGCGTCTCGGTCAGCAAGAGCGCGCGCGGCATGGGCGTCGGCTCCAAGCTGTTCGAGCGCGCCGCCATCCACTGCCGCAACAGCGACGTCGATACCTTGTATATGCACTGCCTGTCGTCCAACAAGACGATGATGCACATCGCGAAAAAAGCCGGGATGGAAATCCATCGCGATTACGGCGAGGCGGACGCCTATCTCAAACTGACGCCGGCCAACCCGGCCAGCATGCTGCAGGAAGCGCTGGACGAGCAATTCGCCACGCTGGACTACACCCTCAAGGCGAACAAGCGCTTCGCCACCAAATGGCTCGGTCGCCTGACCGGTCGCAAATAAATCGCAATTTTCTCTCACTATCGTTAGAACCTTTGCCGGCTGGCCTGGAATGAACGGTCAGACAAGATACGCAAACCGGTAACCAGGCTTTTTAACGCAGGCTTCTTAACGTGCCGCTGATTTCATCACTTCTGCCCATGCCATGGGCGGCGGACGCCCTGTGCGGCGCCCAACTGCGGGCGCCCGATTTCGGTGTTTGCGTGCGGCTGCTGGTGCTTTCGCCGCTGCTGGAGGAGTGCGTGGTCCGCGCCGGCCTGCAGGAGTGGCTGATACGGCGCTCGATGCCGGAGCAACGGTGGCCGCAGGCCTGGCCGACGCTGGTATCGACGGCCGCTTTCGGCCTGCTGCACCTGGGCTCCGGCTGGCAAGCCGGCGTTGCGGTGCTGATACCGGGGCTGGCGCTGGCGCTGCTTTATCAGCGCACCCGCAACTGGTGGTGGTGCGCGTTGGTGCACAGCGCGTTCAATGCCTTTGCTATCTCTGTCTGTAGTTCATAGATCTATTTAGATCGACTTCACGATCAACTTCAGGAGAGTGGCATGACAGGTTTAACGTGGGAATTCCGGCTGCGGCACGCCGCGGCGGCGGCAGCGGCGCTGCTATTGGGACTGGCTTCGCAATCGGCGCACGCGCAAAACGCATTGAACGGCCGCACCCTGTATCAGAGCGGCCCTGTCGGCGGCGGCGGCACCTGCGCCGCCTGCCATGGCCCCTCTCCGGCCAATAACGTCAGCGGCATCCAGCGCGCCGCCAACCAGCCGTCCGTCATCGCCGCCGCCATCGGCCGCAACGCGGGTGGCGGCATGGGCCAGTTCGCCGGCCGCTTCAGCGCCGCCGAACTGGCGGACCTCGCGGCCTACATCGGCAATCCCACCGTGACAGCGTCGCCGGCGGCCTCGCTGGCGCCGGCCAGCCTGGCCTTCAGCGGCACCAGCATCGGCCAGACCAGCGCGCCGTTGAGCACCACCTTGAGCAGTACCGGCAACGCCGCGCTCAATCTCGGTAACATCTCGCTGGGCGGCGCGGCTGCCGGCGACTACAGTCTGGCAGGCGGCAGCTGCGCCAACGGCGCAGCCATCGCGGCGGGCGCCAATTGCACCGTGCAGGTCAGCTTCCGTCCCACCGTGGCCGGCGCGCGCGCCGCCACCCTGACCATCACCCACAACGCCACCGGCGGCAGCAGCACGGTCGCGCTGAGCGGCACCGGCAACGCCACGCCGCAGGCGACCATCGCTTTGTCGGCGCCGAGTATCAACTTCGGCGCGCAGCTGACCGGCGCCACGTCGGCCGCCTCCACCATCAATGTCACCAATAGCGGCCAGGCGCCGCTGACCTTTACTTCCATCGCGCTGGGCGGCGCCAACGCCAGCATCTTCACGCTCGGCGGCAACTGCGCGGTGGCGACGCCATTGGCGGCCGGCGCCAGCTGCAATGTCACGGTACAGGCCACGCCAACCGCCGCCGGCGCCTTCGCCTCCAGCCTCACGCTGGCCTCCAACGCCGCCAACGGCAACGCCACCGTGGGCCTGTCCGGCACCGCGTCGGCCGCCGCACCGGCGCTGAGCGCGACGCCGTCCGCGCTGGCATTCGGCCTGCGCACGATCAGCTCCCCGGCCACGTCGCAGTCGGTGGTGCTGGCCAATACCGGTAACGTCGCTGTCGCCTTCACGCGTATCGCGCTGACCGGGTCGAATACCTTCACCATCGCCGCCGGCGACTGCGGCGCCACGCTGGCCGTGGGCGCCAGCTGCTCGGTGCCGGTGCGCTTCGCGCCGACCGCCGACGGTGCGGTGACCGCCACCCTGGGCGTGACCTCCAACGCGCCGGCGGTGCAGGTGGCCATTACCGGCAGCGGCACCACGCAACCGGTCGGCATCCCGGTATTGTCCGAGACCGGTCCAATCGCCTTCGCCGATACGCAAGTCGGCGCCAGCGCTGCCGAGCACACGACGACCCTGAGCAACGCCGGCAGCGCGGCGGTGCGCATCTCGACCCTGGGCGTGGCAGGCAACCAGGCCGGCGACTTCGTCACCGGCGGCACTTGCGCGGCCAATGGCGCCATCAGCGCCGGCGCCAGCTGCACCATTACCACCGCCTTCCGTCCGACGGCGGCCGGCGCCCGCAGCGCAAACCTGCAAGTGGTGACCGACGCTGGCACCCAGTTCACGCTGCCATTGAGCGGCAACGGCGTGGCGGTCGTGGTCAGCGCGCCTTCGCTGGGACTCAATCCGCAAAGCTTCGACTTCGGCGCCGTCACCATCGGTGCGGCAGCGCCGACCCGCCGCTTCACCCTGACCAACAGCGGCTCGGCACCGCTGACCCTGGCCAGCGCCGTCTTCAGCGGCCCGTTCGCCGCCGTCGCCGACAGCACCGGCTGCGCCGTCTTCCCGTTCACGCTGCAGCCTGGCGCCGCCTGCGACCTGGTGGTGGGCTACACGCCGGTCAACGCCGGCGGCAACAGCGGCAATGTGGTGATCCAGTCCAATCTGGCCGGCAGCAGCTGGCCCATCGCCCTGAGCGGCCAGGCCAACGCCGCCCCGTCCAACGCCACGCCGCAAAACGCCGGTGGCGGCGGCTGCTCCGCTTCGCAAAGCGTCAACGATCCGATGCTGGCATTGCTGGTCATGTTGTCGCTCGGCGTGATCGTGTGGCGCCGCCGCTGCCGTAGCAGCGGCACCCCTAACAGCAGTGACGATCAAAACTAACCTGGAGCCATAATGAAAATCAAAGCTATAGCGATATTGTTGGCCGCCGCGCTGGGCGCATCGTCCGCGTTCGCGCTGGAGAAGGGCGCCTCCGCGCCGCAGTTCGACCTGCAAGGCATGGACGGCGCGGTCCAGCTGGCGAAGTTGAGCGGCAAGGTGGTGTATGTGGACTTTTGGGCATCGTGGTGCGGTCCGTGCCGCCAGTCGTTCCCGTGGATGAACGAGATGCAGGCCAAGTACGGCGCGCGTGGTTTGCAGATCGTCGGCATCAATGTCGACGCCAAGAGCGAGGATGCCAAGACCTTCCTGGCGGCCACGCCGGCCAAGTTCACCATCGCCTTCGATCCTAAGGGCGCCACGCCGCGCCAGTACGGTATCAAGGGTATGCCGAGCAGCGTGTTGATCGGGCCTGACGGCAAGGTACTGCTGGAGCATTCGGGGTTCCGCGACGCCGACCGCGCCGAGCTGGAAGCGAAGATTCAATCCGCATTGGGAGCCGCCAAATGAAAACCCTGATCGCCCTGGCGCTGGCCGCCGGCCTGTCCGGCTGCGCCTCGTTCGGCAACGTCCAGCCGTGGGAAAAAGGCACGCTGGCCAAGCCCGAGATGACCTTCAACGACGGCGGCTTGTTCAGCCGTTACGACGACCATATCTACACCAGCCGCGAGTCTTCGTCGGGCGGCGCCGGTGTGGGTGGTGGCGGCTGCGGTTGCAACTGATATGGAATTCCCTATGACGAGCAAAAAAATCACCACTTATGACGACTGCCAGCCGCCGGCTTCACCTTCTTCGGCGCCGTCGTTGGCCGGTTCGATCCTGGCGGCGGCGTTGCTGCTGCCTGGCGTACAGGCCCACGCCGAGGCACCGCCGACCAATGGCGTGATCAGCATCGGCTACCTCGATTATCGTGAAAGCCAGTCCGACATGGACCGCATCCGCGTGCACGCGCCGTCGGTGTCGATCACGGCGCCGGTGGCAGGTGTCTGGAGCATCAGCGCCTCGGCGGTGACGGACGACGTCTCGGGCGCGTCGCCGCGCTATCACACGGCCGTCTCCGGCGCCTCGCGCATGAACGACGACCGCAAGGCTGGCGATGTCTCGCTCAAGCGCTACCTCGATCGCGGCAGCGTATCGGTCGGCGCCAGCTACTCGACCGAGCATGACTACGTGTCGCGCGCGCTGTCGCTGCAGGGCACCTTCGAGAGCGAGGACCGCAACACCACGTGGTCGGCGGGCTTCGGCCGTTCCAACGACGAGATCAATTCCACCGGCGGCGCCGTCGTCGGCGAAAAGAAGAACACCACCAACCTGCTGGTTGGCGTGACCCAGGTGTTGACCAAGAACGATGTGGTGCAACTGACGTTGGCGCATGACCATGGCCGTGGCTTCTTTTCCGATCCGTACAAGGCCTTCGACAACCGTCCGCGCAGCCGCAACGAGAGCACGGTACTGGCGCGCTGGAACCACCATGTCGAATCGACCGGTGGCATCAGCCGAACCTCCTACCGCTACTACCGCGACAGCTTCGGCGTGCGCGGGCATACGCTGTCCCAGGAATACGTCCAACCGCTGTCGCAGGGCTGGACGGTGACGCCGGAAGTGCGCCTCTACACGCAGAGCGCGGCGGACTTCTACTTCGACCCTGTCTACGATCCGGTGTTCGGCACGCCGTTCCCGCCGGGATTCAATGCCGCCAGTCCGGGCCTGTCGTCGGCCGACCAACGCCTGTCGGGCTTTGGCGCGGTGACCCTGGGGCTCAAGGTCAGCAAACAGATCGACAAACTGTGGTCGGTGGACGTCAAGGCATCGGCCTACCAGCAGCGTGGCAGCTGGCGGGCGTTCCACTCCGGCAGCCCGGGGCTTGAGCCATTGCGCGCGCAGATCTTCCAGATCGCCGTCAACCGGCAATGGTAGACGCGATCCACCGCACCGCGTTCGACGCGATGGCCAGCCGCTGCGAGATTCGGCTGGCCGCGCCCGACGCCCACACGGCCGAACTGCTGTCGCGGCAGGCCGTGGCGGAGGTGCAAAGGATAGAGCAGAAGTACTCGCGCTACCGGCCCGACAGCATCGTCTCTCGCGTCAATGCGGCGGCCGGCCTGGCGCCGGTCGCATGCGACAAGGAGACCATGGCGCTGATGTCGTACGCCGCCGCGTTGCACGGCGCCAGCGAGGGGCTGTTCGACATCACTTCCGGCGTGCTGCGCAAGGCCTGGGACTTTCGCCGGCCAAGCATACCGAAGGCGCAGGTGCTGGAGCCCTTGCTGGCGCTGGTCGGCTGGAACAACGTGGCCTGCGAGGGCGAGGAAGTCTATCTTCGCGAAGCCGGCATGGAGATCGACTTCGGCGGCTTCGGCAAGGAGTACGCGGCCGACCGGGCGGCGGCCATGCTGATCGAGGCCGGCGTGCGGCACGGCTATGTGAACCTCGGGGGCGACATGCGCTTTATCGGCCCCAGGCTGGACGGCCGCCCGTGGAGCATTGGCATACAGGACCCGCGCGATCCCGACGCGGTGGTGGCCAGTATTCCGATCAGCCAGGGCGCGCTGGCCACCAGCGGCGACTACGAGCGTTATTTTGAACTGGATGGACAGCGTTACTGCCACATCCTCGATCCGCGCACGGGAATGCCGGTGCGGCACTGGCGCTCGGTGAGCGTGATGGCGCCGATGGCGATAGCGGCTGGTAGTTGTTCGACGATCGCCATGCTCAAGCAGCAGGGCGGACTCAATTTTCTGAACGCCTCTGACATGGGTTATTTGACCATCGATGATCAAGGGCAGATGCTGTATAGGGATATCTCATGAAACGACAAAAATGGATGGGGCGCCTGCAGATGCTGGCGACGATGCTGGTGGCGCTGATCGCGCTGTTTGCGGGCAGCCAGGTGCGGGCGGGCGATTTTCTGGAGCCGGATCAGGCGTTCAAGCTGACCGCCGAGGCGCTGGACGCCAGGACCGTTCGGCTGACCTGGAAGATCGCCAGGGACTACCACCTGTATCGCGATCGACTGAGCTTCAACGCCGCCGAGGGCGCACAGGTAACGTCGCCGGTGCTGCCGAACGGCATACGCAAGTTCGATACGAATTTCAACAAGGAGATGGAAACCTACCAGGACATGCTGGTGGTCGACCTCCCGGTGACGGCAAAGGAGCCGTACACGCTGCTGGTCGGTTACCAGGGCTGCGCGGACGCCGGCCTGTGTTACTCACCGGCTGAACAGAGTTATCGCGTCGACCCCAGGAAGCCCGGCAAACTGATACCGATCGATCCGGCCGCCGTAGCCACATCCGCCGCCGCTCCCGTCTCCCCGGCATCGACTGCGACGACCGCGCCGGCGCCCGCACCGGAAGACGACAGCTCCCTGGCCCAGCGCACGCTGCAAAGCGGCAGCGCCTGGCGCATCGGCCTGGCCTTCCTGGTCTTCGGCCTGCTGCTGTCGTTCACGCCCTGCGTGCTGCCGATGGTGCCGATCCTGTCGTCGATCATCGTCGGCGAGGGCAATGTCTCACGTGGCCGCGGCTTCATGCTGGCGCTGGCGTACAGCCTTGGCATGGCGCTGGTCTACACCTCGCTCGGCGTCGGCGCCGGCCTGGCCGGCGAAGGCCTGGCCGCCGCGCTGCAAAAGCCTTGGGTGCTGCTGACCTTTGGCGCCTTGCTGTTTACGCTGTCGTTGTCGATGTTCGACGTCTACCAGTTGCAGCTGCCGAGCAGCCTGCAAAGCCGCCTGAGCTCCACCAGCGGCAATATGGGTGGCGGCAAATTCGCCGGCGTTTTCATCATGGGCGCGTTGTCGGCGCTGATCGTCGGTCCGTGCGTGGCCGGCCCGCTGGCCGGTGCGCTGCTCTACATCAGCCAGACGCGCAACGTCTGGACCGGCGGCTGGGCGCTGTTCTCGATGGCGGTCGGCATGAGCGTGCCGCTACTGTTGACAGGCCTGTCGGCCGGCAGCCTGCTGCCGCGCGCCGGCGCCTGGATGAACGGCGTCAAAAAGGTATTTGGTCTGCTGCTGATCGCGGTCGCCATATGGATGGTCACGCCGGTGTTTTCGGTGACGGTGATGATGGTGATGTGGGGCGTATTCGCGCTGCTGTGCGCCATGTTCCTGCACGTGTTCGACGGCATTCCGAAAGGCGCGGGGTTGGGCGCCTATATCGGCAAGACGCTGGGCCTGGCCTTCCTGCTGGTCGGCCTGTTCGAGCTGACCGGCGCCGCCAGCGCCGGTCGCGACGTGTTGCAGCCACTGGGCCACCTGACCGCCGCCCGCGCCGAGGGCGTTGCGGGCGGTGGCGCCGCCGGCACCGAGGCGCATTTCACGCGCATCAAGACGGTGGCCGAGCTGGATCAAATCCTGGCCACCAGCACCAGGCCGGTGATGCTGGACTTTTACGCCGACTGGTGCGTGGCCTGCAAGGAGATGGAGCGGTTCACGTTCTCCAAGCCGGCCGTCAGCGGCAAGATGAAGGAGGTAATGCTGCTGCAGGTGGACGTTACCGCCAACAACGCCGACGACAAGGCGTTGATGAAGCGCTTCGGATTGTTCGGACCACCGGGCCTGATCTTCTTCAACGAGGGCAAGGAAATCCAGAACAGCCGCATCATCGGCTTCCTGGCGGCCGAACCGTTCCTGCAGCACCTGAACCGGCACTTCGCTTCGTGAAGTTGGTCGGATCCACGTGGGGCGATGCGCACAGCGCGTAATCGGCCCGACGTGTTTTGGTGGTCATCCCCGCGCTACACCAGCGGCAGCGCGGTCGTGTCCTTGACGCGTTGCAGGGCGAAGCTCGATTTCACGTCAAGCACCGCCGGGTGGCGCAGCAAGGTCGCCATCATGAAGCGCGAGAAGTGGTCCATGTCCTCGACGTGCACGCGCAGCAGGTAATCCATCTCCCCCGTCATCGCGTAGCAGGCCACCACCTCGGGCCACTGCTCGACCGACACCGCGAAGTCGGCGCGCGGCGAGGCCGGCGCGTTTTGCGCGCCCAGCGCGCGGGCGTTGCTGTGCGCGGCCGCGTCGCTGTGCTTCTCGAGCCGCACGTTCACATACGCCAGCAGCCCCAGGCCGATCTTGTCCGGGTCCAGCAGCGCCACGTACTGGCGGATCACGCCCGCTTCCTCCAGGCGCTTGATGCGGCGCAGGCACGGCGACGGCGACAGCGCGACCAGCTCGGCCACGTCCTGGTTCGACAGCCGGCCGTCGGCCTGCAAAATGGACAGAATCTTACGGTCGGTTTTATCCAGCGCAATTTTGGTCATAAATCCCTCAATAATTCAGTGTTGAGGCAATATTATTGCGCAAAACGAGTAAGTGCGCGAATTGTTTGCAATTTAATGCCCGGTGGGCGGGACTATACTGGCGCTATTCTAACGAGGAGACACGCATGCAATTCCAGCCTTGGGACAACCCGATGGGAACCGACGGTTTCGAGTTTGTCGAATACGCCGCCCCCGATCCGAAAGCGCTTGGCGCGCTGTTCGAGCGCATGGGCTTCACCGCCATCGCCCGCCACCGTCATAAAGACGTGACCTTGTACCGCCAGGGCGGTATCAATTTCATCATCAACGCCGAGCAGGACTCGTTCGCCCAGCGCTTCGCGCGCCACCACGGCCCTTCCGTGTGCGCCATCGCCATCCGCGTGCAGGACGCGGCGGCCGCCTACAAGCGCGCGCTCGACCTGGGCGCCTGGGGCTTCGACAACAAGACCGGCCCGATGGAACTGAACATCCCGGCCATCAAGGGCGTGGGCGACTCGCTGATCTACCTGGTCGACCGCTGGCGCGGCAAAAACAGCGGCGAAAAGGGAGCCGAACCCGGATCGATCGGCGACATCAGCATCTACGACGTCGACTTCGTCGCCATCCCCGGCGCGGACGCCAACCCGGTCGGCAGTGGCCTGACCTACATCGACCACCTGACCAACAACGTCCATCGCGGCCGCATGAAGGAATGGGCCGACTTCTACGAGAAGATGTTCAACTTCCGCGAGGTGCGCTACTTCGACATCGAAGGTAAGCTGACCGGCCTGAAGTCGAAAGCCATGACTTCCCCGTGTGGCAAGGTGCGCATCCCGATCAACGAATCGTCCGACGACAAGTCGCAGATCGCCGAGTACCTCGACGAGTACCATGGCGAAGGCATCCAGCACATCGCGCTGGGCACCGACGACATCTATACCTCGATCGAACAAATGAAGACGACCGGCATCGCCTTCCAGGACACCATCGAGACTTACTATGAGCTGGTCAACCGCCGCCTGCCCGGCCACGGCGAGCGTCTGGAAGATCTGCGCCGCCTGCGCATCCTGATCGACGGCCATAGCAACGACACCGAGCGCGAGCTGCTGCTGCAGATCTTCACGCAGAACGTGATCGGCCCGATCTTCTTCGAAATCATCCAGCGCAAGGGCGACCAGGGCTTCGGCGAGGGTAACTTCCGCGCGTTGTTCGAATCGATCGAATTGGATCAGATCAAGCGCGGCGTGCTGCAAGATACCGCCAAAACGCCTGTATAAGGCCTATAGTAGTAAAAATCGCGGGAAAAACCGCCGGTAGCACCGCATAGAACGGAGCACCGGCAATCGCGCGGCAGGGCCTATCCGGTCTTGCCGCGCTCAGTATTTTAGAGAATATTGGAGACATTAATGAACGCACCTCATAAGGGTACGCTGCTGGACCCGGGCGCCAATTCGGACGACATTTCGTTGGACGATAAGTGGACGCTGGAGCGCGGCCGCGCCTTCATGACCGGCACCCAGGCGCTGATCCGCCTGCCAATGATGCAGCGCGAGCGCGACCTCAAGGCAGGCCTCAACACCGCCGGCTACATCACCGGCTATCGCGGCTCACCGGTCACCAGCGTCGACATGACGGCGATGAAGGCCAAGAAGTACCTCGATGCCCACCACGTCAAATTCCACCCGGGGATGAACGAAGACCTGGCCGCGACAGCGGTGTGGGGCACGCAGCAAACCAACCTTTTCAAGGACGCCAAATACGACGGCGTCTTCTCCATGTGGTACGGCAAAGGCCCGGGCGTCGACCGCTGCGGCGACGTCTTCAAACATGCGAATAATGCGGGGAGCGCCAGGCACGGCGGCGTGCTGGTACTGGCCGGCGACGACCACGCGGCCAAATCCTCGTCCACGGCGCACCAGTCGGACCATATCCTTAACGCCTGCGGCATTCCGGTGCTGTATCCATCTTCGGTGCAGGAGTACATCGACTATGGCCTGCACGCCTGGGCCATGAGCCGCTACACCGGACTGTGGGTGTCGATGAAGTGCGTGACCGACATCATCGAGTCCGGCGCCGTGGTCGATTTCGACCCGGACCGCGTGCAGATCCAGCTACCGACCGACTTCGAACTACCCGCCGGCGGCCTGAATATCCGCTGGCCCGACACCGTGCTCGATATGGAAGTGCGGATGAACAGCTACAAGTGGTACGCCGCGCTGGCGTATGCGCGCGCCAATAAGCTCAACAAAATCATTTGGGACAGCCCGAAGCCGAAGATCGGCATCATCACCGCCGGCAAATCCTACCTGGACACGCGCCAGGCGCTGGCCGATCTGGGTATCGACGAGCAGGCGGCCGCCGACATCGGCATCCGCCTGTACAAGATCGGCATGACCTGGCCGCTGGAGGCGGACGGCGTGCACGAATTCGCCAAGGGCCTCGACGAGATCCTGGTGGTGGAAGAGAAGCGCCAGATCCTCGAATACGCGCTCAAGGAGGAGCTGTACAACCTGCCGGACGGCCAGCGTCCGCGCGTGGTCGGCAAGTTCGACGACACCGGCGAATGGAGCAACAAGGGCAAGACCGGTCACGGCGACTGGCTGCTGCCGGCCACCTATGAGCTGAATCCGGCGCAGATCGCGCGCGCCATCGCCTCGCGCATCGCCCACTACTGCGACGGTCATCCTGTCGCCGAGCGCGTCAAGCAGCGCGTGGCCTTCCTCGAAGCGAAGGAACTGGCGCTCAAGACGCTGCCGACCAAGGCCAATCCGGACACCGACCGCACGCCATACTTCTGCTCCGGCTGTCCGCACAACTCGTCGACCAAGGTGCCTGAAGGCTCGCGCGCGCTGGCCGGCATCGGCTGCCACTACATGGTGTTGTGGATGGACCGGGAAACCTCGACCTTCACGCATATGGGGGCGGAGGGCGTGACCTGGGTCGGCCAGGCGCCGTTCACCAACGAGAAGCACGTCTTCACCAACCTGGGCGACGGCACCTACTTCCACTCCGGCATACTGGCGATCCGCGCGGCGGTGGCGGCCAAGGTCAACATCACCTACAAGATCCTGTTCAACGACGCCGTCGCCATGACCGGCGGCCAGGCCTTCGACGGTCCGCTCGATCCCGGCATGATCTCGCGCCAGATCGCGGCCGAGGGCGTGACGCCGATCATCGTCGTCACCGACGAACCGGAAAAATACCCATCCGATTACAAATGGGCGGAAGGCGTCACCGTACGCCATCGCAGCGAATTGATGGACGTGCAGCGCGAATTGCGCGACAAGCCTGGCGTGTCGGCGATGATCTACGACCAGACCTGCGCCTCCGAGAAGCGCCGCCGCCGGAAACGCAACGAGTATCCTGATCCGGCCAAGCGCGCCGTCATCAACGAAGCCGTGTGCGAAGGCTGCGGCGACTGCTCCGTGCAGTCGAACTGCCTGTCGGTGGAGCCGCTGGAGACGGAGCTGGGGCGCAAGCGCCAAATCAACCAGTCATCCTGCAACAAGGACTTCTCGTGCACCACCGGCTTCTGTCCGAGTTTCGTGACGGTCGAAGGCGGCGCGCTGAAGAAGCCGAAGAAGGCGGCCACCGGTGACGGCGTTGGCAACCCTGCGGCCGCTGTCTTGCCGATGCCGTCGCTGCCTTCGACGGACACGCCGTACGGCATCCTGATCACCGGCATCGGCGGCACCGGCGTGGTGACCGTCGGCCAGATCCTGGCCGTGGCGGCGCACGTTGAAGGCAAGGGTGCCATTGTGCTGGACATGAGCGGACTGGCGCAAAAGGGCGGTCCGGTAATGTCGCACGTGCGCCTGGCCGACAACCAGGCCGACCTGCACTCGACCCGTGTCGGCACCGGCAGCGCCGACCTGGTGATCGGCTGCGACCTGATCGTCACCGCCAGCCGCGACGCCTTGTCGCGCATGGGCGAAGGCCGCACTCACGCGATGATCAACTCCACCGGTTCGTCGACCGCCGCATTTGTCAAGAATCCGGATTGGCAGTTCCCGGACGCCGGCTCGCGCAGCGAGATCGTGCGCGCCTGCGGTAACGACCAGGTGGACTTTGTCGACGCCGGCCAGATCGCCACCGCGTTGATGGGCGACTCGATCGCCACCAACATGTTCATGCTGGGCTACGCGTTCCAGAAGGGCCATGTGCCGCTGAGCGAAGCGTCCATCATCAAGGCGATCGAGTTGAACGCGATCTCGGTCAACTTCAACAAGTCCGCCTTCCACTGGGGCCGCACCGCCGCGCACGATCTGGGTTCGGTCACCAAACTGACCACGCCGGCGAAGGTGATCGAGTTCAAACGCATCCAGACGCTCGACGATATCGTCAACCGCCGCGTGGAACTCCTGACCGCGTACCAGAACGCCGACTATGCGCAGCAGTACAAGGCGTTTGTCGACCAGGTGCGCGCCGAGGAGTCCAAGCTGGGCAAGTCGACCCGACTGAGCGAGGCGGTGGCGCGCTACTACTACAAGCTGATGGCGTACAAGGACGAGTATGAAGTCGCGCGCCTGTACACCGACGGCGCGTTCCAGCAGAAGATCGCCGGCATGTTCGACGGCGACATCAAGCTCAAGTTCCACCTGGCGCCACCGCTGATGGCCAAGCATGACGCGCAGGGGCGGTTGATCAAGCAGGAATTCGGTCCGTGGATGATGAAGGCGTTCGGCGTACTGGCCAAATTCAAAGGCCTGCGCGGCACGGCGCTGGACATCTTCGGCTACACGGCCGAGCGCAAGATGGAGCGCGCGTTGATCGGTGAGTATCGGCAGACGGTGGCCTCGTTGCTGCCGAAGCTGACGGTGGAAAATCTGGCGCAGGCGGTGGCCATCGCCAGCATCCCGGAAGACATTCGCGGTTACGGGCACGTGAAGGAGCGCCATCTGCACGCGGCTAAGCAGAAGGAGGCGACGCTGCTGGCCGCTTTCGGCAAGCCGGTGGACAGCCACACGCACGCCGCCTGACGCGGATTGGATTTACGTAGGGCGGATTAGCGAAGCGTAATCCGCCAATGCATGCTTGTCGACGGCACATGCATTGGCGGATTACGGCGTTCCGCCTAATCCGCCCTACGTGGATCAGGAGTGATCAGCTATACCTTACGCAACGAGCACACCGTATCGAACCACGCCTGCATGCCCACCAGCGGCTGCGGGTTGATCGGCAGCAGCGCGTTGATGTTGACGCCATTGCCCTTGCCGCCATTCTTCTCGTCCCACCACACTCCCGCATTCAGATCGTCCAGCGCAGGCGCCGGGCCGTAGCCCTTTGCCGCATCGGGTGCGATGCCGCGCGCGGCCACCTCGACCCGGCGCCCGGCGCGCCCTTCGCTCGCGCGCCCGCCGCTGATCCAGCCCACCGAATTGGACACCGCCACCACGCGCGGGTGGATGCCGCGCGTGACAAACACCCGCATCCGCGCCGAGCCGATCTTCTCGCCGCTGCCACGATAGGCCTGCTGCTCCGCATGGTCGCCCGGGCCGGAACGCGGCCGGTAGGTGGTCAGCTCGACCATGTCGCCGTTCTTCAAACCCAATTTCCTGGCCGTGACGGCGTTGATCCACATCGGATTGTCATGCACGATCTCGGTCAGATACTTTTGCGACGCCGTGCGCGCCTGCGTGTGCACATTCCATTTGAACGAGGTCAGGATGAAGCGGTCCGCCGGCAGGTTGCTGTGCGAAGGAATCTGCGCGAATGTGGGAAGCCCGTCGTCGTCGATGCCCAGCGTCTTGGCCACCTGCGTGATCTCAGGCGCGTACACCTCGAACTTGCGCGACGGCGTGGTGAAGCCCCGCACCGCCGTGTCGCCGATCCGCACCCCGACGGCGACCTCCTTGCCTTTGTCGTTGGGGCGGTAGATCACGCCGCTGCCGGCATCGGTGCGGCTGCCTTCCAGCTGCTTGTCGCTCAGCGGCTTCTGATAGACCTGGTAGGGCTTCGGTTGCGAACGGTCGACGTAGACACCGTAATGCTTCATATACTCGAAGCCGTCCTTGAATCGCCGCCCGTCCGGTCCCGTTGTCGGCAGCTTGGCGCACTGCGCACGCACGAACTCCTCGTGGCCGCCGAACTGGAAATACTTGGCCTGTTCGGGACCGAGCCGTCGGCCGATCTCGAACAGTACGTCGGCGTAGCTGCGCGCCTCGCCCGGCGGTGGCGTCAGCGGCTGTCGCAGCGTGACGTAGTGGGTCAGCTCCAGGTTGTTGCGGATGTCCATGCCCCAGCGTTCCAGATAGGTGGCGTCGGGCAGGATCAGGTCCGCGTAGTGCGCCATTTCCGAATACACCACGTCCGAGCAGGCGTGGAACGGGATCAGCTTCTCGTCCAGCAGCACCTCCACGGTGGTGCTGCGGCCCTCGGGCCAGGTCATCGGCGATCCGAGCGTGTAGCTCAGGTAGACGTCCAGCTTCGCGCGTCCCTGGCGCAGGTAGTCGTAGACGATCTGGCCAACCTTCATCTTCTGCCAGCGGTTCGCCAGCGGCCATTCCGGCGGGTCTTCCAGGTCGGTGCGGATTTTCGGCGCCGGTGGAACCGGCTGCGGCTGCGGATAGCGGCTGGCGGACAGCTTTTCGTCCAGCCCATAGCAATAGCCGCCAGGTTTGGCGATCGATCCGACCAGCGCGTTGAGCATGACCACCGCGCGTTCGGCATTGAAGCCGTTGTAGTGGGCGCCGGTGCCACGGTTGGTGAAGGCGGCGACGGCCGGGCGCAGGCGCGCGAACTCCAGGGCCAGGCGTTCGATGTCGCGCGCGGCGATGCCGGACAGCTTGGCCGCCCACGCCGGTGTGCAGGTGGCCAGCCAGGCGCGCATTGTCTCCAATCCCGGCTGCACGAATTTGGCCACGAAGTCGTGGTCGAATTCATTTTCCCGGATGATTACATGCGCCATCGCCAGCGCGACGGCGCCCTCGGTGCCGGGGAAGGGCTGGTGCCACTCGTCGCTGCGCCCGGCCGTGTTGGACAGGCGCACATCAAAGGTGACCAGTTTGGCGCCGTGGTCGAAGCGCGCCTTGACCACCCGGCTGACCAAGTGCAAGCCTCCCTGGTGCGCCTCGTAGAAATTGGCGCCGAAGTTGAGGAAGTATTTGCAGCGCTCCGCGTCGATGGATTCCCAGTCGGTCTCGCCGAGCGAGACGTAATTGGCGGCGCGCTTGTTCGATGAGCACAGCGCGCGGTGGTTCAACTGCACCGGCGTGCCGATCGCGCCCAGGAAGCGGTTGATCTCGGCGTCGATGCGGGAGCGGCCCTGGTGCAGCGCGACGCGCTCCGGGTGGCCGCTGGCGATGCTGGCTTTGATCCGCTCGGCCACTTCACTGTAGGCCTGCTCCCAGCTGATGCGCTGCCACTTTCCCTCGCCGCGCGCGCCCACCCTCTTGAGCGGATACAGCAGCCGTTCAGGATAGTCGTTGATCGTGGGCCCCGACTGGCCCTTGGCGCAGGTCATGTAGCTGCCCATGTTGGGGTCAAGCGGATTGCCGCGAATTTTGATGACCTTACCGTCCTGGACGAAGGCCTCGATGCCGCAGACCGTCGAGCAGTTCAGACACACGCTGGTGACGCGCTTCGCGCTGCGGTAATCGTTCTTGACCTTGCGCTGACGACCGTCGGCAACCGGGCGGTAGTTCATGGCGCTGGCGGCGTTGGGCGTCAGCAGGATGGTCTCGCCCAGACCCAGGCCGGCCATCGAGCCGATGCCGCTTTTGATGAATCCACGACGATCCATGTCAGCCTCCCCGGGTCTTGTTGGCGCGCGGCGCGGCCGGCGCGAACTCGGACTTCAACTGGTCCCATGTTTCGACTTCGTACGAAAACGGATCATGGCTGCGGCCTTTGGGGATCTTGCGCTCCATCGCGCGCGGCACCACGCCGCCCAGGCCCCGGTACCGTACCAGCGGCCGGGTTTTCTCCTCCGGCTTGAGGGCTGCCGTTTGCTCGCGGTGCTTGGCATGGAACAGACTGACCTTGCTGGCCGGGTCGTTCAGGTCGCCGAACGCGAAGACCTCGGCGGGGCAGACCTCCACGCAGGCCGGTTCCATGTCGGCCGCCAGCCGGTGCGAACAGAAATCGCACTTGTCGGCCACTTCGGCGACCGGGTCGATGTGAATGGCGCCGTACGGACAGGCCTTGATGCAATCGCGGCTGCGGTCGCAGACGGCGTCGTCGATGCGCACGATGCCGTCGGCGCCGCGCGTGATCGCGTCGGTGGGACAAGCGTCGAGGCAAGGGGCGTCCTCGCACTGCATGCACAGCGTCGGCAGGAAGGCGCGTTTGGTCGTCGGCTGCTGGTTGTACGGATTGAGCGCGGCGAAATCGTAGTAATAGACCTTGGTGCGGAAGTGGCCCAGCGAGACGGAGTTTTCGACTTTGCAGGCGACCGAACAGGCGTGGCAGCCGATGCAGCGTTCGAGATCGATGGCCATGCCCCATTTGGGGCTGGTGCTGGCGGATGTGGTCATGAATGTCTCCGGTGGGTGCGCAAGATGTGATAGGGGCGATTGTAGAGCACTGGCGCGACGGTTCGGTCCATGCACCAAAATAACGCATAAGCTTGCGCGGATTCGTTCGTTCATTTCCGGATCGGTGGTTGGTAGGATGGCATCCCCATCTCTTACCGGATCACTTCAGTGCAAACAAAATTTAAATTGAACCCGCTGGCGGCCGGCGCTATCGCGCTGCTGTGCGGCGCTGCCGGCTCGGCCGGCGCGCAGGTGGGCGGCTCGGAAACCCTGAACCCGCCCGCTGTCGTCGTCACCGGTTCGCGCATTCCGCGCGCCACGCTTGAAGGTCCTTCCGCGGTCACCGTCATCACCGGCGAGGACATCACCAAACAGGGCTACCGCAACGTCTTCGATGCGTTGAGCAACCAGTCGCAGAACAGCGGCTTCACGCAGGGAGCAGATTACGGCAATACGTTCACGCCGTCGGCCAACGCCATCAGCCTGCGCGGCCTGGGGCCGAACCACACGCTGGTGCTGCTCAACGGCCGCCGCATGGCGGATTTCCCGATCGCCTATGAGGGCACGGTCAACTTCACCAACCTGGCCAACATCCCGTCGAGCGTGGTCGAGCGCATCGAGATCCTCAGCGGCGGCGCCTCGGCCGTCTACGGCTCGGACGCGATCGCCGGCGTGGTCAACATCATCCTGAAAAAACAGGCCGAGGGTTACGACATCAACCTCAAGGCCGGCGGCACCTCGCGCGGCGGTGGCGGCGACAAGCGCCTGCAGTTCACCGGCGGCCACACCTTCGACAAACTCAATGCCCTGTTTAGCATCGAGCTGCTGGAGCGCGATCCGCTGTGGAGCCGCGACCGCGATTTCATGGGCACCCGCACCGGCGTGGCGCCGACCTCTATCCTCGGCCGGCGCAATGTCAGCAGCGGGCGCTATGTCGATCTGGGCGACGCCTGCGCCGGCCTGGGCGACGTCTTCAACGGCAGCGCCGTCAAGTACACCGCCAGAACCGGCAGCTACTGCGCCAGCCCGAACGTCGGCCCCACCTACTGGACCACGCAGACCAAAAACAGCAGCCAGAACGTGTTCGGCAGCGCCAACTACGAGCTGTCGCCGACCTCCACCCTGTTTGTCGAGGGACTGTTCGGCCAGAACCGCAGCTCGAACAACACGCGCGGTCCGTCGTGGACCTCGCGCTCGCTCACCGACGCCTATTTCGTCAACCAGAACACCGGTAACTACGAAGCGTGGAACAAATATATTTCGCCGGAGGAGATGGGTGGCGTCGATCGCTACAACCGCACGTGGGACGACCAGGCCAGTTCGCTGTCGTTCGGCGCCAAGGGGCAGCTCGCCGGCAGCTGGCAGTACGAAGCGGCCTACACGGCGTCGCTCTACAAGAGCCAGGCCAAGGCGCCGCGCGCGCTGGCCAATATCGACAGCTTCTTCCTCGGCCCGCAACTGGGCGTGGACGCCGACGGCGTGGCGATCTTCGCGCCCGACCAGTCGCGCCTGACGCGCCGTCTGACGCCAGCCGAATTTGACAGCATCACCGGCTTCACGCACAGCGACGACAAGTCGTGGACCAATACCCTCAGCTTGTCCGCCAACGGTGAAGCGTTCGCGCTGCCGGCCGGTCCGGTCAGGCTGGCGACGGTGGCGGAGGTGGGCAAGCAAGGCTTTTCGAACCGTCCCGATGAACGCATCAACCAGGGCTATTTCAACCTGGCGCCGCCGGCCGACGTCACCGCCGGCACCCGCAAACGCTATGCGCTGGGCGTGGAGGCCAACCTGCCGTTGCTGCCGCGATTGTCGGCTACCCTGGCCGGCCGCTATGACCACTACAGCTACGCCGGCCGCGACGAGGGCAAGGCGACCTATAACGGCGGCCTCGAATGGCGTCCCGTCAAGCAGCTGCTGGTGCGCGGCAATTACGCCACCAGCTTCCGGGCGCCGGACATGAACTATATCTTCAAGGCGCGCGGCACCGGCTACTATTCGTCGACCACCGACTACTACCGCTGCGCGAAGGCCGGCCAGCCGGTGGCCGATTGCGAGTTCGCCAACGTCTCGCCGGGATCGGACTATGTGCAGAACGGCAGCAAGGATCTGCGCGCGGAGCGGGGCCGTTCGACGGGACTGGGCCTGGTATGGTCGCCGAGCGCCGACTTCGACGTGTCGCTCGACTACTGGAATATCAAGATCGACGACCTGGTGACCAACCTGAGCGCCGACCAGCTGCTGCGCGACGAGTCGGACTGCCGCATGGCCGGCGACCTGACCTCGCCGACGTGCGCCGACGCCATCGCCCGCATCGAACGCAATCCACTGACGGCGCTGAACAAGCCGGGCGAAATCCGCCGGATCACGGTCAACCCGATCAACGCCGCGTCCACCAGCGTGAACGGCATCGATGTCAGCGTCAAGCATGTGCTGCGCACCGCCGGCTGGGGCCTGTTTGTCTCGAAGCTGAATTATTCGAAGACGCTGGACAAGAAGTCGCGGCAGTTCTCGGGCGATCCGTTGAACGACGATCTGGAGGATTTGACCAATCCCGATTGGCGCGACAAGCTCAATGCGAGTGTGACGTGGAATCAGGAGAAGTGGTCGAACACCCTGTTCCTGCAGCGCTACAGCAAGGTGCCCAACAGCGCCGGGGAGGCGTATCTGACGCCGACCACCTTGGTCAACGCGAGCTTGGTGTATCGCATCAATCCGCGCACCACGGTCTCGGTGGCGGTGAATAACCTGTTCAACAAGGTGAAAAGCGATACCAGCGGCGGTTGGCCATATTACCCGGTCGGGAATTACAGCCCGGTAGGACGTCAAGGCTGGGTGGAGCTGAACTACCATTTCGGTTCCTGACGCATTGGCGGATTACGCCGTTCCGGCTAATCCGCCCTACGTGGTTATCGTGTCCGCCACCGCCACGGTGTACGCAGCCCTTCATCGTCCTCCTTTATGCCAGCTTGCGCTGCGCTGCCGCGTGGCCGGCATATTCCGTCATCCAGTACACCAGCGCCAGGGCCGGGAAGGCCATCCCCGTCAACAGCGCCGCCTGCCAGCCATGTGTCGCGAACATCCAGCCGCCCAGCGCGGAACCCAACGCGCCGCCGGCGAAGAACAGCGCGAAATACACGCCGTTCAAACGGCTGCGCACCTCCGCGCCAAGCGTGAAGATGGCACGCTGGCCGAGCACCAGGTTGGCCGCGACACCCATATCGAGCACGATCGAGGCGATCACCAGGATCGCCAGGCCGACGTTGCGCGACTCCGGCGCGATCATCGGCAGCGCGAACCCTACCACCCCCAGCGCCAGCGCTGCGGCTGTCGCCATCAAGGTATGGCCGGCGTCGGCCAGGCGGCCGGCGATCGGCGAGGCCACGGCGCCGGCCATGCCGACCAGCGCGAAGATGGCGATACCCGTCTGCGACAGATGGAACTGCGGACCGGCCAGCATCAGCGGTGTGACGGTCCAGAATAGACTGAACGATCCAAACAGGCCGGCGTGGTACGCGGCGCGGCGGCGCAGCAGCGGCGTGCGCAGGAACAGGTGCCACAGGGACGCCAGCAGCGCCGGATAGGTGATGTTCGACGCCGGTACGCGCAGCGGCAGTTTGGCGCGCAGCACCAGCGCCACGGCCAGCACGATTAGCGCGGCGCCGCCGAAGACGACGTGCCAGTTGCTGGCATCGGCCACCAGGCTGGCCACCGGGCGCGCCAGCATGATCCCCAGCAGCAGGCCGCTGACCACTTTGCCCACCGTGTGGCCGCGCGTCGACTCCTTCGACAGGTGCGCGGCGAACGGCACGATGATCTGCGCCGCCACCGAGCCGAGGCCGATGCCCAGCGCGGCGGTCAGGAACAGCCATGCGCTGGTGCTGAACGCGGCCAGCACCAGCATCGCCGATGTGAACAGCAGGCCGCTGACGATCAGGCGGCGGTTTTCCAGCAGGTCGCCCAGCGGGACGACGAACAGCAGGCCGATGGTGTAGCCGATCTGCGTCAACGTCACGATCAGGCCTGCGGCTTGCGCCGACAGCCCGGTGGCGGCGCTGATCGGGCCGACCAGCGTTTGCGCATAATACAAGTTGGCGACGATCAGGCCCGTCGCGGCGGCCAGCAGCAGCACCATGCCTGGGCTGATGTCGGTTTCCGTGGTGTTGTTCATGATGGTTCCAGAAGTGAGTGTCGATGAGGCTAGT
>Ga0308163_10000393_pt1 | contig 85672 bp, 73 predicted proteins | sample PhyTR1_FD_201037 | JGI IMG/M metagenome (GOLD analysis project Ga0308163, IMG submission 201037) | Phyllosphere microbial communities from UC Gill Tract Community Farm, Albany, California, United States - DLSLT.R1 | ecosystem: Host-associated > Plants > Phyllosphere > Unclassified | place: USA... | reverse complement strand
TTTTTGCTTTTCTCTGCCGGCGTTCATCGCTGAACCCCGCTGACCCGGCGGCTTGTGTTCCGTTGTTCCGTGTCAGTGGAGGCGCATTATAGGGAGTTATTCTGAGGTGACAAGAGGAAATTTAAAAAAACTTTTCGTTCGCTTATTTTTCAAACTTTACGTTTATTAAATCCGCGCTTTGGCCGTTAATTGTGCGATTTCCCGCGCAAAACTGGCGACCTGCTGCCAGTCGGTATAGACCACTTCTTTACTTGTATCGGTTTCCCCACCCGTCATCTTCATAATTAAACGAATCATAAAGCGGTCAAGCCAGCGATAACGAGGGTAACGCAGCGCACCAGCAAACACGGCGCACAGCGTTGGTTGCCATGGAGAGCTCAGCAGGAACTTGCGCGTATAGCTGTTCGTCTGTGGCGTACGCTTCTCTGCTTTACGCGCCACAAGGTTCACAGAATAGAAAGCGCTCGGCAGCGCATTCAGCGTGACAGCATGCTTCTTCACGAAGCGATCAACCGCGGGATGAAAATGTCCGTACCGAATCGACGCGCCGATCACCACACGGTCATAATCCTGCCACACAATCTCTTGCGTACGATTCAGATTCACTACGTCGGCATACATGCCCTGCTCTTTTAATTCAGAGGCCAGATAAGAAGCAATCTCACGCGTCTGCCCGTCTCGTGTAGAGAATAGTATTAATGTCTTCACCAAATACTTCCTTAATCGCGCCAGAATGTTGGGGTGAACAGCACCAGCAGCGTAAAGACCTCAAGACGTCCAAAAAGCATATTGGCAATCAAGATCCATTTTGCCACCGGATTCATGCTGGCAAAGTTGTCCGCTACGACGCCAAGCCCTGGCCCGAGGTTATTGAGCGTTGCCACGACAGAAGCAAACGCCGAGAAATCATCAACGCCGGTCGCAATAATGGCCAGCATGCTGACGATAAAGACCAGCGCATAAGCCGAGAAGAAACCCCATACCGCTTCGAGGATACGTTCCGGTAACGCGCGGTTACCAAGCTTAATACTGTAGACCGCATTCGGATGCACCAATCGTTTCAGCTCACGGTTTCCCTGTTTAAACAGCAGAAGGATACGAATCACCTTCAACCCCCCGCCCGTCGATCCCGCACACCCGCCTATAAAGGCAGAGCATAAAAGCAAGACCGGCAAGAACAGCGGCCAACGGGAAATACTGTCCGTCGTGAACCCAGCGGTGGTCGCCATCGACACAACCTGGAAGAACGCCTGGTTGACGGTGGTGACGGCCGAGCTGTAAACATCGTGGAGCCACAAGACCGATGTACAAATCACCACCAGCGTTAGCTGCACCCCAATAAACATCCTGAATTCCGGGTCGCGCCAGTACACCTTCAAACTCCGTCCACTTAATAAAGAGAAGTGAAGACCGTAGTTACAGCCGGAGATCAGTAAGAAGACAGCAATAATGGTGTTGATGGTCGGACTGTCGAAATACCCCACGCTGGCGTCGTGCGTGGAGAATCCGCCAATCGCAATCGTCGAGAAGCTATGCCCAATCGCATCAAACGCAGGCATTCCGGCAAACCACAGGGCCAGCGCACAGGCAACGGTCAGCAACACATAGATGAACCAGAGGGTTTTGGCCGTCTCGGCGATACGCGGGCGCATCTTATTATCTTTTAGCGGCCCGGGCATTTCCGCGCGATAGAGCTGCATCCCCCCGACACCCAGAATAGGTAGAATCGCAACGGCTAACACGATGATCCCCATACCACCAAACCACTGCAGCATCTGACGATAAAAGAGAATCGCATGCGGTAACGAATCTAGCCCCACCAGCGTCGTCGCGCCCGTGGTCGTCAACCCGGAAAAGGATTCAAAGAAAGCATCGGTGACCGTCAGATTCGGCTGTTCAGCAAAGATAAACGGCAGCGCCCCCACACTTCCCAGCACGGTCCAGAACAGAACCACAATCAGGAAGCCTTCCCGGGATTTCAGTTCGCCCTTCTCACGACGGTTTGGCCACCACAGCATTGAGCCAATCACCAGTGCAGCAAAGAAGGTTTGTGTGAACGCCCGCCCCGCGCCGTCCCGATAAATAAGCGCCACCAGTCCAGGGAGAATCATCGTCCCGGAGAAGAGGATAACCAGCAGTCCAACGATTCGGGTTATGGCACGAAAATGCATCTCTGCCGTTTCCTTTGGTATTCAGAAAGTAAGGTGGGGATTATTCTTCAATCGGCAGCAATTGCAACGCACCGCGACTAAAATCAGCCAGTTTTGCTGAAAAAGCCGAGTGCTCCGCCAGAGGAAGTGCCACGCGTAATTGAACCGTCGCCTGGTAATCACTTTGCACAATCACGCCGTTAAATTGCTTAAGCAGCGTTTCAATGCCGGATAACTGAGCGTAATCACACAACAAAGTATATTCGGTTAATGGCGTTTTGCGGAGGGTATTAAGTTGATTAAGCGCCTGCTGGACACCGCCGCCGTAGGCCTTAACCAGCCCGCCGGTCCCTAATAATATGCCGCCGTAATAACGAACGACGACCGCGGTAATTTCACCGACGCCACTCCCCATCAGCTGAGAGAGCATCGGTTTACCGGCCGTTCCAGCAGGTTCACCATCGTCAGAAAATCCCAGCTTTTGTGAATCGTTCGGTGCTCCGGCGACCCACGCCACGCAATGGTGACGGGCGTCGGGATGGTCTGCACGAACCGACTCAATAAACGCTTTCGCCGCCTCCACGCCGTCGGTGTGAGCCAACAGCGTGATAAAGCGGCTTTTTTTGATCTCTTCAGAGAAGGTGACCGGCTCGGCCGGTATCAGCCAACTGTCCATCACGCCAGCTTCTGATCTCGCGTCATGTTTTCGATATTGTTCTCGTGAACCACCACGTTATCTTCAATACGAATGCCACCAAAAGGTTTCAGCGCATCAATTTTCTGCCAGTTGAAGTGTTTGCTGAACTGGCCTTCACGCCATGGATTCAGCAGAGAATCAATAAAGTAGATGCCCGGCTCGATGGTCAACACCATGCGCGGCTCCAGCACGCGGGTACAACGCAGGTACGGATATTTAGACGGCGCCGCCAGATGTGTCCCCGTATCATCCTGCATAAAACCGGCGACATCATGAACCTGCAGCCCCAGCGGATGGCCAATACCGTGCGGCATAAAAGGTCCGGTGAGATCGTTTTCGACCATCGCCTCTTCGCTCATATCCGTCACAATCTGATGCTTACGCAGCAGCTTAGCGATGCGCTGATGGAACTGAATATGATAGTCAACATAGCTCGTGCCCGCTTTCATGGTGCTGATAAGCGCCAGCTGTTCGTCGTTCACGTCTTTAATCAGATGCGCAAAATCGGTATCGCTGTTTGCCGCCCAGGTACGCGTCAGATCTGCCGCGTAACCGTTGTACTCTGCACCCGCATCCAGCAGGAAACTGCGAATTTCAGAAGGCGCGCGGTGATCCAGTTTGGTGTAGTGCAGAACGGAGGCGTGCTCGTTCAGCGCCACAATATTCCCGTAAGGCACGTCGGTATCACGATGACCCGTCGCCGTCAGGTAAGCCTGATTAATATCAAACTCGCTCATGCCGGACAGGAACGCTTCGTGCGCGGCCTGATGACCATTCACTGCGGTTTTCTGTGCTTCGCGCATGCAGGACAGTTCATAGTCGGTCTTATAAGCGCGGTAGTAATGCAGATAATCGATCACGCCTTTCGGGTTGATTTTGTCTGCCGGAATATCCAGACCCAACGCGCGCTCAGGAACCGGGCCGATGTAAGCTATGTTGCCACGCGCAGCAGGTAACTGGCTGCCAATACCGTCCGCTTTCGGCAGAGCGATCACATCCACTTCTTCCGTCCAGAATGTCGTCGGCAGCGGTTCAACGTTGTGCCAGTAATCGACCGGCAAGTAGAACCACAGTTTCGGTTTGTTCACGCCATCAACCAGCAACCAGCAGTTTGGAACCTGCGTCACCGGAACCCAGGCTTTGAACTGGGGGTTCACCTTGAACGGATAAGCATGGTCATCGAGGAAGACATTCAACAGCTCACCGGAGTGGATAAGCAGCGCATCGAGTTTAAAACGAGTCAGTACGTCGCGGGTGCGCTCTTGCAACGTAACAATATGATTTTTATAAAGTGCCGCCAGTGAGTCCATCATTATTCCTTTCATGTTTGAGCTCTAGTCTTCGCATCTTAGCACACCTCACTTCTCCTGCGTGATCTCCGCCGAGCGTGATCCCCGCAGCAATTTCTTAATGATAAATTTGCATTTTATTAACATAAATCCCACACTCGGTCTCATCTGGTATGACCAGATCCACTTGCTGGATTCAGGAGACTGACATGCTCTACAAAGGTGACACCCTATACGTGGACTGGCTGGAAGATGGCATCGCCGAACTGGTGTTCGATGCCCCCGGCTCAGTCAACAAGCTCGATACCGCGACCGTAGCCAGCCTCGGCCACGCGCTGGATGTGCTCGAAAAACAATCTGACCTCAAAGGTCTACTGCTGCGTTCCGAAAAAGCCGCCTTTATCGTTGGCGCGGATATCACCGAATTCCTCTCTTTATTCCAGGTCCCGGAAGAACAGCTCAGCCAGTGGCTGCATTTTGCCAACAGCGTGTTTAATCGACTGGAAGATTTACCGGTCCCGACGATTTCGGCCGTTAACGGCTATGCACTCGGCGGCGGCTGCGAATGCGTGCTGGCGACCGACTACCGTCTGGCAACACCAGATCTGCGAATCGGCCTGCCGGAAACCAAACTGGGTATCATGCCGGGCTTTGGCGGCTCCGTTCGTATGCCGCGCATGCTGGGTGCCGATAGCGCACTGGAAATCATTGCCGCAGGTAAAGATGTTGGCGCAGATCAGGCGCTCAAAATCGGTCTGATCGACGGCATCGTGAAAGCCGAAAAACTGCGCGATGGCGCGATCAGCATTTTACGTCAGGCGATCAATGGCGATCTCGACTGGAAAGCCAAACGTCAGCCGAAGCTCGAGCCGCTAAAGCTCAGCAAAATCGAAGCCACCATGAGCTTTACCATCGCCAAAGGCATGGTGATGCAGACGGCGGGCAAACACTACCCGGCGCCGATTACCGCCGTGAAAACCATCGAAGCCGCTGCGCGCTTGGGTCGTGAAGAAGCGCTCAAACTCGAAAACCAAAGTTTCGTCCCGCTGGCGCACACCAATGAAGCCCGCGCGCTGGTTGGTATTTTCCTGAACGATCAGTTCGTGAAAGGCAAAGCAAAACAGCTGACAAAAAACGTTGAGATGCCAAAGCAGGCCGCCGTTCTGGGCGCAGGCATCATGGGCGGCGGGATCGCTTATCAGTCCGCCTGGAAAGGCGTGCCGGTGATCATGAAGGACATCAACGACAAATCCCTGACGCTGGGCATGACCGAAGCCGCAAAGCTGCTGAATAAACAGCTGGAGCGCGGCAAAATTGATGGTCTGAAACTCTCGGGCGTCATTTCGACTATCCATCCTACGCTTGAATACAGCGGTTTTGATCGTGTCGATGTGGTTGTCGAAGCCGTTGTTGAAAACCCAAAAATCAAAAAAGCGGTGCTGGCAGAAACAGAAGATAAAGTCCGCCCGGATACCGTGCTGGCGTCTAACACCTCCACCATTCCGATTGGCGAGTTGGCGAGCGTTTTGAAGCGCCCGGAAAACTTCTGCGGTATGCACTTCTTTAACCCGGTACACCGCATGCCGCTGGTTGAAGTGATTCGCGGAGAAAAAACATCCGACGAAACCATCGCCAAAGTGGTGGCGTGGGCCAGCAAAATGGGCAAAACGCCGATCGTGGTTAACGACTGCCCAGGATTTTTCGTCAACCGCGTGCTGTTCCCTTATTTCGCAGGCTTTAGCCAGCTGCTGCGCGACGGCGCGGACTTCCGCAAAGTCGATAAAGTGATGGAGAAACAGTTCGGCTGGCCAATGGGCCCTGCCTATCTGTTGGATGTGGTCGGGATTGATACCGCGCATCACGCGCAGGCGGTGATGGCCGCTGGTTTCCCACAGCGTATGCAGAAAGATTATCGCGACGCTATCGACGCACTGTTTGACGCCAATCGCTTCGGGCAGAAGAACGGCCTGGGCTTCTGGCGCTATAAAGAAGACAGCAAAGGCAAGCCGAAGAAAGAAGACGATGCCGCCGTAGAGAGCTTACTGGCCGACGTCAGCCAGCCGACGCGCGATTTCAGCGACGAAGAAATCATTGCGCGCATGATGATCCCGATGGTCAACGAAGTGGTGCGTTGTCTGGAAGAAGGTATTATCGCCAGCCCGGCAGAAGCTGATATGGCGCTGGTGTACGGTCTCGGTTTCCCTCCGTTCCACGGCGGCGCGTTCCGCTGGCTGGATACGCTCGGCAGCGCCAAATATCTCGATATGGCTCAGCAGTATCAGCAGCTCGGTCCGCTATACGAAGTGCCGGACGGTCTGCGCAACAAAGCCCGCCATAACGAACCGTATTATCCGCCAGTTGAGCCAGCCCGTCCGGTTGGCGCGCTGAAAACGGCTTAAGGAGTCACAATGGAAAAGGTTGTCATTGTCGATGCAATTCGCACCCCGATGGGCCGTTCAAAGGGTGGCGCATTTCGTCACGTACGTGCGGAAGATCTCTCCGCGCACCTGATGCGAAGCCTGCTGGCGCGCAACCCGGCGCTGGAAGCAAGTGCGATTGATGATATTTACTGGGGCTGCGTGCAGCAAACGCTCGAGCAAGGTTTTAACATTGCGCGTAACGCGTCTCTGCTGGCGGAAATCCCACACTTCGTTCCGGCGGTTACCGTCAACCGCCTGTGCGGATCGTCTATGCAGGCCTTGCACGATGCGGCTCGCATGATCATGACTGGCGATGCGCAGGTCTGCATGGTCGGCGGCGTGGAGCATATGGGTCACGTCCCGATGAGCCACGGCGTGGATTTCCATCCGGGTATGAGCCGTAACGTCGCCAAAGCTGCGGGCATGATGGGGCTGACCGCTGAAATGCTCTCCCGTATGCACGGTATCAGCCGTGAAATGCAGGATCAGTTCGCCGCGCGTTCTCACGCCCGTGCCTGGGCCGCGACGCAATCCGGTGCATTTAAGAACGAAATACTGCCCACCGGCGGCCATGATGTTGATGGCGTGCTGAAACAATATTACTACGACGAAGTGATTCGCCCGGAAACAACGGTTGAAACGCTTTCCACCCTGCGTCCGGCATTCGATCCGGTAACCGGCACGGTCACGGCAGGAACGTCATCGGCGCTTTCCGACGGCGCTGCCGCCATGCTGGTCATGAGTGAAAGTCGTGCACGCGAACTGGGTCTGACGCCGCGCGCGCGAATCCGCTCCATGGCGGTGGTCGGCTGCGATCCTTCGATTATGGGTTACGGTCCGGTTCCGGCGTCAAAACTGGCGCTGAAAAAAGCCGGGCTGGCCGCCAGCGATATCGACCTGTTCGAAATGAACGAAGCCTTCGCTGCGCAGATCCTGCCGTGCATTAAAGATCTGGGCCTGATGGAGCAGATCGACGAGAAGATCAACCTCAACGGCGGCGCAATTGCGCTCGGGCATCCGCTGGGCTGTTCAGGTGCGCGTATCAGCACCACGCTGATTAACCTGATGGAACGCAAAGACGCTCAGTTTGGTCTGGCGACCATGTGCATCGGGCTGGGTCAGGGGATCGCGACGGTATTTGAAAGGGTGTAAATAAAGAATTATCCCCTAAATAATTGGCGTTGCATCGCGGCGGCAACTGAGAGAATCCCCGGGAGCATAGTTAACTATGTGACCGGGGTGACCGAAGGCAGCCAACAAAGAGGCAGCGCGAATTATGACGGGGAAGGTTTAGTTGCCGTTCTTCCCGCCTGTCAGGGGCGGGTTTTTTATTCTCAGATAAACGCAAACGCATCGCCAAACAGGCGGTCTTCACGCGCATCACGTTCATTGCAGAACAGATCGCGGGCAATTTTTGCCATCTCAAAACGGCCTGCAATATAGATATCGTGTCCGGCCAGCGTGCCGTGATCCTGCAACACCGCCGTCAGCACCGTACCGCTGCGCCCACGCCATCCCTCTTCCGGCTGCTCGACAACCGGTTCGATGCGCAGATTTTGGTGCGTCACGCTCAGCGCTTCCAGCTCAGAAAGATCGTACAGGTGCTTTTCTTCACGGCCGCCCCAGTAGATGGTGATATCGCGGTCAGGATTTTGCGCCAGCGCGGTGAGCAAAATGGAACGCACGTAGGAGAAACCGGTCCCGCCCGCGATCAGAATCAGCGGACGGTCTCCGTCTTCACGCAGCCACGCTTCGCCGTGCGGAATATCGACCTGAATTTCATGCTCTTTCAGGATGCGATCCATGACAGCCATGGCATAAAGATTAAGCTCTGACGCACCTATGTGTAACTCAATAAACTCCTGCTCCGCTGGCGTAGACGCCATAGAGAAAGGACGTTTATCACGCTCATCCATCACAACCATTAAATATTGGCCCGCGCGGAAAGAAAATGCCGCCTCGGGAACCAAACGGACGCGATATACGGTGTCGGTAATAGCATCTACCGAGGTCACTTTACAGCTTAAGGTTGTCATTCGCTCTCTCTGTCGGGAAGTCTAAAGGGCTTAACGGTCAGACTCAGGCTTACCGTCATTCAATATGGCTAGCTCGTCCCATATTGCGTCAATTCGCGCCGTCACTTCAGGGTCTTTTTGAATCGGACGACCCCATTCGCGCGAGGTTTCGCCGGGCCATTTATTGGTGGCATCCAGTCCCATTTTTGAGCCAAGACCGGAAACCGGCGAGGCAAAATCCAGATAATCAATTGGCGTGTTTTCAACTAACACCGTATCACGCGCGGGGTCCATGCGCGTTGTGATCGCCCATATCACATCATTCCAGTCACGGGCGTTAACGTCATCATCACAGACAATAACAAATTTGGTGTACATAAACTGGCGCAGGAAAGACCATACGCCCATCATTACGCGTTTGGCGTGACCCGCATACTGCTTCTTAATGGTTACAACGGCCAGGCGATATGAACAGCCTTCCGGCGGTAAATAGAAATCGACAATTTCCGGGAACTGCTTTTGCAGAATCGGTACGAACACTTCGTTCAGCGCCACGCCCAACACGGCGGGCTCATCCGGTGGACGGCCTGTGTAAGTCGAGTGATAAATGGCATCGTCACGCTGAGTAATATGGGTAACAGTAAACACCGGGAAATTATCAATTTCATTGTAGTATCCCGTGTGATCGCCATAAGGCCCTTCCGGCGCCATTTCGCCCTGTTCGATATACCCTTCCAGCACGATTTCCGCGCTGGCCGGCACTTCCAGGTCGTTAGAAACACACTTCACCACTTCGGTTTTCGTGCCGCGCAGCAGGCCAGCAAACGCATATTCGGAAAGAGTGTCAGGCACCGGCGTGACCGCCCCGAGAATGGTCGCGGGATCGGCCCCTAACGCGACAGAAACCGGGAAGCGTTCGCCCGGATGTGCCGCGCACCACTCCTGGAAATCAAGCGCGCCGCCGCGATGCGACAGCCAGCGCATAATCAGCTTATTTTTGCCGATTAACTGCTGACGATAAATACCCAGATTTTGGCGTTCTTTGTGCGGACCGCGCGTGACGGTCAACCCCCAGGTAATCAGCGGCGCGGCATCTTCTGGCCAGCACTGCATGATCGGGATACGGGTCAAATCGACCGCATCGCCTTCGAGGATTTTCTGCTGACACGGCGCACCGCGCAGGCGTTTGGTCGGCATGTTCAACACTTGTTTGAACTGCGGCAATTTATCGAACAGATCGCGGAAGCCTTTTGGTGGCTCCGGCTCTTTCAAAAACGCGAGCAGTTTGCCGACTTCACGTAACGCCGACACGTCTTCCTGCCCCATCCCCATCGCCACGCGTTTAGGTGTGCCAAACAGGTTGCAGAGCACCGGCATGGAATAGCCTTTCGGATTTTCAAACAGTAGCGCAGGCCCACCGGCACGCAGTGTGCGGTCAGCGATTTCTGTCATTTCCAGATAGGGATCAACAGGAAGCGTGATGCGTTTGAGTTCGCCCTGCTTTTCCAGCAGCGCCAGGAAGTCGCGTAGATCGTGGTATTTCATGCAGTTAGTCATGGCCTCTCTGTAAGCGCTTCATTATACGGCGTTCGTCACCAGTACGCTGTAATTTTGTTAAATTAGCGTGAACTTCCACGTCATCATCCCCTTTCGGCCATTATAATCACCTTAGCGATCCCGCCAGGGTTTTGATATGCTTGCGCCGCAAACAAAGGGAAAGAGTGATTATGCAAGCGTGGTATTTACTGTATTGCAAACGTGGGCAGCTCCAGCGTGCGCAGGAACATCTTGAGCGTCAGGCCGTTAATTGTCTGACCCCTGTGATCACGCTCGAAAAAATCCAGCGCGGCAAACGTACTACGGTCAGCGAACCCCTTTTCCCGAACTACTTGTTCGTCGAGTTCGACCCGGAAGTGATTCATACTACCACTATTAACGCGACGCGCGGCGTCAGCCACTTCGTTCGCTTTGGCGCGCAACCCGCCACCGTTCCTTCAACGGTTATTCACCAGCTTTCTGTCTATAAACAGCCGGACGATATTACCGATCCCGACACGCCCTTCAGCGGCGATGATGTGGTGATCACCGAAGGCGCCTTCGAAGGATTACAGGCGATATTCTCTGAGCCAGACGGCGAAGCTCGCTCGATGCTGCTGCTCAACTTGCTGAACAAACAAGTGCTCCAGAGCGTTGCAAATACTGCCTTCCGCAAAGTTTAAAATCTAACGCCGAACAGGCGACGGACGTTTTCATCAGTCTGCGCGTCAAGCCACTGCCTATCTTCTCCGCGCCAGTGCGCAATGCGCTCAACAATGTGCCCAAGATAGGCCGGTTCATTGCGTCGCGACGCGGGTTTCGGCTTCATATCGCGTGGCAGAAGATACGGCGCATCCGTTTCGACCAACAGTCGATCGGCAGGAATTACCGGTAATAGCTCGCGCAATTCGATACCGCGTCGTTCGTCACACACCCAACCGGTAATGCCCAGATACAGCCCCCGATTCAGGCACTCCACCGCCTCCTGTCGCGAGCCGGTAAAGCAGTGCAACACCGCGCCAGGCAGTTTATCCCGCCACGGTTCCAGCAAGGTTAGAAAGCGCTCATGGGCATCGCGACAATGCATAAACACCGGCATTTCTAATTCTGCTGCGATGGCGAGCTGAGCGGTGAACGCCGCTTCCTGCTCAACGGGTGTGGAAAAGTTACGATTGAAATCAAGACCGCATTCGCCGATGGCAACGACCTCCTCATTTTTCGCGAGCTTATAGAGCGTTTCAGCGCTTTCGTCAGCCCACTGGCTGCTGTCATGCGGATGCACTCCCGCCGTCGACCAGCATCGCTCATATTCCTTTGCCAACGCTTGCGCATGTTCGCTTTCGTGAAGATTCGTTCCCGTCAGCAGCAATCCTTTCACACCTGCGGCAAACGCACGCGCCACAACGTCATCGTGGTCGTTGGCAAATTGAGGGCTGGTCAAATTCAATCCGATATCAAACATGCGGTCTCCCATATGACAACCGCCCTTTCGGGCGGCTGGTTTTATTCTTCTGTCGTTTTTTCTGGCTCGTCTTCTTCATCATCCTGCGGACGTCGCTTGCCCACGTAGAAGCGCGAGAAGAACACGCCGACTTCAAACAGACAATACATCGGTATGGCCAGCAGCGTTTGCGAGAAAACATCCGGCGGCGTCAGCAGCATGCCGACAACAAATGCACCGACGAGCATATACGGACGCTTCTTGCGCAGATCATCAGGCGTGGTCACGCCCATCCAACACAGGAGAACGATAGCGACGGGCACTTCAAACGCCACGCCGAACGCCATAAACAGCGCCATGACGAAGCTGAGATAGCTGGCGATGTCGGTCGAGACCTGTACGCCTTCCGGCGCGGTATGCGTCAGGAAGCCAAAAGCCAGCGGGAAGACTACGAAGTAGGCAAAGGCCATGCCGATATAAAACAGCAGCGAGCTGGAGACCAACAGCGGGATCACCAGCTTACGTTCGTGCTTATATAACGCCGGTGCCACGAAAGCCCACACCTGATACAAAATGACGGGTGCGGAGGCGATCAGCGACACCCAGAAGGTCAGCTTGATTGGCGTGAAAAACGGCGAGGCCACATCGGTCGCAATCATCGTTGCGCCCAGCGGCATTTGCTTAATCAACGGCGCGGAGACAATCTGATAGATGTCGTTCGCGAAATAAACCAGGCACAGGAAAATCAGCAAAACTGCAATGATGCAGTTTAACAAACGCTTACGCAGCTCAATCAGATGCGCAATGAGTGGTTGAGTATCATCTACTGCCATGTTTACGCTTTATCACTCGACGAGGGGGATGATTCGGAAGCGGGTGCGGCGGCTTTTACTTCTGCAGGCGTCACTTTTGCAACGGATTCTGCCGCAGGCAATGGCTCTTGCACTTCAGGCGCTTGCGACGGTGCGCTGGCCTGATGTTCTGCCCCCGCAGGCGTCACGCCTTCATGCTGCGCTTCATTATCCTTCACCAGCGGATTACGAATGGTGTTGGCTTCATCGCTCGCTTTTTCAGGATCGTTGACGCTGTAGGAACGTTTCATGGATTCAGCGGCCTCGCGCAACTCATCCATCGAGGCTTTCAGCTCCGGCGATAAATTGCTCATGCTCGCTTTTTCAACCTTTTTCAGGCTGTCCTGAAACTCCTGCATTTTGAGTTCCTGCGCCAGTTCATTTTGAACCGTCGTCGCCAGCGAGCGCAGCGCACGTACCCAGCCAGCAACAGTTTTTACTGCTACCGGTAAACGCTGCGGACCTAACACGATCAGGCCAATCACGAATACCAGTACCAGTTCACCAAAGCCAATATCGAACACGAATTACACCTGCTCTTTATCGTGGCGTTTAGCGTCTTCCTTTTTGGCTTCGTCTTGTTTATCAGCGATAGACTTGGCCGTGAAATCCGCATCCTGGTTGGATTTATCCTGCTTATCTTCATCATCACTAATGGCTTTCTTAAAGCCCTTGATGGACGCGCCAAGATCGGAACCGATAGAACCGAGCTTTTTGGTACCAAACAGCAGAACGACGATGACGGCAATGATTAACAATTGCCAGATACTGATACCACCCATACAACATCCTCGATAGATGATTAATTAATCAGGTCACATTATACGTATGCAACCCGGTGATAGCGATGCTAATTCAGCGCGTTTTCCGCCACCCAATGAGCCAAACCACCAGGCCACCGGCCATCAACCAGGCGGGCATCATTTGCCAGTCAGGTCGATTAATGAGTAGCAACGTTCCGCTCAGTAGCAGAGTTGCGCCAATACCAAAGAGATAGCGCGATTGCCCCTGCCGCACGCGGTTAGACTGAAGCTCGCGGGTGATTTTATCCATACTGTGCTGAAGGTTCTTGCTGTGACGCAAACTGTCATAAATCAGCTCAGGAATCTCCGGCATTTTTTCAATCCAGAACGGGGCTTTCTCTTTAAAAGAGCGCACCAGCGCAGGCAGCCCGACCTGATCCTTGATCCACGACTCAAGGAAAGGTTTTGCCGTTTTCCATAAGTCTAACTGAGGATAGAGCTGTCGGCCTACGCCCTCGACGTAAAGTAATGTTTTCTGAAGTAAAACTAACTGCGGTTGTACTTCCATATTAAAACGTCGAGCTGTGTTAAAGAGATTCAGCAGAACGTGTCCAAAAGAGATTTCGGAAAGCGGTTTCTCAAAAATCGGCTCACATACGGTGCGGATCGCGAATTCAAACTCTTCAACGTTGGTATCGGGCGGGACCCAACCGGAATCAACGTGCAACTCTGCTACCTTGCGATAATCGCGATTGAAGAAAGCGATAAAGTTCTCCGCCAGGTAGCGCTTATCTTCTTTGTTCAACGACCCGACGATACCGCAGTCAATGCCGATATATTGCGGATCTTCCGGGTGCTCGTAACTGACAAAGATATTCCCCGGGTGCATGTCGGCATGGAAAAAGCTGTCGCGGAAAACCTGGGTGAAGAAGACCTGCACGCCGCGTTCGGCTAGCAGTTTCATGTTTGTTCCCTGGTTTTCCAGCGCCACGATATCCGACACCGGGATGCCGTAAATACGCTCCATCACCATCATATTCTGGCTGCAATAGTCAGAATACACTTCCGGCACATACAGCATTGGGCTGTTTTCAAAGTTACGACGCAGCTGGATGGCGTTGGCTGATTCACGCAGCAAATTCAGTTCATCGATAAGCGTTTTTTCATACTCACGCACCACTTCCATCGGGCGCAGTCGACGGCCGTCTGGCAGCAAACGCGGAACCCAGCGCGCCAGGCGATAAATCAGCTTCATGTCCGCTCTGATAACCGGCAGGATATCCGGGCGAATGACTTTAATCACAATCGCTTTGCCGTTCTCTTTCAGGCGCGCGGTATGCACCTGCGCAATGGAAGCGGACGCCAAAGGGTTAATATCAAAATCATCAAACCAGGTTTCGACAGGGATATTTCCCATCGCTTCTTCAATCTGCTGCTTAGCCCGCGCGCCGTCAAAGGGAGCGACGCGATCCTGCAGCAAGGCCAGTTGATCGGCAATTTGCGGCGGAAAAAGGTCGCGACGAGTGGAAAGCATCTGCCCAAATTTAATCCATACCGGGCCAAGCTCCTGCAAAGCCAAACGTAAACGTTCGCCCAGCAGCTTGTCCTTGTGACGATTAGGCATCCAGAACAGCATGCGCCGCCAGATTCGCAGCGGCAGCGTGATTCGCATTTTGGGAATGAGTTCGTCGAGCCCGTAACTTAAAAAGGTGCGAACGATAAAATAGAGGCGCCGAATTTCACCAGGCGTCATTTGCCCTCCAGTTTTTCCAGCCGTTTGGTTAGCGCGTCGACGGCACGTTCAACGGCAGACGTTTCTTCGGCAAACCAGGCTAATTCCAGTGTGCCTGGCGCCATACGCCACTCTTCAGTAATCACCTCGGCAACATAGCGTTGCTGACGCTGTAACCCTTTACGCAGGAATGACGAGCCGCCACGAAGAACCTTGCTAATGCTTTCTGCCGCAATGTCGCCAATGTAGGGCGCCAGCAGTTCAGCCGGATCAAACTCAGCCAGATCGGCAAGCGCAACAAAGTTCTGCACGACCTGCAGATCGCCTTCCACTTCCAGTTCGCCACTGCGAATCAGCGCGGTCAGTTGCTGACGGTCGCGTAACTTCGGTAACACGCTCATATGGGTAATGACTGAGCAGTCGGCCTCGCCTTCCCACTCGCCGACCACATCAAGCTGACGTTCACTAAAGACAAGCACCAGCGGCGTGGAGAACTCCTTTAAGACAATACGAAGGACCTTACCGTTCAGACGCTGGCGAGCCGTTTTCAGCGCCGGAGAGCGGTACAGAAAGGTGTTCAGGACATTTTCGATGCCTGCGGTGACTAAGGGTTTAATAGGCATAGGCCGCTTCCACTCAGAACTTGTAGCCGCGATGCAAGGCAACAACACCGGCCGTCAGGTTGAAATACTCAACGTTTTCAAGCCCAGCATCCTGCATCATCGCTTTTAAAGTGTCCTGATCAGGGTGCATACGAATAGATTCCGCCAGATAGCGGTAGCTTTCGCCGTCGTTTGCCACCATTTCACCGATACGCGGTAAAACGTGGAACGAGTAGGCATCGTAGGCTTTGCTCAGCGGTTCGATAACGGGTTTGGAGAATTCAAGCACCAGCAAACGTCCACCGGGCTTAAGCACGCGATACATTGAACGCAGCGCTTTTTCTTTATCGGTGACGTTACGCAGACCAAAAGAGATGGTGATGCAGTCAAAGGTGTTGTCCGGGAATGGCAGGGCTTCGGCATTTGCCTGAACATATTCAACGTTGCCAACAACGCCAATGTTACGCAGCTTTTCACGCCCCATTTTCAGCATGGAGTCGTTGATGTCGGCCAGCACCACGCGGCCGGTTTCGCCGACCATGCGGGAGAATTTCGCGGTTAAATCACCCGTACCACCTGCCAAATCCAGCACGGTTTGACCACGACGAACGCCGCTACAGTCGATAGTAAAGCGCTTCCACAAGCGATGAATTCCGAATGACATCAGGTCATTCATGACATCGTACTTTGCCGCCACGGAATGGAATACGTGGGCAACCATGTCAGCTTTCTGCGCTTTGGCGACAGTCTGAAAGCCAAAGTGTGTCGTATCTTGTGAATCGTCAACCATCTCAGTGCCTGCTAATCCGTCAAATGTTCGTGAAGTGTAACAGATTGGGCGCGTTTGCCCTACGATTCAACCACCCCGAAAGAATCGGTCTGCCTGCGTTTCGGACGACGCTTGTGCGGCTAAATCGTTGTCTTGATTGCCTGTATTTTGCTCACCCGCCCGGTCGCGAAGGCGATATTCTTCGTCCTGAGCCGTGGCCTGCTCGGCCAATTCCGGATTAATCTCGCGCTTGACCTCAACGCCCAGGCTGCGAAATGCCTCAGCTTGTGAAAGCAGATTTCCTCGACCCGACGAGAGTTTTTTCATCGCCTGGCGATAATTATCCTGTGCCCTGTCCAGGCTTTGCCCAACGGATGTCATGTCGTCCACAAACAGGCGCATTTTGTCGTACAGCTTGCTGGCGCGATCGGCAATTTGCTGCGCGTTACGGCTTTGATGCTCGTAGCGCCACAGGTTAGCGATAGTGCGTAGCGCCACCAGCAGCGTGGTGGGGCTGACGAGCATGATGTTGTTTTTCAACGCTTCGGTGATAAGTTCTGGTTGTCTGTCGAGCGCCAGCAAAAATGCCGGTTCGACCGGAATAAACATCAGCACATAATCCAGCGAGCGCAGCCCTGGCAGCTGTTGATAATCTTTTCTCCCCAGCAGGCGAATGTGATTTCGTACCGAGGCAATGTGCTCCTGGAGCGCGGATTCTCGGGTAAAGTCATCTTCGGCATTGAAGTAACGCTCATAAGCAACCAGCGTCATTTTGGCGTCAATCACCACGTCTTTGCCTTGCGGGAGACGCACAATGACATCGGGCTGCATCCGCGATCGGGTGTCGGTTTCAATGCTCACCTGCGTTTCGTATTCATATCCCTCTCGCAGACCGGAGGCTTCCAGCACGCGGGTGAGCACCACTTCTCCCCAGTTGCCCTGCGTTTTATTGTCGCCCTTAAGCGCACGCGTCAGGTTGACCGCCTCTTGCGCCATCTGCGCATTCAACTGCTGGAGATTACGGATCTCATGCGCCAGCGTGTGCCGTTCGCGTGACTCCTGACCAAAGCTGTCCTGCACCTGACGACGAAAACCATCCAGCTGTTCTCGTAAGGGGGTCAGCAAACCATTCAGGCTCTGGCGATTCTGCTCATCAACGCGGCGGTTGCTCTGTTCAAAGATTCGGTTAGCCAGATTTTCAAACTGCTCGCTCAGACGCTGCTCGCTGTTGATCATCTGACGGATTTTGTCTTCGGCATGCAGCTGAGTGGATTCCAGACGGGTGGTGACTTCGCGCAGATCGGCTTCTAAAGAGGTGTTGATATCACGCAGATTACGCAGTTCGTTGTTGAGCAATTCGCACTCATCACGCCAGTGTTCGCTCTGGGTAAGCTGTTGTTTTGCAGCGCTCAGCTCAGCCACCATCTCTTCACGATCGGCCAGCTGATCGGCTTTATGTTGCGCATGCTGGTAGCTGGACATCAGCCAGCCCACACCCGCGCCCACCAGCGCAATCACTGCATAAATTAGGATGGAGATATCCACAACGCCCCCTGCATCAAACCATTACCCGCACAAAATAGAATTGTGCTGTATAAACGTCCAGTTTGAAAGGGATTTCCTGCGAGGCGCTACGCAAAAAGAAAAGGCCGAACGCGTCGGCCTTTTATCTGAAAGGGGAAACTAGATCAGGCGGCGAGCCGCTTCAACCACGATTTTCACCGCATGGCTTTCGGTTTTCTTCATGGTTTCTGCATTTGGAATTTCTTGCTGGGTACGGTTAACGATAACACCCGCCACCATACCGGCACGCAGACCCTGACTTGCGCACATGGTCAGCAGCGTTGCAGATTCCATTTCGTAGTTCATTACGCCCATTGACTGCCACTCTTCCATCGAACCTTTGAAGCGGTTCACTACGCGACCGGAGAAGGTGTCATAACGCTCCTGGCCTGGGTAGAAGGTATCAGAAGAGGCGGTCACGCCGATGTGGGTCGTTGCCCCCACGGATTTCGCGGCTTCAACCAGCGCAGTGGTACATTCAAAGTCCGCTACGGCTGGATATTCCATTGGCGCAAAGTGCAGGCTTGCACCGTCCAGACGCACAGAAGCTGTGGTCACCAACACGTCACCGACGTTGATATGCGGCTGAATAGCGCCAGTCGTCCCGATACGCAGGAAAGTACGAATGCCCAGCTGTGCCAGTTCTTCAACAGCGATAGAAGTAGACGGGCCGCCGATACCGGTTGAACACACGATAACCGCTTTGCCATCCAGCTCAGCACGCCACGTGGTGAATTCGCGATGCGCAGCCAGCTTAACCGGCTTATCCATCAGCGCGGCGATCTTTTCCACACGCTCAGGATCGCCAGGGACGATAGCCAGCGTAGCCCCTTGTAAATCATTTTTAGTGAGGCCGAGATGAAAAACATCAGACTTAGACATAGGTGACTCCTCTGTGGGTCGGGTTGTCAGAAGAAGTAAAACGGTACTTTACAGAAGCACCGGGTACATTTTCGTGACAGACCTCACCACGAATGAAAATGATTGCAGTTAATTACCATAAAATAGTGATATACGTCACACTAACAAGTTATATCGTTTACTACTGCACAAAAGATAGCCCGTTTCGGGCACTGTGAATTGTTAACTTGAGGTCTATATTTATTTGCACCAACGGGTACGGAGAATACCATGACTCAAAAAACGAATTTTGCACCTGCCGCCGCCCCTCTCGCGTCAACCATCGTTTCAACGTCTGAAGACGCCATCACGGCAGGCGAAACCTCGATCCCCTCGCAGGGTGAAAACATGCCCGCCTATCACGCCCGTCCAAAGGATGCGGACGGCCCTTTGCCTATCGTTATTGTGGTTCAGGAGATTTTTGGCGTTCACGAACATATTCGGGACATCTGCCGTCGCCTGGCGCTGGAGGGGTATCTGGCCGTCGCACCGGAACTGTACTTCCGTCAGGGCGACCCCAATGAATACAGCGATATCCCCACGCTGTTCAGCAATCTGGTCAGCAAAGTCCCGGATGCGCAGGTGCTGGCCGATCTCGATCATGTCGCCAGTTGGGCCGCACGTCACGGCGGCGATGCGCATCGGTTAATGGTCACGGGCTTTTGCTGGGGCGGACGTATCACCTGGCTTTACGCCGCGCACAATCCGCAGCTGAAAGCCGCCGTGGCCTGGTATGGCAAGCTGATTGGCGAAAAAACGCTGAATTCACCTAAGCATCCGGTGGATATCGCGGTCGATCTCAATGCGCCCGTTCTTGGCCTGTACGGTGGCGAAGACACGGGGATTTCGCTGGAGAGCGTGGAGACCATGCGACAGGCGCTGCGCGCCGCAAATGCCAAAGCAGAAATCGTGGTTTATCCGGAGGCGGGACATGCGTTTAACGCCGATTATCGCCCAAGCTATCACGAAGAGTCTGCCAAAGACGGCTGGCAGCGAATGCTGGCGTGGTTCCGGCAGTATGGCGCGAAAAAGGGTTAAGCCGCTCACAATTTAGCGCACGAAGCACAACGGTTGTTTGACTTTTAAACAGCTTTTGGCCGATATAAAAAGTACAGGCGTGTTACTACGTTCCGTAGGCAAGACCTGAAGCCCATTTCTCCTCCCCTGGAGAAATGGGCTTCAGGTCTTTTTTTTTTGCTCTGGAGACAGGGGCCAGACATGAATCATTTGCAGACAGCACTGGACGTCATCGCCCATGTGGGTGGCGCTGAGAATATCGAACATATCGAACATTGCTCTACCCGTTTGCGGTTGAGCCTGTACGACAACAGCAAAGTGAATGAAACCGCGCTGGCGAAAATTGACGGCGTGCTGGGCGTGCGCGTCAACGTGCAGTGCCAGGTGATTATCGGGCATGAAGTGGTTCAGGTTTACGAGGCGGTGCGGTCTCTGGTCGGCACGACGCAGGGAAGTGCCCACCCACGCCCCAATAAACCCAACCGCTGGGCGCAAGCCGTTGATTTTGTGATCAGCGTTTTCCAGCCTTTGGTGCCCGCCATTGCTGGCGGCGGCGTACTGAAATCACTGCTGCTGTTGCTGGATGTGGTGGGCTGGCTCAGCCGCGACAGCTCCACGTACAAAGTGCTGGATAATATCGGCTCTGCCCCACTCTATTTCCTGCCGATCCTGGTGGCTATCACCACTGCGACAAAGCTCAAGGTCAACGTGCTGGTTGCCGTCTCAGCCGTTGCGGTCATGGTATTACCGGCGATGACCAAACAGCTGGCCGATGGCGCAGAATTCATGTCGTTCGATCTGCGCAACGTGGCCTACGCCTCGCAGGTTTTCCCGGCCATTCTGTGCGTGATGTTTTATGCTCAGACGGAAAAGTTCTTCAACCGTTACTCACCCGGCGCGCTGCGCATTTTCCTTTCGCCAATGCTGTCGTTACTGGTCACCGTTCCTATCACGCTGCTGATTTTGGGGCCGTTGGGCTATGAACTCGGCGCGGGCCTGGCAACGGTGATTCTGTGGCTCTACGGGAAATTAGGGTTTGTGGCGACAGGATTGCTCGCCGCCGCCCTACCGTTTATGGTCGCGTCCGGAATGCACAAACCAATGCTGCCCTACGCCGTGGCATCCATGAGCCAGTTTGGCCGCGAATTGCTGTATCTCCCCGCCTCGCTGGCGCACAACATTGCTGAATCTGGCGCGTGCCTGGCCATTGCGCTGAAAAGCAAAGACAAAGTACTGAAATCGACCGCGTTTTCGGCGGGCATTTCAGCACTCTTTGGTATTACGGAACCCGCACTTTACGGCGTCACGCTGCTGAATAAAAAAGCGCTCTACAGCGTGATCCTCGGCAGCATCGTGGGGGGCGCTTTTATCGGCTGGATGGCAGTTGAAGCCTTTGCACTTGTGGGGCCAGGGCTCGCCAGTATCTCCATGTTCGTCTCGCCAGATAACCCGCTTAACATCCTGTGGGCGTTTGCTGGCGCGGGTTTGTCATTTGCTATCGCCTTTATCAGCGCCCTGCTGTTGTGGCGCGATAAAGTGACTGAACAAGCCGAAGAACTGACGTTCACCCGCCCAATTGAAGGGCAAATCATTGCGCTGGAAAAGGTGAATGATGATGTTTTCTCGCGCAAAATCATGGGTGACGGTATCGCGATTGTCCCTTCTCAGGGCGTGCTGCGTGCCCCGGCGGACGGCACTATCGTTAACGTGTTTGAAAGCGGCCACGCGCTGAGTCTTCTCACCGACGCGGGCGTGGAACTGATTTTCCATATCGGGATCGACACCATCAAGCTGCAAGGCGAAGGGTTTTCTCCAAAAGTTCAGGAAGGCCAACATGTCAAAAGCGGCGAAACGCTGATTGAATTCTCTCTTGATACCATCACCGCAGCAGGTCTCGATCCGGTGGTGATAATGGTGGTCACTAACGGCGAACGTTTCTCGCTCACGCCACATAGCCACGACGACAAAAATCCAAATCCTCACATCATCATGACGCTCAAGGAGTCCGTGTAATGGATAAATCCCTCCCGTTCCCGCAAGGTTTTTTATGGGGCGGCGCAATTGCCGCTAATCAGGCCGAAGGGGCCTGGAACGTTGATGGCAAAGGGCCGTCGGTGGCTGATGCCATCACCTGGAAACCCAATCTGTCGCTGAAAGATTATGACGGCCATATGGCGCTGACGGATGAAAATATTCAGGATGCGTTTGAAGGCAAAAACGACTCACTTTACCCGAAACGTCGCGGCATCGATTTCTATCACCACTATAAAGACGATATCGCGCTGTTTGCCGAGATGGGCTTTAAAGTGCTGCGCGTGTCCATTGCCTGGTCGCGTATTTTCCCGGACGGCGAAGACGCTGCACCGAATGAAGCGGGCCTGCAATTTTACGAAGATATGTTCCGTGAATTGCGTCACCATAACATCGAGCCGCTGGTGACGCTTTCTCACTACGAAATGCCGCTGGCGCTGAGTGAGCGATATAACGGCTGGGTGCACCGCAACGTGGTGGACGCGTTCGTGCGCTTTAGCGATGTCTGCTTCGACCGCTATAAAGATCTGGTGCGCTACTGGCTCACGTTTAATGAAATCGACAGCATCCACCGTCACCCGTTTACCACCGCCGGTATCCGCGAAGAGAAAAGCGCGCCGGGCAAAGCAAAACAGGATATTTATCAGGGGCTGCATCATCAGTTTGTCGCCTCAGCGCTGGTCACGCGTGACTGCCACGCCAAAATCCCTGGCAGCCAGGTGGGCTGTATGCTCACCAAGCTCACCACCTATCCGCACAGCTGTCGCCCGGAAGACGTCGAAGCGACGCTTAAAAAGAATCTTGAAAACTATTTCTATGCGGATGTGCAGGTGTTCGGGGAATATCCGCCGCTGATCCTGCGCGATCTGGCGAGCCGCGACATTCAGATTGAAATGCAGGCCGACGATCAGCGCATTTTAAAAGATCACACCGTCGATTTCGTCTCGTTCAGTTACTACATGTCGCTGACCGAATCGACCCAGCCAGACGTTGAACGCATCCCGGGCAACACCATTCTTGGGGTGAAAAACCCGTACCTGCCTGCGTCTGAGTGGGGTTGGCAAATCGATCCGGTCGGGCTAAAAATTTCCCTGCTCGAACTGTACGACCGCTATCAAAAGCCGCTGTTTATCGTTGAGAACGGGCTAGGTGCGAAGGATATCGTCGAGAATGGCAAAATTCACGACAGCTATCGCATCGACTATTTCCGCGCCCATTTCGAGCAAACTTTGGCGGCTATCAATGAAGGGGTGGATGTGATGGGATTCACCACCTGGGGATGCATCGACATTATTAGTGCAGGCACGTCGCAGATGTCCAAGCGCTATGGCTTTATCTATGTCGATCAGGATGATGAAGGCAACGGCACGTTAAAGCGCCTGAAAAAAGAGTCTTTTGGGTGGTATCAGAAAGTGATCGCCAGCAATGGCGCTGACATGAGCTAAACGGCCAGGCCGCAGGAAAAACCGTGATTACGATAAAAAAATCGCTCAATAACAGCATGCTGCTGGTCGACAACGATCGGCGGGAGATGATTTTGTTTGGCAAAGGGATTGGCTTTGGCGCGAAAGCGGGGAGTCAAATCGACCTGACGCAGGTGGAGAAAGTCTTCCTGCCGCTGAGCGATCTCAAGTCCCGTCACTTTTTATCGCTCACGGACACCATTCCTGCGGCATTCTTTGAAATAAGCCACGAGATCTTGACGCTCGCCCGCACGCTTTGCGGCGACAAACTTAACTCGGTGCTGCTTTTCACCCTCGCGGAGCATCTGCATTTTGCGGTAGAACGCAGCCGCAGCGGGCAGGTAATCCTCAATAAGCTGAGCTGGGAAGTGAAGCGCTACTACCCGCAAGAATACAGCGTCGGGATACAGGCGCGGGCAAAAGTGAACGCGCAGTTTGGCGTTGACCTGCCGGAAGACGAAGCGGTGAATATCGCCTTTCACCTGATTAATGCCAGCGGCCAGACCGACGACAGTTCGGCGCATCAGCAGGTTGAGCTGGTTAATCGCATCGCCGAAATCGTGCGCTATAAATTGAGCAAAACCATTGATACGCAGTCGGTCAATTACATGCGGTTTATTACCCATCTGCGCTACTTTGCCGAGCGGGTATTGACCGGGAAAATTGTGGTCAGCGAGACCGAGGATTTTTATCAGGAATTAATGCGCCATCGCCCGGATGCCATGACCGTGGCGTGGGTGATTCGCGATTATGTGCAGGAAAAATATCAACTCACGCTGCCAAAAGATGAACTGACCTGGCTGAGCATTCATATTAGCCGATTGATGGAAGGCCAGGCGTAGGGCTGGCGTTTTCGCCCCCTGCCGCCTGGTTCCCCTCTCCCCAAAGAGGAGAAGGTCATCCGTGCAATTAACCCTGACGCAGATTCTGCGCGGCTTTCACCATATTCGCCAGCGCAGCGCGGGTTTCCGGCCAGCCACGGGTTTTCAGGCCGCAGTCCGGGTTCACCCACAAGCGCTCTGCCGGAATACGCTGAGCGGCTTTCGCCAGCAACGCCTCGATCCATTCTACGCTTGGCACATTCGGGGAGTGAATGTCGTACACGCCCGGGCCGATTTCGTTCGGATAGTCGAACTCCTCGAACGACTCCAGCAGTTCCATATCAGAGCGCGAAGTTTCGATGGTGATCACGTCGGCATCCAGCGCCGCGATGGAATCCATGATGTCATTAAATTCGCAGTAACACATGTGGGTGTGGATCTGCGTGTCGTTCTTTGCCACCGCGGCGTTGATGCGGAAAGCCTCCACGCCCCATTGCAGGTAAGCATCCCAGTCGCTTCGGCGCAGCGGCAAGCCTTCGCGCAGGGCCGGTTCGTCAATCTGGATGATGCCGATGCCTGCGGCTTCGAGATCCGCCACTTCGTCACGCAGCGCCAGCGCAATCTGCTTAGCGATGGTTTCACGCGTCACATCTTCACGCGGGAATGACCAGCAAAGAATGGTCACCGGGCCGGTCAACATGCCTTTCACCGGTTTGTCCGTCAGGGACTGCGCGTACTTCGCCCACTCCACGGTGATCGCTTCCGGGCGGCTAACGTCGCCAATTACGACCGGGGGCTTCACGCAGCGGGAGCCATAGCTTTGCACCCAGCCGTTTTGGGTAAACACAAAACCATCCAGGTGCTCACCGAAGTATTCCACCATGTCATTACGCTCGGCTTCGCCGTGCACCAGCACGTCCAGACCCAAACGTTCCTGCTCAATAATCGCCTGCTTGATGTGCTCGGCGATACCGGTGAGGTAATTATTAGCGTCGAGATTGCCTTTTTTGAAGTCCAGACGCAGGCCGCGGATTTCGGTGGTCTGCGGGAATGAACCGATCGTGGTAGTCGGCCACGCAGGCAGGTTGAAGCGCGCACGCTGTGCTTCGGCACGCACTTCATAGGCGTTTTCACGCTGGCTGTCTTTGGCGGTGATCGCCGCCAGACGTTTTTCTACCGCCGCATTATGCACCCGAGTCGAATGACGGCGCGCCTGAATCGGGGCACTCCACTCGACCAGCCTCGCGGTGTCGCCGCTGTTCAGCGCATCGCGCAGCAGAGCCAGCTCTTCACATTTTTGCAGGGCGAAGGCGAACCAGCTTTTCACTTCCGCATCCAGTCGCGTTTCGACACTCAAATCGATCGGGCTGTGCAGCAAAGAGCACGAAGAGGCAACCCACAGATCGCGTTTGCCGACGATGTCTTTAATCTGTGCGTATTTCTCGGTGAGATCGGCGCGCCAGACGTTACGCCCGTTTACCAGACCCGCAGACAGCAGCCAGTCGGTCGGCAGGCGTTTGTTGAGTTCAGCGACATCATCTTTACCGTGAACCAGATCCACGTGCAGACCCTGCACTGGCAGCGCGGTGATGGTATCGAGATTCGGCGTGACGCCTTCGAAATAGGTGGTCAGCAGCAGTTTAGTCTGGCCCGTCAGCGCGTCATAAGCCGGTTTAAACGCATCCAGCCATTCCTGCGGCAATTCCAGCACCAGCGCGGGTTCGTCGATTTGTACCCACTCAACGCCGCGTTTTGCCAGTTCAGCCAGCACCTGTCGATATACCGGCAAAATGTCGTTCAGCAGGCTCAGGCGGTCAAACTGCTCGCCTTTCACTTTACCCAGCCACAGATACGTTACCGGCCCGAGCAGAACCGGTTTAATGTTGTGGCCCAGCGCCAGTGCTTCATCAACTTCATCCAGCAGTTGCGTCCAGGTCAGTTTGAACTGCTGGCCTTTCACGAACTCAGGAACCATATAGTGATAGTTGGTGTTAAACCATTTGGTCATTTCCGCCGCCGCTGCTGGCTCACCGGTTGGCGCACGTCCACGGCCCAGGCGGAACAGGGTGTCGATATCCACCGATCCATCTTTGTTCTGATGACGAGCCGGCACGTTGCCAAGCAGCAGGCTGGTGGTCAGAACATGGTCGTACCAGGCGAAATCGCCCACCGGCAGCAGATCAATCCCCGCCTGTTTTTGCTGATCCCAGTGGCGAGCGCGCAGCTCGCGACCAACAGCCAGTAGCTCTTCGCGGGTGGAGTGACCCGCCCAGTAACTTTCTTGTGCTTTTTTCAGTTCGCGGCGCAAGCCAACGCGAGGGAAACCGAGAGTGTGGTTGATTACAGTCATGTGTCATTCCTCTAAGAATTCATTGAATCTGAAGGCAAACTCTAAATAGTTCGGCTGGCAGGAAGGCGGCCCCGCAGCGCATCCCCAGGAGCTTACTGAAGTAAGTGACTGGGGTAAGCGAGGACGCCAAAGCATCTGCAAGTCGAAATATGACGAGTTTGGACGTCCAGATGTTTACACATCCATAATTGGCGGTTACTGTATATTCCTCAAGCGCAAAATACTCATGCCGAAGTGAAGGACTTTCATGATCGAGATAAAACACCTGAAAACGCTACAAGCGTTGCGGAATTGCGGGTCGCTCGCTGCTGCGGCGGCCACGCTGCATCAGACGCAATCTGCGCTGTCACACCAGTTCAGCGATCTGGAACAACGTCTTGGCTTTCGTCTGTTCGTGCGTAAGAGTCAACCGCTGCGCTTTACGCCGCAGGGTGAAATTTTGCTCCAGCTTGCCAATCAGGTATTGCCGCAGATCGCCACCGCGCTGCAGGCTTGCAATGAGCCGCAGCAAACGAAATTGCGCATCGCCATTGAGTGTCACAGCTGTATTCAGTGGCTGACGCCCGCGCTTGAGAATTTCCGCCAGCACTGGCCGCAGGTGGAGATGGACTTTAAATCGGGCATGACGTTTGACCCGCAGCCGTCGCTACAGCAGGGCGAGCTGGATCTGGTGATGACATCCGATATTCTGCCGCGCAGCGGGCTGCACTACTCGCCGATGTTTGATTATGAAGTGCGCCTGGTGCTGGCTCCGGATCATCCGCTGGCGGTGAAAACGCGCGTTACGCCGGAAGACCTGGCGACCGAAACGCTGCTGATTTATCCGGTGCAGCGCAGTCGTCTGGATATCTGGCGGCATTTCCTGCAGCCGGCGGGCATCAGCCCGAACCTGAAAAGCGTCGATAACACGCTGCTATTGATTCAGATGGTGGCGGCGAGAATGGGTATTGCGGCGCTCCCGCACTGGGTGGTAGAGAGTTTTGAGCGCCAGGGTCTGGTGGTCACCAAAACCCTGGGCGAGGGACTATGGAGCCGGCTGTACTCCGCCGTGCGCGATGGCGAGCAGCGTCAGCCGGTCACGGAAGCGTTTATTCGTTCAGCGCGGAATCACGCTTGCGACCATCTGCCGTTTGTTCGGAGCGCGGAGCGACCCAATGGCGATGCACCCACAGTGAAGCCAGGATCACCGTTCCCCCAATGATAAAGCTCGGCCAGTGCGGCTGTTCCTGCCAGATGGCCAGGTTCACCAGCAGGCCTGCGGGCACGTGAACGTTGTTCATAATGCCCAGCGTTCCGGCGTCTACCTGCGTAGCGCCGTAGTTCCACATAAAATAGCCTAGCCCCGACGCGACTACGCCGAGCCAAATCAGCACGCTCCACTGCACCGTGGTGGTCGGCAATTTCTGCGGATTACCCAGCATGAACCACGCTACAACCGCGACAATAAACGCCCCCATATAGAACCACGCAAAGGCATTGTGCTGCGGCATCGGCCGGGTTTCCATCAGGCGTTTATAGCCGACCATGCCAATCGCAAAGCTGATGTTAGCGAGCTGAACGAACATCAGCCCGGTCCAGAAGTGATCGCTCACTTTGTCGTAGCGAATAATCGCTGCGCCCGCAACGGCCAGTAGCGCGCTCAGCACGTAGCCCCAACGTAAGCGTCGTTTGCTCAGCAAATCATAAATGAGCGTGATATAGAGCGGCGTCAGCACGGTGAACAGCAGGAATTCTGAGACCGACAGATAGACATACGCGCGGAAGCTGAACAGATACATGATGCCGAGCTGCATTGCGCCCACCAGCATATACAGCAGAATGGTTTTGAACGTTTGCCCACGCAGACGCAGAAATGGCAGAAACACCAGCGCCGCCAGCCCCACGCGCATCAGCACGGAGAAATAGCTATCGACATGCCCGGCGAGATATTCACCGATCAGGCTGAACGAGAAGGCCCACAGAATAGTGGTGATAATGAGTAGCGCCACAATGCTTGTCTCTCAGGAAGAAGGACAGGCATTGTAGCGGACTCTTCGGTTGACAACTGAGCGTTAATTAGCCAATTGCGCCATGATGACGATTATTCAAGAAACAGCTTACGCAGATAGTTCGGTACGGCGTTGTCGCCGTTGGTGCCGATCACTTCCAGCTCCGGGTGTAGATCTTTCAAACGCTGATGCGCGTTTTCCATGATGCAGCCCTTGCCCGCCATGGAGAGCATTTCTGCGTCGTTCATACCGTCGCCAAAGGCGATGCAATCTTTCAGCTCAAAGCCCATGCGTTTGGCAACCGCTTCCAGAGCGTGGCCTTTAGACACACCGCCCGCCATCACTTCCAGGCAGGTCAGCGTGGAGAAGCTGACGTTCACGCGATCGCCCCAGCGCGCGTTAATCGCCTGCTCCAGCGGCAGCAGCTCTTCGTGGGTATCGCAGGTGAAGAACACTTTGCTGATCCCTTCTGGCTCCAGCAATGCTGGCTCATACAACGTGTAGTTAAATACCGCTTCTTTGAAGAAACGCATCTCATCCGGGCGATGACGGTTCATAAACCAGTCGTCGTTGCGATAGACGTTAGTGACGATATTCGGGTTGTCATGCACGACGCCGAACAGATCGGCAGCGATATCGCGATCCAGATCGTGAGTGAAAATCAAATTGCCATCGGTGTCGTGCACGCGCGCACCGTTGGAGGTGATCATGTACGCCTTGATCTCCAGGCCGTCGCGGATTTGCCCGACGTCTACGTGGTGGCGACCCGTCGCGAAGACAAAATTCACGCCGCGCGCGGTCAGGAGTTTTAAGGTCTCTTTCGCGTACGGCGATAAGGTGTGATCGGGGGAAAGCAACGTGCCATCTAAGTCAGATGCAACAACCTGGTACATAGGGAAATTTAACCTCAATAGAAAATCAGTTATGCCTGTCGAAAAATTCAACAATGGCGTTTAGCGCGACTGAGCGCATGGTGTCCTTTTCAAAAAGGATCTCATGGAACGCACCGTTTATAACCAGCGGTTTCCCCCCTTCGCAAGGGTGACCCGCCGCAGCGCGCAATTCGCAAAAGCGTTCATGCATGCGGTTATCGACCACACGCTCCTCTTCTGCCTGAATCAATAATGTCGGCGTATTATCGTCACCCACGCCTGCCAGCGCAGACTCCCCCGCGAGAATGCCTTCACGGACCCAGTGATACGTTGGGCCGCCCACGCGCAAACGCGGTTCATCGGCATAGAAACGCAGATTACGGCGATACCGCTGCCGACTGTGGGTTAGCACGTTGATCGCAAAGGGCAACGCGCGCCAGCGCCCGGTGCCGATCGCGTAGCCTTCGCGAATGCGCTGATGGCCCTCAGCCCAGTCGAGAATATGGCGCACCATCCAGTCCGGAAAACGCATGACGATGCCAAACATGGGTGCCGAGAGCGCAATGGCGTCGCACTGATGATGGGGATAGCGCTGTAAAAACAGCGTGGCGATCGCCCCGCCCATAGAGTGCGCAAGAATATACCGTTTACGCCACGGACCTGGCTGCACTTCCTGCAGCCAGAACGCGGCGAGATCGTCGACATAATCGCTGAAATGATCAACGTGGCCACGATGCGAGTCCGACAGCAAACGCCCGGACCGCCCTTGCCCACGATGGTCGATAATCAGGACGTCAAAACCCTGATGGAACAGGTCGTAAGCCAGTTCAGCGTATTTAACGTAGCTTTCAATGCGACCGGGGCACACGACGATCACGCGATCGTTTTTGCTATCCCGAAAACGCACAAAGCGAACCGGGACATTGTCCACGCCCATGATCTCGGCTTCTTCGCGCTGACGCCAGAAATCGGTCAGCGGCCCCATGGAGAAAGCAGCAAATGCGTTCTCGCGTGTTTCCCAGTCCTTTTTCTGCTGAAACATTGGGTTTCCACCCCTGTAAGCCAAGGAATATCGTTTTTTCGTGACGCATCACAAAATGCGCTAACAATAGCGTATTGTGGCATAAAAATAGACGATTCGGGAGTTTCAAATGACCTTCGAGTGGTGGTTCGCTTACCTGCTGACATCCATTATCCTGAGCCTTTCACCGGGTTCTGGCGCAATCAATACCATGACCACCTCCATCAGCCACGGCTATCGCGGTGCGGCGGCGTCAATCGCCGGTTTGCAGACGGGACTTGGGATCCACATCGTGCTGGTTGGCATCGGTTTGGGCACGCTTTTCTCGCAATCTATTCTGGCCTTTGAAGTGTTGAAATGGGCAGGTGCGGCGTATCTGATTTGGCTGGGCATCCAGCAATGGCGCGCGGCAGGCTCAATCGACCTGAACACGCTGGCGCATACGCAAACCCGTGGACGACTGTTCAAACGCGCCGTGTTCGTCAATCTGACCAACCCGAAAAGCATCGTCTTTTTGGCCGCGCTGTTCCCGCAGTTTATCGTCCCGCATCAGCCACAGGTGATGCAGTACATCGTGCTCGGCGCAACGACCATTATTGTCGATATCATCGTGATGATTGGCTACGCGACGCTGGCGCAGCGGATTGCGGGATGGATTAAAGGGCCTAAGCAGATGAAGGCCCTGAATAAAGTCTTTGGATCGCTGTTTATGCTGATTGGCGCGCTGCTTGCGTCAGCGCGTCATGCTTAGCGAGAGATGATGAGATGAATGCCAAAGCCGGCGAACAGTGCGCCGGCAAAGCCGTCGATCCATTTTGCCAGACGCTGATAGCCACGTCGCATTGACGGGAGCGCGAACAGGCTTGCCACCACGGTAAACCAGGCGAACGTTTCCACCACGATCAGCAGGAAAATCCCCCAGCGCGCGCCTGCACCCACGTCATCCCCGACAAACAGAGAGAACACGGAGCCAAAATAGATAATCGCTTTCGGGTTCGCCAGATTGGTCAGCAAACCTTTCAAAAAGCTGCGGCCCCCCGTTGCCAGTTCGACATGAGGTTCGTCCGCCACTTTCTCTTCTTTTTTCAGCGCCCCGCGCAGCATCTGGTAACCCATCCAGCACAGGTACAATCCGCCGCCGACCATAATGATGTTATGCAGCCAGGCCATTTTGGCGAGGATCAGATTCAGGCCAAGCAGCGCGACAGCGGCCCACACCATAACGCCCATGGTAATGCCGAGCACACCCATCATCGCTTCTTTGCGGGAACGGCTGACGGCGGTCTGGGATACGAAGAAAAAGTCTGGGCCAGGGCTCATCAACGCAACGATATGCACCAATGCCACGGTGAGAAAAAGCATTAACATAGTTAACTCGCGGGGAAATAGTTCACAGAGCAATCATCCTGGCACTTTTTCGCCGGTCTGACTACTCCTCATCATCTCCGTCAGCATGCGAACGAATCAGCGCCATAAATTCTTTACCAAAGCGCTCGAGTTTGCGCGTGCCCACGCCATTGACGCTGAGCATTTCGCTGGAGCTGAGCGGCATCTGCTCGGCCATTTCGATAAGCGTCGCATCGTTGAACACCACATACGGCGGAATGTTTTCTTCGTCGGCAATCGCTTTTCGCAGCTTGCGCAGTTTGGCGAACAGCTTGCGGTCGTAGTTTCCGCCGTAGGATTTCTGCATCACGCGTGGTTTCAGGGCGATAACGCGCGGTACGGCGAGCTGTAGCTCGATATCACCGCGCAGTACCGGACGTGCGGCTTCGGTCAGCTGAAGCGCAGAGTGCTGGGCAATGTTCTGTGTTGCGAAACCCAGGTGAATCAGTTGGCGAATAATGCTCACCCAGTGCTCGTGGCTTTGCTCTTTGCCGATGCCGTAGACAGGCAATTTATCGTGGCCCATTTCGCGGATACGCTGGTTGTTCGCCCCGCGCAGCACTTCCACTACATAGCCCATCCCGAAGCGCTGATTGACGCGCCCGATAGTCGACAGCGCCTTACGCGCATCCATTAAGCCATCGTACTGCTTCGGCGGATCGAGGCAGACATCGCAGTTCCCGCACGGCTCCTGCCGCCCTTCACCAAAGTAGTTGAGCAGCACCAGACGGCGGCAGGTTTGCGCTTCGGCAAATGCACCCATCGCGTTGAGCTTGTGACGCTCGATATCCAGCATCTGCCCTTGGGGCTTCTCTTCAAGACAGCGACGCAGCCAGGCCATATCAGCCGGATCGTAAAAGAGCATCGCTTCCGCAGGCAGGCCGTCACGCCCGGCACGGCCCGTTTCCTGATAGTAGGATTCGATATTACGCGGGATGTCGAAATGCACCACAAAGCGCACGTTGGGTTTGTTGATGCCCATCCCGAAGGCAACGGTGGCGACAATAATTTGCAGGTCGTCGCGCTGGAATTTCTCCTGCACGTCGGCACGAATGTGATTTTCTAATCCGGCATGGTAGGCCGCAGCGCTAAATCCACGGGTTTGCAAACGCGCGGCGGTGTCTTCCACTTTCGCGCGGCTGTTGCAATAAATGATGCCCGATTTGCCGCGCTGCTCTTGCACGTAACGCAAGAGCTGATCCAGCGGCTTGAATTTTTCCATCAGCATGTAGCGGATGTTGGGGCGGTCAAAGCTGCTAACCTGGATAAACGGATCGTTAAGTCCAAGAAGACGGACGATATCCTGACGGGTCGTGTCGTCAGCCGTGGCGGTAAGCGCCATAAACGGCAGCGCGGGGAATCGCTGACGAAGCTGACCGAGCGCGGCATATTCCGGGCGGAAATCGTGTCCCCACTGCGAAATACAGTGCGCTTCATCCACCGCCAGCAGCACCGGATTCCAGTGCGCTAAATGCTCAAGGAAGTTATCCAGCATCAGGCGTTCCGGCGCGATATACAGCAGGCGAATTTGTCCGGTACGGCAACCCGCCATTACGTCCTGCTGCTGTTCGCGGGTTTGCGTGGAGTTGATACAGGCTGCGGCAACACCGTTCGCCAGCAGCTGGTCCACCTGATCTTTCATCAACGAAATAAGCGGTGAAACCACGACCGTCAGGCCGTTCAGCACCAGCGCCGGCACCTGATAGCACAGCGATTTTCCGCCGCCGGTCGGCATAACCACCAGACAATCGCGGCCTTCCAGCACGGTTTCAATGATGGTTTCCTGGCCAGGACGGAATTGCTGGTAGCCAAAGGTTTCTTGTAAAACCTGTTTAGCCAGCGATTCCTGATTCAAAACTTCCGCCTGCGCCACGTTAACCCCATTTGCCAGAAATAAAACAGGCGCTATTTTCAGCGCCTGAGAGAGAAACTTCAACGTTTAACGCAAAAACATTCTTGAGCTTAGAAAAGATCGTTCAGCATCACGCCCACACCCACGCGGGTCTGGTTGAAGTTATAGTCGATAAGCGATTCGCCGTAACCGCTGTAAACCTGCGTGTAGATGCGCATATGCCTGGTGACCGGATAGCTCAGGCCCAGTTCCGCGCCGCCGTAGCCGGTGTTCCAGTTATATTGCCCCTTCGCACTCAGTACCGCATCACCCAGCTGATAGCCCACTTTAAGTTGATAGTAGCCCATGTACTTGGTGATATCTGGATTATCGTCGGTGCTTCCCAGCACGTACCACGGCTTAACTTCCACCATCCAGTTACCGTTTTGCGCCATCAAACGCGTATAGAGACGGTTCCAGCTGCGGGAAGTGGGGTCGGCGCGGCCATTCGAATCGTGGTTATAACCAAATTCGACGTCGCGTAAAGTCCAGCCTGCAAACTCGTCATCCGTTGCAAAGCCGAGGAACAGCTGCGGCTCGTAGTTGGTTTCGCGGAAGGGTGAAGACTCACCGCTGTTAGACAGCTGCCACCAGGATTTCTGCGTGTAAGACGCGCCCAGCACTGAACTCGGCCCCAAAATACCGCGCCAGAGCGGAAACGCCAGGCTGAGCTGGAATTTAACTTCGTCTTTACGCGCGTTATCTGACCAACTGTAAGAGCTAATAGCCTCTTTATTGATGTCGCTGGTTTGAGTGTAAATCAGATAGTTAGTGTCATACGGGTAAAGCGTGAACGGATTGTCATGCTCCTGAAGAAGGTTCGCAATAATGCTGCCGTGAACGGCGGGCTTATCATGAACTTCTTTAATCGTGGCTTCCTGCGCAAATGCCGTAAAGGGCAGCGCAATCGCCGCCAGTAACCAACCCAGATACGTCCGCATCGGTGGTGCTCTCCTGCGAAATAAAATTTTGTGAATATTATGAGCAGCTCATTCTACCTATTTCTTTGTTTACGTCTCCCCCTCGTTTCCGAAAGTGGAAATTCGTATGTCAGAAGCATAAAATCAACATCTCATTAACAATAAGGATGTGATTTCTGATGTCAGCCACGCTTACCGCTGAAGACGCTTTGAAACTTGTGGGCGAAATTTTTGTTTATCATATGCCTTTCAACCGTGCGCTCGGGCTTGAACTGGAGCGTTACGAGAAAGGGTTTGCTCAACTCAGTTTCAATAATCAGCCCATGATGGTCGGCAACTGGGCGCAAAGTATTTTGCATGGCGGCGTGATCGCCTCCGCGCTGGATGTCGCTGCAGGGCTGGTTTGTGTGGGCAGTACGCTGGCGCGTCACGACACCATCAATGAAGACGAGTTGCGCCAGCGCTTATCGAGGATGGGCACCATCGATTTACGCGTGGATTATTTGCGCCCAGGCCGTGGCAATCGCTTCACCGCCACCAGCAGTTTGCTGCGCGCAGGCAATAAAGTCGCCGTCGCCCGCGTCGAATTGCACAATGAAGAACAAGTTTACATCGCCAGCGCAACGGCCACTTATATGGTGGGTTGAGGCGGCAAAATCGGGTAAAATTACTTCACTTTTTTGTCACGGATTTTACCGATGGATGCTAAACAGACGCGGCAGGGCGTTTTACTCGCTCTTGCCGCTTATTTTATTTGGGGTATCGCACCCGCCTACTTCAAGCTGATTTACTACGTACCAGCCGACGAAATCCTTACCCACCGCGTAATCTGGTCATTTTTCTTTATGGTGGCGCTGATGAGCGTCAGCCGTCAGTGGTCAGGTGTGAAAAAACTGCTGCAAACGCCGAAGAAAATTTTTCTGCTCGCCCTTTCAGCGGTGCTGATTGGCGGAAACTGGCTGCTGTTTATCTGGGCGGTTAACAACCATCACATGCTCGAAGCCAGCCTCGGTTACTTTATCAATCCGCTGGTCAATATCGTGTTGGGGATGCTGTTCCTCGGCGAGCGTTTCCGACGCATGCAGTGGGTGGCGGTACTGTTAGCCCTGTGCGGCGTGCTGGTTCAGCTCTGGACGTTTGGTTCGCTGCCGGTCATCGCGTTGGGTCTGGCGTTTAGCTTTGCGTTTTATGGTCTGGTCCGGAAAAAAATCGCCGTCGAAGCGCAAACCGGGATGCTGTTCGAAACCCTGTGGTTGCTCCCGCTGGCAGCGATTTACCTGTTCGGCATTGCCGACAGCAGCACCAGCCATATGGGCAGTAATCCGTGGTCGCTGAATTTGATGCTGATCGCCGCAGGGGTGGTCACCACCATTCCGCTGCTGTGCTTTACCGGCGCGGCGACGCGTTTGCGCCTGTCGACGCTGGGCTTCTTTCAGTATATCGGCCCAACGCTGATGTTCCTGCTGGCGGTGATATTTTACGGGGAAGTGCCGGGTGCCGATAAAATGGTGACGTTTGCGTTCATCTGGGTGGCGTTGGCGGTATTCGTTGCCGATGCGCTTTATACCCAACGCAGAGTGAAGAAAGGATTGTAGTGTTTAGCCCTCTCCTGCTCGCGAGAGGGCATCTGCCTTAAAGCCAGTTGCGGCGCTTGAAGTACAGATACGGCGCCAGCCCGGCAAGCAGCATAAAGATAATCGCGCCAGGGTAGCCAAAACTCCACTTCAGTTCCGGCATAAACTCAAAGTTCATCCCATAGCTGGATGCCACCAGCGTTGGCGGCAGGAACACCACGGAGACCACCGAGAAGATTTTGATGATGCGGTTCTGCTCGATGTTGATAAAGCCCATCGCCGCCTGCATCAGGAAGTTCACCTTCTGGAACAGCGATTCGTTGTGTGGCAACAGGGATTCGATATCGCGCAAAATTTCACGCGCCTGCTCAAGCTGACCACTCGGTAAACGCGCTTTACGCACCAGGAAGTTCAACGCGCGCTGGGTATCCATCAGACACAAACGCACTTTCCAGCCGATATCTTCCTGCTCCGCCAGCGTCGACAGCGCTTCGTCATATTCATCGCCCTGATGGCCTTCCATGATCACGCGGCTCAGCTTTTCCAGATCGCTGTAGATGTTTTCGATTTCATCCGCCAGCTGTTCAATTTTGGTTTCGAACAGATCGAGCAGCAGCTCGTAGGCGTTACCGTCGACCATCGCCTGGCTACGGGCGCGCATACGGTAGAGCCGAAATGCCGGCAGTTCACGCTCACGTAAGGTGAACAGGCGGCCATCGCGAATGGTAAATGCCACGGTGGAGTTACCGGCGTGGTCGTCCGCATCTTCATAAAAGAAAAAGGAGTGAATATGCAGACCGTCTTCGTCTTCGAAAAAACGCGCGGATGCTTCGATATCTTCCAGTTCAGGACGGGTTGCCAGGCTTTGTCCGAGTTCTGATTGTACGCGCAAGCGTTCATCGTCGTCCGGCTCGACCAGATCCACCCATACGGCATCAATGAGGGGCTGTGACTCTTCAGCTTCAAGCCGAATCAGTCGGTTTTTTTCGAGTTGAAATGCGCTCAACATGACCGGGACTCCCAATGCAAAAAATATCGGACAGTTCGGTGGGCACACAGAAACAATAAGGGTTTCAGACCATTAAACAGCCTGACTCAGCGCGACGGGAAAAAACAGATCGCTGACAACCACTAAGGCCATCAGCAAGAGGAGATAGCCTTAGGAGTTGTTCCTGGATGACAGGGAATTGAGCCAGTATGTACTGGGTGTGTCCAAGGCGAATGTCCTCTTAGCGTAATCGTGCGCGCATGTTACGCCAGCTGTAATAGTGGCGTCAACACGCAGCGGAACGCTGAAGGGCATTTAATAGCCGCCAGCTATTAAGGCTAGCAGATTATTACAAAATAATGATATTTTTCTGAAAGTTACACATTTTCCAGACGCGCATAAGCGGCGACCAGCCATTTGATACCCTGTCCCTGGAACGCCACCTGCAGGCGACTGTGCTCGCCGCTGCCTTCCAGATTCACGATGGTGCCTTCGCCAAATTTCGAATGGCGGACGCGCTGGCCAAGCTTGTAGCCGGTGTCGTTTTCCGAGATCGGCGTTCCCATCCGCTGATGATTAACCGGACGGCTGATGCTGGCGCGCAGGCGCACCTCTTCGACGCAGGCTTCCGGCAGCTCGCCGATAAAGCGCGACGGACGGTGATAGACCTCTTTGCCATACAGACGACGCGTTTCGGCGTAGGTCAGCGTCAGCTTCTCCATCGCACGCGTCACGCCCACATAGGCAAGACGACGCTCCTCTTCCAGACGTCCGCCTTCATCCAGCGACATCTGGCTCGGGAACATCCCCTCTTCCATACCGACAATAAACACCTGCGGGAACTCCAGCCCTTTGGCAGAGTGCAGCGTCATCAGCTGAACCGCATCCTGCCAGGTATCCGCCTGCCCTTCGCCCGCTTCCAGCGCCGCGTGGGAGAGGAATGCCTGCAGCGGCATCAAATCTTCGTCTTCTTCGTTGTAGCTGAACTGGCGCGTTGCCGTCACCAGTTCCTCTAAGTTTTCAATACGCGTCTGGCCCTTTTCGCCCTTTTCCTGCTCATACATCATGCGCAGGCCCGAATCCTTCACCACACGGTCCGTCTGAACGTGCAGCGGCATATCGGCGGTTTCTTGTGCCAGGGCGTCAATCAGTTCAATAAAGCGCTGTAACGCGCTTGCTGCGCGCCCGGCCAAGGCTTTTTCCTGCAAAAGCTCACGGCACGATTGCCACAGCGTGAGCTGGCGCTCACGGGCAGCCTGACGCACCACGTCCAGAGTGCGATCGCCGATTCCACGCGTTGGGGTATTCACGACACGCTCAAACGCCGCGTCGTCGTTACGGTTAGCAATCAGACGCAGATACGACAGCGCATCTTTGATTTCCTGGCGTTCGAAGAAGCGCATGCCGCCATAAATGCGGTACGGCATGCTGACCTGTAGCAGCGCCTCTTCCAGCACACGCGACTGAGCGTTACTGCGATAGAGAATGGCGCATTTTTCCAGCGCGCCACCGTTGTCCTGCCAGGTTTTGATGCGATTGACCACGAAACGCGCTTCGTCCAGCTCGTTGAACGCGCAATAGATTGAAATCGGTTCGCCGTCGACGCCGTCGGTCCACAGCTTTTTGCCCAGACGCCCGTTGTTATTCTCAATCAGGGCGTTGGCGGCGCTCAGAATATTATTCGTCGAGCGGTAGTTTTGCTCCAGACGAATGGTTTCTGCGCCGGGGAAATCATTGAGGAAGCGCTGAATGTTTTCGACCTGTGCGCCACGCCAGCCATAAATCGACTGATCATCATCGCCCACGATCATGACTTTACCGGTGTCGCCCGCCAGCATGCGGATCCACGCGTACTGAATGTTGTTGGTATCCTGGAATTCATCCACCAGAATATTGGTAAAACGTTCGCGATAATGCTGAAGAATATGCGGCTTGTTCAGCCACAGCTCATGCGCGCGCAGCAGCAGCTCGGCGAAATCCACCAGACCCGCGCGATCGCATGCTTCCTGGTAAGCCTGATACACCTTCTGCCAGGTTTGCTCAACCGGATTGCCAAAGCTTTGGATATGGTGCGGGCGCAGCCCTTCGTCTTTTTGACCGTTGATGTACCACATCGCCTGACGCGGCGGCCATTGCTTCTCGTCGAGGTTCATCGCCTTGATCAGACGTTTCAGCAAACGCAGCTGGTCTTCGCTGTCGAGGATCTGGAAATCCTGTGGCAGATTGGCGTCCATATGGTGCGCGCGCAACAGTCGGTGCGCCAGCCCGTGGAACGTGCCCACCCACATGCCGCCCTGGCTGGTGCCCATCAACTGGGCAATACGATGGCGCATCTCCGCCGCCGCTTTGTTGGTAAACGTCACGGCCATAATGGAATACGGCGAACTGTTTTCTACGCTCTGCAACCACGCGATGCGGTGTACCAGAACACGCGTCTTACCACTGCCCGCCCCTGCCAGCACCAGCATATTGGTCCGCGTCGCGGCGACCGCTTCACGTTGTTTGTCATTAAGGCTGTCGAGCAGGTAAGAAACGTCCATTGGCACCGCCAGAAGTCATCTGCCCGACAGCGTTTTATCTGCCGGACATACTGTTGATTTATACAATACTGCTGGTGATTATATCAGCGTGGTGAGGGATGCCAACCGCGAAATTTCTACGTGTGGCAATAGACGGCTGTCGAAGGTCTGCATCAGGTCGGCGTTTTCGGGTTTGATCCAGCAAGCCTGCATGCCGCAGCGGATCGCCCCGGCGACATCAGTCGTCAGATCGTCACCGACGTGCAGGATTTCGCCCAGCGGCAACGCCAATTTTTCTGCCGCCAGATGATACATATCGCTAAACGGTTTTGAACGCCCGTGCGGACCGGCGCGAAAAACGAAGGTGAAATAATCGCCAAGCCCGAACAGCTCCGGCTGGGCATTGCCGTTGGTGATTGCCACCAGCGGCCATTTTTCGGCCAGTTTCGCCAGCGTGTCGTGCGTCTCTTGCGGCACGTCGATTCGGCTGCGCCATTTGGCAAAATTGGCCATTGACGCTTCCGCGCCCAGCGCGGCTTCGGCTGCGGTAAGACCCGCATTGATCATCGCCTGTTCCACCGCACGACGACGCCATTCGGTCACGTCGTGATAAATGTCTGGCTCCGTCTCGCGCAGCGCCTGACGCAAACGCTGAAAATCGGTGTTTTGCAGGGTTTTTAAGGACGGATGATAATTTTGTACAAACGCCAGCGCTTCCTGTTCGGTGCGTAAAATCACCTCACGGTTGTCATAAAGCGTGTCATCAAGATCAAAAGTCAGCGCAGAAATCTGACCTAATGGGCGGTAAAAACGCATTATTTCCCCCGTTTGGCGCGCGGATGCGCCGAGTCATAGACTGACGCAAGATGTTGAAAATCAAGATGGGTATAGATCTGGGTGGTGGATAAGTTGGCGTGACCTAACAGCTCCTGCACGCCGCGCAGGTCTCCGCTGGATTCAAGCATATGCGTCGCAAACGAATGGCGCAGCTTGTGCGGATGGACATGGCTGTTCAGGCCCTGCTTTATGCCCCACTCGGCAAAGCGTTTTTGCACGTTGCGCGCCGAAATTCTCTTCCCCAGCTTCGAGAGAAACAGCGCGTTTTCCTCTGCGCCAAACAGCCCACGCAGATCCAGCCAGTGCTCAATCCAGGCCACCGCATTGCGGCCAATCGGCAGGCGTCGCTCTTTGCTGCCTTTGCCCATCACCCACACTTCGCCTGTATCCAAATCGAGGTGTTTCAGATCTAAATTCACCAGTTCAGACAGACGCAACCCCGCACCGTACATCACTTCCAGCATGGCGCGATCGCGCACTGCCAGCGGATCGTTAAGATCGATATTGAGCAGGCGATTCACATCATCAACGTCGATATTTTTCGGCAGATGACGCGGGGCTTTGGGGGTAGAAATGCCTTTTGCCGGGTTTGCTTTGAGTTCGCCCTGGCTGACCAGCCAGTCGAAGAAACTGCGCAACGCCGACAGACGCAGCGCCAGGCTCGCAGGGCCCAGACCTTTACGGCGGCTGCGCACAACCAGTGCTCGCACGGTCGCGGCATCGCAAAGCGGCCAGTTTTTCAGACCAATTTCTTCCGCCAGCTGCATGATCGCATCCAGCTGGCGCTGATAGTTCAGCAGCGTAATCGGGCTGAGCTGGCGTTCGACGCCGAGATAACGCAGAAAACGCGCGACGAAGGGGCTAAGAGGAGCGTCCGTCATACGCGCTCAATCCAGCGCTCCAGCAGCTCCGGCAGCATCAGGGCGATTTCCTGCAGTATATGCGTGCCCTGCCCCTGTTCGTAGTGGTGCGCGTCGCGGCTGGTGAATAACATCACACCCAGATCCCCTTCTCGCCCCATCAGCGACATCGCCACTGAGCCAATCGCTTTGGCTTCGGGCAGCACCACCAGCAGCTCAGGTCCGTTCAGCGGCCCAAGATAGTGATGCTCATGCCCAAGACGCTGGATGCGCAGCGGTTCAAACGTTTGACGATTCAAGGCCAGGTGCGTAAAACCGGACGGCGCGCCGATGCGCCAGCGATCGGGAAACAAACGAATTGTCGCCCCCGCCAGGCCTATTTCGCGCGCCCAGCGGTGGAAACGGCTGAGAAACTCTTCCAGGCTGTGCGCCGACGCCAGCCGCGCCTGCAAATTCAGCAGACGATAAAACAGACTTTCGTTATTGCTGGCCTGTTCCATCAGCAACGTCATGTTTTCTTCAAGCTGGTCGATGTGTTTACGCGAGCGCGCCATGTGCCATTCAACCAGCGACACGGTATCGCGCACGGGATGCGGCACGCGCATTTGTTCAACCACGCGTGCATTGCGGATAAAAAACTCAGGATTGCGCAGCAGATAATCAACAACAGCCCGGTCATCCAGTTCCGTCATTATTTCCTGCAGTTCTTCCCCTGGTTGTTTCATAGATGGATAAACCCGTCATAAACATGTGCCGCCGGGCCAGTCATAAACAGCGGATGACCCGGACCTTTCCAGGCGATATCAAGACGACCGCCTGGCAATTCCACGCGAACCTCTTCTGCCAGTAAACCTTGCGATATACCGACAGCCACGGCCGCACAAGCGCCGCTGCCACAGGCCCGCGTTTCGCCCGCGCCGCGCTCATAGACGCGCAGGCGGATGTGTTCACGCTTCATGACCTGCATAAATCCGATATTCGCCCGCTCAGGAAAGCGCTCGTGGCTTTCCATGATGGGGCCGAGGATTTCTACGGCGGCCGTATCAACATCATCAACCTGAATCACGCAGTGGGGATTTCCCATCGAGACGACGCCGCACAATACTGTCTGCTCGGACGCGCGCATAATATAGGTCTTTTCCGCTTTGATGGCGCGAAACGGTACGGCTGATGGCTCGAAGTTGGGCTCGCCCATGTTCACGCGCACCAGCTCATCGTCTGTGACGCTTAAAACCATGCGGCCATTCGCTGTGCTCACGCAGATATCGCGCTTGTTGGTCAGGCCTTTCAGACGCACAAAGCGCGCGAAACAGCGCGCACCGTTGCCGCACTGTGAGACTTCACTGCCGTCAGCATTAAAGATGCGATAGTGAAAATCGAGATCCGGATCGTACGGAGGCTCGACCACCAGCAGTTGATCAAAACCGACGCCCACATGCCGATCCGCCAGGCGGCGAATCAGCTCTGGTGAGAAAAAGACATTCTGCGTTACCGCGTCGACGACCATAAAATCGTTGCCAAGGCCATGCATTTTAGAGAACTGCATCATCTACTCCATTGCGCGGGTACCGAAACTGGTTCTCAGTAATTGACCTGGCTTGGGCCACCGTTATCGCCGCGATCGTTGCTCACAGGCGTGGTTGACTCAATCTGACTGTTCACCGGTTTCGTCGGCGGTGGCGCGGATTTATCCGCAGGCGGGAAATAGAGCGGTCCCTTCAGTCCACAGCCGGTCAGGCTAAACAGAGTGACGAGAACGGCAAGCGTTCGAAAAACGTTTTTCATTAGTGGTGGCCCGTAAGTTCATGCTTTCTGTTTCTATCATCGCAGGAGAAGACACAAAAGCAAGAGTTTGCCGCTTTCCTGCAACGGGATTTATTTAGCGTTATACTCCCGCCATCACGAAAAACAGGAACAAAACCATGAATGACAGTGAATTTCATCGCCTTGCCGATAACTTGTGGCAGACCATTGAAGCGCGTCTGGACGACTGGGATGGCGACAGCGATATTGATTGTGAGATCAACGGCGGCGTGCTGACATTAAGCTTTGAGAACGGCAGCAAAATTATTATTAATCGCCAGGAGCCGCTGCATCAGGTGTGGCTGGCGACAAAACAGGGCGGCTACCATTTCAATCTGAAAGGGGACGACTGGATTTGCGACCGTAGCGGTGAGCTGTTCTGGGACTTGCTGGAACAGGCCGCGACACAACAGGCAGGCGAAGCGATCAGTTTCCGAGGTTAACAGCCACGAGCTTCTCGTCAGAGACGGTTTTTGCTGTTTGCACCCTCTCCCGCGGGAGAGGGTCGGTCCGCACTCAGGAAAAATACTGCTGTAGCAGCGGCTGGTTCTCGTCCAGGTTTGCCGGAGGGGCTGCAACTACCTGATTGCGGAACGGAATCACCTGTGCGCGTCCATCGACTTTCACGATCTGATAGAACTGCGGCAGGTTGAAGTTGATGAAGCTTGACCCGTAGGTAAAGCGATCGTGCGATGATGAATAGAAGCGGCTCACATCGCGAACCAAATCTTCTTTGCTCCCTTCGCAGTGGTGATAGACCTCTGCACGGTTGGTTTCATCCAGAATGTAAATGTTAAATCCAGATCCATCATCCGCTTCTTCGAAGAAGAATTGAATAATCCCTTCGCTGGCAAAGCCATCCACCACCTGCGGCAAACTGACCGGATTGGTTTCGACCTGCACGGACAGGCTGTGCAGCTTGTTATGCGAGATAGCGCCATAAAACTCGATCGCGTTTTCCAGTTTCTGCACGGACACATTCAGGCGCTCAAAGAACAGCCCCCAGGTCTGGCCGGAAACGCGCAGCGCTTTGAAACGCCCGGTTTCATGACGGGTGCTCGAAAGACGCAGTTCAATACACTCGGAGACGAGCTGCTGGACGCGAGTACGGATCAGGCCCCGCAGATGCTGGCTGTAGCAGAACACTTCGACGCTGTCTGGCGGTGCGGCATCCTGATGCATCTTCCCGAGAATGGTTTTTAACGCCTCGATCATCGCCTGCTCGCCGTTGAAATGCAGGGTTCGCACTTCGTTCCACGAGTTGCGATACAGCAGGTCCACGCTGCCAATCAGGCAATTTTGCTGCTCGCCAAAGCTGAAGACATCCAGTTTACGGAAATCAAAATGGACAACCTGATTGCGGAACGCCGCTGTCGGGTCATATTCCAGGTTGACGATAATCGCCAGATGACGAATTTCGCACGGGCTGTAAAGTGCTTTCGGTGTCGGCGCAGGCAAACGCAGGGGGAAGTGATGCGACACGTCCGCGACCATTTCCTGCAGCTTGGCTAAATCAACGACCTCGTTGCCTTTGATAAACAGACGGGTGCGGGAAGTCAGCAAACCATTAAACCAGGCCCAGGCCACCAGCTTGTTAAGATAGCGGTTATATTCCAGCGGCTGATGGCTGACGATCGAATCCATGCTTGGGGCACGGTTGTAGAGATACCAGCCGGTGCGGTTCGCGCGACCCGGCGGGACGTAAATAAAGGTCAGATTGAGTTCTGACAGATCCGGTGAAATCTGCGGGTTAACCAGCGTGACTTTGCCAGGCAGCGCTTCAAATGCCGCGTACAGTTTACGGGTCAAGACACCGATATCCTGCGGGCTGGCAGAAACGCTGAGGTTATTGCGGCGGGCAAAGCGAATCAGGTTACGGTAGCTCTGCATCATCGCATCGAGCAATTCGTTGTGCGCTTCACGCACCTGATCGATCTTCCAGTTGGTGCGGTTATCGAGCATGGACAGCCGTTCTTCGTCCCATCCCCACTCTTTGACAAGCTGACTGACCACTTCACGACGCCAGCCAACGCATGCGCGTTCGCGGCTGAGTTTTTCACAGACTTTGAGATAGAAACATCGACGCACCAGATCGAGACGCGTGTGGTCATCAATGGCTTTCAGGTATTCGGTGACGCGTTCCAGCATCATGCAGTAAGCATCAAGTCCGAAGGAGACGATTTCCCCATCGTGCAGGCGCTGTTTGATATCTTTTGCCAGCAGGCGTGGCGTGGGGTATTCCCAGGAATACGCCTCAAGCAGCAGCGTTTTTAACACCGCTTTGTACGGTGAATCGATGCTTTTGTAGAGCTGCCACAGGCTTGCGCCAAAGTATTCTTCAGCAGACAGGGAGCTCAAGCCGCCCAGGTCCAGCCATTCGTTTGGCGTTAATACACCTTGTGAATAGAGCGACATGACGTAATCGTCGTAATGCTCTTCTTCTTCGCACGGCACCATATTCCACAAAATACGCTTACCGGCGAGACGCACAGCACTTCGATAAAATTCATCCAGCAGTAACATGTGCTGCGTTGAGCCACAGTCTTCACCACCCAAACTACCACTTTCATTATGGCGGAAACGGTTTTCATCAATCAGGAAGAAGCTCACTTCCACGCCCAGCGACGCCGCCCAGCTTTCGAGCAGGCTGCATTTACGCTGCAATAGCTGACGCTCTTCGTTATCAAGCCAGGATTGATGGCAAACCCAGATATCCAGGTCAGAAGAACAGCTTTGTCCTACGGATGAGGTACTCCCCATGGTGTAAATGCCGGTAATCGGCAACTCACCTTCTGGAGATTCCTGCGTCGGCATACCGCGGTAGAGTTCGAGTTCGCTGAGGTAATGCTGTTGGGTTTCATCAGGCGTGTAGATGCAGATGCCCTTGGGAACGTTACCATCGAGGTAGCCCGGCATCAGCGGATGGTGGTAGTGCAATAATGTAGGCAGCAGACTGTAAACCTGTTGGAAAGCAGGTCCCATGGCAGCAAGCGCACGATCCACGCGCAATTGATTTATGGCATCCAGTCTCTGTTTCAGAGTCTCAATATAGAGGTACAAGACATATCGCCTGATGTTTCCGGACGTAGCAATCGTTCAAAACAGCGAAAGATCACGAGCCCGCAGTATTTCAAAAAAAGAACCGTTACCCTTTTTCGTCCTTATCATTATGGTGGTACAGACGAAAAAATGGTCTAAAACGTGATCAATCTAACACCTTGCCGATTGACCGTAAAGAAAGATGCGCTACAGACAAGTGTAGCATCGATCTTAACGTGTAAATTCCTTAATACGGCTGCGGATGGCCAGAGCACCGCCTCGTCCCTCTCCCCCTTATCGACCGTAAAACTGACATCCCAGAGTCAACAATGTTAGGATGGGCGGCGGACGATAAGGACGGTAACAAGCATGTTAGACAATGTTTTGAGAATTGCCACACGCCAAAGCCCACTCGCGCTTTGGCAGGCACAATATGTGAAGCAGCGCCTCGAAGCCTGCCATCACGGATTGCGTGTTGAACTGGTTCCGATGGTGACGCGCGGCGATGTGATTCTGGATACGCCCCTGGCAAAAGTGGGCGGAAAAGGCTTGTTTGTCAAAGAGCTGGAAATCGCATTGCTTGAGAACCGCGCCGATATCGCCGTCCATTCCATGAAGGATGTGCCGGTCGAATTCCCAGAAGGATTAGGCCTGGTGACAATTTGCGAGCGCGAAGATCCCCGCGATGCTTTCGTCTCAAACCGCTACGCTTCTTTGGATGATTTGCCCAAAGGAAGCGTGGTTGGCACGTCAAGTTTACGCCGTCAGTGTCAGCTGGCTGAACGCCGCCCAGATTTGGTCATCCGCTCTCTGCGCGGAAACGTCGGCACGCGCCTCGGCAAGCTCGATAATGGTGATTATGATGCCATTATTCTGGCGGTTGCAGGCCTTAAGCGCCTTGGGCTGGAATCACGAATTCGCGTCGCGATGCCTCCAGAACTCTGCCTGCCCGCCGTCGGCCAGGGCGCCGTGGGGATTGAATGTCGCCTCGATGACGACCGCACCCGCGCGCTGCTCTCGCCGCTAAATCATGATGAAACTGCCATTCGCGTCCAGGCTGAGCGGGCGATGAACATGCGACTTGAAGGCGGCTGTCAGGTTCCAATTGGCAGCTATGCTGAATTGATTAACGGTGAGCTTTGGCTGCGCGCATTAGTGGGCGCACCCGACGGTTCACAGATGGTGCGCGGTGAGCGTCGCGGCTTGCCGCAAGATGCCGAAATGCTGGGCGTATCTCTGGCCGATGAGCTGCTGAACAACGGCGCGCGCGCAATCCTGGCAGACGTTTATAACGGAGAACCACCAGCATGAATATTCTCGTCACCCGCCCGTCTCCCGCAGGAGAGCAGTTAGTGAGCCGTCTGCGCGCACTTGGGCAGGTGGCATGGAGCTTTCCGCTGATTGAGTTCTCCCCGGGTCGCGAGCTTTCTACGCTCGCCGACTCTCTTTATGCCCTGCAAGAAGGCGATCTCGTTTTCGCATTGTCACAACATGCCGTGGAGTTTGCGCAAGCCCAGTTGCAGCAAGAAAACAAACGCTGGCCGACTGCACCGCACTATTTTGCCATCGGGCGTACCACCGCTCTGGGATTGCATACCGTCAGCGGAATTGACGTTCGCTATCCATTAGATCGGGAAATCAGCGAAGTCTTGCTACAATTACCTGAATTACAAACTGTTGCTGGAAAGCGCGCGCTGGTTCTTCGCGGAAACGGTGGGCGTGAATTATTGGGCGAAACCTTAACGGCTCGCGGCGCAGAGGTCATTTTTTGCGAGTGCTATCAGCGCTGTGCGAAATATTATGACGGGGCAGAAGAGGCGATGCGCTGGCATCTGCGCGGCGTGGATACGCTGGTGGTCACCAGCGGCGAAATGCTGCAACAGCTCTGGTCGCTGATTCCGCAATGGTATCGTGAAAACTGGTTACTCCGCTGCCGACTGCTGGTCGTCAGTGAGCGTCTGGCGAACCTCGCCCGGGAATTGGGCTGGCAAGATATTCGGATCGCTGATAACGCCGACAACGATGCGCTGCTGCGCGCATTACAATAACTCTCATAATGGGAAGCCATAATGACGGAACACGAAAAATCCTCCGCCGTGGTTGAAGAAACCAGGGAGACTGTGGAGATCACGCCACAGCCAGAGACGACTGAGAAAACAGTTGAGAAGAAAAACGGCAATAACAAAACCAGTCTGGCGCTGAGCGCTATCGCGATTACCATTGCGCTGGCGGCGGGCGTTGGCTTGTATGGCGTGGTGAAGAAACAGGCGACGAATCAGTCGGCGACCAGCGATGCGCTGGTAAATCAGATAACGGCTCTGCAAAAAGCGCAAGAAACGCAGAAAGCCGAGCTGGAAAGCGTGATTAAGCAACAATCGACGCAGCTTGCCGAAGCGAATACGAAGCAAGAAGAGCTGACAAAACAGCTGGGTGAAGTGCAAGAAAAAGTCGCGACGATTTCGGGGACAGATGCCAAAACCTGGCTGCTGTCGCAGGCCGATTTCCTGGTGAAACTGGCCGGGCGCAAGCTGTGGAGCGATCAGGATGTCACCACTGCTGCTGCATTGCTGAAGAGCGCGGACGCCAGCCTGGCTGACATGAACGATCCGAGTCTTATCACCGCACGTCGGGCCATTACCGAAGATATCGCCAACCTGGGTGCCGTCTCGCAGGTCGATTACGACGGTATTATTCTTAAAGTTAATCAGCTGTCGAATCAGATTGATAACCTACGTCTGGCCGATAACAACGATGACGACACACCGATGGATTCTGACGGCACTGAGCTGTCGAGTTCTCTGAGCGAATGGCGCATCAACCTGCAAAAAAGCTGGCAGAGCTTTATGGACAGCTTCATTACTGTCCGCCGTCGTGACGAGACCGCCGTACCGCTGCTAGCGCCGAACCAGGATGTCTATCTTCGCGAAAACATTCGTTCCCGCCTGCTGGTCGCCGCACAGGCCGTACCACGCCATCAGGAAGAGACGTACAAACAGGCGCTGGATAATGTGTCTACGTGGGTACGTGCTTACTACGACACCAGCGATGCCACTACGACGGCGTTTTTAGATGACGTTGATAAGCTGAGTCAGCAGAACATCACGATGAACGTGCCGGACCAGCTCGAAAGCCAGCCAATTCTGGAAAAGCTGATGCAAACTCGCGTGCGCAACTTGCTGGCACAGCCCGGCGTTGCGGCAGAACCCGCAGCCGAAGCGCCAGCCGCTGCCGCTGAAAGCGCCCCGCAAGGAGAGTAACGATGCTTAAAGTTCTCTTCCTCTTCTTATTGTTGATCGCCGGGATCGTACTGGGGCCAATGCTTGCGGGCCATCAAGGCTACGTGCTGATCCAGACCGATAATTACAATATCGAAACGAGCGTTACGGGCCTGGTGATCATCTTGATCCTCACCATGGTGGCGCTGTTTGCCATCGAATGGATCCTGCGCCGTATTTTCCGCACGGGCGCACATACCCGCAGCTGGTTTGTTGGTCGCAAACGTCGTCGCGCACGCAAGCAGACCGAACAGGCGCTGCTGAAACTGGCTGAAGGCGATTATCAGCAAGTTGAAAAGCTGATGACCAAAAACGCCGATCACGCTGAGCAGCCGGTGGTTAACTATCTGTTAGCCGCAGAAGCCGCCCAGCAGCGCGGCGATGAAATGCGTGCCAATCAGCATCTTGAGCGCGCTTCCGAACTGGCTTCTAACGATCAGATTCCCGTTGAGATCACCCGCGTGCGCCTGCAACTGGCACGAGGGGAAAACCACGCAGCGCGTCACGGTGTTGACCGTCTGCTGGAAATCGCGCCACGCCATCCGGAAGTGCTGCGTTTGGCTGAACAGGCTTATATCCGCACTGGCGCCTGGGGTTCATTGCTGGATATTATTCCTTCCATGGCGAAAGCCGATGTCGGCGATGATGAACACCGTGATGCGCTGCAGCGTCAGGCGTGGATTGGCCTGATGGATCAGGCGCGTGCGGATCTGGGTAGCGACGGTCTGAAAACCTGGTGGAAAAACCAGAGCCGTAAGACGCGCCAGCAAGTTCCATTGCAGGTGGCGATGGCAGAACATCTCATTGAATGCGACGATCATGACACCGCGCAGGCGATTATTCTTGATGGTCTGAAGCGTCAGTATGACGATCGTCTGGTGATGGTGATCCCACGTCTTAAGACCAACAATCCTGAACAGATGGAAAAAATGTTGCGCCAGCAGATCAAAACGGTAGGCGATCGTCCGCTGCTCTGGAGCACACTGGGTCAGTCACTGATGAAGCATGGCGAATGGCAGGAGGCGAGCCTCGCCTTCCGCGCTGCGTTGAAACAGCGTCCTGATGCGTTTGATTATGCGTGGCTTGCCGATTCGCTGGACAAACAGCACAAGCCAGAAGAAGCCGCGGCGATGCGTCGTGATGGCCTGCTGCTCACGCTGCAGAATAACGGTAGTCAGGTGTAAGCACCATAAAGGAGGCCAAACGGCCTCCTTTTTTTATTCACTTTCTCCTGCTACATTCTTTGCAACGCCATTAGAGAACGCTCCCGCCAATGTAACGATGTCTTTTCATTAACTTTTTTTCATACACGCGCATTTTGCTGCGTGGAACAAATCGTTCTTGAAAGGACCGTTTTTATGAACACCCTTTTGTATGCGCTCTTTGAAGCGCTGCGATGCCATCGTTGGCTTCGCATGCTGGCCTGTGCGTTCATCTTTACCTCTCTGGGGAATGGCTTAACGCAGGTCGTTATCTTTGGCTTGCTGTTGAGCTGGAAAGCTCCCGCATCATTGCTCACCGTCGCTTATCTTTTCGCAACCTTACCCGGATTTATTGGCAGCCTGATAGGGGAAAAACTCTGTCGATTCTACTCGCCTGTACACCTGCTAATACTGACGGAACTCTTAGGCCTGACGGCTCTGCTCTTTCCCTTGCTGGGGATTCATTATCATAGCGTCACGGCTTTATTAGCCGTTCAGTCAACGGAAGCTCTCCTTACCGGGATGAGCTGGCCTGCCCTCACTCTGCTGTTCAAGCGGGCTTTAACTACGGCCGAACTCCCTGCCGCAACCTGTCTGGAAAATGTGATTTTTGCTTCACAAGTGTTGTTAGGGATGGGATTGGGGATTGTGCTGTTCGACTATCTGTCGGTACTGACTTTGCTGGCAATAGACGCCGCCAGCTTTGTTGGTTCTCTCGTGATGTTATCGATGGCCGGAAGCGCGCTAACGTTAACTGCTGCAGATCCTGTAAAAATCACGGCGCCTGAACCGTTGCACTGGAAGAGACTTTTCCGACGACAAAAACGTAGCCTTCTGCTGCTTCCGGCTTTGGCAGCCGTAGGCGCGCCCGCGATGGCACTGCTTCCCGCGCTAGCACAGCACATCAATCCCACCAACGCCACGGGGCTAGCCCTTCCCTTGCTGTTCGCCCGTAGCCTCGGGCAACTGTGCGGACCGATGATGATGAACAGAGACAGCCTTCCGCGCTACGCAAATCGCAATCGTCCTTTGCTGGCCTGCCTAAGCATCTTTTTACTGGCTTATGGACTGCTCCCGCTTTGTGCGGGAGTCCAGACGGCGGCCCTGGGGATGATTTTTGTCGCGCATTTGGCATCAAACATTGTGTTTGCAGCTGGAACGTACGGGATATTAAATCATTTTGAGATGCGACAGGTTTCAGCCGCGAGCGGTAAGGCATGGCGATGGCAAACCCTGAGTGCGTCAGTGTTTACCTGTTTTGCAGCAGTGCTTGCCTCAACGCTTGGGGCGGTTCAGGCGTTGTATATCGTCTCCGCCAGCGCGTTAATCATTGTGGCGGCAGTGATGGCGCTTTACCGGGAATAATCCATAAAAAAACGCCTGCTAAAAAGCAGGCGTTAAACAGATCTATTCGACAACATATTTGGTGCTTCACTCAACGTTGTGTCCATGGTGTTTGATGAGGCCGAAGCGACATCTGTCGGTGGACGATAAGCACCGTAAATGGCTCTGCGTCATTCCTGAGTTTATGAGGCACTAAGGCGAACATAAGAGGTGGAATGAGCATCTACACGTATATTATTGCATGTTACGTGCCAAGGTTGCATCCAGAACTTATCTGCTTTGCAACTTTTTAAGAATTAAGGAATTATTTCTTTTTAGAGTGAGGAAATGCAGAAAGTGAGAGCGCAAAGGTGAGCAAGATGTCTTCTGGGAGAGACACTATAATCCAGTTATGATAATTGTCTTATAAATTATATAGTTATATGTCTCTGAATGGCGACAAAACGTGATGACGTTGTCGGGAAATGACTACAAATGAAGGAATCGCAGAAAACAAAAAACCCCGCCGAAGCGGGGTTCAAAATTGGTCGGCGAGAGAGGATTCGAACCTCCGACCCACTGGTCCCAAACCAGTTGCGCTACCAAGCTGCGCTACTCGCCGAAATACTGCTTTTTTGAATTTCTAGTTCAACTCTTTAAGTCGTGGTGCGAGGGGGGGGACTTGAACCCCCACGTCCGTTAAGACACTAACACCTGAAGCTAGCGCGTCTACCAATTCCGCCACCGTCGCATGTCACAACTTATAATAATGGGGTGGCTAATGGGACTCGAACCCACGACAACTGGAATCACAATCCAGGGCTCTACCAACTGAGCTATAGCCACCACAACTTATTCTTTCACGCGGTTCTGTCTACTTAACAGACCACCGCAGCTCTAGCACCGGGTAAATGGTGCGCCCGACAGGATTCGAACCTGAGACCTCTGCCTCCGGAGGGCAGCGCTCTATCCAGCTGAGCTACGGGCGCTTAGCGCCGTTGCGGGGCTGGATATTACGGAGGTCTCGGCCTGCTGTCTAGTGCTTTTTCAAAATAAATGCGCGTTTGGTTATGCTTTGCGCATTTTGCTGTTTCTAACGCGACTTTTTAGCGCTGAGCGTACCGACTCAGGCCAAAAAGCTTATACGCGACCGATACCGCAGCCATGAAGATCATGCCGACAAACAGCGACATGCGAGTGTCTTCATTGAAATACATGCCGATCAAAACGCAAACCAGGAATGCCATCGTTAAATAGTTCGCCCACGGGAACATAATAGAGCGGAACGGGTGGCTGGCAATTGCTTCTTTATGCGCCTGGCGGAAACGCAACTGGCTGATCAGGATAACGAACCACGGCACCATCCCCGGCAATACGCTTGCGCTATAGACGTAGACAAACACGCGCTGCGGATTCGGAATAATGTAATTCAGGCACGAGCCAACCAACAGAATGGCGATAGAAATAGCCACACCCGCGACCGGTACGCCAGCGCGAGAGACTTTTCCGACGGCTGCCGGAAGCTGACGATTGTTGGCTAATGCATAGAGCATACGCCCGCAGCTGTACATTCCGCTGTTACAGCCTGATAGCGCCGCAGTCAGCACCACAAAGTTAATGATACCCGCTGCTGCAGTGATACCGATTTTGGCGAAGGTCAGCACAAACGGGCTGCCGGTGGTGCCAATTTGGTTCCAAGGGAAGATCGTGACGATAACGAAAATCGCACCTACATAGAAAATCAGAATACGCCACAGCACTTTGCCCACTGCGCTACGCAGCGTGACCTGTGGATTTTTCGCTTCACCGGCGGTGATCCCAATCAGCTCTACGCCCTGATAAGACGCGACCACAATGCAGAGCGCCGTCAGGAAGCCTTTCCAGCCGCCCGCAAAGAAGCCGCCGTGCTCGGTCAGATTACCAAAACCAATCGCCTGACCGCCGTTACCAAAACCGAAGAAAATCACGCCAAGGCCCACGACAATCATCACGATAATGGTGGTGACCTTGATCATCGCAAACCAGAACTCAATTTCGCCGTATAAACGCACGGCTGCGAGGTTAGCTAATGCCACCAGCCCCACGGCTATCAGAGCGGGTATCCACTGCACCATGTCCGGGAACCAGAACTGAACGTAGACCCCTATCGCGGTAATCTCTGATATCCCCACCGCCATCCACATAAACCAGTAGGACCAGGCCGTGAGATAGCCAAAGAAGGGACTCATATAACGGTGTGCGTAGACGGCAAATGACCCGGCAACCGGCTCAAGGAATAGCATCTCGCCCATCGAGCGCATGATAAAGAAGACGAACAGCCCGGCGACAATATACGCCAACAAAACGGACGGACCAGCCCATTTCAGCGTACTGGCGGAGCCCATAAACAGGCCAACGCCGATAGTGCCGCCAAGCGCTATCAATTCAATGTGTCGAGCTTCCAGCCCACGCTGTAGCTCAGGTTTTTTCTCTGCCATAAATCCTCAGTTGTGTTTGCTTCTTCCGGGCCTACGCCGGTTATTGTTATGGGTAAAGATTTCGCCATAACAGGCCATGCTGCACCGACCGTCGAGATTAACGGTTGGCGCAAAAACACCATGGCACTGCGATGAGCGTAAGAATGGTTTCTTAAATTCTGCCAAATGGCAAACGATGCATTAAATAAATGAATGCATTGCACACAAACGCAGCAGTTTTGCAGGGGAGTTGCAGCGCGAATAGCATATCGCGCTACATTTTAATTACATTTTGCCGGTGTAATGCCAGGCGAGGTATCGCAGGAGTTTTATCTGTCGCGTGATGCGGCTGGGCTGAGACAAGAGACGATACAGCCACTCAAGCCCTAAGTTTTGCCACACTTTCGGTGCACGCTTTACATGACCGGTAAAGACATCGTACGTGCCGCCCACGCCCATATAGAGCGCATCAGGGCAAATCTGCCGGCAGTCGCGCATCAGGATCTCCTGACGCGGTGAGCCCATCGCGACGGTCACAATCTTTGCGCCGCTGTCACGGACGCGTTCAAAAAGCGCCTGACGGTCTTCCGGTTTAAAGTAGCCGTCCTGACTTCCGACGATATTCACATTCCACTGCGCACGCAGTTTTTGCTCTGTTTGTAACAGCACCTCTGGCTTGCCACCGATAAGGAAGACTGGCGTATTGGCAGCGCCAGCACGTGCCATTAAGGCTTCCCACAGATCCGCGCCCGCCACGCGTGAAACACGCGCCTCGGGGAATTTCTTACGAATGGAGCGCACAACGCTGATGCCATCAGCATATTTGAATTCTGCCGCCTCAATGAGGCCTTTCACTTCAGCGTTATCCTCAATGGCCAGCATCTTTTCCGCGTTAATCGCCACCAGCGTACCGGATTTAATCTGTCCATCCGCAGCGCATAAAAAATCCAGCGCGTGCTGCATATCACGCCAGCCAATGAGCTGCAGGCCGCGTAACGCGTACACTGGCGCAGAAGTATTGTCAGTCATTATTATCCTTACTCAGACTTGGGAAAGCATCCTGGCAGGCCGCGGCTCACGTTTGTGAACCAGGCCAGCAACATCAAACAGCCAGTACAACAGCTTCGCCAGTAACAGGCAGACGCCGAAAACCGCCATAAAGAACACCACGCGCGAAACGAATGAATCCAATCCTTCGCGCGCCAATACGATCATATTGAAAATGGCACCAAAGCAGAAACTGTGCAAAATCGCGGCTTTATAGCGATTCGGCTCCTCGTTCCCACGGAGGTATAACCAGTCAAACCATTTGATGATCAGACCAACCGCCACCGCGCCGGGCAGAATAAACCAGACGCCCCCCATGACAACCAGAGAGCCGATTAACGTGGGGGAAATCGCCAGCCCAGAGTGGTTGTTCAGCACTTCCCAGGTGAAATAATTCGCCGTGTTCAGCACAATCCCTGGCCGATCTGGCCATAGCCAGGTGGGAATAAAGACGTAGAAATCGCGCACGATCGGCGCCAACCCCTGAAATTCGATTTTGTCGTAGTTTTGCAGCAGCAACGCCAGGTTTTCCCACGGCGAGAATGTGTCGCGGGTAAGGTACAGGAAGGTATAAAACGCTTCGTCACCGCTCACGTCCAGGCTATAGCGTTTCAGCGCTAGCCAGAACATACCGACAATGCCAAACACGCCTGCCGCGACCAGCATCCACAGTGAAATCCAGCCGCGAATGATGCCGATAAATAGGAAGATAGCGAAGGCGATGATGATGTTTGCGCGTGTACCGCCGACAATCATGTAGGTGAGCATGCCAAACGCCACGGTGCTGACCAGGAAAAACAGCCAAGCCTTGCTGTCCTGACGCAGAAAATAGACCACCAGCATTGCCGGAATGAAGAAGTAGAAGAAGCGCTTAAGTGCTACGCCGGAGACTTCTGCGGAGAAAATCTGGCTATACGAATGCAGCTTAAACAGCAAAAAGCCGTTATGCATAAAGAAGATACCGACGCTAACCAGCGCGATAATCATCAGCATTACCCACGTCAGGTGCGTTTCCACCCGATTCATGGTGAACAGCGGGCGACGCGGGGCGTGGTTAACCGGGCGTAAACGCGTTTTATAGGTCACGTAATAAACCGCGTAGAAACAGGTCGCCGATAACAACGCCTGCATCAGAATTTCAGGCGGTGCAACAGCCACATCAAAACGGAAGGCCAGGATGCTGGTCAGCGGAAAACCGAAGAAAAACGTCAGTAAAAACAACAGAGAAAAGAAGACGTTAAAATTAAAGCGCACGCGGCGAAACTCGAACCAGGTCAAGGTCGCGATAAACAGCGAGCTCAGAAGCCAAATCACCAACAAGCCGCTAAATTGCAACTGGCTCATGCGTTGTCTCCCGCAGCAATTCGCAGCGCCTGGTGCCACGGCGTGAGATAGTTAGGGCTGAAAAAGTCGATGGCATTTTTGTCCACCAGCGCCAGTTGTCGTTGTGCTTCACGCACCACGTTTTCATTCAAATCATCCGTCGTAAACAGGACGGGAATGTTTTGCTCCGCCATATCCTGCCAGAACGGATTTTCACGGTTGAGCACGCACGGAATACCCGCCTGAATCAGCAGACACAGCGTTCCAATCCCCTGCTGGCGCGCAAAGATGAAGTAACCGAGATCGCATTGACGCAGCAAAGCCAGGTATTCGTCAAACTCCAGTTTCTCGCTGAGAATTTGCAGATTTTCCGGGCTAAAAAGCGTCAGACCGCTCTGTCGTACCTCGGCGATATACGCGTCGTTATTAGCAGGATAGCCCATCGGGACGATCACGTTCACCGTATCGCCAAACTGCTGATGCACCGCTTTCAGTGCCGCAATATGTTCGTTGCTGCGATCGCCAGAATTGCCCACCAGAACGGTGAGTTTGCCTTCGCGCTGGGCCTCACTTGCCATCCCATTCAGCGCAGGATTCATACGTGTCGGGAAATAGAGTAACTCTCCGCGAACGTTTGGGTGCTGCTTTGCAAAAAAATTCAGATCGCCGCGTGTCGCAAAGACACAGCCCACGCGCCCCTGAGCCATACGGCGCAGCGGATAGAAGAGACGGAATTTCCAGCCGCGCGACACTTCATACAGGTCCGCGCCCCAGATATGCCAGCTAAACTGCGCAGGCTTAATCCCGCCACTCAGCAACGCCAGCCACAAACCGGTGTTGAACTGTCCGTGAAAGAAGAAACGCTGATCGCGATTCGCTTTTGCTTTGGCGATAACGGCTTTCGCCAGCGTCGCTTTGTCGGCAAAGCAGGTCAACGACAGCGCCGGGTATCCGTCGCCTAACCCATTATCCTGTCCAACGAGCATAAATACGCGCGCATCGGCGCTCGTGCTCGCCAGTTCATCATTGAAGAATCGCAAAACGGTTTGGTTATGGTGCGGGATATTCGATCCCAACACATGAATCAGTGCAGTCATGCGCGTTTACGCCAAAGTAAAAATACGCCGCAACAAACAGCGAAATAAACGATGTAAGTCGCCATATAAGCCTGTGATGCCCCCAGCGCGCCGTGCGCAGGGATCAGCCAAAGAGAGAAGACGGTCAAAAGCGAAAACTGGCTGATTTCCGCCAGGATGTACAATCGCAGCGACGCTTTTGCAATCACCAGATAGCCAAAAACGTAAGCACCCACTTTCAGTACATCGCCCACCAGTTGCCAGGCAAATAGATCGCGCATCGCGGTAAATTTCGCCGAGAACAGCAGCCAGATCGCCACATCTCGCAGCAACCAGACGGTCAAACTCGCGACGGCCACAGCAGGAAGCACAAAACGCAGAGAGCGACCAATCTCGCGGGTGATGTCCTGTTTCGACACCAAGCGCGACAGGGTTGGGAGCAAATAAACGCTAAAGGACGCGGTGATAAACTGAAGATAGGCGTCAGAAATACTGCTCACACCTTGCCAGATCCCCACTTCATCCCAGCTGTAGTGCACCGCCAGCAGGTTACGCATCATCACGTAGGCCACGGGCAATGTGACGGACGTAATGAGTGCCATCAGGGTAAATTTCCCTAATTGCCCCGCCAGAATTTTGTCCCACTGCGGTTTGAGATAGCTCAGCGGAATCGTGCGTCTGCGCATCAACATCAACGCAGCGGGGATCACGACCAACGCGGGCACCAGCGCCAGGCCAAGCAGTGCGCCTTCGTAGCCGCCCAGACGGTAGCAAAAGTAATAGGCGATGACGCCAATAAAACTGCCCAGAATCAACGCCAGTGCGTTCCCGGCCGCATCCCGAAAACCTTTCATCAATGCTAACAGCAGGTTGGCCCAGGCAATGCCCATTTGCACCAGCGCAACCAGGCGCACCAGGCCCTGATAATGCGTGTTGCCGAAAAGCCCCTGACTGATGGGGCCCGCCGCAAGAAGAAATACAACCGCCAGCAACGTCGAGAAGCCCAATACCATCGCGGACGACGTGCCGACCACCTTGCGAAGCGACGCAGGATCGTCATGATGCTGTGCAACGTATTTGGTCACACCGTTGAATATACCGGCACCTGCCAGAACCCCAAGCACGGTCACAAGCTGGCGGAAATTGCCGGCCTGACCCACACCCGAAGGGCCGTACGTGACGGCCAGAAGTTTAACCACTAACAGCCCAGTGCCAATCTTTACGAGCGTGGACGCGGCGGTCCACACCGATGCTTTCGCCAGAGACATATCAGTGGAAATAGCTCAGAAGCGTATTAATCACCGTGCGCTGATTGACGGGCGCGAGATTGTAGAACAGCGGCAGACGAAGCAAACGCTCACTTTCTTTCGTGGTGTAGCGGTCTTCACCCGCAAATCGGCCGAATGTTTCTCCTGCCGGGCTGGAGTGAAGCGGGATGTAATGGAACACCGCCATAATTTCGGCTTCTTTCAGATAGGCAATCAAATCGCTGCGATCGTCGTTATCGCGCAGTTTGATGTAAAACATGTGGGCATTGTGTACGCAATCCGCCGGAATCGTCGGCAGCTCAATCCGCCCTTTTTTCGCCAGCGGTGCCAGGGCATCGTGATAGGTTTGCCACAGGGACAAACGCTGCTGATTGATACGTTCGGCAGCTTCGAGCTGTGCCCACAGGAATGCGGCCTGCAGATCGGCCATCAGATAGCTGGAGCCGATATCGCGCCAGGTATATTTATCGACCTGACCCCGGAAGAACTGGCTGCGGTTGGTGCCTTTTTCTCGGATCACTTCCGCCCGCTCCACCAGCGCACGATCGTTAATCAGCGTCGCACCGCCTTCACCGCCCGCGGTATAGTTTTTGGTTTCATGGAAGCTAAAGCATCCGATGTGACCAATCGTCCCCAGCGCACGGCCTTTGTAAGTCGACATCACGCCCTGCGCGGCATCTTCTACCACAAACAGATCGTGTTTTTTGGCGAGCGCCATGATGGTATCCATTTCACACGCGACACCTGCGTAGTGAACCGGAACAATCGCTCGTGTTTTGTCAGTTATCGCGGCTTCAATCAGGGTTTCGTCGATGTTCATCGTATCCGGGCGGACATCAACAAACACGATTTTCGCCCCACGCAATACAAAAGCATTAGCGGTGGAAACAAAGGTGTAGCTCGGCATGATGACTTCGTCACCCGGCTGGATGTCCAACAGCAGCGCGGCCATTTCCAGTGAAGCCGTGCAGGATGGCGTCAGCAACACCTTGGCGCTGTGGAAACGTTGCTCCATCCACTGCTGGCAGCGACGGGTATAACCGCCGTCTCCGCAAAGCTTACCGCTGCCCATGGCAGACTGCATATAGTCGAGTTCGGTTCCCACAACGGGAGGTGCGTTAAATGGAATCATCAGGTCACCTGTAAAGCCAGTAAGCGGTTGTGTCAACGTTGGCACCACTCGCAATATAACGTTTAAGCGCGGCGGTGTTGCCCACTTGGGTCGCCACCCGCAAAGTTGATAGCTGACGCGCCGCCGCCCAGTGAGCTGCGGCATGCATCAGTTTGTCACCCATACCGCGTCCAGCGAGCAGACCGATGCGCGCTTCGCTGTCATTCAGCTGGCGCAGGGAAACAAACGCCTGAATCTCACCGTCTGGTGCGCGAAAGACCAGGCATTCATGATCAAACGTGCCTTTTACCGCGTTTTCGATCCATTGTGCGTAAAAGCGGCCACTGTCATCCGCCGCATACCACGGCGCACGAAACCGACTCTGCGCGAAAGCACGTGCAGCCATCTGGCGCAGCGCAGGAACATCCTGCTCCGTTGCCCTTTCAGCAACAGACGGGGCCTGAGGGGCGATCGCAATCTTCAGGTCAACTTCACCTTCGACAAGCTGGAAGCCCATCTGCTGAAGTGCATCAAGGCAATCGGCATCGGCGGCAGGAATTTTTGCCTGCACGCGCTGCCACGCCGCGAAATCCGCCGCCGTGAGTGCCGGTGCGTTATCGCGAAAGCGCACAACCGCCGACGGAATGCCAAAAAACTGGCTTTCCCATTCGAGCGGCTCGAGCACGCCGTGCAGTTGACTCAACGCCACACCCCTTTGGTGTCGACAATGTGGTTCTGACGCACGGCATCGCCGCTGATCGCTTTAAATTCTTTGTGATCGACCAGCAGAACCAGCACATCGGCGGTTTTCAGCGCGTCGTCTAACGTCGCAAGCTGGCAGGTACCGGTCAGTTTCTTCGGCAACGTGTGAATATTAGGCTCAACGACCAGCGTTTCACCCTTATGCCAGGTGGCAATCATCTCAGCAATCCCCATCGCCGGGCTTTCGCGGAGATCGTCGATGTTTGGCTTGAACGCCAGGCCAAAGCAGGCAATTTTCACGTCGCTGGCGCGTTTGCCGCTGTCAGCGAGGAAATCTGCCACCATCGCTTTAACCTGATTCATAACCCAATGCGGTTTGCCATCGTTCACTTCACGCGCGGTACGGATCAGACGCGCCTGGTCAGGGTTTTGCGCCACGATAAACCACGGGTCAACTGCGATACAGTGGCCGCCAACACCTGGGCCGGGCTGAAGTATATTGACGCGCGGATGGCGATTCGCCAGACGGATAAGTTCCCAGACGTTAATTCCCTGATCGGCACAAATCAGCGACAGTTCATTGGCGAACGCGATGTTGACATCGCGGAAGCTGTTTTCCGTCAGCTTACACATTTCAGCCGTGCGGGAGTTAGTGACCACACACTCGCCTTCAAGGAAGATGTTATAAAGCTCGCTGGCGCGCGTCGAACAGATTGGAGTCATACCGCCTATGACGCGGTCATTTTTGATCAGCTCAACCATTACCTGACCTGGCAGCACACGTTCAGGACAATAGGCGATATTAATATCAGCCTGCTCACCCTGTTGCTGCGGGAAGGTTAAATCCGGGCGAGCCTCTGCCAGCCACTGGGCCATTTGCTCAGTCGCCCCGACGGGGGACGTTGACTCCAGAATCACCAGCGCGCCTTTTTTCAGCACGGGGGCAATTGATTTTGCTGCCGCTTCGACGTAAACCATATCCGGCTCGTGATCGCCCTTGAACGGCGTCGGGACAGCAATCAGATAAGCATCCGCTTCAACGGGTGCGGTCGTTGCTTTCAAAAAACCGCCTTCAACGGCGGTTTTCACCACTTTGTCGAGATCGGGCTCCACAATATGAATTTCACCCCGGTTGATGGTATCAACCGCGTGCTGGTTGATATCCACTCCGACAACCTGCTTTTGACGCGATGCAAAGGCTGCCGCAGTAGGCAGTCCAATGTAGCCAAGACCAATGACAGAGATGGTTGTAAAACTCATAGCGATACCCGATTGTGTTTAAGTGCATGCAAAATACGGCTGCAGGCCTCCCCGTCACCATAAGGATTATGGGCGTGGCTCATGGCCTGATACTCTTTTTCGTCGTGTAGCAGGTTTGTCACCTCGTCCACGATGCGTTTCATGTCTGTTCCCACCAGGCGCACGGTTCCGGCTTTCACGGCCTCTGGTCGTTCAGTGGTTTCGCGCATCACCAGCACCGGTTTACCCAGCGATGGAGCCTCTTCCTGAATACCGCCTGAGTCGGTCAAAATTAACCAGGCGTGATTCATCAGCCAGACGAATGGCAGGTAATCCTGCGGCTCAATCAAAATGATATTGTCGATATGGCCCAGAATGCGGTTGACCGGCTCGCTGACGTTCGGGTTGAGATGGACGGGATAAACGATCTGCACATCACTGTTTTGCGCGGCGATCTCCGCCAGCGCATGACAGATTTGCTCAAACCCGCGCCCAAAACTTTCGCGGCGATGGCCCGTCACCAGAATCATTTTTTTGTCAGGAGAAAGGAACGGATAACGCTCGGATAACTCTGCGCGCAGCGTGTCGCTGGCCAGAACGCGATCGCGAACCCAAATCAGCGCGTCAATCACCGTGTTTCCGGTGACGAAAATTTTGTTATCGGCGATGTTTTCGCGCAGCAGATTCTGCCGGGAGTTTTCGGTTGGCGCAAAGTGGTACATCGCCAGATGCCCGGTCAGCGTACGGTTCGCCTCTTCTGGCCACGGAGAATAGAGATCGCCCGTGCGTAAACCGGCTTCAACGTGCCCGACAGGAATACGCTGATAAAAAGCGGCCAGGCTTGTTGCGATGGTGGTGGTGGTATCACCATGAACCAGAACAACGTCCGGCTTAAATGACTCCAGAATGGGTTTTAAGCCTTCCAGAATACGGCAGGTAATTTCGGTCAATCCTTGTCCCGGTTTCATAATATTGAGATCGTAATCCGGGACGATAGAAAAGAGATTTAAGACCTGATCAAGCATCTCCCGATGCTGCGCAGTGACGCAAACTTTCGCCTCAAACCAGGGATCATTTGCCAGCGCATGGACCAGCGGCGCCATCTTGATGGCTTCCGGCCTTGTGCCAAATACGGTAAGTACTTTCACATCGATTCTCTTCGATTAGGCGATGAAGGCCGAAGCCTTCATCGTAGACGGCGTTCTTAAATTGTGCGACGACGCGTGAGTGCCACCCCAGCGCCAATCAGCGCGCCCACAATACCCCACATAATCATCAGGAATGCGCGACGCGGACTATCGCGTTTTACAGGTTCTTCAGGCGTTCGCAAATAACGATAGGTCTGAAAACGTGGGTCAAGCGTAGGCCCTACATTCAGCGTGTTCAGCATGGCGCGATTTTGATCGTAATCGAGGTCAAAATCGGGCCCAACGGCCTGCAAATTCTCCAGGCGAGCCTGAAGCATTGGGCGTCCTAGCAGGAACATTTCTGAATCTGGTAATTCGTCGGCGGGTACATCGGTTTCGCTGCGAGAAATATTGCGCTGTTCGGCAATTTTCAGAGCCTGTTCGATGTTGTGTACACGGCGGGAGAAAATTGTTTTAGCCACTTCTTCCTGGCGTTTGACCTGCGCTTTCATCTGGATAGTACGCGCAGCCCAGGCACCTTTGAGCTCATCGTTCAGATGACTGGCCGCCCGTTGGCTGGCAAAAGCAACGTACTGACGCAGCAGATTGTTGGCGTCCGGCGCGGTTTCAGCGACCAGTTTCACGTTGTCGTTGATGTTGCGCATAACATCGCCAGGCATAAACTGGATGTTATCAATCAAATCATCAAGAAGCGCGGCATCCGCTTTACTGTTACCGACCATGCGTTGCTTGTAGTAATCCGTCTGGGACCAGAAATCACGACGGGTATCCCAGGAAGCCAGCTGCATGATGAACTCTTTGTATGACTCATCCATCACCGAAGGCTGATCGGTAGAAGCAAGACTTGCCTTGATGTCGAGATTGCGCAGGAACTGCTGCTGGGAGTAAAAGCCTCCCAGCATATTCACCGTTGGACGGTCAGTAATCGCTGTCGCGCTCCATTCTTGTTTTGCAAAAAAGGTATACGCCAGCGCGAGCAGCGCAAAGGCCAGCGCGATTCCTGCAATCCACAGCTTGCCCGCCCACAAAACACGAAACAAACCACGAATATCCAGTTCATTCTCAGTTACGACTGATTTCGATCCTGCCAACGGTTGAGTCATCACAATCCCGGTTTTACTTAGTTAGTGTTGGATTTTTACCACTGTTTTTACGCATCCGGCGTTTTACACGTTTAATAAAGCGCGCGACTTTCCATGCGCGTTTAATACAGTATCCGTACAGGAAGAATGCTAGCAAGAATAATACCAACATTACCCATTCAGGAATAAAATGTGCATATTCTGCAGCCACACCGATGCCCGCAAGAAGCGCGGCGGCAAGAGTGATCAGCACAAATGCCTGACGTGAAGTAAAGCCCGCACGCATGATCAGATGATGAATATGCTGGCGGTCAGGAGAAAAAGGGCTCATCCCTTTGCGCAGTCGACGGTACATGATCGCGACCATGTCCATCAGGGGAATAGCAATAATCCACAGCGCCGTAACCGGGCTGATGGGGTGCGTTTTTCCCTGCGTGGTTTCTAACAAAATCCAGATAACGGTAAAACCAATCAGCGTACTGCCCGCATCGCCCATAAAGACTTTATAGCGACGTCCAAGTACACCCAGGTTTAGGAGAATGTAAGGCAGAATGGCGGCGATCATGGCGAAACACCACATCGACAGGCTATATTGGCCATCAAACCATAAAATAATGCCGATAGCGGCAAACGAAACGGATGACAGCCCACCGAGCAAACCATCGATCCCATCAACCATATTAAAGGCGTTGATAGCGGCCCAAACGGCGAAAAGCGTCAGGAAAAAACCGAACGGCCCGAGAACCATTTCCCAGGTGCCAAAAATATAGCCGAGACTGCTGAGATACAGTTTGCCGACAACCATCATAATGATGCCGATGGCAGCCTGAACCGATGCACGGAATTTTACGCTGATATCAAATCGGTCATCGAGAGCACCTACTAACACCAGAACGCCCGCGCAGGCCAGATAGAGCGCCGCGTGAGGAATATAATAATCTGCGATACCGAACGTGAAGCAAATGCCTGCGTAAACGGAGATCCCGCCGACTAATGGGATCAGACCTTGATGACGTTTACGATAGTTAGGCTTGTCCACTAACCCTATTCTCTTTGCCACTTTTCGGGCGAAGAATAAAAAACAGGTTGTGAATAAAAAAATACTGATTAGCTCAGTAACCGCCGTGAGTAGATTCACAATGCTTGCTCTCAACAAATGTTAGTCCTGGAAGTATAACCACGAAGCCACCGCTCCCGAAGGATTAAAGCTGGCCTCTCACAACTCCCTTTGTATGTTTTTCAATCAATTAATCTTTGACGTTACAAACTTTCTGATTGTCGCACCGGCAGGTCAAAAATGGGAGTCTGCGGTTATAGCGTATAGTCCAAAAAAAGAAAACGCCACGTAAAAACGTGGCGTTTACTGGGTTTATTTTTTTTACGAGCGTTTCATCATGTCGAAGAAATCATCGTTGGTCTTCGTCATTGCCAGCTTATTGATGAGGAATTCCATTGCGTCGATTTCACCCATCGGGTGAATGATCTTACGCAGAATCCACATTTTCTGCAGCTCTTCCTGAGTGGTGAGCAACTCTTCTTTACGCGTACCTGAACGGTTGTAATCAATCGCTGGGAAGACACGCTTCTCGGCAATTTTACGCGCCAGATGCAGTTCCATGTTACCGGTGCCTTTAAACTCTTCGTAGATAACTTCATCCATTTTAGAGCCGGTATCAACCAGAGCTGTTGCGATAATCGTCAGGCTTCCGCCCTCTTCAACGTTACGCGCGGCACCGAAGAAACGCTTCGGACGGTGTAATGCGTTCGCATCCACACCACCGGTCAGTACTTTACCGGAAGCAGGAACCACAGTGTTGTAAGCACGCGCCAGACGAGTGATGGAGTCGAGGAGAATAATAACGTCTTTCTTGTGTTCAACCAGACGCTTAGCTTTCTCGATAACCATTTCAGCAACCTGAACGTGGCGAGAGGCTGGCTCATCAAAGGTAGAAGCAATGACTTCACCTTTCACCAGACGCTGCATCTCGGTCACTTCTTCTGGACGCTCATCGATCAGCAGAACCATCAGTACGCAATCAGGATGGTTGTAAGCAATGCTCTGTGCGATGTTCTGCAGCAGCATGGTCTTACCTGCTTTCGGAGGTGCCACGATCAGACCACGCTGACCACGACCAATTGGAGACGCCAGATCCAGAACGCGAGCCGTCAGGTCTTCGGTAGAACCGTTACCCCGCTCCATGCGCAGGCGAGAATTCGCGTGCAGCGGCGTTAAGTTTTCAAACAGGATCTTATTGCGCGAGTTTTCAGGTTTATCGTAGTTAACTTCGTTAACTTTCAACAGCGCAAAGTAGCGTTCACCCTCTTTAGGAGGACGAATCTTACCTGAAATGGTGTCACCAGTACGGAGGTTGAAACGGCGGATTTGGCTAGGGGATACGTAGATGTCATCAGGACCGGCGAGGTAGGAGCTGTCTCCAGAACGGAGGAAACCAAATCCGTCTTGCAATATCTCCAGTACACCGTCGCCAAAGATATCTTCGCCACTCTTAGCATGCTGCTTCAGGATGGCAAAAATGATGTCCTGCTTGCGCATACGAGCCTGGTTTTCAAGGCCCATGTTTTCGCCGAGAGTAATCAGCTCAGAAACCGGCGTATTCTTTAATTCGGTAAGATTCATAATGGTGTGGGTTCTTAAACTCGGGGTAAATCTCGAACTTAATTTGTGAATGGTATGGAAGGGTCATCCATGCCTGTTTGCGGCCATCAACTCATGTCTGTTCGCTGTCTGGTTACAGGGAAAAAACGCAGCTCTGAAACGACAAGACGGATTGAGTGACAAGCCCGGAATCTAGCAACTTCACGCACTGTGAGTGTCAACAATGGGAAGCATCGGGTAAAACAAGAACGACAAGGTATGTTTAAATCGAAGTCATAAGTAACTTAGCACGACTAAAGCCGGGCGTCCAGAGATCCGAATCAATTCGGAATTCCAGACGCCACTGGCTGAGAGACCTTACGCCAGATTCGCGTCCAGGAACTCTTTCAACTGACCTTTGGACAGTGCGCCCACTTTGGTAGCAGCCACTTCGCCGTTTTTGAACAGCAGCAGTGTCGGGATGCCACGAATGCCGTATTTCGGCGCGGTGCCCGGGTTCTGGTCGATGTTCAGCTTGGCAACCGTCAGTTTGCCCTGATATTCGTCAGCGATTTCATCCAGAATCGGAGCAATCATTTTGCAAGGACCACACCATTCAGCCCAGAAATCGACGAGGATCAGCCCGTCAGCTTTAAGTACGTCCGTGTCAAAACTATCGTCAGTCAGGTGAATAATTTTATCGCTCATATATAACTCCACAGGAATAAGCCTGGCGTGTTGGTGTAGGATTAATCAACGACGTGTTGATGTAGCATTAACCAACTAAAGGTTGACTTTATTTCACCGGATACGCTTTCGTAAAGCAATAGTAAGCTGATATTCTACCACACTATGAGCAAAACACATTTAACAGAACAGAAGTTTTCCGACTTCGCCCTGCATGCAAAAGTCATCGAAGCCCTTGAAAATAAAGGCTTCCATTACTGCACGCCCATTCAAGCCCTCGCCCTGCCGCTCACGCTGGCGGGTCGCGATGTTGCAGGGCAGGCGCAAACCGGTACTGGCAAAACGATGGCGTTTTTAACGTCAACGTTCCATTATTTACTCTCTAACCCGGCAATGGCTGACCGAAAAGTTAACCAACCGCGTGCGCTGATCATGGCCCCAACGCGAGAACTTGCGGTTCAGATCCATGCTGACGCAGAACCCCTGGCGCAGACCACCGGCTTAAAGCTGGGTCTGGCTTATGGCGGCGATGGTTACGATAAACAGCTGAAAGTATTAGAAAGCGGTGTTGATATTCTGATCGGTACCACTGGCCGCCTTATCGATTACGCCAAGCAAAACCACATTAACCTCGGTGCGATCCAGGTTGTGGTACTCGACGAAGCAGACCGTATGTACGATCTGGGCTTCATTAAAGATATCCGCTGGTTGTTCCGCCGCATGCCGCCTACGCCGCAGCGCCTGAATATGCTTTTCTCTGCCACCCTCTCTTACCGCGTCCGTGAACTGGCGTTCGAACAAATGAACAACGCCGAATACGTCGAAGTTGAGCCGGAACAGAAAACGGGCCACCGTATTAAAGAAGAGCTTTTCTACCCTTCTAACGAAGAGAAAATGCGTCTTCTGCAGACCCTGATCGAAGAAGAGTGGCCAGATCGCGCCATTATTTTTGCGAACACCAAACACCGCTGCGAAGATATCTGGGGCCATTTGGCTGCGGACGGTCATCGCGTGGGCCTGCTGACGGGCGACGTCGCGCAGAAAAAACGTCTGCGTATTCTCGAAGATTTCACCCGTGGCGATTTGGATATTCTGGTTGCGACAGACGTTGCTGCGCGCGGCCTGCACATCCCAGCCGTTACGCACGTCTTCAACTACGATCTCCCTGACGATTGCGAAGATTACGTTCACCGTATCGGCCGTACCGGTCGTGCTGGCGCAAGCGGTCACTCTATCAGCCTGGCCTGTGAAGAGTACGCGCTGAACCTTACTGCGATTGAGGCCTACATCGGTCACTCTGTTCCGCAGAGCAAGTACAATCCGGACGCGTTGTTGAGCGAACTGCCTCCGCCGAAACGCCTGACGCGTGCACGCTCTGGCAATGGTCCGCGTCGTACTGGCGCACCGCGTAATCGCCGTCGTCCGGGCTAAAAATGATGATCACCGGTTCCTCGCTCTATGCCGCTATTGATTTAGGTTCGAATAGTTTTCATATGCTGGTAGTGCGCGAGGTGGCGGGGAGCATTCAAACCCTGACACGCATTAAGCGTAAGGTCCGTCTCGCGGCGGGCCTGAGTCAAGATAACCACCTTTCTCCCGAAGCGATGGAACGCGGCTGGCAATGCCTGCGTCTCTTCGCTGAACGTCTGCAGGACATCCCGCACAATCAAATCCGTGTTGTCGCGACAGCTACCTTACGCCTGGCAGTCAACTCCGTTGATTTCATTGCTAAAGCGCAGGAGATTCTCGGCTGTCCAGTGCAGGTGATCAGCGGCGAAGAAGAAGCGCGTCTGATTTACCAGGGCGTCGCCCATACTACCGGCGGCGACGATCGTCGTCTGGTTGTGGATATTGGTGGTGCAAGCACGGAACTGGTCACCGGTACAGGTGCCCAGGCGACGTCGCTGTTTAGCCTCTCGATGGGATGCGTCACCTGGCTCGAGCGCTATTTTACCGATCGCAATCTCGCTCAGGAAAATTTTGATGAGGCGGAAAATGCCGCGCGCGAAGTGCTGCGCCCGGTCATGGACAAACTGCGTTATCACGGCTGGAAAGTGTGCGTCGGGGCGTCGGGGACGGTTCAGGCACTGCAAGAAATTATGATGGCGCAGGGTATGGACGAGCGAATTACGCTTGCCAAACTGCAACAGCTCAAACAGCGCGCTATCCAGTGTGGTCGCCTTGAAGAGCTGGAAATCGAAGGGTTGACGCTGGAACGCGCGCTAGTTTTCCCAAGCGGCCTGGCGATCCTGATTGCCATTTTCTCCGAGTTGGACATTCACTGTATGACGCTTGCGGGCGGTGCGCTGCGCGAAGGGCTGGTTTACGGTATGTTGCATTTGGCGGTAGAGCAGGATATTCGCAGCCGTACGCTGCGCAATGTCCAGCGCCGCTTTATTGTCGACACTGAACAAGCTCAGCGCGTTGCACAGCTGGCTTCCAGCTTTGCAAATCAACTCGCGACAGCGTGGGCGCTTGAACCATTAAGTCGGGATTTGCTCATCAGCGCCTGTGCGCTGCATGAAATGGGCCTGAGCATTGATTTCAAACAGGCGCCCATTCATGCCGCCTATCTGGTACGAAATCTTGATCTGCCTGGATTTACCCCAGCGCAGAAAAAACTGCTCGCCACCTTGCTCCTGAACCAAACCAATACTGTCGACCTCTCCTCTTTGCATCAGCAAAATGCCGTGCCACCGCGCGTTGCCGAACATCTCTGCCGGCTTCTGCGTCTGGCGATTTTGTTTGCCAGTCGCCGTCGCGACGATTTGCTACCCGCGATCACGCTTGAGGCCGAAGGTGAAAACCTGACGCTCACGCTTCCAGAAGATTGGTTAGATAAGCATCCGCTTGGCGCAGAAATGATTGAGCAAGAATGCCAGTGGCAAAGCTATGTCCACTGGGCTTTAGAGGTAAAATAGCGGGTTATTTCTCTTTTGCTTTTGCCAGCATTGCGCGGATATTCGCCACGTTCGCCTGCCCTTTGTGCATCCTTTCTTCCGCCGTAATCACTTTGCGTTCTTGTTCCCACTGCAAATCATCCTGAGGTAACTCCAGCAGGAATCGGCTCGGTTCTGGACGCACCATTTCGCCATATTGACGGCGCTCTTTGCACAGCGTAAATGTCAGCTCTTTCTGGGCGCGGGTGATTCCTACATACGCCAGTCGCCGCTCTTCATCGACGTTATCTTCGTCAATGCTGCTCTGATGCGGCAGTAATCCCTCTTCCATCCCGATTAAATAGACATACGGAAATTCCAGCCCTTTAGACGCATGCAGCGTCATCAGCTGAACCTGATCCGTCTCTTCATCGCTCTCACCGCGTTCCATCATATCGCGCAGGGTAAATCGGGTGACGACCTGCGTCAGCGTCATTGGCTCATCAATTTCGGAGCCTTCCAGCATTTCGGTCATCCACGTAAAGAGCTGATTAACGTTTTTCATGCGCATTTCCGCCGCTTTAGGGCTCGCGGAGGTCTCATACAGCCAGGATTCATAGTTGATACCATGAATCAAATCGCGCACCGCCGAGACCGGTTCGCGCTCGGCGAGACGCTGGATTTCGCCCAGCCACTGGGTAAAGCGCGTGAGCGATTCATAACCGCGCCCGGTCAGCGACTGGCTAAGGCCCATATCAAAGCTGGCGGTGAACATACTTTTATTGCGCGTCATCGCCCACTCACCCAGCTTTTGCAGCGTCGCCGGGCCAATTTCACGCTTCGGTGTATTCACGATACGCAAAAACGCACTGTCATCATCCGGATTGGTGAGCACGCGCAGATAAGCGAGTAAATCCTTGATTTCAGGGCGAGAGAAAAACGACGTGCCGCCCGAGATTTTGTACGGGATGCGGTTTTGCATCAGCATCTTTTCAAACACGCGTGACTGATGGTTACCGCGATAAAGAATCGCATAGTCTTTGTACGCGGTTTTATTGACGAAGTGATGGGCAATCAGCTCCCCCGCCACGCGCTCAGCCTCATGCTCTTCATTGTTGGCGCTAAGCACTTTGAGTTCCGTGCCGTAGCCCAGCTCGGAGAACAGCCGCTTTTCAAAGACATGGGGATTATTGGCGATCAGGATGTTTGCCGCCTTCAGGATCCGCCCTGAAGAGCGGTAGTTCTGCTCCAGCTTAACCACCTGTAATGCCGGGAAATCCTGGCTCAGCAGCACCAGATTTTGCGGGCGAGCGCCACGCCAGGAATAAATCGACTGGTCGTCATCGCCGACCACGGTGAAGCGCGCGCGCTGACCCACCAGCAATTTCACCAGCTCGTACTGGCTGGTGTTGGTGTCCTGATACTCATCCACCAGCAGATAACGAATCTTGTTTTGCCAGCGCTCCCGCACCTCTTCATTACGCTGTAAAAGCAGCGTCGGCAGCAGAATCAAATCGTCAAAATCGAGAACATTACAGGCTTTGAGGTGGTCGTCGTACAGGCTGTAGCAGTGCGCAAAGATCCGGTCGCGCTCGCCTTTGGCACTCGCGACGGCATGAGCGGGCGTCATCAGATCGTTTTTCCAGTTCGAGATCGTCGAGATCAGCTGCTGGAGGATCAGCTTGTCGTCTTCGATCCGCCCTTCAGTCAGCTCTTTGAGCAGCGCCACCTGATCGGTATCGTCAAATAATGAGAAATTCGATTTCATCCCCAACGCGGCATATTCGCGCTTGATGATATCCAGGCCCAGCGTGTGGAACGTCGAAATCATCAGGCCGCGCGCTTCTTTGCGCCCCAACGTTTGCCCGACGCGCTCTTTCATCTCGCGCGCGGCTTTATTGGTAAAGGTCACCGCAGCGATATGACGTGCCTGATAGCCGCAGCCACGAATCAAATGCGCGATTTTATTGGTAATGACGCGCGTTTTTCCGGATCCCGCCCCCGCCAGCACCAGGCAAGGTCCGGTGACGAATTCGACAGCTTGTTGTTGTCCGGGGTTTAAACGCATATGCAGGTCACTCAATGAAAGTCGGGAGAGGAGGAAAACGCGTGGTAGTATAGCGAGCCTAATCCATACCACTCAAGGCACGATCATGGCAAAAACAGCAGCAGCACTGCATATCCTTGTTAAAGAAGAAAAACTGGCATTAGATCTTCTGGAACAGATCAAAAACGGCGCAGACTTCGAGAAGCTGGCGAAGAAACACTCTACCTGCCCATCCGGTAAAAAAGGCGGGCATCTGGGTGAATTCCGTCAGGGCCAGATGGTTCCGGCGTTTGATAAAGTGGTGTTCTCCTGCCCGGTGCTGGAGCCAACTGGCCCGCTGCACACTCAGTTCGGTTATCACATCATTAAAGTGCTTTACAGGAATTAATAAAAGGCCCGGTGAATATAAGCTCACCGGGCTTTTTTAATAGTGAAAAGCGATTCCTCTAAGCATCTCGATTTGCAGGAAGGCGGTAAATCAGCACAGTCCAGGGGCACAGATAACTATGTGCCTGGGCTGTGACGCATCTGCAAGTCGAAAGGTGACGAGGAATCAACCTGCAACAGCAATACGCTTCATATCTTTCATATAACCGCGCAGCGTATGACCCACGCTTTCGATCGCATGGCTGCGGATCGCTTCGTTCACGTCACGCAGCTGAGCGTTATCTACCGCGCCTTCTGCAACTGCTTTACCCAGGTCGCCTGTCTGCAGAGTCGTCATGAACTCTTTCAGCAGCGGTACGCAGGCATAAGAGAACAGATAGTTACCGTACTCGGCGGTATCAGAGATGACCACGTTCATTTCATACAGACGCTTACGCGCAATGGTGTTCGCGATCAGCGGCAGCTCGTGCAGTGATTCGTAGTAAGCAGACTCTTCGATGATGCCGGAATCAACCATGGTTTCAAATGCCAGCTCAACGCCCGCTTTCACCATCGCGATCATCAGAACGCCTTTATCGAAGTACTCTTGCTCGCTGATTTTACCGTCAAACTGCGAAGCGGTTTCGAACGCGGTTTTGCCGGTCTCTTCACGCCAGGTCAGCAGGTTTTTATCGTCATTTGCCCAGTCAGCCATCATACCGGAGGAGAATTCGCCGGAGATGATATCGTCCATATGTTTCTGGAACAGCGGAGCCATAATCTCTTTCAGCTGCTCTGACAGCGCATAAGCACGCAGTTTTGCTGGATTAGACAGACGGTCCATCATCAGCGTAATTCCGCCCTGCTTCAGCGCTTCGGTAATGGTTTCCCAGCCGAACTGAATCAGTTTTTCTGCGTACGCCGGATCGGTACCTTCTTCCACCAGCTTGTCAAAGCACAGCAGAGAACCGGCCTGCAACATGCCGCACAGAATGGTTTGCTCACCCATCAGGTCAGATTTTACTTCTGCCACGAATGAGGATTCCAGAACGCCCGCACGGTGACCACCGGTCGCAGCAGCCCAGGCTTTGGCAATCGCCATGCCTTCGCCTTTTGGATCGTTTTCCGGGTGAACGGCGATCAGCGTCGGAACACCAAAACCACGTTTGTATTCTTCACGCACTTCGGTGCCTGGGCATTTCGGCGCAACCATCACCACGGTGATGTCTTTACGAATTTGCTCGCCCACTTCAACGATGTTGAAACCGTGAGAGTAACCCAGCGCAGCGCCATCTTTCATCAGCGGCTGAACGGAACGTACAACATCGGAGTGCTGTTTGTCTGGCGTCAGGTTAACCACCAGATCCGCCTGCGGCACCAGCTCTTCATAAGTGCCCACTTTGAAGCCGTTTTCGGTCGCTTTACGCCATGATGCGCGCTTTTCAGCAATCGCTTCTTTACGCAGGGCGTAAGAGATATCCAGACCGGAGTCACGCATGTTCAGGCCCTGGTTCAGACCCTGTGCGCCACAGCCGACGATGACCACTTTTTTACCCTGAAGGTAGCTTGCGCCATCGGCAAATTCGTCGCGCGCCATGAAGCGGCATTTGCCCAGCTGCGCCAGCTGCTGACGCAGATTCAGTGTGTTGAAGTAGTTAGCCATGGTGGAACCTCGTGATGTTGTGTTGTGGTGCTTATTATTCGATGTACTTCGCTTATGCGAGAATGAACTTACTATATGACAGGAAATTTATTGCGGAAATTGATATATTCACAACGTCACGTTGCAATTTCTGCAACATAAAATCGTGGAGTGTGCCCTGTGGATTTACGCGATCTGAAAACCTTTCTGCATCTGGCGGAAAGCCGCCATTTTGGCCGCAGCGCACGGGCGATGCACGTCAGTCCCTCCACGCTTTCCCGGCAAATCCAGCGCCTCGAAGAGGATCTCGGTCAGGCGCTGTTTGTTCGCGATAACCGCACCGTCACGCTCACGGAAGCGGGCGAAGAGTTGCGCGTCTTCGCCCAGCAAACGCTTTTGCAATATCAGCAGTTGCGCCACACCCTCGATCAGCAAGGTCCGTCGCTTTCGGGCGAACTCCATATTTTTTGTTCTGTGACGGCGGCGTACAGCCATTTACCGCCCATTCTTGATCGCTTCCGCGCAGAGCATCCGTCCGTTGAAATCAAGCTCACCACCGGCGATGCCGCCGACGCCATGGAAAAAGTGGTGACGGGTGAAGCGGATCTGGCGATTGCCGGTAAACCGGAAATGTTACCCGGCGCGGTGGCGTTCTCGATGCTGGAAAATCTGGCGGTTGTCTTGATAGCCCCGGCGTTGCCCTGCCCGGTGCGTAATCAGATTTCTGTGGAGGATCCTGACTGGTCAACGGTGCCGTTTATCATGGCCGATCAGGGCCCGGTTCGCCGGCGCATCGAGCTGTGGTTCCGTCGGCAGAAAATCAGCAATCCGTCCATTTACGCCACGGTAGGCGGGCACGAAGCGATGGTGTCGATGGTAGCGCTCGGATGCGGCGTGGCGTTGCTCCCGGAAGTGGTGCTGGAAAACAGCCCGGAGCCGGTGCGTAATCGCGTGATGATTTTAGAGCGCAGCGATGAGAAAACGCCTTTTGAACTGGGTGTGTGCGCACAAAAAAAGCGGCTGCATGAGCCGCTTATTGACGCTTTCTGGCAGATTTTGCCAAGCCACTAGCCCGCCAGGAAGAATTTGAACGCCGGGTTATGGGTTTCGTCATGACAATCGTAGCCCAGCTCGTTCAGTCGCGTTTCGAAATCTGGCTCGTGCTCGCCCAGCTCAAAGGCGGCCAGCACGCGTCCGAAATCCGTACCGTGGCTGCGATAATGGAACAGGGAAATGTTCCAGTGCGTTCCCAGCGTATGCAGGAATTTCAGTAACGCGCCCGGTGATTCCGGGAACTCAAAGCTGAACAAACGTTCCTGTAACGGCTTAGACGGACGTCCGCCGACCATGTAGCGTACGTGCAGCTTCGCCATTTCATCGTCGGAGAGATCCACCACGCTGTAGCCGCCTTCATGCAGCAAACTTAGAATCTCTTTGCGCTCTTCTACGCCACGGCTCAAACGTACACCGACAAAAATACAGGCGTCTTTGGCATCGGCAAAACGGTAGTTAAATTCGGTGACAGACCGCCCGCCGAGCAGTTGGCAGAATTTCAGGAAGCTGCCCTTCTCTTCCGGAATGGTCACCGCCAGGAGCGCTTCACGCTGTTCGCCCAGCTCGCAGCGTTCGGAAACGTAACGCAAGCCGTGGAAATTGACGTTAGCGCCAGACAACACATGCGCCAGACGTTCGCCGCGAATGTTGTGCTGCGCGATGTATTTCTTCATCCCCGCCAGCGCCAGCGCACCGGACGGTTCCGCAACCGCACGAACATCTTCGAACAGATCTTTCATGGCCGCGCAAATAGAATCGCTGTCGACGGTGATAATGTCGTCGAGATATTCCTGACACACGCGGAAGGTTTCATCGCCAATACGCTTCACGGCAACGCCTTCGGCAAACAACCCCACCCGTGCCAGATCGACAGGATGACCCGCATCCAACGCCGCTTTCAGGCACGCAGAGTCTTCGGCCTCAACGGCGATGACTTTGATTTGCGGCATTAACTGTTTGATGAGCACCGCGACGCCTGCGGCAAGGCCGCCACCGCCAACCGGGACAAATACCCGATCGAGGTGCGCATCCTGCTGCAACAGTTCCAGAGCCAGCGTTCCCTGGCCGGCAATGACCATCGGATGATCAAACGGCGGTACCCAGGTAAAACCCTGCTGCTGCGCGAGGTCGATCGCTTTCGCTTTGGCTTCGTCAAAGTTGGCACCGTGCAATAATACTTCACCGCCAAAACCGCGTACCGCATCGACTTTGATATCGGCGGTTGCTACGGGCATCACGATGAGCGCTTTCACACCCAGACGCGCGGCAGAGAACGCCACGCCCTGCGCATGGTTGCCCGCAGAAGCGGTGATCACACCGCGTGCTTTTTGCTCCTCGTTCAGCCCGGCCATCATTGTGTACGCGCCGCGCAGCTTGAAGCTGTGCACAGGCTGTCGGTCTTCGCGCTTTACCAGAATCACGTTATCGAGACGTGACGAGAGCTTGTCCATTTTTTGCAGCGGTGTGACCTGCACAGCCTCGTAGACTGGCGCACGCAGCACCGCCCGGAGATATTCCGCCCCATCGGGGGCGGCGGATAAGGGTTGTGATTCGGCCATCATTAGCCCCCAAGTTTGGATTTATCGCGCACCGCGCCTTTGTCAGCACTGGTGGCAAGCGTGGCGTAGGCACGCAATGCGTAAGAAACCTCACGCTGGCGATCTTTTGGCGTCCAGGCTTTATCACCGCGAGCGTCTTGCGCTTCACGTCGCGCTGCGATTTCCTGATCGCTCAACTGGAGTTGAATGCCACGGTTTGGAATGTCGATTTCAATCAGGTCACCGTCTTCGATAATCGCGATATTCCCGCCGCTCGCCGCTTCCGGTGAAACGTGACCGATAGAGAGTCCGGAAGTGCCGCCCGAGAATCGGCCGTCGGTAATCAGCGCACAGGCTTTGCCCAGGCCCATCGACTTCAGGAAGGTCGTTGGGTAAAGCATTTCCTGCATGCCCGGTCCGCCTTTTGGCCCTTCGTAGCGAATCACCACCACGTCACCTGCGACCACTTTACCGCCCAGGATCGCCTCAACGGCATCGTCCTGGCTTTCGTACACTTTCGCCGGACCGGTGAATTTCAGAATGCTGTCGTCGACGCCTGCGGTTTTAACGATACAGCCGTTTTCGGCAAAGTTACCGTACAGAACCGCCAGGCCGCCCTCCTGGCTGTAAGCATGCTCCAGCGAGCGAATGCAGCCTTCGGCGCGGTCATCATCCAAAGTATCCCAACGGCAGTTTTGCGAGAATGCTTTGGTGGTACGAATCCCGGCAGGGCCCGCGCGGAACATGCTTTTCACCGCATCGTCTTTGGTGAGCATGATGTCGTACTGCTCAAGCGACTGCGGCAACGTCAGCCCGAGAATGTTTTTCACTTCACGGTTCAACAGCCCGGCACGATCCAACTCACCCAAAATCCCCAGAACGCCACCGGCACGGTGAACATCTTCCATGTGATATTTTGGCGTGCTCGGCGCGACTTTACACAGTTGCGGCACTTTGCGGGAGAGCTTGTCGATATCACTCATGGTGAAATCGATTTCGGCTTCCTGCGCTGCCGCCAGCAGGTGCAGAACGGTATTGGTTGAACCGCCCATGGCGATATCCAGCGTCATGGCATTTTCGAATGCGGCTTTGTTAGCGATGTTACGCGGCAATGCGCTGGCATCGTCTTGCTCGTAATAGCGTTTGGTCAGCTCAACGATGCGCGTTCCGGCACTCAGGAACAGCTGCTCGCGATCGGCGTGCGTCGCCAGCAGTGAACCGTTGCCTGGCTGAGAAAGACCCAACGCTTCAGTCAGACAGTTCATGGAGTTGGCGGTGAACATACCGGAACAGGACCCGCAGGTCGGACACGCAGAGCGTTCAACCTGATCGCTTTGTGCATCGGAGACTTTCGGATCCGCACCCTGAATCATCGCATCGACGAGATCGAGCTTGATAATCTGGTCTGAGAGCTTGGTTTTACCGGCTTCCATCGGACCGCCGGAAACGAAGATCACCGGAATGTTCAGACGTAAGGACGCCATCAGCATCCCTGGGGTGATTTTGTCGCAGTTGGAGATACAGACCATGGCGTCGGCGCAGTGGGCGTTCACCATGTATTCCACGGAGTCGGCGATCAGTTCGCGCGACGGCAGGGAATAAAGCATGCCTCCGTGGCCCATGGCGATACCGTCGTCCACCGCGATGGTGTTGAACTCTTTCGCCACGCCGCCAGACGCTTCGATTTGCTCCGCGACCAGTTTGCCGAGATCGCGCAGGTGTACATGGCCCGGCACAAACTGGGTGAAGGAGTTCACCACGGCGATAATCGGCTTACCGAAGTCGTCGTCGGTCATCCCGGTTGCGCGCCACAGCGCGCGGGCACCGGCCATATTGCGGCCGTGAGTGGTGGTGGCAGAACGATACTTAGGCATGCTTAATCTCTCTCATGAGTGGGACGGTGCGTGCCGCCCCAAAATTATACTTATGAATTAACTTGATCCAACCAGCCCCATTTATCTTCCGTTTCACCGGTGAAGAGGCCAAAGAATGCTTGCTGAATACGTTTGGTGACCGGGCCACAGCGACCTTCGCCTACCTGGATGCCGTCAACGCTGCGAACGGGGGTGATTTCTGCCGCCGTTCCCGACATGAACACTTCATCGGCCAGATACAGCGATTCGCGGGACAGTACCTGCTCGCGCACTTCAATATCCAAATCTTTCGCCAGCTTGATGATGGCGTCGCGGGTGATACCCGGCAGTGCAGATGAGGTGAACGGTGGCGTGAACAGGATACCGTCTTTCACTTCAAACAGGTTTTCACCCGCACCTTCAGAGATGTAGCCATTCACATCCAGGGCGATACCTTCCTGATAGCCGTGGCGGCGCGCTTCGCTACCCACCAACAGAGAAGAAAGGTAGTTACCACCCGCTTTCGCAGCGGTCGGGATGGTGTTTGGCGCCACGCGATTCCAGGAAGAAACCATGGCGTCGATCCCCTGATCCAGCGCGTCAGCACCTAAATATGCACCCCATGGGAAGGCGGCAATGATCACGTCAGTGGTGTAACCGTCTGGCGGGTTAACACCCATTCCGACATCACCCACAAACACCAGCGGACGAATATAGGCGCTGGTCAGATTGTTTTGACGAATTACGGCGCGGCACGCTTCCATCAATTCATCAACGCTCTGAGAGACAGGAAAACGGTAGATTTTGGCTGAGTCACGCAGACGCTGCATGTGTTCGCGATGGCGGAAAACCACCGGTCCTTTGTGAGAATCGTAGCAACGGATGCCTTCAAAAACAGAGGTGCCGTAATGCAGGGCGTGGGACATCACATGGATCTTCGCGTCTTCCCAACGCACCATCTCACCGTTGAACCAAATGTAATCCGCTTTCTTCGTGGTCATTTTTCTTCCTATTGCGCTCAGGCGCGAATTTGTTGTGATGCGGTTGTGCTCTGGCAGATGGCGACGTGGGCAACATCAACCAGTTTACTTAGCTGACTAAACAGTAAGTCGACTGACCGTGGGCTGGCAACGGTCAATTCGATATTTATGTTTTGGGCATCGGTGGCGGTTTCCATATTCATGGCGCAAATCTGAAAACCACGATGGCGTACCACGCGCAACACGCGCTCTAACGTTTCCGGGTTGAAGCGAGCCTGCACGGCGACTTGATGTTGCATCATGATAATTTCTCCAGCATTTGTGCGTTACTGGCACCGGGTGGCACCAATGGCCAGACATTCTCAAGCTCGTCGATTGAGACATGAAGCAGATAGGGCCCCTCGCTGGACAGCATGGTGTCGAGTGCCGCTTCAACCTGGTCTTTACGGGTGATGTGTTGGCCTGGGATGCCGAAGGCGCTGGCTAACACGAGGAAATCGGGGTTATCGGTAAGGGTCGTTTCACTATAGCGTTCGTTGAAGAACAACTGTTGCCACTGGCGAACCATCCCCAAACGCTGGTTATCCAGTAACAGGATTTTCAGCGGTAACTGCTTACGCTTAACGGTGCCCAGTTCCTGAACGTTCATCATGAACGAGCCGTCACCCGAGACGCAGATAACCGTATCGTTGGGACGCGCAACCTGCGCACCCACCGCTGCGGGTAATCCAAATCCCATGGTGCCTAAGCCGCTTGAGGTGATGAAATTTTCCGGGCGGGTGTAAGTCATGTGCTGTGCAGACCACATCTGATGCTGACCGACATCGGTGGTGACCACGCTGTTAGCCGGTTTGCGATCCGACAGCTGCTTTAACAGCAATGGCGCGTAGATGGCTTCGCCCGGGTGGTCGTAACGCCAGGCATTTTCTGTGCGCATCTGCGCCGTATGTTCACGCCATTTGTCGATCGACAAAGGCTGCTGCAGTGCTGGCAATAAAGTATTCAGGTCACCCTGCAATGCCACGTGAGCCTGACGCAGTTTGTGCATTTCGGCGGGGTCGATATCCATGTGGATCACTTTCGCATTCGGCGCAAACGTATTGAGCTTACCAGTCACACGGTCATCAAAGCGGGCCCCCACTGCGATAAGTAAATCGCATTCCTGAACAGCCAGATTAGCGGCTTTCGTCCCGTGCATGCCCAACATACCCAGATAGTACGGGTAATCTGCATCCACCGCGCCGAGGCCTTTCAGCGTACAGGTTGCTGGCATTTGAGTAACATCGATAAATTCCCGCAGAGCCGGAACCGCCTGCGCCATGCCTACGCCACCGCCGATATACAGGATGGGCTGCTGCGCCAGCGCCAGCATCTGCCGGGCGTCTTCCACTTCCGAGTAAGGAAAAGCATCTTCCGTTTCAACCGTGGAAAAATGGGGCTCCAGATCGCCCATTGCGAGCTGGATATCTTTAGGAATGTCGATCAGAACCGGACCCGGACGGCCTGAGTTTGCCACCTCAAAGGCTTCTGCCATGACGCGTGGCAGTTCTTCCAGAGACTGCACCAAAAAGCTGTGCTTGGTGCAGGCCAGTGACAAACCCAGAACGTCCACTTCCTGAAACGCATCTGTACCAATCAAGGGCAACGCCACCTGACCAGTGATCGCCACGACAGGAACCGAATCGAGTAACGCATCAGCCAGGCCGGTGATCAGGTTAGTCGCCCCAGGACCGGAAGTCGCCATACAGACACCGGTTTTCCCCGTGGCACGGGCAAAACCAATCGCCGCCATTGCCGCGCCCTGCTCGTGTCGGCACAACAGATGTTCCACGCCGCCGTCATACAGTGCATCGTAAATCGGCATAATTGCGCCTCCTGGATATCCGAACACCATCTCGACTCCCTGCGCGCGCAACGCATGTACTACCCACTGTGCCCCATTCATAGTCAGTTCCCCGTCATACTTCGAGAGAAACAGTATTTTATGCTAGTCATCATTATCTGCTCCTCGTTTAAGTTTTTAAGTCATAAAAAAACCCCCGGACCTTTCGGTGCGGGGGTCTTAGTTCGTTAAGGCTTGTTTCTTAAGCCTTTCCTCGTCCAAGTGCAGCCCCGCACGGTGGGATAATAATCACCACCACGCTAATTACGACTAGGCTAATCACTTGTAGAAGGGCTTTCATATTCAGTTATTTTTGCATCTTGTTCGAAGGAATACCTAAAGAGGTAACACAGATATTCATTTGAAGACAAGGAATATTTGCGTCACATTCATTTGGCTAACGAATCCTTTTGTTAAAAATGATTGTTTTATATAAGAAATTTATAAAATGAAGATTTTTCATTATTTTTTCATTCTTGCGTAAGGGGATACACTGGCTTACTTCGTATTGCGAGCGTCATTCAGGCATTAAGCAAACGTTGCATAATGTCCTAAAAAAACGTGAAAGCACCTCCTAATGCTACAAATTGCTGCTAAAAAACGAAAAATAATCCAGGCATAGTGACATCAAAAGGAGGCGTCATGTCACTGTCTGTTGTCTATACCCGCGCTGCTTTAGGAGTGCAGGCACCACTCATCTCTGTAGAGGTTCATCTGAGTAACGGTCTCCCGGGCTTAACGCTTGTCGGACTGCCCGAAACGACAGTGAAAGAAGCCCGAGATCGCGTTCGCAGCGCCATCATCAATAGTGGTTATACCTTTCCTGCAAAAAAGATAACTATTAACCTGGCGCCTGCTGACTTGCCCAAAGAAGGCGGGCGATATGATTTACCTATCGCTATAGCGCTTCTCACTGCCTCTGAGCAACTTAACGCCCCCAGGCTGAATACGTACGAGTTTGTGGGTGAATTAGCGCTTACAGGCGCGTTACGTGGCGTTCCCGGCGCAATCTCCGGGGCGTTAGCCGCCTTACAGGCGGGAAGAGAGATTATCGTTGCTGCTGAGAATGCATCAGAGGTCAGCCTGATCGAGAAAAAGGGCTGCCTGATTGCCAATCACTTACAAGAAGTCTGTGCTTTTCTCGAAGGCCGTCATGAGCTTGCCGAACCCGAGGAAAATCGTTTTGTAGTATCAGACTCTCTTGATGACCTGAGCGATATCATTGGTCAGGATCAGGGAAAACGTGCGCTGGAAATCACTGCGGCCGGTGGTCATAACCTTCTGCTTATCGGGCCGCCAGGGACAGGAAAAACGATGCTGGCAAGTCGGCTGAACGGTCTGCTCCCACCACTAAATAATCAGGAAGCGCTTGAGAGTGCCGCAATCATTAGTCTGGCGAATTCAATATCATTGCAGAAGCAATGGAAGAGGCGACCGTTTCGTTCTCCTCATCATAGTGCTTCACTCTGTGCGATGGTCGGCGGCGGCTCCATTCCTGAGCCCGGTGAAATCTCTTTAGCTCATAACGGAATTCTTTTTCTTGATGAGTTACCTGAGTTTGAACGACGGGTTCTGGATGCATTACGTGAGCCTATCGAGTCCGGACAGATCCATATTTCGCGTACACGGGCGAAGATTAGCTACCCCGCACAGTTTCAGCTTATTGCCGCGATGAATCCAAGCCCATCAGGGCATTATCAGGGCAATCACAACCGGAGCACGCCTGAACAAACGCTTCGCTACCTGGGGAGATTGTCGGGGCCTTTCCTTGACCGTTTTGATTTGTCTCTGGAGATCCCGCTGCCGCCACCTGGTGTGCTCAGCCAGACAAACTCTACGGGTGAAACCAGCGTGACCGTTCGGGAAAGAGTGATCATCGCACAGGAACGGCAGTTGAAGCGCCAAAATAAGCTCAATGCACGTCTCGATAATGCTGAGATTCGCCAGCGTTGTCGTTTATCAGAGGAGGACTCCCGTTGGCTGGAGGAGACGTTAACGCGACTTGGGCTTTCAGTGCGGGCCTGGCAACGCTTATTGAAGGTTGCACGCACCATTGCAGATTTGGAGAGTTGTGGAGATATCGAGAGGAGGCATTTGCAAGAAGCATTAAGCTATCGCGCGATAGATCGTCTGCTGCTGCATCTGCAAAAGATGCTGACGTAAAAAAGGGGCCTAAGCCCCTTTCTCATTATATCAATCGTCCGATTCGGTGTAGTCTTCTGCGCCTTCTACCTGTGGCTTACCGCCAGACAGTGTATGAAAACGCTTTGGTCGCTTAATACGACCCATGTACTTGATCCACACACGTTCTATTTCAGATTCCGGCTCACGTTCCCCACGGCAAACGGCAACAAATTGTTTTTCGTCTTCCGTTGCAGGCTCACGTTTCCCCAGATCTAACTCGTTAAAAGCGTAACCATGACGTTCAAGCAGTTGCGCTTCTTTAATGGTGAAATCACCGTGACGAGAGAACCCACGCGGATAATTTTTATTGTCAAAAAAACGATTAGTCGTCGTAAAGCTTTCCGCCATCCTACACGCTCCTAATTCTTTGGCCGAGCTATTTATGGCGCGGAGTATTAGTTACGCTTGACAGAGTGTAAAACAAAAGATTTAAATCATAACGACAAATAATTTTGCGGAGAAAGATGTGGATACGGAATTGCTAAAAACTTTCCTCGAAGTGAGCAGAACGCGTCACTTTGGGCGGGCAGCGGAAGCGCTTTATCTGACGCAATCAGCCGTCAGTTTTCGTATCCGCCAGCTAGAAAACCAGCTTGGTGTGAATCTTTTTACCCGTCATCGCAACAATATTCGCTTAACTGCTGCCGGTGAAAAGCTCCTCCCTTATGCAGAAACGTTGATGAGCACCTGGCAGGCCGCGCGAAAAGAAGTCGCCCACACCTCACGATATAATGAGTTTTCTATTGGGGCCAGCGCATCTTTGTGGGAATGCATGCTTAATCAATGGCTTACCCGTTTATATCGGTCACATGATAATTTGCAATTCGAGGCCAGGATCGCACAGAGACAATCGCTTGTTAAACAGCTGCATGAGCGCCAGTTGGATCTTCTGATTACAACCGAAGCCCCTAAAATGGATGAATTCAGCAGTCAGATCCTGGGACAGTTTAGTCTCGCACTCTATGCTTCTGCGCCTTCAATGATAAAAGCGGATCTGACCTATTTGCGCCTGGAATGGGGTCCAGATTTCCAACAGCACGAAACGGGTTTGATTGCAGTGGATGACGTCCCGGCACTGACAACAAGTTCAGCTGAGATGGCTTGTCAGCAATTAGCAACGCTTAAAGGGTGTACCTGGTTACCTGTTCGCTGGGCCGATGAGAAGAAGAATCTGCACACTGTTACGGATTCGACAACGCTATCAAGACCGCTTTACGCCGTTTGGCTTCAGAACAGTGATAAGCAGATGCAAATAAAGGATCTTTTAAAAATCAATGTGATGGATTAATAAATGAAGACTTACAAGGATGCAGATTTTGAGGTTTTGGAGAATTCAAAGCAAAAAAAATCCTTTGCCTAAGCAAAGGATTCATATATGGCAGGGGCGGAGAGACTCGAACTCGCGACACCCGGTTTTGGAGACCGGTGCTCTACCAACTGAGCTACGCCCCTAAATTTTCTTACTATTAAGCCTGCTTCTAGCAGGCTTAATTTTTATAATAAGTGGCGGAACGGACGGGACTCGAACCCGCGACCCCCTGCGTGACAGGCAGGTATTCTAACCGACTGAACTACCGCTCCACCGAAGACTGCTGTAACCACCGGATTCATGCACCGGCTTACTA